>Ga0066187_1000014_pt1 | contig 86906 bp, 73 predicted proteins | sample WorMetexBAHAMAS1_FD_58706 | JGI IMG/M metagenome (GOLD analysis project Ga0066187, IMG submission 58706) | Marine gutless worms symbiont microbial communities from Max Planck institute for Marine Microbiology, Germany - Inanidrilus exumae... | ecosystem: Host-associated > Annelida > Digestive...
TGGGAGAGCGTCGCGTTCGCAATGCGAAGGTCGGGAGTTCGATCCTCCTCGGCTCCACCACTCTTCGCCGCCCGGGCCTCGGGTGGCATCCCAGCCTATTTCACCGGAACCAACACCTTTTCCGTCGCCGGCGATCGGGACTCGTAGTCGTGCTCGCGGATGAACGCCTTGATCAACGGCGCGATCTCGTTGCGCCACTTGGACCCGTTGAACACCCCGTAATGCCCGGCACCCTTCTGCAGGTGATAGCGCTTCTTTTCGTCCGCCAGGTTGGGCGTGATCTCCAGCGCCGCCTTCGTCTGCCCAACGCCGGAAATATCGTCCAGCTCGCCCTCGACGCACAGGATCGCCGTGCCGGTGATTCTCTCAGGCAGGACCGGATGCCAGCGCGCAACCATCTCGCCCTTTGGCAGGGAGTGATCCTGGAACACCGTTTTGACGGTCTGCAGATAGAACTCCGCCGGCAGGTCCATGACCGCCTGGTATTCCTCGTAGAAGCTGCGTTTCTTTTCAGCCGCCTCCTCGTCGCCCTGGATCAGATGTTCGAACAGCTGATGAAACGACTGGAGATGCCGGTCGAAATTCATGGCGATGAAGTTCGTCAGCTGGATGAAGCCGGGATAAACCTTGCGGAACATGCCCGGATAGGGCGGCGGCACCGAAACCACCACATGCTGCTCGAACCACTCGATGGGCTGTTCCTTGGCCAGAATATTGACCTGGGTCGGCGACTTTCGCGTGTCGATAGGGCCGCCGATCAAGGTCAGGGACGCCGGGGCGCAATAGTCCCCCCACCCAGACATCACCGCCGTCGCCGCCAGCGCCGGGACGGACGGCTGACAGACCGCGATGACATGGGTGTTCGGCCCCAGGACGTGCAGGAAATCGATCAGATAGTCGATGTAGTCGTCGAGATTGAACCGGTCCTCGATCACCGGGATCATGCGGCAGTCCTGCCAGTCGGTGACGTAGACGTCGTGGTCCGGCAGCATTGCCTCCACCGTGCCGCGCAGCAGGGTCGCGAAGTGCCCGGACAGAGGCGCCACGATCAGCAGCTTGGGATCGTTCCGCTCGATCTCCCGCTTGAAATGAAGCAGGTGGCAGTAGGTCCGGTGGATCAGCACCTGTTCCGTGACCTCGACGGGCCGGCCGTCGATCATGGTCGTTTCCAGACCCCAATCGGGCTTGCCGTAGCGCCGGGTCAGGTGCTCGAAGACATCGGCGGCGGACCCCCAAACCCGCCCGGCTGGCGTATGGCTCAGGGGATTGAAGCCGTTGCGAAGGGCCTGCTTGGTGCCTTCCGCCCAGATGCGGGCGGGGGCCATCCACAGGCGCTGCATCTCGTGCAAATAATAGAGCATGGCTGCACCATCAGACGCGGCCGCAAGCCCCCTGCCGCGCGCCCGAGACTAGGCGAAACGCGGTTAAGGGCGTGTGAAGGCCGAAACCTTGCCCGGCCGGGCGAGCCGTCCCAGTATGGCGCGATGGACTGGCAGCGAAGATCCCGGCAACTCCATGAGGACGGCTACTGCGTCATTCCGCAGGCGTTGCCGCCTGCCTTGCTGGCCGAGACTCGCGCCCTGGCCGGAAACATCGTCGCGGGCATCTCATCCGATCACCGCAGCCGGAATCGCTCCCAGGGCAGCCTGGTGCCGGTTTCGGACTATCCCGCCTATGCAGACCTGATCACCAACGCCAGCGACCGCGGCATCTTTGACGGTCTCGGCTTTCCCGACCCCCGCTTCAGCTCGGGCTATGTGATAAGCAAACCGCCCAACAGCCCCGCCCTGTTCTGGCACCAGGACTGGTGGGGATGGAACGACCCGATCTCATTCCGTGACGAGATCGCCCAAGTCTTCGCATTTTATTATCTCACCGAGACGACCCGGACGAACGGCTGTCTGCGCGTCCTGCCGGGCAGTCATCGCAAACGTCACCCGCTGCATGACGTCCCGGACGCGCATGGCGAGGCGCTGGGCCGCGTCGATGAGCCAGACAACATTGTCTATCAATCGGTGCCTGGCGAGGTCGCCGTCGAGGTCGAGGCCGGGTCACTGGTGATTGGCGACGCCCGATTGCTGCACGGGACCTATGCCAACCGGTCGGCCGACGAAAGGACGTTGATCACCCTGTGGTACCACCCGAATTTCTCCGGCCTGCCGGAGCCCATTCAGGCGCGGATCGCCGGGATTTTCCGGCGCGAAGGTATCGACACCGATCCGGATGGTACCGCCAAGCTGGGGCTGGACGAATGGCCGGGACCGCAGCGCAGCCAGGTGGCACCGCTATTCCCGCTTTATCACGGTTCGGCGGCGCCGCAACCTTGGACGCGGGAGCCAATCGGTTTGAGCTGAACCGCCCGGCGCTACTGCGCCGCGTCTTCAGCATGGCGCCAGGTCCCGGCGCGTTTGAGCGCGTCGGCCACCTCAGGCGGCATGTAGGTCTCGTCGTGCTTTGCCAGGACCTCGTCGGCGACGAACGTGCCGCCCGCCTTCAAAGAGCCTTGCATCACGACACCCTGCCCCTCCCGAAACAAATCCGGCAGAATGCCGCGATAGCTAACCTGGACAGAGTTTTTCGTGTCCGTGACCACGAAGACGGTCACCTCGCCCGAATCGCCTTTCGCCACGCTGCCTTCGGCGACCAGGCCACCCAGCCGAATACGCTGGCCGGGTTCGACGCCCTTTTCGATGATGTCGCTGGGGCCATAGAACAACGTAATGGAGTCCTCGAAAGCGAAGAGAACGAGTGTCGCCGAAACACCCAGCAGCACCATGCCGGTGATGACCGCCAGCAGACGCTGATGTTTACGCGCAGCCGCTTTCCCACGCGGTCGTGCCATCACGAACCCTTTCCTGCTTTGCGGCTGTCGCGAAGGGATTCCAGCTCGGTTTCCGCGCTGCGCGCTTTTTGAACGGAGCTGACCACCAGCCAGGCGAGCACAAGGGCGGCAAGCCCGTAGGCTGACCACACGAACGCCGCATATCCCCCCATCTCGAAAAACTCGGACACCGCTCTTTGCTCCACGGATCTATCGTTGTGCACCCATACCTCGTTTTGGCATCGACCAAATTGATCTAGCCCGGACCCGTGACCAGGCCAGTCAATCGAAGGACGTCACGCCGCCTCCGTCTGACCCAGGCGCAGGTTCCAGACCTTCGCGGCCGCGATCTCGCCCCTGAGCCGCAGGATCAGAATGGTGAGGTAGAATAGCGTGAACGCGCCGATCATGATGAACAGCGGCACCAGCATCCGGGAATCGATCGTCGGACCAGCCATGCGAAAAATGCTGGCCGGCTGATGCAGGGTGTTCCACCAGTCGACCGAGAACTTGATGATCGGAATGTTGACCGCCCCCACCAGCGCCAGGATGGCGGCCGGTTTCGCGCCGCGCGTCGGATCGTCGAACGCCCCACGCAACGCGATATAACCGAGATAGAGGAAAAACAGCACCAGCACCGAGGTGAGCCGGGCGTCCCAGACCCACCAGGTGCCCCACATGGGCTTACCCCAAAGCGAGCCGGTCACCAGGCAAAGGAACGTAAACGCCGCGCCGATCGGCGCGCTGGCCTTGGCGATCATGTCGGCCAGCGGATGTTTCCAGATCAGAAGCGACGCGCTCGCGATCGCCATTGACGCATAGACGAACAGCGCCATGTAAGCCGACGGTACGTGGATGTACATGATTCGCACTGTGTCGCCTTGCTGGTAGTCCGGCGGACTCGTGATCAGGCCCATATAGAGGCCGACCCCCAGCAGAACCACCGTTAGAACCGCGCAGTAGGGCAGGATCGCATTGGCGATCCGCATGAAGCGCGTCGGGTTGGCAAAGCGATGCATAACAGGCGGTTTATAGCGATCTTTTTGCCCGATTCAGCAAAATTCGTCGTGACCGCGGGGTGATGCGACCGGCTAGCGCAGGGCCTGCCGCAAGGCGGCGGCGGCCGCCCACGGCGCCAACGCGGCCGCGCCGGCCAGCATGGCACCCAGAAGCAGGAGATGCGGCCTGACTGACAGGCCAAAGACCGCGGCATCCACCGCCGAAACGCCGAAGATCAGCACGGGCACGTAAAGCGGCAGCACCAGGACGGCCAGAAGCACGCCGGCCCGGCGAGCGCCCAATGTCAGGGCCGCTCCAACGGCGCCGATGAGGCTCATCAGGGGAGTCCCGATCAAAAGGCCCGCCACCAGCACGACCATGCCCTGTGCCGGCAGGTTCAGCATGATGCCGATCACCGGCGCCAGCACAATCAACGGTACGCCCGTGGTCAGCCAGTGCGCCGCCACTTTGGCGACAACAGTCGCCCAGGTCGGGATCGGGGCCAGCATCAGCTGGTCGAGACTACCGTCCTCGTAATCTTGCTGGAACAGGCGATCCAGCGACAGCAGGACCGACAACAGGGCCAGGACCCAGACCACGCCCGGGGCAATGCGGGCCAGGGTCTGCGGCTCGGGGCCCACCCCAAGCGGAAACAGCGCCGCAGCGATCAAGAAGAAAGCGAGCGCCAGGGCCACGTCCGCCGGCTGCCGCAGCGCCAGCCGCACGTCCCGGCCGGCCAGGAGGAACAGCGCCTTCACGCCGCGGACCCGCTTACCGGATCCAGCGACAGGGTCTTGGCAACCGCCAGGTCGAGGCCGCGATGCGTGGAGGCCAGCACGACGCCTCCCCCGCTGCGATGGGTCTCGATGACGGTCGCCAGCCGGGCTTTCGAGGCGGAATCGAGGCCCGATTCCGGCTCGTCCAACAGCCAGACATCGGCGCCGCTGGCGAACAGCCGTGCCAGCGCGGTGCGCCTTTTCTGCCCCGCCGACAGGGCCCGGCCCGGCACATTGGCGATCGGAGTCAGGGCCATGGCTTCCAGCGCCCGATCGGTCGCATCGGGGTGGTCGGCCAAGGCGGCCCAAAAGGCCACGTTCTCCGCCACGGTCAGGGCTGGCTTGACGGCGTCCGCATGGCCCAGATAGGCGACCACAGGCTCTGATTCCGCAGATCCCGCGCCGTCCCCCCATTCAATTGTTCCCGCCGCCGCCTCCAGGAATCCCGCCAGCACCCGCAGCAGGCTGGACTTGCCGCTGCCATTCGGGCCCCGCAGCAGCAGGGCATCGCCGGTTTCCAGAGAAAAGGACAGGTTTTGGAAAACAAGTCGGCCGCCGCGCACGCATGCGAGATCACGAACGGAAAGGGTGAGGGGCATGGTTGGCTCGGGACGGGCTCGGGACAGGTGACGGTAATTCGGGCGCGAACTTTATCACACCCATCGAGAAGTCAAGCAGTGTCCGGAAAAAGAGCGGCGGCCGCCGGTGGGGGGGATACCAGCGACCGCCTGTAAAACGGCCTGGTCAGGGCCGAGTTTGAGGCTCAACGGGGAGCCCCAACTGAGAGGGGAGGTCTCAGGAACCTTAAATATGGCGATTATACGGTGGTTTTCGAGGGGCCGAATTTAGGCATTTTTTGGGCAGACCGCGCCGGCCCGAGGATAGCCAGCGTCAAGGCAAGGTAAACAGGGTGCGCGAGCCGGTTACGTCGCGCAGCCTGTGCTCTCCCAGCGGCGCCAGGGCATGGTTGCTGCTTTCGCCCAGGCAGTCGAATATCTTTTTAGAAATCAATACGTTAGTTCCCAGCTCTTCGCACAAAGGTTCGATTCGTGACGCCTCATTGACCACCGGCCCGATCACCGTGAAATCGAGCCGGCTGCGTGACCCCACATTGCCGTACATGACGTCTCCGAGGTGCAGGACGAAATCCATCTCCATGACCGGCTGATCGGAGCTGAGCCGCGGCCGGTTGACGTCGGCGATACCCGCCAGTGCGGATTTCACCGCATCGATGGCGGCTGCTGCCGTTTCCGCTCGACTGCGATCGGACAGGGAGAAGGTGGCCAACAGCCCGTCGCCCATGAATTTCAGGACCTGTCCGCCGTTGGACTGGATCGGTTCCACCACCGCATCGAAATAGCCGTCCAACATGGCAACCAGCTCTTCGCGCGGCAGCCTGTCAGTCAAGGCGGTGAAATCCCGCAGGTCGCCATACAAAAGCACGGCGCTGATGGTCGTTGCGTCGCCCCGGTGGATCTGGCCCGACAGCACCCGCATGCCTGCGTCTTTGCCCAGATAAACAGCCATCGCTTCGCGCGCGATCCGATGACTGATGGTCGTTTTAAACGCCGCAGCCAGCCGGGGCAGCAAACGCTCCAGCGCGTCGATTTCCCCGGCCGTGAAACCGCCGTCGCGATCGGTGACCCAGCTGGAAACGATCCCTTGGCCCTGATCCGGATCGCCAAAGGTGCGGAAGCCGATAACCCTGCAATAATAGTCGGTGCCGCCTTCGGCGCGGATCTCCCCCAGGATCGGGAAGTCCAGATCTGCTTCAACCGTGAGGTTGCGACGCATCGGTTCCTCCGGGGTCTCCACCGCGCGACTGAACGGGCTGCGCCGCCACGCCTCGCCCGGTCCGGCTGCCTGGAACGAATGCCGTTCATGTTCCGCGGCCGCGCCCCGGCGCCAGACGACCGTTTCAGCGGCGTAGTTCGGGTGCAGGACCCGCGTGCTGACGGCCACGCGCATAAGAGCGAAGCCGGCCTCCTGCAGACGCTCGCAAAAGCCGCCGACGATCGTGGTCGTATCGCCGTCCTGCAGCGTCTGCGCGATCAACCAGTCGCTGACGGCGCGAACGGTGTCGTCGGATATTCTCTCATTCGTCGGCATGGTGTTCTTTGTACGGACGATCGATGAACCCGGACGATGTCTGGATCAAGTAGCGCCGCGCGTATCTTCGATGACCTTGCCGTCGTTGGGCAGCGCGCCCGACGGCACCGGTTCGACGCCGCCCCTCAGTTTGCACTCGATCCGGATCGTCTCGGCGATTGCATCGGTGTTCAGCGGCTCTTCCGCCTCGCATTTCAACGTCATCACGTCAGCGCCCTCTTCCAGAGAGACGATCAGGCGCGCCCGTTTGATCTCAGGGTGGTTCTTGAGCACCGCAGCCACTTGTTCGGGATGCACGAACATGCCTTTGACCTTGGTCGTCTGGTCGGCCCGGCCCATCCAACCACGAATGCGCGGCGCGGTGCGGCCGCACGGGCTGGCACCGTCCATCATCGCCGACAGATCGCCCGTCGCGAAACGGATCAATGGATACTCCTGGTTCAGGAGCGTTACCGTCACCTCCCCCACCTCGCCATTCGCGACGGGGTCACCGGTACCGGGCCGGAGGATTTCGACGATGATCTGCTCGTCCAGAATAAGCCCATCCCGGGCCTCGGACTCGTAGGCAACAAGACCGAGATCCGCGGTCCCGTAACATTGAAGGACCTGGATTTCGCGATCGTCAAACATCGCCCGCAGCGCCGGGAATAACGGCCCGCCCGAGACCAGCGCCCTGCGTAGGCACGACAGATCGACCTCGAGCTCGTCGGCCCTGGCCAAGATGATCTTCAGGAAATCCGGTGTCCCGGCGAAGCCCTGCGGCCGCAGCAACCGCATGGCGTCTATCTGGGCTTCGGTCTGTCCGGTACCCGCCGGAAAGACGACACAACCGAGCGCATGTGCGGCGCTTTCGAACATCCGGCCAGCGGGCGTGAAATGGTAGGCAAAACTGTTGTGCAGCAACTCGCCTTTGCGAAACCCTGCCGCATAAAGCGCACGCGCAAACCGAAACCAGTCCGCACCGTGGGACTCCGGATCGGCAATGGGCCCGGGAGACAAATAGATGCGGGCCAGCGACTCCTTGGGCGCGGCGGCAAGCCCGCCGAAGGGAGGATTGCGACGTTGCAGTTCTATGAGTTGCGATTTGCGCGTGACCGGAAGCCCCGCCAGCGCGGAACGGCTTGTCACCTCGGCCGGATCCACATCCCGCAGGATCGACCGGTAGTAATCGCTGTTGGACTGTGCAAAAGCGATCTGCTTCGGGAGAGCCTGCATCAGCGCCTCTTCCCGCGCCTCCGGCGACCGGGTCTCGAGCGAGTCGAAATAGTCCGTCATCGCTGCCTCCGCCCTGCCGGCGTTACAGCCAGCGTTTGCGGCGCTTGTAGGTCTTGATGTCGCGGAAGCTGCGCCGCTGGTCGCCGCCGCCTCCGAGATAGAACTCCTTGACGTCCTCGTTCTGCATCAGCTCCTGGGCCGTGCCGTCCAGGACGATCTTGCCCTGCTCCATGATATACCCATAGGTCGCGGCCTGAAGCGCCATATTAGCATTCTGCTCGACCAGCAGGATGGTGATGCCGAGGTCGGCATTCAGCCGACCGATGATCGAAAACACTTCTTTCACCAGCAACGGAGACAGGCCCATGGAGGGCTCGTCCATCAATATGAGCCGTGGCCGGGCCATCAGCGCGCGGCCGATCGCCAGCATCTGCTGTTCCCCGCCACTGAGATAACCGGCAAGACCCGTCCGCTCCAGAAGCCGCGGGAAGTATTTATAGACGAGGTTCAGGTCCACGCGCACATCCCGATCCTTGCGGGTGAATGCGCCGGTCAGAAGGTTTTCCTCCACCGTCAGATGCTCGAAGACGTGACGTCCTTCCATAACCTGTACGACACCTTTGCGAACCAGGTCGTGCGGAGTCAGGTTCTGAACCGGCGTGCCGTCGAACCGAATGTTACCCTTGGTCACCTCGCCACGCTCCGAGCGCAGCAGGTTTGAAATCGCTTTTAGCGTGGTTGTCTTGCCGGCGCCGTTCGCCCCGAGCAGCGCGACGATGCTGCCGTCCGGCACCTCAAGTGAGACGCCCCGCAAAACCAGGATCACATGGTCGTAGACGACCTCGATGTTGTTGACCGACAGCAGTGGCGGTCCAGCCTGGACCGCTGCGTCGGATCCTTGATCTTCTGCAATCTGGCTCATCGTTTGGAACCCCGGACGGGCCCCGCCGCATCGACGGGGCCCGAACTCAGGAGATCGTCAGTTGCACGACCGCGGGGTGATGCCCTTCTCCGAGGCATACTGCGCAGCCGACGCTTCAATCATCGGACGGACCACGTCGTTCATCGGCTCGATCCAGTCCGATACGAACGTCCATTGCTTGCCGTCCCACTGCTGCACGCGCACGGGATGGCCGCCTTCGTGGTCCTTGCACGAGATCTTGATCGGCGGCATGAAGCCGGTCATGCCCATCTCGTCGATCCGCTTGTCGTCGATGTTGAGATTCTCAAGGCCCCAACGCACCTCTTCACCGGTCAGGGGCTTATTGCCGTATTTGCCCTGAGCGGTCCGGATCGCCTCGACAACGATCATCGCGTTGATCATGCCGCGGTTGTACAGCACGTCGCCGACTTCCTCTCGGTCGCCCGAGCCCTTTCCGGCATCGTGGACAAACTTGTAGATGTCCTGATGTACGGGGAACCCGTCGCCCGGCGCATGGAAGGCACCGCCCTTGTAGCCGACGGCGGCGTCACCGGCCGGCTTCACGTCGGGTTCGGCGCTGGACCACCATACGCCGATGAACTTGTCCATCGGATAACCGACCGCGGCCGCTTCCTTGATGGCGGTGGAGTTCATGACGCCCCAGCCCCACATCAGCACCCAGTCGGGCCGCACCTGACGGCCGATCTGAAGCCAAGTCGCCTTCTGTTCCAGACCCGGATGGGCAACGGGGAACTTGCTGAATTGGTAGCCGTATTTACCCGACAGCTCTTCGAGCACCCGGATCGGCTCCTTGCCATAGGCGCTGTCGTGATAGACCAGCGCGATCTTTTTGCCGTTCAGCTTGTCCAGTCCGCCTTCCTGGTCGGCGATGTATTTCACCAACGCGGTCGCCTGGCTCCAGTAGGTCGTGGGCACGGTGAAGACGTAGGGGAACACGCGGCCATCGCTGGCATCGGTGCGGCCGTAGCCCATGGACAGAACCGGGATCTTGTCCGCCGTGGCACGTTCGATCAGCGCGTAGGTGATTCCCGTGCTGTACGGGCTGACAACCGACGCGCCCGTCGGTCCTTTGCCTTTCAGACGTTCGTAACATTCGACGCCGCGGTCGTTGTTGTAGCCCGTTTCGCACTCTTCCCAGGTCAGCGTGACGCCGTTGACGCCGCCGTCGCGCTCGTTGACCAGGTTGAAGTAGTCGTTGAAGCCGTTGAAGATCGGAATACCGTTCGGCGCATAGGGGCCGGTCCGGTAAACCAGCAGCGGCACGAACTGCTCGTTCTGGGCCTGGGCGGGGGCCGCCATAAGCGGCGCGGCGAGTACCGCCGCCCCAAGCGCCACTGCGCACAGTTTCTTCAAGCTCATACTCATTTCCTCCTTTTATTGCCGGGTTCTCTTACCCCGGTTTGCTGGGCCTAAGTGTTACACCGGCCTGCCGGCCTGAAAAGACGCTTCCTAGTACGGAAACGGCCATAACCGCAGCTTCTCCTTGAAGAGCTGCCACAACCGAGCCAATCCGTGCGGCTCGACGATCAGGAAAAAGATGATCAACGCACCGAAGACGATGAACTCCAGATGGGTGAGCAATTCGACGTTCATTTCGATCCCGACGATACCCGGGGCGTTGTTCAGGAAGATCGGCAACAGCACGATGAAAGCCGCCCCCAGGAACGATCCGAGAATACTTCCAAGCCCGCCGATGATGATCATGAACAGCACCTGGAACGAACGGTTAATCTCGAACGCGAGCGCCTCGACCGAACTGGTATAGACGAAGGCCCACAGGGCACCGGCGATGCCGATATAGAACGAACTCACCGCGAAGGCCGACAACTTGGCGTACATGGGCCGGATACCGATGATCTCGGCCGCGATGTCCATGTCGCGGACTGCCATCCAGGTCCGTCCCAGACGGCTGCGCACCAGATTTTTGGCAATCAGCGCGAGCACCCCGACGAAGGCCAGCAGGAAGAGATACTTGTAGGTGGGCGTCGCGTCGCTTCCGGTTATGTAGATTTCGCCGATGATGGCCCGCGGCGGCGCCGAGATGACGCCGGACGGGCTGTAATTGCTCCACCAGCCGAACTTGTTGAACATCCAAACCAGGAAAAACTGCGCAGCAAGCGTGGCGACCGCGAGGTAGAAACCCTTGATACGCAGCGAGGGGATCCCGAACAGGAGACCGACCACCGCCGTTCCCAGTCCTGCCGCCAGGAAGACGATCAGGATGTTGAGCTCGGGGAAGCTGGTCGCGAGCTTGTAGGAAAAAAACGCACCGCAGGCCATGAAGCCGCCGGTTCCCAGGCTCAGCTGGCCGCAATAGCCGGTCAACAGGTTCAGCCCCAACGCCGCCAGCGAAAAGACCAGGAATGGGACCAGGATCGTGCTCAACCAGTATTCGCTGGCGATCTGCGGCACCACGACCACCGCAAAGACCAGCAAAACAACGATGCCGATCCGGTCCTGCAGAATCGGGAGGATCGACTGATCGTCCTTGTAGTTCTTTTTGAACTGGCCTGCTTCCCGATAAAACACCGCTCAGACCCTCTCGATGATCTTTTCGCCGAACAGGCCCTGGGGACGGAACAACAGAAAAACCATGGCCAGCATGTAGGCAAACCAGTCCTGGATCGCCCCGCCCACGAACGGTCCAAGGAATACCTCGGCGAGTTGTTCGCCAGCGCCGACGATCAGGCCGCCGATAATCGCGCCGGGTATCGAGGTGAACCCGCCCAGGATCAGAACCGGCAACGCCTTCAGCGCGATCAGGGCAAGCGAGAACTGCACGCCCAGCTTACCGCCCCACATGATGCCGGCCACCAGGGCCACCACCCCGGCCACCGACCAGACGATTGCCCAGATCATGTTGAGCGGAATGCCGACCGACATTGCTGCTTGGTGATCGTCGGCCACCGCCCGCAACGCACGGCCGATGCGTGTCTTCTGGAAGAAGACCGCCAGGACCGCCACCATGCTGGCTGCGGTGATCGCGGCGATCAGATCGAACTGATTGACCAGCACGCCACCGTCGACGACCGACTGCGCTACGAACAACGGCGATTTGGGAATGCCGATATCCAGGATCTTGATGTCGCTGCCCCACAGCAACTGGCCGAACCCGTCCAGGAAATAGAAGATGCCGATCGTCGCCATGAACAGGATGATCGGCTCCTGATTCACCAACGGACGCAAGACGACCCGTTCGATCACAAGGGCGACGATCACCATCACCGCGACGGTGACGCAGAACGCCACGACCCAGTGCAGTCCCCACTCCATCAGACCGACCATGGTCAGGGCGGCGAACAGCACCATGGAACCCTGGGCGAAATTGAAAATCCCCGATGCCTTGAAGATCAGCACGAATCCCAGCGCAACCAGGGAATACATCACGCCCTGAAGAAGTCCGGCGATCAGAACCTCGATGAAATACGGCCAGGTGAAGAAAAACCCGGAGTCGATCGCCGCCAGGCCCTGAAAGGCGAAGCCGAGCGCGAACACCGCCAGCAGCGTTGCGGCGCTGACGATCGAGATTGTCCGGACCGGAGACTCCACGGCGTTCTACCTCGTCTTCAATGGCCGACGCCCAGATAGGCGTCGATCACGTCCTGGTCCGCCCGCACCTCGTCGGGTGTGGCGTCGGCCAGCATGCGGCCGTAATCGAGAACGACGACGCGGTCGGAAATATCCATGACCACGCCCATGTCGTGCTCGATCAAAACAACGGTGGTGCCAAACTCCTCGTTCACCTCGAGAATGAATCGGCACATATCTTCTTTTTCTTCCACGTTCATGCCGGCCATGGGTTCGTCCAGCAGGAGCAGTTCCGGCTCCATCGCCAGCGCCCGGGCCAACTCCACGCGCTTCTGCAGACCGAAGGCGAGGCGGCCCACAGGCACACGGCGGATCGACTGGATTTCCAGGAAATCGATGATGTCCTCGCAGGCCTTGCGGTTCTCGATTTCCAGTTTCTGGTTCGGACCCCAGTAGAGCGCCTGGCTCAGAATGCCGCCCTTCATCTTCAGCAGCCGGCCGGACATCACGTTGTCCAGGGTGGTCATGCCCTTGAAAAGGGCAACGTTCTGGAACGTCCGGGCAATCCCTTCCTTTGCGGCCTGATGCGGGCGCATGGAACGTCGTTTGGTGCCCTTGTAGGTGATCGTGCCTTCCTGCGGCTGGTAGAAGCCGTTGATGCAGTTCAGCATGGAGGTCTTGCCAGCGCCGTTCGGACCGATAATGGCGCGGATTTCGCCTTTGCGGACATCGAAGGAGATGCCGGACAGCGCATGTACGCCGCCGAAGGAAAGCGAGATCGCCTCCAGCTCCAGCAACACCTCGTTGAACTGACGCGCGCCGCGGGCCATCGTCCGGTTTCGATCCCGACCCGGCCTAGCCGACCGCCCGAATGGGCTCGGTGTCGGCTGGTGGGCGCGCCGCCGCATCGCCAAAAGAGACCACCTTGAGGCTCGTCACGATGCGCTGGGTGCTGCCGTCCTGGAATTGGATGACCGTATCGATGTCGACCGCATCCCTGTCGGAATAAAGCGTGTCGATGATGTCGGCATATTTCTCGCTGATGACGCCGCGGCGCACCTTGCGGGTGCGCGTCAGTTCACCGTCATCGGCGTCCAGCTCCTTGTACAGCAACAGGAATTTGCGAATTCGCTGGGCCGCCGGCAGGCTCTGGTTCACTTGTTCGACCTCGTCCCGGATGAGCTCGTAGACTTCCGGCCGTGCGGCCAGATCGGAATAGGTGGTGAAGGCGATCCGGTTCTTCTCGGCCCATTTGGACAGGATCGAATAGCGAATGCAGATGATCGCCGCCAGGTAGTCTCGGTTGGCGCCGAGAATGACGGCCTCGGCGACATAGGGTGAGAATTTCAGCTTGTTTTCGATGAACTGCGGTGAGAACCGATTGCCCTTGGACGTCGTGGCCAGGTCCTTGGTCCGGTCGATCACGATGAGATGACCGTTTTCGTTGAAATACCCAGCATCGCCCGTATGCAGCCAGCCGTCGGAATCGACCGTTGCTCTGGTTTCTTCCTCGTTCTTGTAGAATCCGAGCATCATGTTCGGATGGCGGGTCCAGATCTCGCCAACGCCTTCGGGGTCAGGTTTGTCGATCCGGGTCTCGACCCCCTTGAACGGCTTGCCGACGCTGTCGAAGTCGACGTCGCCGGCCTCGTGCAGGGTGTACGCCCCGAGCAGCTCCGTCTGTCCATAGAGCTGGCGCAATGGCACGCCCATGGCCATGAAGAACTTGAACGTGTCGGGGCCGAGCGCCGCGCCGCCGGTGACGGCCGAGCGGACCTTCGAAAAGCCCAGCCGGTCGCGCAGCGGACCCAGCACGAGGAGGTCCGCAAGCCAGGACTTGCGGCCCTTTTCCAGCGCCTCAAGGCCCAGCTTGACGCCGAATTCGTAGAGCTTCTGTTTCCAGGGCACGGCGTCCATCATGCGCGCCCGCACATCCGCGGCGATCTGCTCCCACAGTCGCGGCGCGAACAGCGCGAAGGTCGGACCGATCTCGCGCATGTCGTGCATGGTCGTATCCTGCTCCTCGACGAAGTTCACCTTCATCCGTGAAAGCAGAACCCAGGCAATGGAATAGACCTGCTCCATGATCCAGGGCAGCGGCAGGGTCGAGACGTAGTCGTCGTCCGGCCCCTTTGGATCTGTCTCCAGGTACCGCGCACAGTGACGGAGGATCGCCCCGTGCTGCAGCATGGCGAGTTTGGGATTCGACGTGGTCCCCGACGTCGTGCACAGAACCGCGACATCGTCTGGACCGACCTCATCGATCATGGTGTCGTAGGCCGCGGCGTCTTTTTCCAGCACAGCGCGACCACGCTGCTGCATGTCTTCCAGCGAGATCAACCGCGGGTCGTCGAACTTCCGCATGCCGCGCGGGTCGATGTAGACGATCGTCCTCACACTGCCGACGCGATCACCCAGATCCAGAAATTTATCGACCTGCTCCTCATCCTCGGCGACGACGACCTTGGCTTCGGCATAGTTGACCAGATAGGCGACTTCGTCTTCCAGCGCGTCCCGGTAGATGCCGAGGCTCATGCCGCCGGCGGCGTGGACGGCAAGTTCGCACCAAACCCAGGCGGGCCGGTTGTCGCCGATAATGACGACAACATCGCCCTTGGCGACGCCCAGCTCCCGCAGTCCCAGACCGATAGAACGCACATGTTCCTGATAGTCGGCCCAGCTGTATTCGTTCCAGATGCCGAAATCCTTCTCCCGCATGGCGATTTCGGTGGGGAAGTTTTCGGCGTTGTGCGCCAGAAGCTTGGGCAGCGTGTCGTACCGGTCGAGATCGGGAAGCGTCATCGCCCGCATGGCAAGACCCGACCGACGCAGCGGCGGAGACCGTTGCCGCAGTACTGACCAAAAATGACTGTCAAGAGAAGGCGGGGTTTTTCACCCATCCGGCCGTTTCATCCCTGTCCCTGGGCGCGGCGCTTCTGCCATGGCGTCGCCGTCGCCCTGCACGCTTGCTATTGCCCGCCTGACGTCGCCCAACGGCCAATCTAGGCGGTTGATTTGGGTAGCCTTTTCCTCAGGCAAGGTCAAGCGCAAGACCGCCCAATCGGCGCTTGATCCGGCGCATCCATTGTCGCTACCTATCGCGCCGCCCAGATGGTTTGGTTTCACACATGCAATCAGTTTCGTCCGAGAGCTGGCCGGTAAGGACCCGCAGAGCGCAGATCAGCGTCACCGACTGGCGGCCCGACAATGCGGTTCCGGGCGGCCCGGACCTTGTCCTCCTGCATGAAGGGCTGGGCTGCACCGCCATGTGGAAACGGTTCCCCGAGGCGCTGGCGGTCGCAACCGGCTGCCGGGTCCTCTCCTATGACCGGCAGGGCTACGGCCAATCCGATCCTTTCGATTCACCCCGGGATTTCGACTATCTGAATCTCTATGCCGAAGAGGAACTGCCGGACGTTCTCGAGGCTGTCGGCTTGTCCGCGCCGGTCCTGATCGGCCATTCGGACGGCGGCACCATCGCCCTCCTGTTCGCCAACAGGTTTCCCACCCGGGCGCTGGTGACGATGGCGGCGCATATCTTCGTGGAAGACGTCACGCTGGCGGGATTGCGCCATGCCGCGCGAATCTGGGCCGAGACGGACTGGGCGGAGCGGCTGGCGCGCTATCACGGCGCGAAGACGGACGTCGTTTTCCACGCCTGGGTGGACACCTGGTTGTCCCCCGGCTTCACCGACTGGAACATCGAGGCGTCCCTGTCTGGCGTCACCGCGCCGGCGCTGATCATCCAGGGCGAGGATGACGAATATGGCAGCGTCGAACAGGTCAACGGGATCTGCCGACAGGTCTCCGGACCGGCCACCCCCCTGATCATGCGGGACTGCGGGCACAGCCCGCATATCCAGGCCTGCGACCGTACGGTGGAGGCGATAGCGGGCTTTCTGCGGGATCTCTGAAAGCGGCGGCTCGGCCGCATCCATAAGTTGGTTGTGAATTCCTGCCGAAAACGGCCACAATGACGATGTGGGGACGAGCCTGCTCGTGCCTAACCAACCGGGTCATCGGACCCGGATACCATAACAGGGAGGAGAAGATGGCCAAACGACTGAGCGGCGCCGTTGCCGCAGGTATTCTGCTTGCTGCGACGGCCTGGACCGGCGGTGCGCAGGCACAGGATCTGAAGCTTGCGACGTCCTTGCCGAGCATGGAATTCCCGTTCTTCGTGCACATGCAGAAGGAGCTTGAGGCGGAAGCCGAGAAGCTCGGTGGAATCGAGATAATCGCCACGGACGGCCAGAACAGCACCCCGAAACAGACCGCCGACGTGGAAGCGGCGATCATCCAGAAGGTGGACGGGATCATCATCAGCCCGCTGGACTCCGTCGCCATGGCGCCGGCCCTTCAGCAAGCCGTCGACGCGGGCGTGCCGGTCGTCACCATCGACCGCAGTGTCCAAGGCGTGCCCGGAATCCTGGCCCATGTGGGCGCAGACAACGTTAAGGGCGGCGAGGCCCAGGGCACCCTGATCACCAAGCTGTTCCCTCAGGGCGCGACGGTCGTGAACTTACAGGGTCAGCCAGGCTCCAGCCCCGCCATCGACCGTAATGCGGGTCTCCACAACGTGCTCGATACGATGAAGGACAAGTACAAGATCGTTGCCGAGCAGACAGCCAACTTTGCCCGCGAACAGGGGGCGACCGTGACCGAAGCCATCCTGGCGGGTCTCGCCTCGCCGCCCGACGTCATCGTCGCCGCCAATGACGACATGGCGCTTGGCGCGTTGCAGGCGGTCAAGGATCGCGGGCTCGATATTCCGATCATCGGTTTCGACGCCCTGCCCGAGGCCCTGGCCAGCGTCCGCGACGGCGGCCTGGCGGCGACAATCGAGCAGTTCCCGGGCGGCCAGAGCCGTGGCGCGACCCAGGTCCTGGTGGATTATCTGCGCAAGGGCACCAAGCCGGAAAAAACGATCCTGCTGACGCCGATCGCCATCACGAAGGAAAACATCAACGAAGCCGAACGCCTCGGCGAAGTTCAGTAACCGAAATGACGGCGGGCCCGCTCGGGCCCGCCGCTCATCTTTTCTGCGTTTCCATTGCAAAACCCCCGCGGCATCAACGCGGATTTGCCGATGACTGATGAAAGCAAGAGGCTCGCGCAGCCGCTGCCGGTTTCCAAACGGCCGCTCGACCCCGTTCAGTTGCTGGCAAAGTATGCGGCGCTTCTGTTTCTCCTGCTGCTGATCACCACCTTTGCGGTGCTGGAGCCCCGGTTCCTGCATCCACTCAATCTGTTCAATATCCTGCGGCAGGTCTCGATCGCCGGGCTGGTCGCGATCGGCATGACGTTTGTCATCCTGACGCGGGGCATCGATCTGTCGGTGGGCGCCCTGCTTGCCTTTTCCGGCCTCGTGGGCGCCTTCGTCGCCAAGGGCGGGTTTGCCGACCGGTTCGCCGTGGGCGCCAGCGTCGCGGCAGGAAACCCCTGGTACCTGGCCATGGCCGCCGCCATCGCCATCGGCCTGGTGGGCGGCGCGATCCAGGGCCTTGCGATCACGCGGTTGCGCGTGCCCCCCTTCGTCGTGACGCTGGGCGGCCTGACCGCCTTTCGCGGTGCCGCATTACTGTTCTCCGGCGGCGGCCCGATTAGCGGATTCGCGCCGGACTACACATGGTGGGGCCAGGGCCGCATCGGCATGGTGCCGATCCCGGTCATCGTGTTCGCCGTCTTTGTCGTCCTCGCCCATTTCGTGCTCAAACGAACGTTGTTCGGGCGTCACGTCTATGCGGTCGGCGGCAATCCGGAAGCGTCCGAACTGGCCGGCGTGCGCGTCAAGAGTGTGATCTTCTCGGTCTATGTCATCAGCGGCTTTTTCGCCGGTCTGGCCGGTTTCATCCTCTCGGCCCGGCTGAGCTCGGCCGAAGCGGTGGCCGGCCTGGGGCTGGAACTCACGGTGATTTCGGCCGTGGTGATCGGCGGCACCAGCCTGTTCGGCGGCGTCGGGACCATCGTAGGCAGCGTCATCGGCGCCTTGCTGATCGGGGTGCTCACCAACGGCCTGGTGCTGTTGAACGTCTCGTCATTCATCCAGCAGATCTTGATCGGGGTGATCCTCGTCTGCGCGGTCGCCTTCGACCAGTACGCCGCCGCGCGTCGCGGAAGCTAGCGGGGACGGCCAACTGTCCGAGCCCTGAAAGAATAGCTTTTCGAACCGTAACCGTTTACATTTTTTCTGAAACCGGTTACATTTCTTAGTTGTCACCAAAATGAACGTATCGCTGCACCAGCAGGGGAGGAAATCGATGCATTACCTAGCGAAACGCTGCGTGATGGTCCTGGCGGGGATTGCCGTCTCAATGCCGGCAATTGCCCAGACCGAGGTCGTGGTCTGGACCCAAGGCGAACCTGGCCAGACGACCGTCTATGACACCCTGGCCGATCAATTCAATGCTGCGAATCCCGACATCAAGATCAACATGGTGAAAACACCGTCCGATCTGTTCAATCCCGCGCTTATCCCAGCGCTGTCATCGGGCGAAGGGCCGGACCTTTTCATGTTCGGCACCGGACCCGGCCAGCCCGCCGCGATCATCGATGGTGGCCTGGTCGCCGATCTGACGGGATATTTCAGAGAGTTCAATTGGGACAATACGATCCCGGCCGGTGTCATCAACCAGACCTCCAAGGACGGCAAACTCTGGGCCTTGGGCAACGAGGTCGAGACGACCGCCATGTTCTACAACAAAGCGATTTTTGCAGAGCACGGCCTCACCGTTCCCACGACATGGGCGGACCTGGAATCCGCGGTCGAAAAGCTCAAATCCGCAGGTTTCGACACGCCGATCGGCCTAGGTGCAGCCGACAAATGGTCGATCTCTCATTGGCAATCGATGCTATTCGGCCGGTACGCCGGTCCTGAAGGCATCAACGATGTCATGTTTGGTGATGGCAAATGGAGCGATGAGCCATTTGTCAGGGCGAGCGCACGCCTGCAGGAAATGGCGGAAAAAGGGTGGTTTGGACCCAATCCGGTCGCGATCAACTATGCCGAAATGCTGGATCGGTTCTGGGCGGGCGAGCTGCCGATGACTTTTACCGGACCCTGGATCATCCCTGGCGGGCTGGATGTTATCGGCGACCGCGCAGCGGACTACAGCGTCTTCCAGGTGCCACCGCTTGAAGACGGTCAAAAGATCTATCCGACCGAGTCGATCGGTAATGGCTGGTACATCCGGTCGAATTCGGATCACAAGGATGCTGCCGTCGCATTCATGAACTTCGCGTTCTTCACCACCGAAGGCAGGGCCGAACTCCTGAGTGGCGGCGCCGTGCCTGTCGGTCCGTTGGATCAGGCCTTGGCAAAGGCCAGTATCCCGCAGTTGAACCAGGATCTCTGGGAAAGCGCCGACACCTATCGCGCAAACGGAACGGTCCCGGCTTTCCTCGACACTGTCACCCCAGGCAATCTCACGACGGCGTCCTATGACGGTTTGCAGGCGCTACTGCTTGGTGTGATGACGCCAGAGCAGTTTGTGGAAGAGCTGCAGACACAGTGGCAGATCGCAAAGGACGAGGGCACGATTCTCGCGCCCGGCGGCCTTTCTGTCGCTGCTGAGTAGTCGCTGATTTTGTTCCGGGAGGGCCAACCTCCCGGAACGCATCCCCGCCGTGGACTCACGGGGGTGGTCATCGTCAGTGACGACCTCGGTCGGGAGCCAAGCTATGGAAGAATCAGCCGCCGAGAAGCTTCGGGCCTTTTTGTCTGCGTATGTGCCTTTGCTGGTATTCCTTGCGCCGACGCTGGTGATCTATTTCATTTTCGCCCTTTACCCGACGATCTCGGTTGTCGGCTTCTCGCTACACAAATGGGATGGAATCAACCCGGTAAAGACGTGGATCGGGTTGGACAACTACATCCGAATGTTCTCGGACCGGATATTCTGGGAAGCATTTCGGAATACGTTTGTCTGGTCGGCCGTTATCGTCGTGATCAATGTCGGTCTCGGGCTGGTCATTGCCGCGATGCTCTCCCGGGTTTGGCGGGCGCGGTTATTGTTGCAGACCCTCATTGTTCTTCCAGTCGTCATCTCACCGATTGCGGTTGCGACAATATGGCGTTGGATGTACCAGCCCAGCGGGGTGATCAACGAGGCGCTGAGAGGCCTGGGCCTCGATTTCTTGGCACGACCCTGGCTCGGGGACCCGAGCGTCGTGCTGTTTGCGCTCGCATTCGCACATTCCTGGTCAACGATTGGGCTGAGCGTCATCATCTTCTTGGCTGGCCTGCAATCGGTGAATGAGGACCTTTACGACGCCGCCAAAATCGACGGCGCAAGTACTTTTCAATCGTTTCGGTTTGTGACGGTACCAGCGCTTCGTCCTGTCACCGCTGTGGTCTTCATTCTGACGCTCACCGCGGCATTCAAGGCCTTCGATCTTATCTGGGCGACCACACAAGGTGGCCCGATCCGCTTCAGTGAGATCCTGTCGACCTACATGTACAAGCGCGGCGCGCTGGAGAACCAGTACGGCTACGGCGCGGCGATCGGTGTGGCGCTACTCCTGATCGTCAGCCTGGCGACCCTGATCTACCTGAAGATCCAGACACGAGAGGATGACTGATCATGTTCGGTCGGTTCTTCCTGCTTGTTATTCTGGCCGTCATCGCCGTTCTTGTGACCGCTCCGTCGGTCATGACGGTGTTCACTTCGCTCAAGCCGCCGGGCGAGCTTGTCCGGCCCGCTTGGTTGCCACCGCTCGACATCACGTTCGAGCACTTCGCGCGCGTATGGAACGAAGGCGGCTTTCGCCGTTACTTCTTGAACACGGTTCTCATCTCAACCGTCGATGCAATCGTCATGATCGTTCTCGCGTCCATGACCGCCTACGCAATGGTCTTTATGAACTTTCGCGGGAAGCTGTTGCTCCAGATCCTGTTTGTCGTGGGGCTGATGATACCTGTGACGGCCATCATATTGCCGCTCTACACGACCATCCGGTCTGTGGGGCTGATCAACACGCATCTCGGGGTAATCCTGCCGGATCTTGCGCTGGCGCTACCGGTGTTCGTGTTCATGTTTTCGTCGTATTTCGTCAGCATCCCGAAGGCCCTCCACGAAGCTGCCCGAATAGACGGAGCAAACGAGTTTCAGATCTATCGCAGGGTGGTCATGCCGGTTTCCGTTCCTGCCATTATCACGACCGGTCTGCTGGAGTTCTTGTGGAGCTGGAATGACCTGTTACTGCGACTCCTTCTCCTGCCAAGCGAGGGCATGAGGACACTGTCGGTCGGTCTGCTGAATTTTCAGGGGGCGCAGACCCGGGACATATCAGGCCTATCGGCCGGTACTGTCGTTATGGCAGTGCCGGTGGTTCTGCTGTTCCTGTTTTTCCAGCGGCATTTCGTCCGCGGCATGACGGCGGGCGCCGTCAAATAGGTTTGGCATGAAACCCAAGTTAGTCATGGACCAGCATTTCCGGAAACTTGCAGAGCTGTTCAGTCGTGCGAGCTATGACAATCTGAGCGCCCTTTGCAACATTGTCGGAGGCGCAGACGCGCCGATGCCGCCCGAACGTTTTCGCGGCCAGGTCGAAGACATGACCTTCCTCGTCGCCGCCAAGCCTACACTCGACAGAGAAGACATCGAGAAGGCCAGAAACCTCAAGGCCATCATTGAAGTATCTGGGACCTTTCAGGAAGGTCTCGACTACGAGGCCTGTTTCGAACGCGGGATCGAGGTTCTTTCCTGCGCTCCGGGTTTTCGGTACGCCGTTGCCGAGATGGCGGTCGGTATGATGGTCGCTGGCGCCCGCGGCCTCGTGCAGGAGCACGATGCGTTCAAGACCGGCACCGAACACTGGCTTGACGACAATCCTGCATCAGACTTCTCGCTCTACGGCCAGGATATCGGTTTTGTCGGTTACGGCGGCATTGCGCGCGAGTGCAACCGGCTGCTCGCGCCATTCTCCCCAACGGTCCGGGCCTACGATCCGTGGCTGGATCCCGCGCAAATTGCGGGTGAAAGCGTGAAGCTGTGTGACCTCCACGACCTTGTCTCACAGAGCCGCTGTCTCGTGATTGCCGCGTCGCCGACCGAGGAGAACTGGCAACTGATTGGCGCGGAGCAGATCGCCCTGATGCCTAGGGGCGCGCTGGTCGTGTTGGTCAGCCGAGCCCACCTGGTGGATTTCGAGGCCCTGACGCAGGCCGCAGCGGCCGGCAAGATCAGGTTTGCAACAGATGTTTTTCCGTCAGAGCCCGCCGCCCTCAACGACCCCGTTCGCAAAGCGCCCAATGTCATTCTGTCGCCACACCGCGCGGCTGCCGTAAATGGCGGACGACAACCCATCGGCGACATGATCGTCAGCGACATCGAGAACATCCTGGACGGGCGACCCCAGCGGTCATTGCAAACGGCGAATCCGGAAAGAATCCAGAAAATCATCGGAGCGCCGCGCGTACGAGCCCAGAGCGTCGTCTAACGCCACAGGCAAGAACTGGAGAGAGAATGGCCGGTCTTGAGCTCAAGAATATTTCGAAGTCCTACGGCACAACGCAGGTGCTGATTGACATCAACCTGGCGGTCGAGGATGGCGAGTTCATTGTATTTGTCGGACCGTCCGGTTGCGGCAAGTCTACCCTGCTCAGATTGATTGCCGGCCTCGAGGAGGTCTCGGGTGGAGAACTCTATATAGGCGACCAACTGAGCAATAAGCTGTCACCCAAGCAACGAAACGTCGCCATGGTGTTTCAGTCCTATGCCCTCTACCCGCAGATGACTGTTGCCGAAAACATGGGTTTCAGCCTGAGCCTTGAACGAAGGCCAAAGGAGGAAATCAAAGAAAAAGTCCAAGTCGCAGCGGCCACACTGAAACTGGAACAGTTGCTTGACCGCAAACCGAGCCAGCTCTCTGGGGGTCAGCGACAGCGCGTCGCCATCGGTCGGGCGATCGTCAGGAACCCTCGCGTCTTCCTTCTGGACGAGCCCCTCTCCAACCTGGATGCAGCGCTAAGGACGGAAACACGCGTTGAGATTGGTGAGCTTCACCAGAGGCTGCAAACCACGATGGTCTATGTGACCCACGACCAGGTCGAAGCAATGACAATGGCTGACCGGATCGTCATCCTGAATGCCGGACAGGTCGAGCAGGTCGGGACACCGATGGAGCTGTACAACAATCCCGCATCCAAGTTTGTCGCGGGGTTTATCGGATCACCGAAGATGAACTTCATTGACGGCCCTGCTGCTACAGAGCTCGGCGGTGAGACCATCGGCATTCGACCCGAGCATTTCGAGATTGGGGACGATCAAGACGCCTGGAATGGCCACGTCGCCTTGGTCGAACGTCTTGGTCACAACACAATCCTGTACGCACGAGTCCTCGACGTCGGTTCGGTGACCGTGATGCTTGACGGACAGCATGATTTCGTCGTGGGGCAGGAAGTGGGCTTGAAACCCGATCTTTCGAAAATCCACCGGTTCGACCATCGGGGTCGACCGCTCGGCCACTAGGCGTAGGCGACGGAGGGGATCTTGAAAAGGGGTAACGGAAGACGACCAACGGTACGCGACGTTGCGCGTTCGGCCGGAGTTTCCGTGGCTACCGTTTCGAGAGCAATATCGCGTCCCGAAGACGTAAAGAAAGAGACGCTTGAGCGCGTCCTCACGATCGTCAAGGAAACCGGCTATCGCTCCAATCAGATGGCTGTTCAGTTTCGCACTGGCACAAGCCGGTCGATCATGGTCCTCGTCTCGGACATTACCAATGCATTCTATGCCGAGTTCTTCAAAGGAATCGAAGAGCACGCGCGTAGCGAAGGCTATGTCCTGCTGATCGGCGACACCTCTGAAGATGTGGAAAGCGAGAAGATTTACTTTGGCATGCTGTCGTCGAACAAAGCCGACGGACTCCTTTGGAATGTCGACAGCGTTCCGGCTGATGTCCTTCAGACCGACGGCCGGTCCATTCTGGACGACACCCCAATTGTCGCGTGCAACGGTATCGACAAGCTCGACCTACCGACCGTCCGGATTGACAACGACCTCGGTGGGCGCTTGGCCGCGGCGCATTTGCTCGATCTGGGCCACAGATCGTTTGCCCAGGTTTGCGGACCGCTGAATCACGATTCGATCAAGCGGCGCTTTGAGGGTTTCAATTTGGCCCTCAGACACGCGGGTCTGGATATCCCTCCAGAGCGAACAATTCCAATCGAGCTCGGGATTGATCAGGGCCGCGAGGCGGCCAAAATGCTGGCCGCCTTGCGGGATCGTCCTACCGCCGTCTTTGTGCATAGCGACGCAGCCGCCATCGGAATTCTGCACGCGTTTTTAAATATGGGGATTTCCGTTCCCGGGGACATTTCTATCGTCGGCTATGACGACATGCCTTTCGCCAGCGCAATGACGCCGGAGCTTACGACCGTGCGCTTGCCGAGACGCCGATGGGGCGCCGCGGCGTGCAAAATGCTGATATCCGTGATCGAAGGGTCGGACCTTGATACCCGGGAAGTCGTCATCGCTCCCGATCTGATGGTGCGTGACAGCACGGCGGTCCCGACCCCGTCGTTGCTGGGATGAAACGTGGAGATCCAACATGACTGTTCGGACGGTGGTCTGGGGCGAAAACGTTCATGAGCGAACAAACAGCGTCGTCGCCGAGCTCTATCCGGACGGCATGCACAGCTGCATCGCCGACGCGCTCAACGCCAATTCCGGGATTGCGGCGACCACGGCGACACTGCAGGAACCGGAACACGGCCTGCCCGAAACCCGGCTTGCCGGGACGGATGTTCTGCTCTGGTGGGGCCATGCGGCGCATGGCGACGTCGCCGACGATGTGGTCGAGCGGGTGGCGGCGCATGTCTGGGCCGGCATGGGGCTGATCCTGCTGCACTCCGCCCATTTCTCGAAGATCTTCAAACACCTGATGGGCACGCCCTGCAATCTGACCTGGCGCGAAGCCGGCGAGCGGGAGCGCCTCTGGGTCGCATCCCGCAATCATCCGATCGTCAGAGGACTGCCGGATTCGTTCGTGCTGGAAAACGAAGAAATGTACGGCGAGCCTTTCGGCGTGCCGGAACCCCAGGACACCGTTTTCATCAGCTGGTTCCAGGGCGGCGAAGTGTTCCGATCGGGTCTGACCTACAAGCGGGGCGCCGGCAACGTGTTCTATTTCCGGCCGGGGCACGAGACCTATCCGACCTATCACAACACCCATGTCCAGACGATCCTGAAAAACGCCGTGCTCTGGGCATACAACCCCTCGCCGCGGGTGTCCGGGGTGGCGGCGGCGCCAAACGTGCCGGTCGAGGCGGCGCCCGAACCGATCGAAGCGCGCGGGCCGAAGATCCACGAAGACGGGGAACCGGGTCTCCGCTAGGAGCGATGCGGCTCTATCAGCTTTCCAGCCGTGTCAGGAACCTCTCCAGCTCTTGCGGCTCGATGGTTGCGGTCTCCTCGTCCGCCGGGAAACCGCCGCTCATGGAAGCCTCGCGGAACGCTTTCAGCGCTTCGATCCGTTCCTCCCGGATCTGGCGATACAACCTCGCCAGATTGCCGAAGGCCCGGGCATGGCGCGGGGCGCCTTCCTTTTCGCCGCAGATGTCTTCCATGAACAGATACATCACGTCGGCGCCCGTCCCCGACCCGAGTGAGACGGTAATCAGGCCGGACCGGGCCGAGATCTCCGCCATCACCGGTCCCGGGATCACCTCGGCTTCGACCAGCACCGCGCCGGCGTCCTCCAACCGGCGGAACCGCTGGTAGAGCTCAAAGGCCTCGTCACCGGTTTTGCCGACCGCCCTGAGGCCGCCGACCCAGGTGGATTTGCGCGGGACCAGCCCCAGGTGCCCCATCACGGGGATTTCCTCGCGGGCGAGCATTTCCACCACCGACATACTGCGCGCCGTCATCACCGCATCGGCGCCAAGCGCAAGGACCCGGAAGGCCTCCCGCAGGATGTCGTCGTTGGTCGCGAAATTGGGCAGGCCGATGGCAGCCGTCAGGAACAACGTGTCGTTGCCCGCCCGGACCGTCTCGACATTCTGGGAGTTGCCAATGATCATGTCGATCCCGGCTTCCGCCGCCGCGATTGCCTCGTCGGCCGTGTTGGCGGTTACCTGGGTGAACGTCCGCTGACCCTTGCCAGCGCGCAGATCGGCGACCGTGACGCTGCGTTTGGCCGGCTGGGCGGCCCAGGTGTAGACGCGTTTCATCGTCCCTTGCCTGCGCGCCCGGCGGTCATGCGAACAGCTCCTTGAACGTGCCGACGCACTGACGGAAGCCAGCCTCGAAGTCGCCGTTGCCGGGGTGATAGACGCTCTCGTACGAAATCACGCCGTCGTAGCCGTCGGCGCGCAGGGCGTCGGCCATGGGCTGGAACTGATCGGCCAGGTCGCCCTCACCCATGGGACGGACTTCCAGGGTCGCTTTGGGCGTGTCCGCGTGGACGTCCTTGATGTGCATATGACCGAGATAGCCCTCGCCCATGGTTTCATATCCGTCGGGCCAGGCCTTTTCGTGCGCCCAGCAATTGTTTGCCGGGTCCCACAGAATCTTCAGGGTGTCCTTCGCATCCAAATCATCAATCAGGCGCCGGCCGGTCCAGCAGGAATTGACCATTGTGCCATTGCCGGTTTCCACCACCAGGGTGATGCCCGACGATTTTGCGACCTCGATTGCCGGAGCCACCAAAGGCAGCAGCGCGTCCCACGCGCCCTTGGCGACATTCCATTTCTCCGCCCCATGCAGGCCCCAAAGGATCATCTCCTTCTTGCCCGACAGAATGCGCACGAGAGGACAATCCAGCAGATGCGCGATCTCGATGCAGCGTTTCAGGGTGTCCATATGTTTAATGTGCAACGCATCGCCCGGCTTCGTGGTCATCGGCATGCCGGCGAAGATGTGGTGGCAGACGTTCGAGACCTTCTTGTCGTGCGCACGGATCAGATCGCGTGCGCGTCGTCGTTCGTCGGCGTCCAGGTCGCCGATCTCCTTATCCCAGACATACTGTAATTCCACATAGCCGAGGTCGAACTCGTCCATGACCTCCAGCGCGTGGCCGAGATCGCGGTCGATGCCGTCGGTGATGACACCCAGTTTCATAGAAACGGTCTCCCTGCTTATCGTTTGAGTTCAGCCCCGACGATGTCTTCGATCACGCGGGTCACCACCCAGTTGTCGCCGTTGGGATGTTTGGTTTTGCCGGCCTCGAACAGCTGCATCGCCGTCGTCGCCGTGAAAAGGGGAACACCCAGCTCGCGCGCCAAATCAAGGACGATCGTCAGATCCTTATGCATGGTGCGAATGTGGCTGCCGGTGCCCTCGAACTTTCGGTCGATGATGTTCTCCAGGGCCGTGTTGGCGACGCCGCAACCGGCGCCCGATGTGCTGAACACGTCAAAAAGGACCTGTCCGGAAACCCCGGCCTTGGCCGCCAGGGCCGACGCCTCGAACGTCGCGGAAAAGATCGACCCGATGAGCGACTGCAGACAGGCCTTCACGGTCTGGCCCATGCCCGGATCGGTGCCGACCCGATGGATCGTCTTGCTGACCGCCTGCATAGCAGGCTCGATCCGATCGAGCACGCTGTCCGGCCCGGCCGCCATCATGGTCAAGGTTCCCGACTGGGCGCCCGGGAACCCGCCGCTGACTGGGGAATCGATCAAACTGATCCCGGTACCGGCAAGCTCGTCGGCGATCTCGCGCGCCTCTCTGGGGATGATGGTTGCGGTCAGCACCACGACACCGTCGCGGCTCATGGACGAGGCCAACCCTTCGCCGAGGATTGCGGACTTGGCCTGTGCGCCGTTCATGACCATGACGAACACAATGTCGGCGGCGGCCCCGACTTCGGCCGCCGAGCCCGCGGGCTGGCCACCCATCTCCACGAACGCCGCCATGCGTTGCGCGTCGAGGTCGAATCCGGTGGTTTGAAATCCCGCTTCGATCAGGTTTTTCGCCAGGCCCGACCCCATGTCGCCCAGACCGATGACCCCTGCATTCGGCATTGCGAACCCCTTTTTTGTTGCGCCCTACCGCACCGGGCAGAGCGAGAATTGCAGGAAGACGAAGAGGATTGCCAGAAACGCGGCGTACCCCGGACAACAAGGTCCTTCTGCCTGCCCGATTACTTTGGCACCGTTCCTCGAGCCACTCAAGACAGGGCGATCTAAGCCTTGCGGCCGCGCCCGAGACGACCCATATCCCCGCAAAACGTCCGCAAAAGAGGGGTTAGGACAAGAAATGGCTACCGCGGAAAAATCCGAGACCATGCATTTCCAGGCCGAGGTCGGCCGGTTGTTGGACATCGTCGCGCACTCGCTCTACAGCGAGAAGGAGATCTTCCTGCGCGAACTCATCTCGAATGCGGCCGACGCGTGCGACCGCCTTCGCTACGAGGCGATCACCAAGCCGGAGTTGACCGAAGGAGCCAACGGATTCGCCATCGAGGTGGGTCTGGATGCCGACCAAGGCCAGATCACCGTGTCGGACAACGGCATCGGCATGACCAAGAAGGAGCTGACCGAAAACCTGGGCACTATCGCCCGGTCGGGAACGTCGGCCTTTCTGTCGAAGCTCACCGGCGACAAGGCCAAGGACGTCAGCCTGATCGGCCAGTTCGGCGTCGGCTTCTATTCCTCCTTCATGGTGGCAGACACGGTGACGGTCGTCACCCGGCGGGCCGGCCAAAAGACCGCCTGGGCGTGGCGTTCGGACGGAAAGGGCGAGTTCACGATCGAGCCGTCCCGACGCGATGGGCCCGGCACCACGATCACCCTGCACCTCAAGGAGGACGCCAAGGAATTCCTGCAGCAGCCGCGCCTCAGGCAGATCGTATCGAAATACTCCAACCACATCTCCTTTCCCATCCGGATGGCGGGATCGCACGGCGCCGAGCAATTGAATGCGGCATCCGCGATCTGGATGCGATCGAAATCCAAGGTGTCCGAGGAGGACTACACGGAGTTCTACCGCCATGTGAGCGGACAGTTCGACGAGCCGTGGGACGTCCTCCATTTCCGCGCCGAAGGCGTGATCGAATATGCGGGGCTTATCTACATCCCGGCGATGCGGCCCCTGGACCTGTTCCATCCGGACCGCAAGCATCACCTGAAGCTCTACGTCAAGCGCGTCTTCATTACCGATGAATGCGACGGCCTGGTTCCGTCGTGGCTGCGGTTCCTGCGCGGTGTGGTCGATTCGGAGGACCTGCCGCTCAACATCAGTCGCGAGATGCTGCAGTCCAACCCGGTGCTGGCAAAGATTAAGTCCGGCCTCACCAAGCGGGTTCTCAAGAACCTCGCCAAGAAGGCCGAGAACGACCCGGAAGGTTTCGCCGAGTTCTGGACGAATTTCGGACCCGTCCTCAAGGAGGGGCTCTACGAGTCGGTGTCAGACCGGGAAGCGCTGCTCACGTTGTGCCGGTTCCCCTCGACCAAGGCGGATGGCGTGGTTTCGCTCGCCGACTATGTAGGTCGCATGTCGGAGGGACAGGAGGCGATCTATTACATCTCCGGCGAAGACGTGGAGTCGCTGCAGGGCTCTCCGCAGCTAGAGGGATTTCACGCCAAGGGCGTGGAGGTCCTCTATATGACGGACCCGGTGGACGAGTTCTGGATTTCCGCGGTCAATACGTTCGAGGACAAGCCCTTCAAGTCGGTGACCCGTAGTGGGACAGATCTGTCCAGCATCGACGGCACGGACGACAAGACCGCGGAAAAGGAGAAGGACGCCGAGACACCGTCAGGAGAAGCGATCGATTCCCTGGTCGCCGCCCTCAAGGTAGCCCTTGGCGAATCGGTCATGGATGTGCGTCCCTCGAGCCGGCTGACGGAAAGTCCGGTCTGCTTGGTCTCTGATGAGGGCGGCATGGACATCCACCTGGAGCGTCTGATGCGGCAGCACCGCCAGATCGACTCGGTGTCGGCCCGCATCCTGGAGATCAATCCAGACCACGCGCTGATCCGTTCGCTGGCCGAAACGGCGCAGAAGGACGTGCAAGCACCGGTATTGACGGATGCCGCGCACCTGCTGCTCGACCAGGCGCGAATCCTCGAGGGCGAGCCCCTGCCGGACCCAACCGGCTTCGCGCGCCGAATGTCTTCGGTTATGGCAAAGGGATTGGCCGCCTAAGGGTCGGTTTTTCTTGCCCGTTTCGCCCGAACCACGGACAGTAGGGCCAATGACGACGTCGCGAACCGTGCGGGCCGTTCTCGGCCCGACGAACACGGGCAAGACATACCTCGCGATCGACCGCATGCTGGCTCACGCCAGCGGGATGATCGGCTTTCCGCTCCGTCTTCTGGCGCGGGAAAACTACGATCGGATCGTGGAACTGAAGGGCCGCGGCACCGTCGCGCTGATTACGGGCGAAGAGAAGATCGTGCCGGCCAACCCGCGATGGTTCGTTTGCACGGTTGAGTCCATGCCCATTGACCGCAAGGTCGACTTCCTGGCGGTGGACGAAATCCAGCTCTGCGCCGATCACGAACGCGGCCACGTCTTCACCGACCGCCTGCTGAACAGCCGCGGCCAGGAGGAGACCATGTTCCTGGGGGCGGACACGATCGCGCCGCTGCTGCGCCAGCTGGTACCCGAGGCGGATATCGAGACCCGGCCGCGGTTTTCGACTCTGGGTTATGTGGGCGCAAAAAAACTGAACCGGCTGCCGCGGCGCAGCGCCATCGTCGCGTTTTCCACGACAGAGGTGTATGGCCTGGCCGAGGCGATCCGGCGCCAGCGCGGCGGCACGGCGGTGGTGCTCGGCGCCCTCAGCCCGAGGACCCGAAATGCCCAGGTCGGCATGTATCAGGCCGGCGAGGTGGACTACCTGGTGGCGACCGATGCAATCGGCATGGGTCTGAACATGGACATCGACCATGTGGCTTTTGCCGGGACGCGCAAGTTCGACGGTCGTTACATGCGCCAGCTCGCCGTTCCGGAGCTGGCTCAGATTGCGGGCAGGGCTGGCCGGCACATGAACGACGGAACGTTCGGCGTCACCAACAATATGAGGCCGTTCGAGGACGACACGATCGAGGCGATCGAAAGCCACAGGTTCGATCCATTGACGGCGTTGCAGTGGCGCAGCCGACGGCTGGACTTTCGCTCGCCGCAGACCCTGGAACGCAGCCTCGAACGCCACCCCCGGCAGGTGTGTCTGGTCCGGGTCCGGGATGCCGACGACCATCTGGCGCTGCGGTCGCTGCTGGGCGACAGGCGCATCGTCGACCTCGCGGCGACGCCCGATATGGTCCGGTTGCTCTGGGAGGTCTGCCAGGTTCCGGACTTTCGCAAGACGCTTGCCGACCATCACGCAGACCTGCTGGCGCAGCTATATCTGCATCTTTCCGACGGCGAAGGCTGTCTGCCAACGGATTGGGTCGGGTCGCAAATCGGCCGTCTGGACAGCACAGCCGGGGACATCGACACTTTGACCAGCCGGATCGCGCACGTGCGCACCTGGGCCTATGTGGCCCACCGCGGCGACTGGCTGGAAGACAGTGCCCATTGGCAGGGGCTGGCGCGCCAGATCGAGGACCGACTCTCGGACGCCCTGCACGCGCGGCTGATCCAGCGATTCGTGGACCAGCGGGCAGCTGTGCTCGGGCGCAAACTCGAGGATGGCGACGCGTTGTTGTCAGCCGTGACGAACAACGGCGAGGTCGTCGTCGAGGGCCATGCGATCGGGCGTATCCAGGGCCTGCGTTTTGTGCCCGACGCGGCAGTCGGGGCCAGCGAGTCGCGCGCGTACCAGGCCGCGATCGCGCGGGTCATTAAGCAGGACGCGCCGCGCTGGATCGATCGGCTGGAAAAGGCGTCCGATGATGATTTTGAGCTGGTCCTGGACGAGGCCGACCCCCAGAGCGGCCAGGTCCTGTGGGGCGGCGCCGCGATCGCGAAGCTGACCAAGGGCGACACGCCCTGGAGTCCGTCGGTGAAACTGCTGGCCGACGATCTGCCGGATGGGTCGCTCCGGGCCCGGGCGCGTAGCCGGCTGAAGAGTTGGGCAGACGCGGCCATGGCGGCAAAGTTGAGGCCCTTGACGACCGCGCTGTCGTTGGAGCTCGGCCCCCCGGGACGCGGGCTGGTCTACCGGGTCGCCGAGGGACTGGGTTCGATCCCCCGGAAACAGGCGCAGGATCTGTTGCCGTCGATCGACAAAAACGACCGCTCGACATTGCGCCGTCTGGGGTTCCGGTTCGGCCGGGCGACGATCTACATCGCCGCGCTTCTTAAGCCTGCGGCCTTGCGGCTCCGGCGCCTGCTCTGGGGGTTGTGGAGCGGCAGCGCCATGCCGCTGTTGCCTTCAGGCCGCAACCAGGTTTGTCCGATCGACGGCAAGGCCACACAAGCGTGGACGTCGCTGGGTTTTATCCCCTACGGCAAAACGGCCATTCGGGCGGACCGGCTGGAGTCCATCCTGAGCACCGCTTCGAAACTGGCCGATCAGGGGCCATTCGCGCCGACTGGCCAGTTGCTCGCGCAGCTCGACGGCGGCGCCGACACGTTGAAGCTGGTTTTGACCCGGCATGGGTTTGCTGCAGAAGGCGACGGGACCGCTGTGATGTTCCGTCGCAAAAGACCGACCAGAAACGGCGCACGCAAAAAGGCCCCGCGACGACGCAAATCTCCAGCTCCCGACAGGTCGGACTCCCCGTTCGCCGAATTGGAAAAGCTGGTGCGCAAAAAATGAGTGGCACGGAAGAGTCCGGCCGTCTGCGGATCGACAAGTGGCTGTGGTACGCGCGGTTCTTCAAGTCCCGTACACTGGCAACGGAAGCGGTCTCGTCGGGCAAGGTACGGGTCAATCGGCAGCCGGTCCGCAAACCGGGCCACTCGGTTCAGCCGGGTGACGTGCTGACGTTTCAGCAGGGCCGTCTGGTCCGTGTCATCGAGGTTGTGGCGCTGGGAGCACGGCGCGGCCCCGCCAGCGAAGCCCAGGGCCTTTATCGCGACCTCGATCCGCCCCGCCGGGGTCCGCCCGCGCACGAGCCCGCAGCAGCGGTGCGCCCGCGCGGGTCGGGACGCCCGACAAAAAAACAGCGCCGCGCCACCGACGCGTTGCAACACTGAAGGAACCCAACGGTCATGATCGGCGCCATCACAAAGTTTCTGTTCGAGGATCAAGGAAAGTCGCACGCCGAAGACGGCCGGCATTCGGATGACGAACTGCATATGGCAGCGGCCGGGCTTCTGGTCGAAGCTGCCTTGCTGGACGGTGAGTTCAGCGATGCGGAACGGAACCGCATCAGTCAGATCTGCATGAACCACTTTGAATTGCCGGCCGCAGAGACCGACGCCCTGCTGGAACGCGCGGAACAGCAGGTCGAGGATTCAGTGGACATCTACGGGTTCCTACGCGTTCTCATGCGGAACTTCGATCCCGGGGAGCAGTTGAAGCTTGTGGAGATGCTGTGGGAGGTGGTCTATGCGGATGGCGAAGTCCATCCGCTTGAGGCGGCCTTGATCCGGCGTATCGTGGGGATGATGGCGGTGACCGACCGCGAAAGCGGCGAGGCCCGAAAACGCGCCCAAGCGAAAACCGGTTACAGCGGCTGACCGCGTCAGATCGTCTTGGCGAAGACGACCGATAGATTGTTGGCCGGCATATCGACGACTTCGCGCAGCGCCAGGTCATACTGGGCCGCTTCGGTGATCACGTCGACGAGGTCCCGGACGCCCCAGGACGGGTCCTCATCCTTCAGCGCCTCGTCGAAGGCCGAGTTGGAATCGGCCGTGTGTTTGCCGCCCCGTTGGAACGGTCCATAGAAGTACAGAATGCCGTCTTCGGGCAGCACGCGGCCGGCCCCCGCCATGATCCCGCGCGCGGCCGACCATGGCGCGATATGGATCACGTTGACCGCCACAACCGCCATCGCGCGGTCGACCGCCCACCGGTCTGACGTTACATCCAGAGCGATAGGCGGCAGCAAGGCATCACAGTCTGAATCCCGCTGATAGCAGGCAATGCTTGCCAGCGCTGCCGGATCGGCGTCCGACGGTTGCCATTGCCGGGGTGCCAGGCGGGGCGCCATGTAAGAGGCGTGTTCACCTGTGCCGCTGCCGAGTTCCAGGATCAGACCATCGGACGGCAGGACACGTTCCAGAACCGCCAGGATCGGGTCCCGATTTCGCCGCGTTGCGGGGGCGTGTCGTCGTGCGTCCTTGTCCATCGTTTGCCGCTCTTATTTGCCCTCCCGTAGACCGGAATGTAAAACCGGTTGCGTCTGGGGCAATCCCTTCTATATGACACTGCGTCGAAACGGAATGCCCGGTCAACGGGCCGATTCGGGGGTTTTCCGACAATAAGGAGAGATTCGTGACCTATGTAGTCACCGAAGATTGCATCAAGTGCAAATGGCAGGACTGCATCGAGGTTTGCCCGGTCGATTGCTTTTATGTGGGTGAAAACATGCTGGTCATCCATCCGGACGAGTGCATCGATTGCGGCGTCTGCGAGCCCGAATGCCCGGAGGAAGCGATTTTGCCGGATACGGAGCCGGAAGCCGACAAATGGCTCGAACTCAACCGGGATTATTCGGAGAAGTGGCCGAACATCACCGCCAAGGGACCGGTGCCCGAGGATGCCGAATCCTGGGTGGGCGTGAAGGACAAATTCAAGAATCACTTCAGCCCCAATCCGGGCGAAGGGTAATTCACGGGCGGGGCCCCTTGATAAGCTTGGTTAAGGGGGCCATCTATAGTTAATGCAAAACCTCTGTGAATTAAGCTAATTTTATGTTATCTTAACAAAATCCGACGGAATGAAGTCAAACTAGAGCGCCTGCACAGTCGCTAACTAATAAGCGCAGGGCGCGTGCAGGCTTCATTGAAGAACAGGTTGTGGCAGCGCGCTCTCTCGAGGGGAATTCGGAGACGGCGAGCGCGGTGCGTTTGTGTGTGGACGACAGCCGGTTCGACGACGATCACAGTGTCGTTCCGACGGTAATTCAACAGCCAGCGGGTAAGGATCGAGAGAAAACAGTATGGCCGAGAAAAAACTCAAATTCAGCCAGGGCGACTATGTCGTGTATCCCACGCACGGTGTGGGCAAAGTGATCGGCATCGAGGATCAGGAAATTGCCGGCACGCAACTTGAGTTGATCGTCATCAATTTCGACAAGGATCGCATGACTCTTCGCGTTCCGGTGCAGAAAGCGACTGTATCCGGCCTGCGTCGCCTGTCGTCACGCGATCAGATGAAGTCCGCGCTTCGCACCCTGAAAGGCAAGAGCCGTGTCCGCCGCACCATGTGGAGTCGGCGGGCGCAGGAATACGAAGCCAAGATCAATTCCGGTGACCCCATCGCTATTGCCGAGGTGGTGCGCGACCTGCATCGCAATGCTGGCCAGCCTGACCAGTCGTACTCGGAGCGGCAGCTTTACCAGGCCGCCCTCGAGCGGTTGGTTCGCGAGTTTGCGGCGGTAGAGGAAATGGACGAGGACACGGCGATACAAAAGCTTGAGGAAATGCTGCAAAAAGCAGCCGCCTAAGACACGTCAGTTCCACGCTGGCAGTCCTTCGCCGGCGTTTCATCACTCTACCTTTACTGCGCCCGGTCCTCGGACCGGGCGTCGCCGCTCATGAACGATTGGGGAAAGATCGCCAAACTGCACAAACCCGGGCGTATCTGGGCCATCGGTGCCGTGCATGGCGAGAGCGAGCGGCTGGGGGCGTTGCACGGGGAGCTGGAGCCACGTCTCCTTCGCGGCGACCGCCTGGTCTATCTGGGCAACTATCTCGGCTTCGGATCGCTCATCCGCGAAACGGTGACGGAACTGCTCCGTTTTCGTCTCTCGTTTCTGGCTACCGGGCCCTATACCGATCCAACAGACATCATCTTTCTGCGCGGCAGCCAGGAAGAGATGTGGCACAAACTCCTGCAGTTGCAGTTCGCACCCGATCCGGCGGGCGTTCTGGACTGGATGCTCAAGCACGGTGTCGAACCGACGCTGCGCGCTTATGGCGGTGTTCCCGAGGACGGTTTTGACTGCGCCGATCGCGGTCCGCTCGCCCTGACGCGATGGACGACGCGTCTGCGCGATTCGTTCCGCGGCTACGCTGGCCACGAATCACTGGTCGGCATGTTGAAACGCGCTGCCGTCACCGACAACGGCAAGCTGTTGTTTGTGAATACCGGTGTGGACGTGCAACGGCCGCTGTTGGAACAAACCGACAGTTTCTGGTGGGCGGGCCGTTGTTTCCTTCAGATCGACAAGCCCTATAACGGAATCCGCAAGATCGTCCGCGGCTACGACCCCGAACATGGCGGTCTGCGCGAGACTCCCTATACCTTGTGCATAGACGGCGGTTGCGGTTTCGGCGGGCGGCTCGTCGCGGCCTGCCTGTCCCCAGACGGCCGGGTCTTGGAGACGATCGAGGCCTAGGACCCAGGCGTCAAAACCGGCCGATCCGCGGGTTTGGATCCCTGGTGATCCAGCCCCGGCTCCCCCTCGTACAACTGGTACTACCACTTCCGACCGTGGCGGTTGGACCTTGAAAGCGGGGACAAGGGGAGCGGGCTGATGGCGTATATCGACGACCCAGAATCACAGCGTGCAAATCTCAGATACATCCGGGCCTCCATGCGCGAACCACTGCTGGATCGCGAGGAGGAATTGGACCTCGCCCGCCGCTGGCGGCATCATGAAGACGAGGCGGCACTCCACCGCCTGGTCCGCGCCTACACACGGCTGGTCATCTCTACCGCTGGGCGTTACAGGAACTACGGCCTGCCCATGGGCGACCTGGTCCAGGAAGGCAATATTGGCCTGATGCAGGCGGCCGCGCGCTTCGAGCCCGAGCGCGAAGTGCGTTTTTCGACCTATGCCGCCTGGTGGATCCGCTCGGCCATGCAGGACTACATCCTGCGCAACTGGTCGATCGTCCGAACCGGCACCACGGCCGCACAAAAATCCCTCTTCTTCAATCTGCGACGGTTGCGAGCCCGGATCGGCGAATCCGCCGGCAGCGGCCGGCTGACGCCGCAGGGGCGCGATTGGATTTCACAAGAATTGCGTGTGCCGGTCGCCGACGTGGAAACTATGGAACAACGCCTCTCGGCATCGGACCAGTCGCTGAACGTAGCCGTGGGTGAGCAATCCGACGACGACTGGCAGGACTTTCTGGCCGATACCAGACCGACTCCCGACGAGGTCGTGATTGGCATGCGCGACAGCGCCACCCGCTCCCGCTGGCTGGCGGAGGCGATCGGCGAACTGTCCGAACGGGAACAGATCATCATCCGACGCCGCCGCATGATAGAGGACGGAGCCACGCTGGAGGAACTCGGCCGGCAGCTCGGAGTCAGCAAGGAAAGGGTGCGTCAGCTGGAACACCGTGCCCTTTTGAAATTGCGCAGCTCAATAGAGAAACGGTTGGACCAGCCGACCGATCTTCTGATGGAGGCGTAAATTCGAGGGCTTGGCCCCGGCGCAACACGGTGCGGAACGCAATAAATATGTTATCTAACATATTGTGATCAGCCTGCGCCTATTTGGTCTGAAAAGCGCGGACGCGCGCCCCGAGGGACGCGCGCCCAACGACCGCTCTTCGGGAGGTCAAGCGGCCGCAACTCGATAACTTCTTCGATCCGATATCCGGGTGACGTTGGCCAGCGCACTGCGCACACCGTCGGAATCGCCAATCCCCACCAGGGATCGCGCCGCCAGCTTCCAGTTATTGACGCTGCCGGGTTTGAGACTTGTGCGTTCAGCGGTGAGCGCCCGGGCGAGCCGGGGACGGCTGCCTCGCAACGCAGCTTCGCAAAGGGTCAGGCCGACAACATCCCGCTGGGCGTGGCTCCCGCCGAAACGGTGCGCGGTCGTTCGCACCGGCAACAATGTGTCGACCGTCATATCGAAGTCGCCGTTTCCGAACGCCCGAAGCGCGAGGCACACGGGCAACCCGACCTCGCGGGTCATCATCGCGTTCGTGCCCGTTCCGTCGACACGGCTCCGCATCGCGGTCAGCAGTCGCTTCGCCATCTCGGTGCGCCCGTCGCCGACGAATGCCATCATGGCGTGGACATCGTTGAAAGCGTAGTAGCCGCCATCCAGCGTCGACGACCAACTGTCGGCCAGTTCGGACCAACGCGCTCCCACGTCGACACCGGCGATATGCAACCGCCACAGCAGCGCGCTCGCATCGACCATCTCCAGTGCGACATCGGAGCGGTCCGGCCGGATGGCGGTGTCGTAGAGTTCAAACACCCGGTCGGTGTCGCCGCGATCCAAGTAGTACAAGGCCAGATGCCACCAGTTGTGATAGGCGAAGGCATTATCAGGCGCCCAGTTTTCGCTCTGCGACGTCAGCCATTCGATCCCGTCGTCGACTCGGCCCTGCATCTCGTAAACATGAGCCACGGCGTGCACCGCCCACGGGTCCCTCCGGTTCAGCTCCAGGGCGCGCCGGCCGGTCACCTCGGCATGGCAATAGTCACCGTTTTCCTCCAGGCCGAACGCATGCATCCCAAGCAGAAAACCGTAGCCGGCGAGCCCCGCATGCCAGTACGGCAGCACCTGGGCGAGCCGGTCCCGCAGCATGCTCGACTGACCCAGGTAGAAGTCGCCGAGATGGGCCAACTGGATCGCAAGTAGGTCATGCGGGTGTTCGATGAGGATTTCGCCGTATTGGCGCACCGCGCGTTCGAAGTTGCCGTCGAGCCAGAACCGCGCCGCGGCGATGTGCAGGCGCTCCCGATCGTTCGCGCGACCGGCAAGCGCCTCGGCCGACTCGACGCTTCGGCGCAGCTCAGGCTCCGCCGTCTTTTCCGTGGAAACCGCCATCAGGCCGGCGCGGAAGCAGTGCCCCATAACGAAGTCAGGTTTTTCGGCCAGCGCCGCGTCGATCACCGCCAGTGGATCGCCGAAATAGCCGTTGAGCAGTTCAACGGCCGACTCGAACCGCTCCATCGTGCGCCAACTGTCCGTCGAGTAGACGACCCCGCGGCTGTCCATGGATCCCATTCGCGTCACTCCTGTTTGTTCTTCAACCGGACCAAGTGAGTTGGCCAAACACTAACTTCCGGCCCCGCAACCACTGTGATTAACCGCACACGAACCGCACGATCGATCGGACCGCAGTCGGCACCGGTCGGACGGACGCTGCCGGACCTGCCCGCCGGCATCGCGAGGTTGGGTCAGCTATGGGAGGAACGGGTGCAAAACCGCGGCCGGGCTTCACAAGTGGTTCATATTGAACACATAATATGCTGGACCGGTGCATACTGTGTGCATCGCGGCCCGACTTGCAGCGCAACGTCGATGCCGACAGAGGCGCCCATTGATGAACAAGCGGTCTAAACCGACCAACCACATCGTCCTAACCTCGCACCCGTCGAGCCACCATCAGCCGCCGGAGATCCGTTGGGGTGCGCAAGGGCCGGAAGGACGTGGACCCATCATCGGCACCTTGACCCACCCGTCTGACCGCAACGTCATCGGAACCCATTCGGGCTCTTACGCCATCTACCGGGCCTTGGCCGTGGCGGCCGGATCTCTCGACCCTGGGCACAAACCGGACTTGACGAATACGGCGCCGACGACGCAGATCGGCCCCTTCCCGCAATGGTCCGACCCCGACAGAATCGTCTCCCTGGATCCGTACGGCCACCTGGTTGAGCAGGCCTTTCAGGACCATCTCAAGGACGGCTACGACGTTCGCCCGACCATTGCCGTCACGCAGGCCCGCATCAACCTGCCCGAAATGCGTGAAGCGATTGCCGCCGGCCGTCTGAGCCCAGACGGAGTCATTCTCGGCGAGAACGGCGACGTCGCCGTCACCAAGGCTGCAATCGAACCGGTCTGGTATCTGCCCGGCCTCGCACACCGTTTGCAAATCAAGGAGTCGGAACTCAGGCGAATCCTGTTCGAACAAAGTGGCACCATGTTCCCCGAATTGGTCACGCGGCCCGATCTGAAGGTGTTCCTACCGCCGATCGGCGGCCAGACCGTCTACATCGTCGGCGACATCGAGGCGCTGTGGGATCCGAAACGCAAGGTGGCCTGCCGGGTACACGACGAGTGCAACGGATCGGACGTCTTCGGATCGGACATCTGCACCTGCCGCCCCTACCTAATCCACGGCATCGAGATCTGCGTCCAGGCCGCGCAGGACGGCGGCGCCGGTCTGATTATCTACAATCGCAAGGAGGGACGGGCGCTGGGCGAGGTTACCAAATTCCTTGTCTACAACGCGCGCAAACGGCACGTCGAAGGCGACAGTGCCGCCGGCTACTTCGAACGCACGGAATGCGTTGCGGGTGTCCAAGACATGCGGTTCCAGGAGTTGATGCCCGACGTCTTCCATTGGCTCGGGATCACCCGCATCGACGAGTTCGTGTCCATGAGCAACATGAAACACGATGCGCTCGTCCGACAGGGAATCGAAATCGTCGACCGGACGGAAATTCCGGAAGACCTGGTACCGGCCGACGCCCAGGTGGAGATTCACGCCAAGAAGGCGGCCGGATACTATCCGGGCAACGCGCCATGCATGCCCCGGGACCTTACGTCCGTCAAAGGCCGTGACTTCACCGATTTCTGATCCCGCGTCGGGCCGCTTCCAAACCGCCGCCGACGCGGCCGCATGGTTGCGGACAACAGACGCTATCCGGGCGCGCTGTGGCATGCTGATGGCACGGGCCGAGGCAGACGAACTGGAGCATTTCGGTTATCGGCCCGATGCGCTGGCGGCGGCGGCCGATTATGTGATCGACACCATCCGTCACGCCTATCCCACACTGGATATTCCGTATCACGCACGCTGGCGGCACTTCGTAGTCGACGGACGCGACCGCTGGGCGGTGCTGGCCAACCGCTGCAGCGATGTCGATCGCGACGAGATCGCTCGCATCCGGATCGATCTGGCCGTCACCTCGGTGCTCCTGGACGCCGGGGCGGGCGCCGACTGGCGCTACCGCGATTCCGTCTCCGGGCGCGAACTGGCCCGGTCCGAAGGGCTGGCGATCGCCAGTTTCGACATGTTCGCCGGCGGCACCTTCTCGGCCGATCCGGACCGCCCCCTGCGCGCGGATGCCGAGGCGCTGGAGTCGGTTTCCGATTCCGATCTGGCCAAGGGGTTTCAGGCCGGTCCCGACAACCCGCTGGTGGGAATCGAAGGCCGGGCAAGTCTGGTTCGTCAGCTCGGCAGGGCACTGCGCGGCAATCCCGAACACTTTGGGGCTGCTCAGCCACGGATCGGAAACCTGTTTGACTACCTGCAGGCCCGGGCAAACGGAGGAAGCCTGCCGGCGGTGGATATTTTGACGAGCGTGCTCACCGGGCTCGGCGAGATCTGGCCCGGGCGGGTCGAGCTCGACGACATCAACCTCGGCGACGTCTGGCGCCACCCGGCCGCCGCGGCGGACGACGTGACCGACGGTCTCGTACCGTTTCATAAACTATCCCAGTGGCTGACCTATTCCCTGATCGAGCCGTTGGAAGAGGCCGGTTTGACGGTCAGCGGGCTCGACGCCCTGACGGGCCTGGCGGAGTATCGAAACGGCGGCCTGTTCCTGGATACCGGCGTACTGGTGCCCAAGCATCAGGCCGTGATCGAACAGGCTCACCGGCCCGGCGACGTCGTCATTGTCGAGTGGCGGGCACTGACGATCGCGCTGCTGGATCGCCTGGCCGTGGACGTCCGCACAAAGCTGGGGCTCGACGACAAGGCCTTTCCCCTCGCCAAGGTTCTGGAAGGCGGGAGCTGGGGTGCCGGCCGGCGAATCGCGGCCGAGCGTCGGCCCGACGGTGCGCCACCAATCCGTTTGGAAAGCGACGGCACGGTTTTCTAGAATACACCCCACCGTAAGGATACAGGCAGAAAGGCCCGTCATGACCGGATCCGTAACCGTCGTCGATCATCCACTTGTCCAACACAAACTGACCCTGATGCGCGAACGCGACACGCCAACGGCCGTATTTCGCCAGCTATTGCGCGAGATCAGCCTATTGCTCGCCTACGAGGTCCTCCGCGATCTCGAGACGACGCTACGCACAATCGAGACGCCGCTTGCGGAGATGGAGGCACCGGTCCTCAAGGGCAAAAAGCTCTGCTTCGTGTCGATCCTGCGCGCCGGCAATGGTCTTCTTGACGGCATGCTGGACCTGGTTCCCTCGGCCCGGGTCGGTCATATCGGTCTGTACCGGGATCCGGAGACCCTGATGGCGGTGGAGTATTACCTGAAGCTACCTGAAGGGATCGAGGATCGGCAGATCGTCGCGGTGGACCCCATGCTGGCGACCGGCAATTCCGCCATCGCGGCGGTTCAACGACTAAAGCAGGCGGGCGCCGACAGTATCAAGCTGGCCTGTCTGCTGGCGGCACCGGAAGGGATCGAGTCTTTCCATGCGGCCCTCCCTGATGTGCCGATTTATACCGCGGCCGTCGACACCCATCTGAACGATCACGGCTACATCGTACCGGGCTTGGGTGATGCCGGCGATCGGATGTACGGCACCAAATAAACACGAAGCCTTGCCGCGGCGACGCGTTAGCGCAGTACTTCAATCTGCTCGGGGTACGTGGCTTCGATCATCGGACCGTTCAGGCGTGACACCCAGCCACGGACCCGTACGTCGCGCCCGGCCAACGATTCGAGGCGACCGAGGCCCTCGCGCATGCGGGCCCGATCGCCGCGGTGAATGCTGATGGTGAAATCCGACCGCCAGTCCGGCCCAAAGTTGAGGTAGGTCCAGGCGCCGACGGTGCTGACGGAGAGAACCGTTCCCTCGACCACGTGGAACCCCTCGGCAACACGCCCGGCGGTTTCCGGGTCCAACACCTGGTAGCGCCAGTCGCGCCACAGACCTCGGTTGGCCGTCCGCGCTGCGGCTTCCAGGGCCAGCAATTCGGCCATCCCGTCGCGTTGCGTCTCGTCGGTGTGGACCTGCGCCCAGCCGCGACCGACCATGGCTGCCTGGACCCAGAGGCCGGCCACCGTGTCGACACGGGCAACCAGGCGGCCATAGCGATCGTATCGCGGTCCCGAAAAGGTCAGCACCACGTCCTTGTTCAGGGTCAACCCGGCCAGCACCTCCTGCGCGGCGCGGGTCAGCGTCGCATCGCCGCGCCAGGGCTCGGGCGCTCTGATTCGGGCGAGACGGACCTGCCGCTTGTCCCAAAGCTCGATCAGGGATCCGCTCAGAACGGCCCGCACGCGGAACGGGCCCTCCGTTGCGACGCCGCCTTCCAGGGCGACCGCCGGAACCGTCACAAGCACCGCCAGCAGGACTAATGTCAAACGCATCATCGTTGCATCATGGCGTCAAACCGATGCCGGCGGGAGCCCGAAATCGGCCTTGCCGCAGCCGCCGCGTCGGGCCTACTCTGCGCGACCATGAAGGAAGGGCGGGCAGGCCGCGCGACGCGGACCGATCTACATCCGGACATCGAGCCCTATGCATCGGGACGGCTGACAGTCGGCGCGCCGCATATTCTCTATTGGGAGCAGAGCGGGCGAAAGGACGGCCAGCCGGTTCTGTTCCTGCACGGCGGTCCAGGCGCGGGAGCGACCCCCGGCCATCGGCGGTTCTTCGACCCCGATTACTATCGAATTGTCATCTTCGACCAGCGCGGTTCCGGGCGATCGACGCCGCTCGGCGAAGTGGCGCACAACACGACGCCGGACCTGATCGACGACATCGAAGCGCTGCGGCAGCATCTTGAGATCGAGCGTTGGGCCGTGTTCGGCGGCTCCTGGGGCTCGAGCTTGGCGCTGGCTTATGCCGAGGCCCATCCAGAGCGCGTCACCGGGCTGATCCTCCGGGGCATTTTTCTTTGCACGCGGCGGGAAGTGGATTGGTTCATGCACGGCATGGGAACGTTCTTTCCGGCCGCCGCGGACGCGTTCCGCAACTATCTCCCGGAATCCGAGCGCGACGACCTGCTTGGCCATTACTACGCACGGCTTACCGACCCAGACCCGACGGTGCACATGCCGGCGGCGGAGGCATGGAGTCGTTACGAGGCGGAGTGTTCCACGCTGCTGCCCAGTCCGGACACGATTACCGCGCTGACCGAACCAAGCGTGGCGCTCGGTCTCGCCAGGATCGAGGCGCACTATTTCGCAAACGATCTTTTCTTGGAGGAAGGCCAGTTGCTGGCCAACGTTGCGGCAATCGCGGACATTCCCGGCATGATCATCCAGGGTCGCTACGACGTCGTCTGTCCGCCTGCGTCCGCCTTCGCCCTGCACCGCGCTTGGCCAAAGGCGATCTTCGAGGTCGTTCCCGACGCCGGTCACTCGGCAACCGAACCGGGCATCAGCAAGGCGCTTGTCGCCGCCACGGAAAGCCTGAAAAGCCTCCTCTGATTTACACATCGGATTATTCGCGACTCGGAATCGGGTTGCACGTCCATCTGCCACGCCTATGATATGGACGGCACAGAGGGAGAGGCGGCTTGAGGCGGTCACTGCTTGCATTGGCGGTGTGCGTTTTTGTCTTGTGCGTGGGTGAACGAAGCCACGCACAGGGTGATCCTGCCTTCATCACGTTCGGCGCCGGCTGGTTCGATATGAACAAGCGGGACGACCAAGCCGGCGAATTCCGAATGGAATATTGGTCCGATATCGACTGGTGGATCTTCAGGCCGTTCGGTGGCGTCATGGCGACGACGGATGCGGCCCTCTACGGGCATCTCGGGATCCGGATGGATCTTTTCTTCGGCAATCGTTTCGTCCTGACCGGAAGCTTTGCCCCCGGACTTTATTATGAAGGCGACGGCAAAGACCTGGGTCACGTCGTCCAGTTCCGGTCAAACATCGAAGCCGCGTATCGCTTCGACAGCCGGGCGCGCGCCGGCGTGGCGTTCTATCATCTTTCGAATGCCAGCCTGGGCAACGACAACCCGGGCACGGAAGTGCTTTCAGTATTCTACGCCCACCCGCTGACAGATCTCTTCGAGACCGAGTAGACCGCGCCCGCGGCCCCTAGATCAGGGCGCATCGTTCGCGCGCTGTTCGATCCGCACGGAATCGACGACACGGTCGCTGGGATGGACGATTAGGCGGTTTCCCGCGGCCAGACCTTTGATCACCTCGGCCGCAAAATCGTTTCGTTTGCCAAGTTCGATCGTTCGCAGCGCGGCGCGTCCGTCCTGTTCCACGAATACGGCCCATTCGTCGCCCCGGCGGAACAGTGCGCTGGCCGGCAGCTGCAAGACATCGTCGTCCTGCCATACGATGATGGCGACGTCGACGCGGTAACCGTGGCCCAGGCGCGGGCGCCGATCTGCCTCCTCGACGAAATCGATGATCACGTTGACCCTCTGTTCTTCAATTCCAAGCGCCGAGATCTTCGTGAATCCGTAGGGTTCGATCCTCTGTACCCGGCCGGGTAGCGACTGACCGCCCCACCCTTCGATGCGGACCGGATTGCCCGGCTCCACCTTGACGGCTTCCTCGGAGAGGAGATCGACGACAATTTCCAGCTCCTCCGGATTGCCGATCTCCAGGATGGGATCCCCTGCGGCAACCACGATCTCGCTCTCCCGGACACGCCGGAGGACCCGGCCGTCGACGGGGGCGCGAACCTCCACGCAGCAATACTCGGCCGGATCGGCAGGGCGTTCGAGCGGCGAAATGAGCGCGGCCCGGGCGGTCTCGAGCTCGAAAGCCTTCACCTGCAGCGCCGCCTCGGCAGACACCACCGCTGCCTTGGCGGTGCGCACCTCGAGCGCCGCGACGTCCCGCGCGCGTTCGGAAATATTGCCCCGCTCCGCCAGTCGCGCGGCGCGCGCCAGGTCGCTTTCCGCGAATGCCAGTTTTGCACGGGCCCGCTCCAGCTCGGCTTCGGCCAGCGCTTGCGCAGCTTCGGCGGCTTTGACCACCGCCTCGGCTTCCCGTTGCGAGCGTACGTCCAGCAACGTTGGCTGCACCGGCCGGATCTTTGCGACTATGGTCTCCCCTGCAGTAACCCTATCCCCCACTTCCGTCTCGACCCGCATCAGCTGCCCGGACAGAGGCGCCGAGACCACATAGGCCTCCTGTACACGCGTTTCCCCTTCCTCTTCGATGGTGACCTCAAGCGGACCGCGCTTAACAACGCCCAAATCGACCGGCACCGGCTGTGGCCAGAACGCATAGACAAGGCCGGCGGCGACAAGCGCCCCAAGCGTCCCCCAAAGCAGAATTCGGCGTTGCGCTATGCTCACTGCCCGTTCACTCCCGGGTCTTCAGAACGCCAACCAGATCCAGCCGGTCGACCCGCTGCCGGACGATGGCGCCGCAGAGCAGGGAAGCCGCCAGCACGACCGCTACGGAAATGCCGTAGGTCGACAGATTGATCACCATCGGAATGCGGTAAAGCTCGGTCTCGAAAAGGCCCGTCATCCAATGTGACAGGCCATGGCCGACAAGACAGCCGATCGGCAGCGCGATTACGGTCAACAGCCCCACTTCGCCAAGCAGAATGTAAGAAACCTCCAGCCGCGTGAAACCCAGCACACGTAGGCTCGCCAGCTCCCGGCCCCGTTCGGACAATGAAATTCGCATGCTGTTGTAGACCACGCCGGAAGCCAGCAGGCAGGCGAAAACGACATAGAACGTCACGATGAAGTTGATGGTTTCGGCCAGGGTATCGCGGAACGAGGCGATGATGCTGGACCGCAGGGCAACGCCGGCGATTCTGGGCGTTTCCTTGAGTGCGCCGAAGAGTGCAGCCTGCTCCAGCTCGTCGACCTGAAGATAGGCGCCGGACAGCACAGGACCTTCCAGCATGAGTCGGTTGAGTTCCGGAAGCCGTATATAGGCCGGGGTGCCGAGATAGGTGTCGACGATGCCCGACACCCGCAGATCGACCTTCGGCCGGTGTCCCTCCAGCACCTCGACGGTAACGAAGTCGCCACTCTTCAGGTGCAGCAACTCCGCCAGCTTCGCCGACAACACGATCCCGTCGTCGGGCAGCGCGACCACACGCCCCGATATATCCAAAACCCGATTCAACTCGGCCTCGTGCGGCACACCGGTCAAAGGTTCCAGGCGAACGCGATGACCGGCCCGAAACCGGGCAGGCACGCTTCGGAACGGCTGGACAGATTGCACGCCGGGCAGACGTGCGATGGTGTGCAAAGCGCCCCCCTCCTGGGCTTCCACCAACGTGACCGTGACGTCCTGGCGCTGCGCCTGGAAGAAGTTGAACTGGATCATGTGATCGATGGCGTCGAGCCAGTGCAACGACGTCAGCAAGACGGCCACGGCCAGCGACACGCCCAACACTGTCGTCGCCGACCGGACGGGCCAGCGGACGATGTGGCGCAAGATCATCAGTGTCGGCTGATCCAGGCGGGCAATGAGGCGCCTCAGATGCAGCGGGCTTGGCCTGTAGAGCGGCGGCGGCGGCGGGGTCATGGCCTCGGCCGGCGGCACGGTAACGGCGCGCCGGATGGCGCTGAAGGTGCCTATCGCCGCCGCGGCTACGCTGATCAGGGCGCCCCCTGCAAACACCGCCGGGCTCAGCCGGAAATACAGGAACGGAAAGCGGTAGATCTGGGCATAGATCTCGGTGATCTGCCGGCCCAGCCAGGCGCCCGTCGCAAATCCCATAACAACGCCCACACTGACGATCGCCAGCACGAAGACCAGATAATGCCAGGCAATGGCGGCGTTCCCGTAACCGATAGCCTTGAGCAGGCCGATCTGCTCGCGTTCGGTATCGACGACGCGGGAGACAACCAGATTCAGCAGAAAGACTGAAACGACCAGGAAGATGGTCGGCATGATCGTGGCAATGGTCCCCAGCTGTTCCAACTCGCCCATCAGGAACCAGTTGGAGATCTGGTCCTTCCGTTCGATGGCGCCCGTTCCGCCGTAAGGTTCCAGCAAAAGATCGAGGCGGCGCAAAACCTCGGGAACCGACGCCCCACGCTGGACGCCGATGGTGACGTCGTTGAAGGACTCGTCCAGATCAAACGCGGCAGCCAGGGCTTCTTCGCCCATCCAGAACACGCCGAACCGCTCGTCGTCCGGGAGCAGGGCCCCGGGCGCGATGGAATAGACATACTCCGGCGACAGCGCTGTCCCGACGATCTTCAACGACCGTCGATGTCCGTTGATGATTGCGACCACCGAGTCGCCGGGCCGGTAGCCGTGCGCTTCGACGAAACTCTCGCTGGCCACGATCTCGTCGGGATTTCCGGGCGCAACATGGCGGCCATGTCTGAGGGCGAGGGCGTTCAAGCGCGGCTCCCCTCGTTCGGGAACGGATACCAGCCGTCCGGTGGCGGGCTCGTTCAGGCCCGGAACATCCAGAATGACATCCTTGACGATGCGCGCGTCGACGGACATGACACCCGGCACGTCGCGAATGCGCTCCAGCAGCGACAGTGGCGCCCGCTTGACGCTCGCAAAGACGTCCGCAAACCGATAGCGCTCGTAATAGGCGATGCGTGTCTCGTCCAGCGAATGCAAGGCGCCCAACGACATGACGAGCGTCGCCAGACCGGCGCCGATCACCAACGCGATGGCAATGGCCATTCCGCGCATGTGCCAGAGGTCCCGGATGAGCTTGCGCGTCAGCGGATGCATTTGCCCCTACCAGACAATATCCTGCGCCGGCATACGCTCGGCGTTTCGATCGATCCTGGCAATGTGCCCGTCCGCCAGAACCACCACACGATCGGCCATCGCTGCGATCGACGCATTGTGCGTGATCAAGGCCGTCGTCGTGCCCAACTCGCGATTGACGGTTTCGATGGCGTCCAGGACGATCACGCCCGTCTTGCTGTCGAGCGCACCTGTCGGCTCGTCGCAGAAAAGCAGCGACGGCTTTTTGGCGATCGCCCGGGCGATTGCAACCCGCTGCTGCTCGCCGCCGGACAACTGGGCTGGGAAGTGGTCCAGCCGGTCCGCCAGTCCGACCAGGCCCAGGGCCTCCTCAGGCTTCATCGGGTCGCTAGCGATCTCCGTAACCAACGCCACATTCTCGCGCGCGGTAAGACTCGGAATCAGGTTGTAGAACTGGAAGACGAACCCGACATGCTCCCGTCGATAACGGGTAAGCGCGCGATCGTCGAAGGCGGTGATCTCGCGATCGTGGAACAGGACCTGGCCCGCCGTCGGTTTGTCCAGACCGCCCAGGATATTGAGCAGCGTGGATTTCCCGCTGCCCGACGGTCCGAGCAGGACGATCAGCTCGCCACTGCGAATGTCCAGATCGACAGTCGCCAGCGCAACCACCGAGACCTCACCGGTATGGTAGGTCTTTGTCAGCCCGCGCACTCGCAGGGCCTCGGACGACGCGCTATTCGAACTCTGCAAACTCATAGCCTTATCAGCGTGTTGTCGTCGCCGGCGTTGCCGAGACGCCGCGGTCGGCCCCGGACCGTTGATCCGCGCCGGAGTATGGCATTTCCGATTTCCCTCGCGCCACGGCAAACCGCGCCCCGGACGTGACGTCGAGCGGCGCCGGCGCTACAGTGACGAGACTGGTCACATTCATGTCCGTAAGCCTTGCCAAAGCAATCTTGATCCTGCCCGGCACGGCCCTCGTCTATGTCCCGGGCCTGATCCTATGGTTGACGCGGGACAGCGCGATGGCCGCCTCGTTCGCCGGCCCCGCAACGATCAGGTTCTGGATCGGCATCGCTGCGATTGGGCCGGGTCTGGTCCTGGCCGTTTGGACAGTTCGACTGTTCACGACGGTCGGGGAAGGAACGCCGGCGCCATGGGACCCGCCGAAAAAGTTCGTGGTCACGGGCCCCTACCGCCACGTCCGCAATCCTATGATCGTCGGCGTCCTGTTCCTGCAACTGGCGGAAGCGCTGGTTCTATCGTCCTGGCCGCTCGCCGGGTGGATGGTCTTCTTTTTCATCCTCAACAACGTCTATTTCCAGTTCAGCGAGGAAGTCGGCCTGGAGCGTCGGTTCGGAAACGACTACAGCCAGTACAAAGCGCATGTCTCGCGCTGGGTTCCCCGTTGGACGCCCTACCTCCCGGAACACGCCGGCGAGAATCATTCGACGACGAACTGACCTATCGCATCCCCTTGGCCGCACGCCGTGTGGCGCGGTATGTTGCGCCAAAGACGCAACGAACGTCCGGTGCCGGTAACCACACAACGGCGCCGGAAACGACGATTTCTGTTTGGGGGGCATCCATGACCAAGTTCAATTCGCCGGCTCGGGCCTTGACGCTGGCGATCGTACTAACGGCGTTCTGCGCGACGACCGCATTTGCACAGGACGCTACTCACGATTCGGGCAACACCGCCTGGATCCTGACATCGACGGCACTGGTCCTGTTCATGACTTTGCCGGGACTGGCTTTGTTCTATGCCGGTCTGGTGCAGTCGAAGAACGTGCTGTCAGTCATGATGCACTGTTTTGCGATCGCGTGCATGGCGTCCGTCCTTTGGCTGATCGTCGCATACAGCATCGCATTCGGCGACGGCGGCGGCCTGAATGAATGGTATGGCGGCTTTGGGAAGTCGTTTCTGGCTGGCGTCGGCTGGGACAGCCTGTCCGGCGACATACCCGAAACGGTCTTTTTCATGTTCCAGATGACCTTTGCGATCATCACGCCTGCCCTCATCGTCGGCGCTTATGTGGAACGCATAAAATTCTCGGCGGTGATGCTCTTCAGCGGGTTGTGGTTGATCCTGGTCTATGCGCCGGTGGCGCACTGGATCTGGGGCGGTGGCTTCCTCGCCGATTGGGGCGTGCTGGATTTCGCCGGCGGCCTGGTCGTGCACGCCACCGCGGGTACGTCGGCGCTCGTTATCGCTTATATTTTGGGCGGCCGCATGGGCTTTCCCAAGGAATTGCATCCCCCGCACAGCCCCGGCTTGACCATGATCGGCGCCGCCATGTTGTGGGTGGGTTGGTTCGGATTTAACGCCGGCAGCGCCTTGGCGGCTGACGGCAATGCAGGCATGGCGATGACCGTGACCCATATCTCGGCTGCAACGGCCTCGTTGGTCTGGGTGGTCATTGAGTGGAGCCGCTTCGGTAAACCGAGCCTGGTGGGCATCGCCACCGGCATGGTTGCCGGCCTGGCCACAATCACGCCGGCATCTGGTTTTGTCGGCCCGCTCGGGGGGTTATGCATCGGCCTGGCGGGCGGCTTTGTGTGTTTCTGGTTCGTCGGCTTCATAAAACAGCGGATCAAGATCGACGACTCACTGGACGTCTTCGCCGTGCACGGTGTCGGCGGCATCCTCGGAATCGTCCTGACGGCCTTCTTCGCGGCGCCCGCGCTGGGCGGTGGCGGGTACGCCGACGGATTCGGTATGGGAAGCCAACTGGCGACCCAATTGGCCGGCGCGGCGGTGGTCTTTATATGGTCCGGTGTCGTCAGCTTCGGAATCGTCAAACTCACGGCGGCCCTGGTCGGTTTGCGTGTGGACGACGACGCCATTGTCGAAGGTCTGGATACGTCAGGCCACGGCGAAAGCGGCTACACGCTCTGACCCGTCGGGAGCAACAGTCATGAAGATGGTGATGGCGATCATCCAGCCGTTCCGGCTCGACGCCGTGCGGGAGGCGCTGACCGAACGCGGTGTGCAGGGCCTGACCGTATCCGAAATCAAAGGGTTCGGCCGGCAGAAGGGGCAGGCCGAGATTTACCGGGGGGCCGAGTACCAGATCGACTTCGTGCCCAAGGTGAGGATCGAGGTCGTCGTCGACGACGCCGAAGCTGAAGCGACCGTTGATGCTGTCAGCGCAGCGGCCCAGACCGGAAAGATCGGCGACGGCAAAATCTTCGTCATGGATGTGACACACAGCGTGCGAATCCGGACCGGCGAAACAGGCAAGGATGCGCTCTAACGGTCGGTGACCCGGCGTTAGTGGGGAGAGTTCGATGGTAACGACCAGACCTTACAATGTCCGCGACTACAGGGTGACTCACGTCGTCATCGAGATCTTCGCCGGCGACAACAATCTCAGCGACTTCATCCTGGAGGACATGCAGGAAATGGCAGCCGGGAACACCGGGCCGTTTTCCGTCCTGGCGCTTGCAGACTTTGCCGACGACGGCGCCTATGTCGTTGAACTCTCACCGCGCACCGGCAACCGGGTCATCCACCAGCCCGGCGAAATTGACACGGGCGACCCCGATGTGATCGCCGATTTCCTCGCCCGCGCCCTGGTCACCTATCCGGGCGACGTCAAAAAGGCAATCGGGTTCTGGGATCATGGCTCGGGGATCTTCGACGAGTACGACCCGTTCGAGAAAAGGGGCGGGTCCGCCCGCGATCCAGCGACCATGATGGAAGGCCGGCTGTCCGGTCTCGCGCGCCAGGGTCGAAGCCGCTCGGTTCCCGCCCGGCGCCTGTTCCTGCCACGCACGGTCGCGGCAATGGACTCGCGCAAGCGTGCCATGCTTCACGACGACACGGACGGCGGCGTCCTGACGAACTACGAGGCGCGCAACGTCTTGCGCCGTGCCTTCGATGAGGCGAACTACACGGAGAAGGTGGATATTATTTTCTCCGACACCTGCCTCAACGGCATGATCGAGGTGACCGAACAGTTCCGAGAGTTCGCCCACTGTGTGGTCGCTTCCGAAGATCTCGAGCCTGGTGACGGCTGGGAATATCACGAATGGTTCTACCGCATGAGCCTGGACCATCCGCGATCGCCCCGGATGTGGGCGCGGCAAGCTGTCGATGCGTTCGAGGCCGGTTACGCCCAGCGGCGGCGCGCCCATCCCTGCACGCTCGGGGCCTTCGAGACCGAGAACGCCATCGCCGCCCGTTTCGCCTGCCTGCTCGAAGCGATCGGTCAGCACGGCAAGGACGGTTTCATGCTGATGCAGGAGGCGCGCTGGTCGTCGCAGTCCTTCGCCCAAAAGGACACCTACGACATCCGGGATTTCATGCGAAACCTGTGCATGCTCTCGTCACGGGTCGGCCTAAAGGAGGTTCAAGCGGAGTCCGAACGGGTCATCGAAGCTTTCGACACGGCCGCGATCAAATCTGTCAATCTCGGCGACGACGTCGTCAACGCCCATGGCCTGGCATTCTGGTTCCCGAATTCCTGGTACAGCTTCATCGCCGACGTGGAGACGTACCAGAGACTGGAATTCAACAAGGCCACCGACTGGACTCGCTATTTGCATGAACACTACAGCCTTGCATCAGGGCACGCCGAGCCGCCGGCGGAGTCGATTGCAAGTTAGACCGTCACCCGAGGGGATGCGGATCAGGATTGAGACCGGATAAGTCCGGCTTCCCGTCGCTCAGGCCCAGGCGTCGCGGCATTTCCCAAAGGCGCCGTCCGCCCAACCGACGTCCACCGATTCCGAAGTGCATTGGCTGAAAACCACCGACGATCACCCGGGCGGCGAATAGTCCTACCGCCTCCAGGTCGGGCGGCGTCAGGTTCACATAGATAATGTCGTGGTCGAGTTCACCGACAACCTGCACCAGCGCCGACAGCCCTGGTTCCGCCGCTGACCCGCCCGGCATGTCCGGTTGGACGGCCGGCCGCTCCAGCAAAAAGGCGAACGCGTCGAGCGATCGCGGGTCGCCATATCGAAGCGAATGATCGTCCATATCCGCAACATGGCCAGGGTTGTCCGCGAGCCAACGCGCCTTTTCCCGAACACGTCGATCGTCGAACCGTCGGGTCATGGCCATCCTGGCCTGGGCCGCTTCCAACACGGCGGCGGAGGCCGCCCGCGCGGGCGACGGATGGCATCCCAGCCCGATGGTCGCGGCGGGGCGGGCCGGATCGCCGCGCCGGTCGATGGATAGGCACAGCATGGCGGCCGCCGGATGATCCACCGGCAACCGACAGAGCTCCAATTCGATCCCTTCCTTCCGCTGCCGCGCCGCATAGTCCTGCAGATGCGTCACCGGAAACCGGTCGAGATCGATCCGGTCGACCGGCAATCGTCGAAGCCAAGTGAGCAGGAACGCGTCCCGCTCCAACACCTCGCAAAGCCCGCTGAGCACGGCTTCTCCCAGACTGCCGCCCACGCCGAGCCCGGTCGACCCGCCCGGACAGATTCGTTCGCGCGGATGACGACCGCGGTGGTTCATGAAAACCGCCAGTGCCGGCACGAAAATCGATTGTCCGCTGACCAGCGACAGACCCGGCATCCAATCGATTTCCGTCGTTTCTTCGTAAGGGGCGAAGGGAACGTCTCGATACTGCTCCGGCGCAAACAGCACGAGCTCTGAGGGATGCAAGGATGGCCCGTCGAGCTGGCTGTGGCGGGCGCGGACGATTTCCTCCTCGGTCCATAGCCGGCTGGCATAGGCCTCACACGCTTCGCCGATGGCTCCGGCAACCGCCGCTTCCCGTGTCCAACCCTTGCCGCCGCCCCCGAGCGTCCGGCGTTTGGATGGACTCTCGAATCGGAAATTCGACAGCCACGCCGCCGCAAAAAAGGGGCCGCTCTGCCCGGTGTCGTTCAAGCTTTGCTGCTCGATCCTTTCGATCAGGCCGGAATGGCGACTGCGTAAAGCTTGTTCCGCCGGCACCAACGCCAAGGGCGGCACCGGGTCGCGGGTCAAGTGGGAAATGGTGGGATGGGCCCGGTCCAAGGTGCTGTTGCAGGCTGGACAGAATGGGTGCGGCAGTACTGGATGCGGATTGTCCACCGCGTCGTCGGCCCGTAACAGGTCCACTGCGCCGACCGGTCCGGTATCTTCGGGCGCCGAACGCACCAGGTCTGCTATGCGCGCTGCCGCACGCTCGGCGAGCGTTTGAGGAACTGTCTCGTCCGTGGGATCCGGCCTCACCCGGCCGTAGTCGCGCTCTTCCTGATCCAAGGCAGTATCGGGGTCCGGCACGCAAGCCAGCCGCCTGAGCCGGTAGCACTTGTAGCAGGCCGTCCGTCCGGGCACGACCAGGGGACCGATCACCGCCTGGGTAGCAGACAGATCGGCGAAAACCGCCACGCCGCCTTGGGCGAGAACCGCATCGTTCGCCCAGTAGCTTGCGGCAAGAAACGAACGGCCGAAACAACACACAAGGCGAAAGCCGTCTCGCGCGAGCGCAACGACAGCGTCGCGTGTCAGGTCGGCGCCATCGAAGCCGCTGATCGCGACTCCCGGGTATGAGCGGGTCAGGCGCCGGGCAACGGTATCCTGGAGCCGTGGCGCGCCGTTGAACGTGTAGGGATCGGCAAGCAGCAGCTCGACACCGTCGGCGGCGAGGCGCTCGGCCAGTTGGCTCCCTACATGCCGGAGGCCGAGAATTGCGACTCGGGGACCGGAGGCCGAGGGCATGCCGTCACGATATTCGGTCGCCATGTGCGTGGGGTGCGGACGCTAGTGTCCTCCTGGCTGCGACCGCCTGCCAGGCCAGTCGGCGGACTAGAGCCTGCCCAGCCTGCGAACCGCATCCAGGAAACCGCGCTCGTAGTCGGTCGGTGCCTTGCACGGCCGCCCGGTATCGTCGTCGAACTTGCACGGTCGTGAGGAGTCGTCATCGTCGAACTTGCAGGGGCGGCTGATATCGTCAGCGTACTTGCAAGGCCGGAAGAACGGCATCGACTGCAACCCGCTGTTCGCATCGTTTATCGCCGCCCGCACTTTTGCATAGACGAGGATATCCTCATTGACGCCCAGGAATTCTTCGAGCTTGCGCTCGAGTTCCTCGACGCGTCTTTCAAGCTTTTCCACCTGTTCCTCTGAGGCATTATTAAAAACCATCGCTCCCTCCCCGCTTCAACTCCGACTGTGTTCCTACGGCTCGTCTTCTGATTAGTTATTAGCGCCTGCCCGCGGACGAGACCAGACCCCATCTGGTGCTCGAGGGCGACCCGCGGTACACGAGCGACTGCTGGGAAACGCCTGCGAGCCACAGGAATCAATGTCAGGCTTGCCCTGAGGCGCCCTGGGCCCATAGATTTCAGATCGGCGTCATTTGGCGCCGATGGTAGGGGCATCAGATGGGCTCTAAAGGATCCGGGACCCCGGGGCGGTTGCGGCATTTTCTTGGTTGCCAGACTGGTCCTGACATCGTGTCACCGCCATCGGCGTTGCCTTGCTCGCATCGCAGATGCGGCGTCAAAGCGGAAAGGCCAGGACGGATCCAAGAACTGTGCCGAAACTAAATCCCGATACCCGAACGCCCGGTGATCTGGCGGCGCGAATTCTAGGCTCGCGCGCCGTAATGCAGGGCGAGCGAAAACAGATCACGGTCCTGTTTGCGGACATTCGGGAGTCAACGAAACTGATTGACGAGATGGATCCCGAGCATGCGGCCGAACTTCTGGACGCGGGAATCCGGATTATGGTCGATGCGGTGCACCGATACGAAGGTGTCGTCAATCGGATACAGGGCGACGGGATCATGGCGTTGTTCGGCGCGCCGATCGCGCACGAGGACCACGCGGTGCGAGCCAGCCGGGCGGCCATCACAATGCTGCGAGAGTTCGATCAGCTGGCCCACGGCGACATTCGGATGGGTGTCGGCCTGCATTCCGGCGAAGTTCTGGTCCGTTTTATCCACAACGATCTGTCGATGGACTATGACGCCGCAGGCCGGACGGTTCATCTGGCTCGTCGGATGGAAGAGGTGGCTCACGCGGATCGCATCTGCATTTCGTCGGATACCTTCAAGCTAGCGGAAGGTTTCATCGAAGCGACTCCCTTGGGCGAGGTCACGGTCAAAGGAATCGGCGAACCCGTCCAGGTCTATCAGGTGACGGGGGAAGCGATCGGACGATCACGCTGGTCGGTTCGGGCCGCGCGTGGCTTGACGTCGTTCGTCAATCGCGAGTCGGAACTGGGAACACTCAGCGAGGCACGGATGCTGGTCAACCAGGGGCGGCGCCAGGCCGTCGCAATGGTTGGAGAGGCCGGCGTGGGAAAATCTCGATTGGTTCATGAATTTATCGAGAATTCCTGGCCCGCCGACGGTGCCCGATTTCGATCCAGCGCCGTCGCTTACGGCAGCACGCCGCCCTACGCGCTGATCAGTCTTCTCCTGCAGGTCTGGCTCTCGGTCGATCATGAAGACAGTCAGAGTGACATCGCCGGCAAGCTTGACGACCGGTTGGCAGAATTCGTTGATGATGCCGAGTTCAAGGTGCCGTTTCGAGCACTTCTCAACCTGCCTGTCGACGACGAGGACTGGAAAGCGGCGCAACCCGCCGAACGCCATGCCCGCATTGTCGACGGAGTTGGGCGATGGGCCGAACAGCTGGCCACGGACAATCCGATTCTGCTCGTTTTCGAAGATCTGCACTGGGCGGACGAACCGTCGTTGGAGATCATCCGGGTGCTTGCAGAAGATCCAACGCCTTCGAAAATTCTGACGCTTGCGACCTACCGGCCCGGTTCCGCCGAAGTCGACGAATTGATCCCTTGGACCGCGCGACACCGCCTGGATCCGCTGGCGCCGGACAACGCGTCGGAAATGCTCAGCAAGCTGCTTGGCGACTCGCCCGAACTCGGACCTTTGAAGTCGCTTGTAGTGCAGCATTGCGAAGGGGTGCCGCTGTTTATTGAAGAGATCACGCGGAACCTTGCGGAATCCGGCGTCATCAAAGCGGACGAGGCCGAGTTCAAGCTAGCCCACGGCATTGACCAACTCCCGACACCGGCCTCCTTGAACGCAACGATTGCGGCGCGCATAGACCGCTTGCCGGCGGAAGAAAAGGAGATCCTGCAACTGGCATCGGTGGTGGGGACGCGCTTTTCCCTGCCAATCCTGGACGAGATAGCCGGTGTCCCGAGCGAGGACGTGCGGGCGTCGGTCAAGGCACTGGTGGAATCCGAGTTTATACAGCCGGCGCAGCGATCGCCCCGTACCGGCTTTCGTTTCAAACACGTGCTTATTCAGGAGGTCGCCTACGAGTCCTGCCTGTTGGAGCGGCGCCGGCAACTGCATGCCGAGGTGGTGCAAGCGATCCAATCGGTCCATGGCGATCGCCTCGACGAACATATCGACGCCCTGGCCCATCACGCGTTCAGCAGTCGCCTTTGGGATCAGGCGGCGCAATACAACTCGCGAGCGGGCGACGCCGCCTTGGAATGTTCGGCATACGGTCAAGCGATTTCGTTATTTGATCGAGCCATAACCGCATTGGACCAACTTCCTTCTACGACAGAGAACACCAGACACCGGATCGATCTGCAGTTGAACCTGAGGGCGGCGCATAACGCCATTGGCGGAACGGCGGAAGCACTGGACGCCCTCCAAAACGCCGAAGACCTTTCAAGTCGAATCGAAGATCACGCTCGATTGGCAGTGATAAACATTTTCAAGAGCACGGAATTCAGCCATCAGGGCAATTTGGGCGCGGCGATTACCTCCGGCGATCGAGCCTGCGCTGCCGCCGTTCATTCTGGTGATGCCGGCTTGATTGCCAATGCCCGGTTTGCACTCGCCTTGGCGCATTACCACAATGGTGGATTTCGAACTGTCGTAGAGACGTTACAACCGTCGCTGGCAGATCTCCGTGGCCCGCTTCGAGAAGCCCGTTTCGGCACGACCGGCATGATCTCGATCCTGTCATTCGGTATCCTCACCGGATCTCACGCCTGCCTGGGGAATTTTGAACAAGCGCATGGCGTAGCGCGAGAGGCCCTAAAAATAGCCGACACGGCTGCCCGCCCCTTCGACCTCGGTATGGCGCTTTATTTCGACGGTCTGACCGATCTGCTCCAGGGTAGATTGCTGCGGGCAGGTCAGTCACTGGATCGGGGACTCGCAATATGTGAGGAAAGCGGCTTGCGCTTTCTCGTTCCATGGTTGATGAGCGAGTACGGCCTTGCCCAGGCGCTTGGAGGAAATAGCGCAGGGGCGCAGCCCCTGCTGGAGACTGCTTTGGAGCAGTCAAAGCAAATGGGAATCCGGCACTGCCAGGCGCGGACGACGGTCTATCTCGGACGCGCGGCATTGGGAGTCGGCCGGTTCGACGAGGCATTAGGCTATGGGCACAGTGCCCTGACGCTGTCGCGGGACTATCAGCTTCGCGCCGTGGAGGCCTGGTCCCACCTGGTTATCGCCAGTGCCCTCTTGCGCAATGAGGACGGACAGGGGGAAGATGCGGAGCGTCATATCAGGGACGCCCTCGCCTTGGCTGACGAGCTGGACATGCGGGTCGATCAGGCCCACGCAAGGGCGTTACTGGCCCTGGTTCACGCCAAGGGGGGCCGCCACGCCGATGCCCAGGTGGAGGCAGCACTGGCGGTTCAGTTGTATGACGAACTCGGCGTAGCCGAGGAATTGAGGCAAACAGGGCAAGACAGCCGCAACAAGCGGACACACTGATTTCTGTCAAGGTAGGCCGGAGCCCGATTTCGCACCGTATAGCCCGGAAGAAGGGGTGTACCGGCCTTGGGATTTGAAATGAAGAGACCATCCGGACTTCGTGCTCTGTTGATCGTCCTTGCGCTCGTTCTGGTTGTACCGACGGGAACGGCATTGGTCCTGCACGACGCGATCGCCGAATGGGTCATCGTCCGGATTATTCGCTCGCAGCTTCCCTACGATGGCGAGGTAAACGGCGTCTTCGACTTCACGTTGTCACTGGAGCCGACCGTAACGACGACCGACGTCCGCCTGTTCGATCCGGAATCCGGCAACCCTGTCCTGGAAGCAGGCCGGTTCGAACTGGCCTTCGATCTGCGAAGAGCGCTCGCCGGGGTGCCGCTCATCACCAATGTACTGCTGGCCGACGCCAGGATCATCCTCCTGGAGACCGAGACCGTCGTCGAGGCTTTCGAGCCCGATCCCACGCGCTTGGTTTTGCCGGTCGTTGAGAACGCCATATTCGACAACGTCGTCGTTGCCCGCCTGGAAACACAGGACGAGCCGATTCTGACAGTCGATTTCCTGCAACTGCAAGAGGTCGAAGACCAGGGGCAAACGCTCGTCGACGGGATCATGATTTGGGAACGTTCAGGCGTAAAAATCGAAGGGAAGCTCGGCGGTCCGGCGGCGGCATTGGATCCGACCGAACCATTTCTGGTCGATCTGACCGTGGATGCGCCGGAGTTCTCCTTCGAGGTGGACGGTTCCATCCGTCATGTGGTCCGCGGCGAAGATCTTGATCTGAACGTCCGTCTGCAGTCGACGGAAGTCGCCGATCTGGCAGACCTCTTTGAACAGGAGATCCCGGCGCTCGGCCGGCTGCTGGTGAATATCAGTCTTCAGGGAGATGTCGCTGATCCCAGGATCAGCGCTTTTGACCTGACCTTGGGCGGAGGCGACGGATTGCTGCTTGCGGCGGCGGGCAGTTTCGAAGACCCGTTCTCCCTGCACGGCCTCAACGCCACCATAAACTCCCGTATCACCGATCGGGCGTTGATCACCGAATTGCTTGGGGATGTCGACTACGAGATCGTCGAGGCCGCAGCGAGTGCGCGCGTCGAGGCCAACGATGACATCGTCACGGTCTCAGACCTTGCGGCGGCGGTGGACATTGCCGGTGGGATCACTGTCAAAGCGGCCGGCACGGCTCAAGGGAAGGGTCTTCTGGGGCTTGCACAACCGGAATCGGTTGATATCGATCTTTCCCTGACGTCGCCCTCGACCGAAGCGGCCAACGCGGTTCTGGACCTCGAACTGCCGGAGTTGGGCAGCGTCCAAGCGTCAGGCAAGCTGGTTCACGCCGACGGGACGCTGGCGATGCGAACCCTGAACGTGGTGGCCGGTCTCGACGGACCGCTGCTGGTCGAACTCTCCTCGGACCTGCCGGATATCCTGCGAGAGGAGATCTTCGAGGATGTCGTCATTGCGGCCAAGGTTTCCACCGAAGACAGCGCGACGCTGCAGCGCCTGTTCGATTTCCCGGTCCCCGGAATCGGCCCGCTTACCTTGACATTGGACGCCTACCCCAACTTCCAGGACGGAGAATTCATCGCAGACCGGTTCGACAACATCGACGCAATTGTCGGTACCCCGGACGGCGTTCGTCTCTCGGCGACCGGCAGCGTCGGTCGGGTCAACCTGAATGAAAGACCGGCAGCCAGCGGGTTTGACCTCGCCCTGACGGCATCCGCCAAGGACATGTCGGACCTGGAGCCGCTGCTCGAGTTCAAGCTGCCGGCTCTCGGCGCGCTGCAGGGAAGTGCGCAGGTTTCAGGCGATTCCGAAACGATCATCCTGTCCAATATCGTCGCTGGCGGCGACCTTGATGGCGGTCTGTCGGTCAATCTTCAAGGCCGGGTTGGCAGAATCGACCTTGTGGATGACATCAAATACACGGATATCGACTTGGACCTCGCGGCAGACGCTCCGGATGCCGAAGCCTGGGCAAAGACACTCGACATTAGCCTGCCGGTCGACGGTCCTTTGGCCGTGCGCGCAAAACTCACCGGCAATCAGGACGCCCTGAATGCGCGAGAGATTTCCGCCACGGCCGGCAGCGGCGTTCCGGCGGTGCTGTCACTAGAGGGCCAGGCGAACAACATCCTCGATCCAATGACAATCGAAGCATCGGGGAAATTCCAGGCGGTTCTCCTACCGCTGATGACCGCATTCCTGGGCGATGACGCCATCGACCTGGGCACGCTGGAGGGGTCGTTCGCGGTCACTGGCGGAGACGACCGTTTGAACATTGTGAAATTCGACCTGGACGCGAGCTCCCTAGAAGGGCTGCACCTGTCCGGTAGTGGTGCGGTCGTCGACCTGGACGGTGACATCCAGTCCGAGCTCGATGTCGTTTTGGAATCCGAGAGCATCGCGGAACTTGCCCCGGGCGCAACGGATCGGGCCCTGCTCAAAGCGCCGCTCAGGCTCGATGGCCGGTTGACACTGGCAAAGGATCGAACCAGCTTCGACGGCCTCACCGTGATCGGCGAAAGCAGGATCAAGACCAGCGTCGCCGGAGAACTGCGGGAGCCTCGCCCGCGTTTCCAAGTCGCGATCGCGTCGACGCGACTTAACTTTGCCGATTTCGAGCGAACGCAACCCACGGAAGCCAATACCGAAGAGCAACCGCCGGTGCCCCTCACCGCGCTGGGACAACTGCGCTTGCCGTACAGACTCCTCGACGAACTGGACCTGGATCTCAAAGCCGATTTTGGACCGATCGTTGGCAAGGACTTCACTCTGACCGGTATTGATGCCACCTATTCCCTGGTGGATCGCCGATTGGCGGCAACAACCGTTGCACACTACGAGAGAGGCACGCTTCGCGTCGATCTAACCGTGGATGCCTCGGGCGAGACACCGACGCTCTTGATCAACGCAACCGGCGACGACATGAACGTTGCCGCGGTGCTGAACGAACTCGAATGGCCAGCCGTGCTGGAAGGAGACCTCTCCTTGCGCGTTGAAGTCGACACCAAAGGCAATACCTTTGGTGAATCGATAGAGCGTCTCAATGGCACGGCGGCAATGGCGATAGACCGTGGTAGCGTGCAAATCGGCAATCTGGAGATGATCTCTTCCGACCGATTCAGCTCCAAGCGCGCCAAGCTCGAGGGCGGGGATTGGACGGAACTGAGATGCGCCGTGATCCGCCTTGAAATAGAGAACGGGCTTGCCACCACGAATGGCCTGATCATCGCCACACCACGTGTGGTCATCGGTGGCGGCGGACAGATCGACGTCCGGGAAGGGACCATCGACGTTGTCCTGCGTCCCGAAAGGCGGGTCAGCACCCGCATGGGCTTTCGCAAGCCCGTCCGGATCCACGGTCCCCTCGAAGACCCAACGGTAGACGCTAATGTGGCCGGTCATGTGGGCGATATGGCCCTGACCAGCGGCGAGGTTGTCGGCTGGCTGGCCGCGCCTTTCATCTTCGCGCCCATCCGCGTGGCAAGTTTCTTGCGGCCGCAGTTGGACGATTCCGACGGACCGAGCCCCTGTCTCTTAGACGACGGAAATGGTTCCAGCTCAGATTCCGCTGCAAGTTCAGCGTCTAACTGATGTGTGGCGTTCCCGGTTTTCTTGACAATTTGAACGGACAAACAGATTCCCTGACCCTAGATTGATGCCATGCCCAAACCCTCCATGAAACGTGTGCTCTGGATCCTGTTAGGCGTGCTGTTCGGCGTGCCGGGCGTTCTGCTTGCCGGTATCCTGCTGTTCCACGATTCCATCGCCGAAGAAGTGATGGTCAGGATCATGAAGTCGGAGTTTCCGGTCGAGGGCGAGGTAAATGGCGAGTTCAATTTCACCCTATCGCTGGAACCGACGGCGGCGATGACGGACATCCGCCTTTTCGATCAGGACACCGGAGAGCCCCTGATGGAAGCTGGCGTGTTCGAACTGACGTTCGATCTCAGGCGGGCTCTAACTGGGGTCACGCTGATCACCAATGCGGTTCTCAGGGACGCCAGGATATTCCTCGGCGAGGACGAAACGGTCTTCGCGGCGCTCGAGTCTGATCCTGAACGGCTCATCTTGCCGGTCGTCCAGAACGCGATCTTCGAAAATGTCCAGGTGGCCTCGATCACGGCGCCCGACCTGCCGCTGCTGACGATAGATAAGCTGAAACTCCAGGAAGAAGTCGATGGCGGCCTGGTCCTGGTTGACGGAGCAATCATCTGGGCCCAGTCGGGTGTTGGCATTGAGGGCGTCCTCGGCGGCCCGACGGCAGCACTCGATCCCAACGTACAGTTCCCAATCAAGGCGACCATTCAATCGCCGGAGTTCAAGCTGGATCTCGACGGTACGATCCGCGACGTCGTACGCGGCGAAGACCTCAGTCTCGATGTAAGGATGGAATCCGGCCGGGTAGCGGATCTGGCGAGACTGGCCGGCCTTGACATTCCAGATGTGGGGCGACTGCTGCTCAATGCAAAACTGGAAGGCCGAGTCGCCGACCCAACGATCACCGCATTCGATCTGACGATTGGCGGTACCGAGAGAATCTCGCTCGCAGCCAGCGGTAGGTTCGAGGACCCGCTGTTGCTGCAGGGTCTTGCCGCAACAGTGAACGTGAACCTTTCCGATCAGGCCCTGATGATGACCCTTGCCGGCGATTCCGGATATCCGCTGACCGGCCTGTCGGCCAGTGCACGAGTCGAGGTTGGAGAGGGGTTGGCCACGGTCCGCGATCTTGTCGCGACATTGAACTTTGCGGGCGACGTGGAGGTGAGTGGAACCGGGACCGTTGAAGGCCAGGGTCTGGTTGGCCTCGTGAATCCCGAAAAACTCGATGTCGCTGTGACCTTGACCTCCCCGACAACCGCTGCGGCCGACACCATTCTGGATCTGACCCTCCCGGAACTCGGTCCCGTCAGAGCCTCCGCAATGCTAACCAGCATCGATTCGAAGCTGGCCCTCCAGGATCTCAATATCGTCTCGGGCGTGGACAGCACCCTGAGCATCGAGATCGATGCCGATATACCGGACATCCTTCGCGAGGAGGTGACCAAGGGTGTGGTCTTTTTAGCCACCATCACCACCGAGGACAGCGCGCAGCTGGAACGTCTGTTCGATTTCCCGGTGCCGGGCATCGGCCCGCTGACGCTGACGCTGGACGCTAATCCCATCTTCGAGGATGAGGAGTATGTCGGTGACAGGTACGAGAACATCGTCGCGACGGCGGGCACGCCCGACGGCATAACAGTGTCCGCAAGCGGCCGGATTGGTTTCGTCGCCGTGGACAAAAGCCCGGCCGCAAGCGGCATCGACCTCACCTTCAAGGCCGCCTCGCCGGATACGGCCCAGTTGTCGCAATTCCTGGAAATCGAGATCCCGTCGCTCGGCAAGGTAGAGGGAAGCGTCCGGGTTTCAGGCGACTCTCAGACGGCCATTCTGTCGGATATCGTCGTGAACGGCGATCTCAACGGCGATCTGGCGCTGGGCGTCCAGGGGCGCGTCGGGCGCGTCGATTTGGACACGCCGCTGACCTACTCTGAAATCGAACTCGCTGTCAGGGCAAACGCCCCCGACACGGCCAAATGGGCCGAGACTCTCAATGTGAGCCTTCCGGTGCGAGGCCCGCTCGCCGCCGGCGCGACATTGACGGGCACTCAGGACGCGCTCAATGCCCGTGATGTTTCGGTGGAGATCGGAAGCGATGTGCCCATGGCGCTCTCTTTGCGCGGCCACGCAGACAACTTTCTCGACACCAAGAGAATCGAGGCGTCAGGCGAGTTCCAGGCCGTCCTTGCACCCCTGTTGACGGCCAGTTTTGTAGAGGACCTTCCAGACCTGGGGACGTTGGAAGGGGCGTTCTCGGTCTCTGGCGGTGACGATCGTCTGAACATCGTCAAATTCGACCTGGACGCCAGCTCGCTTGAGGGGATGCACCTTTCGGGGACGGGTGCGGTCATCGACCTGGACGGCGACATCAGTTCCGAGCTCGATATTCGACTGGATGTGGAGAGCATCGCCGCGCTTGCAACAGTGGACCCGGACAAGGCAATGCTCAAGGCGCCCTTGACGCTGGACGGGCGGCTCGCGCTGGCGCGAAACCGCACCAGTTTCGACGGTCTCACAGCAATCGGGGAAACACGGATCAAAACCAGCCTGGTCGGCGAATTCCAGGCACCACGGCCAACGCTTCGGGTCAGGCTCGACAGCGCGCAGATCAATCTGTCGGACTTTGAACGCCAGAATGTGCCCGACGTGGAGGAAACACGGGAACCGCCTATCTCCGTCGCGGCATTGGGCCAGGTGGCCATCCCCTTTAACCAGTTGGGTAGGTTTGACCTGGATCTGGAAGCCGATTTCGGACCGGTCGTGGGCGAGGACTTTTCGCTGACGGGCCTGGATGCGAGCTATGTGGTAATCGACCGCAGATTGGCGGCAACAACGGTGGCAAACTACGACAAAGGCAGTCTGCGTGTGGATTTCACCGTCGACGCCAGCGGCGAGATTCCGACCTTCCTAGTCAACGCATCCGGCGACGACATGGACGTCGAGGGCGCGCTTCGTCAGCTCGGCTGGCATCCGGTCCTGGAAGGCGACCTGACCCTCAGAGTCGAAGTTGACAGCCGAGGCACGTCATACGTGGAGGCCACAAAAAACCTCAACGGCACGGCTGCATTCGCGGTCGAAGAAGGACGGATCAAGATCGGCAATCTCGAACGGATTTCGTCGGACCGGTTCCAGTCGCAACGCGCGAGCGTAGAGGGCAGCGACTGGACGGAACTTCGGTGCGCGGTGATCCGGCTGGAGATCGAAAACGGTCTGGCCACCACAAACGGGATGGTCATCGCAACGCCGAACGTCGTCATCGGCGGCGGTGGACAGATCGATCTGCGGGACGACACGGTCGACGTGGTATTGCGCCCCCAGCGGGAGGTGAACACCCGCATGGGCTTCAGCAAGCCGGTCCGGATCCACGGACCGATCGACGATCCGACGGTCGATGCCAATGTCGCCGGCCACGTGGGCGACGCAGCCCTGACCGGGGGTGAGGTTGCGGGCTACCTGGCGGCCCCCTTCGTTTTCGTACCGATTCGGGTGGCGAGCTTCCTGAGGCCCCAGCTCGAGGAGGAAGAGAACGGTCAGAGCCCCTGTCTGATCGACGGCGAGGACGAGACCGACGACGAAGCGGAAATGGCCCAGCCAACCAATTGATGGCCAGGCCACCGTCCTGCCCCCGGAGCATGCGGTCACGGATCCGTCACTAAACCGAAAATTAAGGGTTCGGTAAGAAAATCTTGACCGGATTCCAGGCATTTTGAGGCCTTGGATTCCAGCCGGTCCCATGTTCCGCAGCGACGACACCCTCGACAGAACCGGCAGCAGAACCGGCGGGAGAACGCCCGTGAGCGATGTCATCGACATCTCCGAACGCGACGAGGAGTTGATCCGCTGTCTCGAGGCCGCGGCCGACAACAACTTCTCGGTTCGGCCCAAAGGCGACGATCCGCTATCCCGCGCCGTCTCCAAGCTGATCGCCGAGCGCGCCAAAAGTGCCACCAAGGCGCTGGACAATGTCGTCAGCCAAACCGTAAACGCCAACGAAGCCGCGATCGCCAGCGGCTATATCCTGAATGCCGCTCGCGAAGCCGACCACAGGGCACAATCGATGGCCGCCGCGATTGAGCAGATGTCGGTTGGCGTTAAGCAGATCGGCCATTCGAGTGCTGGCGCCGTAGACGACGTGAAGAATGTCGAAGCGGCGACAGAATCGGGCCGCAATGCGGTCAAAGATGCGTCCCAGGCCATGGATCGCATTAGCGAGATCGTGACCAAGGCCGCCTCTCGCGGCGACGCCCTTAGCCAAGCGTCCGAGCAGATCGGCGAAATCGTTTCCTCGATCGAGGATATCGCCTCGCAAACCAACCTTCTGGCCCTGAACGCCACCATCGAGGCGGCGCGTGCCGGCGAAGCCGGCAAAGGTTTCGCCGTCGTCGCCGCGGAGGTGAAAAACCTCTCCCAGCAGACCGCGAGCGCGACGGAAGACATCCGTCAGCGGATCGAACATCTTCAGGGCGAGATTGCCGACATCATCACGTCCATGCATAGCGGCGCCGAGGCCGTGAAGTCGGGCCTCGATGTAATGGACTCCGTCGGCGGGGAAATGAACGAGATCGACGGCAAGGTCCAGCACGTACGCAGCGGCATGACGGAGATCGCCGAAATCCTGCGCCAACAGACCGAAGCCTCGGTAGAAGTGGCCGAAGGCGTCATGACCGTGGCCCAACTTACGGCATCGACGGTGGAGCAAATCGAAAGAACATCGGACGTGGCCGACAAAGCAGTCAGCCGGATCGGCCGGCAGCTTGCGAAGCTCTCGGAATACGAACTGCCCGGGAAGGGCCTGCGGCTTGCAAAGGCCGATCACGTGATCTGGAAGAAACGCCTGGCGGATATGCTCGTCGGCCGCGCGAAACTGCGGGATGATGAACTGACCGACCATCGCTCGTCGCGCTTCGGACAGTGGTACTACGGCGAGGGGTCAGAGGACTTTGGACAGCACCCCAAGTTCACAGCCATCGAGTCGGCGCACATCGCGGTGCATGAGCACGCGCGGGAATCCGCCTCGCTTTATCAGGACGGCGATCTCGCCGGCGCCCTGGCCGAGGTAGGCAAGGTGGAGACGGCATCGCAGGAGCTCATGCGCCTGCTGGATGAGTTGCAGGCGCCAAACGCCGAAAGCGGCTAATGGCGCCTTTCGCCTGGCGCGACCGCGGCGGGCCTATTTGTTGATCTGTTTCTGGAAGTGCTCCACCGACGACTTCAGGGCCGACCAGTACTTCTCCATATCACCGCGGTAGCTTTCCCAGGTTTCCAGCGATTGCTGCGACAGTTCGGTCGCTTTGTTCTGAGCCTCATCGATCTGCGACCGCAGGGTCGTAATCTGCTTTTCCCATTCGACCTGGGCGTCCTTGGTCGCCGACTGGATGCGGTCTTCCGCATTCTTCAGTTCGGCGTTCCAGGTATCAATCTGCTTTTTGAGATTCTCAACAAAGGCGTCCCGCGTGTCAGGCATCGTCTCGCTCCATTCCAAAGGCCGCTTCGTGGGTGGAAGGCCACAAAGCTAGCAACGGTACCGCCGAACGGCCAGCGTCATTCGCATGGTGTATGGTTGAGAGCCCTGATCCGGGTGTAACCGCGCTGCGAAGGGCACCGGCGCGGTCAACTGCCTTTGGCGACCGTCGCTTCGATCACTTCGGTCAGGAACTCCTTTGCCATGCCAAGACGTTGCTGGGTGTTGCTGGGCGAATCCATGAACACGTGGCCGAATGCCTCGGAGATTTCCACATTCGCGCCACACACGGCCGCACTTTCCGCCAGCGCCTCGCCGCGCCCGCCGATGACCGGGTCATCGACCGCAGCTATGACCAGCCAGTTTGTGCAGCTCGCCGGAATGAACTGACCCGGATCGAAAGTGTAGGGGCAGAACAGGTACCAGGGGATCGTATTGGGAACGGAATCAAGAATGAGGCCGTCATAGCTATCCTGCCGGCCCCCCACCGCATTGAGGATGGCAATGCCGCCGAAAGAAAGCCCGTAGAGCACGCGGATGTTGTAGGCCTCGTTTGCGTTCAGCCGGTCGATCGCCTGCCGCACGTCGGCAACAGCGGCATTCAGCGTCGTCTTACCTTCGGACCGGCCCATTCCCCGATAATCGTAAATGTAGACGTCGAGGCCCATGTAACGCAGGAATTCAAACTGTCGGTAAATCTCGGCGGCCAGCATGGAGGTGCCCGGCGCGATCAGGGCATAGCCGCGCGGGTTCTCCGCCTGCCAATAGAGGCCGCGGATGCGGTTACCGTCGGGCGTCGTGAATTCGTCGGAGCCGAGCCCCGGCAGACCGGAATCGGGAGCCGCGTTCGGATTGATGATCGCGTTCTTGGCCCGCGCCGTATAGAAAAACTCGAGCCCACAGGCAGTCTGGTCGACGCCACTGCGGTCCTGTGCCACGGCGCCACCGCTGCACAGCAGCCCCAGGACGCAGAGCAGAACAGCCCACACGCCCCCGAGGCGACCGAAATCGACCGGAACTGCGCCGAGGCGCGTGTTCATCCGCTGCAGCGTGACATGCTTGATGCCCGTTAGCGCGTTCATCCAAATCTGCACCGTGCTGCCGTAAGTCAGCACGTTATCCTCATAATCCACATAAAGACGTTTTGTGCAATGGACCCATCATCCACCCGTCGCGATCTGCGCCTTCTGATCGCGACCGTAATAACGTCGGGCATAATACGTCACCGTGTCTTCCAGGTAACGCTCAAGTTCAGAAAGGCTGACCTTGCCGTCGTTGTTACCATATGGGGCCGCGTCAGCCTTGCCGCTCATTCCTCGCAAAAAATACTTGGTGAACAGCCCGTGGCTCTGGTCCTCCTCCCAGGAGGCGATCTGGTTTGCTGCGCCAGCCGACACCACCGTCAGATTGGCCGGGACAGCCGGCGTCGTCGGTCGGACGAATACCGGCGACGCCTTCGTCACCAGCGGTCCGGCCTCGCTGTTGCCGGAGAAACAGGCTTCTAGAACCACGGTCACCGACTTGGCCGGTAACCTGCCCAAATTGCGATAGAGCGTATCCAGCGCATAGCCGTTGAGCTGGATACGGGCGGCGTCGGCGTCGGCCGGAACCAGGTAAGCGTTGCCGTCAGCGCCGCCGGGCGCACCGTGCCCGGAATAATAGACATAGACATTCGATCGACCGGCTCGGACCCAGTCGTGAAGCTGGCCTCGATGGTCGTCCTTGCTGCCAAATACCCGGATCATCTGGGCGTGGGTGGCGTCCTGCAGGTCGATGACGTTGCCTTCGCGCACACCCAGCGCCTGCACCGCATATCGGCGGAAGGCAGCAGCGTCGGCGTAGGCCGGAATAACGTCCGGAATGTCGCGGCCCTGCCGGCCATAATCGGCGTTGCCAATAACAACCGCGATGTCATCGGGACGCGGCGGTCCCGGCTCGAAGGTCAGGTCTAGAGGTTCACGGCTGAGGCCCGGCTTTCCGATCGTTGTCTGCCGCGCAGTGACCTTGCCGCCGGACCGGTCAAGCCTGGCAAATCTCGGCGCCAACTGCGGCTCGCCCTGGATCTGCGCGACGGCGATCTTCAGCGCGCTCACCAGCGCCTCGGAAACGGCCGTTGAAACGGACCGTTCATAGGCCGAGATTGTGATTGCATACTCGGTGCCGACGGACTCCGGCGACCGCGCCGAAGTCTTCCAGACCGGACGGTCGCCTTCGAACAGGGTGACATTGACGACCACGATCGCGCGAATCCGATTGTCCATGATATCGATGAGGTCGTGCTCGAAGTGCTCGATCCGGGGTTCGATGGTTAGCGCGTGCTGACTTGCCTCGCGCCGGCTGCGCACCACGGTCAGCGGCTCGAACAGCTGGCCAAAAGCTTGCACCGATGCAGTCTCAAGACCCTGGCCCAGCGGGATGCGGTTGATACCGCTGCCGCAGCGTGGACATTTGGCCTCGATGATCTGGGTTCTTAGGTCGTCGGGGATATAAAGCGCAGTATCAATCTGACGCTTGGTGCCCACGCCAAGATCGTCCACCTCTGGCTGCAACGTGATGTCATAGCTGGTGATGCAGGCGCCAAGCAGCCCACTGGCAAACAAGGTCCCGACAACGCGTGGGGCTCGCGCGAGCGAAATTCGAACTCTCTTCAACATCCGTTTCCGGCCGGGCATGGCTTCCTCCTTTGAGGCGCCATCGCAACGATCCGGCCACCATGGGGCCGGTTCTCGGCGAACCCATTATGGACCGATTTGGCGGATTTGTCGCCTCGGGGCTAGATCGCCGGCCAGGCGCCCTTCCCCAGCGCCACGGCTTTTGCTATGGCTTGGACCACGCGCGCCCGTAGCTCAGCCGGATAGAGCACTTGATTCCTAATCAAGGGGTCGCAGGTTCGAGTCCTGCCGGGCGCGCCAGCCTGCTTAGCGCTGTCGCGCGTCGCACGGCAGGCCGCCTTGTCCCGTTCCAAGTGCCCACCAACTGGTCACGGTCCCTTGACCAGGCCATGTCGTCATCTATGTCGCTTGAGAAATGTTATTGGCAACACCCCTGCTGTCGGGGTGAGGCTCGAGCCGAAAGAAAGAAGGACATACCGCCCATTCATCCGGCAATGGGCGGGATCGCCGATGAACGATCCCCAAAAAGGTCCACCGCGGCACCGGAACGTTGGGCGCACATGGTTTGGTCTGGCCCGCTTTCCGGAAACAAAGGAGGGGACGTCGTGGACAACCAAAAACCAATCGTCGCGATGCGCGGGATCACCAAACGTTTCGGGGGCGTCGTCGCGCTGAACAAGGTGGATCTGACCGCTTTTGCCGGCGAGGTGCTCGCAATCGTCGGCGACAACGGGGCCGGCAAATCGACGCTGATCAAGATCCTGACGGGCGTCTATCAGCCCACCGACGGCGCGATCGAGCTGGACGGCAGACCCTTCGCCATGACCAGCCATTCCGATGCGATCGAGAACGGGATCGACGCGGTCTACCAGAACCTTGCGATCGCGGACCACTTGACGCCGGCGGAGAACCTGTTCCTCGGCTCCGAGCTGACGCGCAACGTCCTGGGCTTTCCGGTCCTGGCAAACCGGCGGATGCGTGACGAAGCGATCCGCGTCCTGAAGGACCGCTTGGGCGTCGAGCTGAAGAGCATGGAGGTGCCGACGGAAAGCCTGTCCGGCGGTCAGCGCCAGGCCGTGGCCATCGCGCGCGCCGTTCGCCATGACGATCTGCGCGTTCTCGTCATGGACGAGCCGACCGCCGCATTGGGACCCCAGGAGACCGCGCGCACTCTCAACCTGATCCAGACACTGAAGGCACAGGGTTTGGCGGTCATCGTGATCTCCCACTCGCTGGACGACGTGTTTCAGATATCCGACCGCATCCACGTGATGCGTCGCGGCGAGTGCGTCGGCATCGTGAAGACCGCTGAAACCACGAACGAAGACGTCCTGGGCATGATCGTCGGAACGAAGACGGCAGCATAGGGGGGACAGACGATGACGGTCACGAACTCGAACCCCGACGGCATCGCAGCGCCCCGCTCCCTGACCGGTTGGATCGAACCCTTCATGGGCGTTCTCGGTCCACTGGTGATGATTCTGCTGATCGCCGTGTTCATGGGTGTAGCCGAGCCGGCGCGGTATTTCCGCCTGTCCAACATGAACCAGATCCTGCTGGACGCGTCCTTGTACATGCCCATGGCGATGGCGATGACCTTCGTCATCACGCAGCGCGGCATCGACCTGTCCATCGGGTCGGTTGCGGCCCTGTCGGCCATCGTCATGGCCTTCCTGATCAAGCAGTACGGGTTCCCGGCATGGACGGCTGCACTGATCTGTCTTGGACTCGGTGCGCTGATGGGCCTGGTCAACGGCCTGGTCATCACCAAGTTCCGGGTGCCCGACCTGATCGGCACCCTGGCCATGGACCTGGTCTATCGAGGCTTCGCATTGGTGCTGGCCAAGGGGCTGGTGCTGGCACGCTTCCCCGACCTGATCACCGAAATCGGCCGGGGGCAGTCCCTGCAGGTGCTGCCGACTCCGGTTGTCATCGGCCTGATCACGCTGGCTGCAGGCTATTTCATCCTGAAATATTCTCACTTCGGCCGCTACACGATCTCGATCGGATCCAATCCCGAAGCGTCCGCGATGACGGGCATCGCGGTGGATCGCCACAAGGTCTACGCCTATGTCCTGATGGGTGCGATGGCGGCCCTGGCCGGGATCATGCTGACCGGAAAGCTGAACGCGATTCAGGCAACGTCCGCACCCTATTTCAACCTGCATGTGATTGCCGCGGTCGTCGTCGGCGGGACGTCGTTGTTCGGCGGCCGCGCCTCAATGGTCGGATCCCTGGCAGGCGTGTTGTTGTTGTCGATGATGATCAATGCCCTGGTGACCCTGCGGATCGAGTTCTTCTGGCAGTCCGTCGCTTCGGGTGTGGTGATTATCGTGTCGGTGGCCACCTACACCTGGCTTCAGAAAAAAGACCGCGACGGTGCCGGAACCCTTCTGGCGGCGCTGAACAGTCCCGACAACCGCAAACTGACGATGTTGACCGTGGCAATCGCGGTCACGCTCGCGGTGCTGAGCCTGGTCGGGGTCCTGTTCGGCGGAGAGGCCAACCCGAGCGGATAGTCGATGGAACACCTGGCCCAATCAAAAACCTGAGGAGGAAAGTGTAATGGGAAAGCTGATCAAACTCGCATTCGCCGCGGCGGTGCTGACTGGCGGGACAGCCTTCGCTGCTGGCGAACTGCCGTTGAAAACGCTGCCCGATGACGGCGACCGCGACCACTGGCTGCCGCAGCAGGTGAACGAGGACGGGGCCCTGGAAGCCCTGCAGGACGTGGTGGGGTCTGAGGCCGCGCCGTTCAAGGGGACACAGGACAATCCCGTCCAGATCGCCCTGATCTATCCGTCGGCCGACGTCTCCGACTTCTGGGCACGCAACTATCTGGCCATGACCAAGCGTCTGGAGCAGCTGGGCATCAAGTATGAGACCCGCGAATTCGCGTCGCGCCAGATCGAGCATTCGCTGCAATCGACCTATGCGGCGCAGGTCGATCAGGACGCGGACCTATACGACTACGTCATCTTCGGCCCGTCCGAGCTGGCGACCCAGGCCGACAACATCGACAAGCTGGCGGCTAACAAGGATCTGGTGACCTTCGTGTGGGCCTTTCACACGCCGCTGAAATACCTCAAACAGCAGCCCGCCGGCTGGTTCGATTTCTCGTCTGCATACGGCGCCATCAAGATCTGCGACTACATGGTCGAGCGGCTGGGCAAGGACGTGACCTATGCCATGAACCGCGGCATCCCGGGCATCACCGACAATCAGCGTTCCGGCGATTTCAAGGACTGCGTGGCCGAGAAGGGCAACTGGACGGTCGCCTACGAGCACTATGGCGAATACCAGCGCGAGGGCGGTTTCGAAGGTACCAGCCTGATCCTTCAGGCCTACCCGGAAGCCAAGGTGATCCATAATGCCAACACCGCGATGTCGATGGGGTCGGTCGAAGCGCAGGTGGCCGCCGGAAAGGAAAAGGAGATCTTCTCCACGGGCTGGGGCGGGACCGGCCTCGAACTGGACGCCATACGGCGCGGCGAACTGGACGCCACGCCCATGCGCATGGGCGACGATGTCGGCGCGGCCTCTGCCGAGGCGATTAAGTACCACATGGAAGGGCGCGCCGGTGAGCTGCCGATGGTGTTCCTGGGTCGGATCACCGTCGCACATGACCAGATGACCAATGAGGAAATCGACGCGCTGGAACAGGAGGCCTTCCGGTTCTCGGGCGTCGGAGCGCTCAAGCGATAGTTGCCTGCTCGGTCAAAGACCGGTGACATCTCCGGAGGCTTCGGCCTCCGGAGTATCGATCGACAGCGGCAAGATCCGTCGTGATGCCCGGCTGACCATCTGCTGTCCCTTAGGCGCGAGCGCCCGTGGCTCAGCCGGATAGAGCACTTGATTCCCAATCAAGGGGTCGCAGGCTCGAGTCCTGCCGGGCGCGACACACTTCGCGCCTCAGGGTCCCAGATGGGTAGACCGTCCGCTCTCGCCGACTTGTCATTCGCGCCGCAGAGCCATCGCCGCGCACAGACCTGACTTGCGATTGCCCCATCTCAATGACGAGCCGGGTGCGATGAATAGTGTGGCTCCCCGGAGGCTGTCATGTCCCGTCGCAGTATCGATTTCTGGATTCTGCAGGTCGTCGGCTGGTTGCTGGTCGTCTGGTTCGCCGTGACGCAGTGTTTCGCCGCCTTGTTCTGGGACCAGGCCGTCGCGTGGGAACTGCAGGATGGACCGGAGCGGGTCACGGAAGTCGGCGTCGCCTTCTGGTACGGCTTCGCGTTCGGCGATCTGGTCTTTTACACGCCGCTTCTGGCGGCGGGGCTGATCGGGGTGTGGATCGGCACCGGCTGGGGCCGCATCGCGCTGGCCGCGGCACTGGGGATCACCGTCTACTGGCCGATCGTGGCGCTGGCCGCCGTGATCGTCGCCCGGGACGCGCCGGGCTGGCACCTCGACGAGATCGGAATCTACTGGGCAATCCTGATCCCCATCATCGTCTGGGCCGTGTGGGGACTCTGGCGTCTGGCACGGACGGTCTGATCAACCCGCTCCGGCCGCGGCCGGACGGTGCAGAACCAGGAGGTTGCCGCCGAGCGTCAGCAGGACGCCGAAGAAAGCCGTGAGACTCCACGCATACCCCTCGAACAGAGTCGACAGAACCAGGGCGACCACCGGAAACAGGACGGTCGCATAGGCCGTCCGTTCCGCCCCGATTCGCCCCAGCAGAGCGAAATAGCAGGCAAACGCGATCACCGATCCGACAATGGCGAGATAAAGCAGCGATCCCACATAAGCGAAGGACGGATCGAACGTGAAGGCGCGCTCGCGCAAGAGGACATAGATCGTCAACAGCAGCACCCCGTACGCCATGGCCCAGGCCGTGCTCCCGCGCACCGACAGGCCGGCCATCTGGTTGCGTGCCGACACCAGCCCGCCCAGCGAAAAGCTGGCGGTCCCTCCCAAAGACAGCAACAGGCCCGCGACCGCGCCGCCACTGAACGAAACACCCGCCAGTTCCGGCCAGAAAATGACGACCAGCCCCAGCGTCCCAAGGCCCGCCCCCGTCAAGGCGCGGACCGATGGGGCCCGGCGATGGACCAGGCTGCTCAACAGCATGGTCATCGCCGAACTTGTGGAGAAGACGATCGCGAGGAGGCCCGTGGCCAGGTACTGGGCGGCGAGATAAAACAGGAAAAAATTCGTCGAGAAGATCAGCGCGCCCTGAAGCGCGATGAACAGGTGATCGCGCAAGGAAAACCTGAGCGGCAGACCTCGCAAGACCACCCAACCAAACATGAATAGCGTGGCAATGGCGAATCGGTAGGCCACCGACGTCTCGGGCGGCACGACCCCGAGCTGAAACGTGATCATGAGCCAGGTGGAACCCCAGACCAGGACCAGCGTCAGATAGATAAGCGCCGTCATGGGATAGGACCGGTTGGACGGGCCTCGGCTGGCGGGACGCCTTGCCGGCCGGCCCCCGATATCACGACCGGCGCGGCCGGCAACCGGAGAATCGAAAGAGCCGCCCTTTTGGGGCGGCTCTCCACGATATGGGCAGTTTGCTCATTCGTGATCAGGCGATCGTGGCGCCTCAGGTCGTCCGCAGAGGCTGCTCCATGGCCGACGAAGAACGCCCGAACAAGCTCACCGCGCGCAACTCGTTAGACATTGGATCACCTCCTTTCTGTAGTTGACGAAAAAGGCGCCGACCGCGTTTTTCCATTGCCACCGGCGCCCCTTTAGAATCGGGTTTTTTGGCCGCCTGTCAACCGCTTCGGGTCTCACGCCAGCAATTGCCAGGCCGCGCCGGCCACCGCGCAAATGCCCAGCGTGGTGAGAATTCCCCTTTTTGCCGGGAACAGCAGGATCAGCGCCAGAACGAACACGCCAAGCGCCGCCCACTCGACGCTCTCCAAGGCCGGGATCCAGAGCTTGAGCACCCCCGTCTCACGCAGGTCGACTTCGGCAAAGAGGACGTGCAGGCCGAACCACACGGCGAGGTTCAGGATCACGCCCACGACAGCGGCGGTGATGGCGGCCAGCGCGCCGGCCAGCCGGGTCCGACCGCGCAGACGTTCGACATAGGGCGCGCCCGCGAAGATCCAGAGGAAACAAGGCGCAAACGTTGCCCACAGGGCCACGGCCGCGCCGATCAGCCCGGTCAGGAATGTCGCCCCATGGCCGAAACCGGCCAGGAAACCGACGAACTGGGTGACCAGGATGAGCGGACCGGGCGTGGTCTCCGCCAGGCCGAGGCCGGACAGCATTTCGCCGGCGCTCAGCCAGCCATAGGCTTCGACTGCCTGCTGCGCCATGTAGGCCAGCACCGCATAGGCCCCGCCGAAGGTTACAATCGCCAGCTTGGAGAAAAACCAGCCGATCTGGGAATACACATGCTCCGGTCCCAGGAGCATTGCGAGCAACCCCAGCGGGCCGAGCCAGACGACGCCCCAGAACAGGACCGTCGCCGCGGTTCCTCGCGCAGACACTCTCGGCCCGTCGGGCGGCGTCGTTCCATCCAAACCCGGTCGGGATCGCCGGTAACCGATTATCGCTGCGGCCAGCACGATCAACGGAAACGGCACGCCGAAAAAGAAGATGGCCGCAAAAGCCAACCCGGCGACGGCCCATTCCGAGCGGGCTTTCAACGCACGGCGGGCGATGCGCAGCAAGGCCTCGATGACGATGGCCAGCACGGCCGCCTTGACCCCGAAGAAAACAGCCGCCACCAGCGGCGTTTCGCCAAAGAAGGCGAAGATCGCCGACAGAACGAGCACGACCAGGGCACCGGGCAGGATGAACAGCAAGCCGGCCACGACGCCGCCGCGCCAGCCATGCAGCAGCCATCCCGTATAGGTGGCGAGCTGCATCGCCTCAGGTCCCGGCAAGAGCATGCAGAAGTTCAGGGCATGCAGAAACCGCTCTTCGGAGAGCCAGCGGCGCTCGTCCACCAGCATGCGGTGCATGAGCGCGATCTGTCCGGCCGGACCGCCGAAAGACAGGATGCCGATCTTCGCCCACAGCCGGAACGCGTCGCCGAACGAGACCGACGGTAGCTCGGATGGCGCCTTGGCGGCGGTATCATTCACGTGGCGGCCTCCGCCTCGGCGCGGCAACCGGCATAAAGCGCATCGAGAAGCGCAAACCCGTCGCTTAACCGTTTGTCGTCCCGGCCCGGCCCATCCGCCAGCCCGGCCGCCGTCAGGGCGAGACCCGGCGCCTCGGGCACATGGGACAAGCCGCCAGCGGCGGCCTGCACGATCTCCGAAACGCGGTGAACCGCCGCATCGTCAATGCCCGAACGCTCCAAGAGGTCGGAAAGAGCGGATCCGCCGTCACCGCCGGGCGGTGCAACCGCCCGGGCGCCGAGCTCCGTCGCCGCGGCCGCGACCTGGTCGGCGGCGACATACAGGAATGTCGCGTCGGTATCCAGGAACCGGCGCACCAGCCAGGCGCAGCCGATCTCCTCGATCCCGGGCCCTGTCCTCAACATCCAGCGGCTCCCCCCGTGGTCGGTGGTGTCCCGGTTTTCCGGTTTGAGGATAGTGATCCCGCCGGCCACCCGCCATGCCTCGATGCCGCCGGCCAGCGCGGCGGCGTCGAGCCCCGAGGACCGGAGCATCGCGGCGGCGACCTGGCCTACCTGATGGCCGTGCACGCAATAGACCACCACGCGCAATCCAGACGGCAGTTTGGCGCCCCACTCTTCGACCGCGGTGTGATCACGCCATCGCGCCGTCGGCAGAACACGATCATCGGCGTCATAGGCCTCGCGCCGCCTGACATCGAAAACCAACGGCGCCGCCGGCGTGCCGATCAGGGGAAAAAGGTCGTCCAGCTGGATAAAGAAATCGCCCATCGCACATCCTCCGCAAGGTCAGCGGAGCGGCGCTTGGGCGTCTTGCCTGACGGGGCGGCCGCGTCGTGCCCCGTGCGACAAACGATACGGGCTTCTGAATGCGGAGGCAAGCGCTGGACGGTCAAGGCCGCGAAAGCTCAACCGAAAACCCAGCTGCCCGGATCGGGATGGGCTTCGCCGCGCGAGACGCAACGCAGACCCCGCGCGCTTCTTATGACAACCCAGAATGGCAGCAAGATCAGCACGATGATGCCGACGCCAATCAGGCTTGCCGGCAGGGCAATAAGCGTCAGCAGAACACCGATCCAGAATGTCCGGATTTGAAAGCGGTAGTGGCCGTCAATCCAGTCCTCGTCGGCTCCCCGATGGATATAGGCGAGGACAACGCCGCCCACCGACGTCAGGGCGGTAAGCACGACAAAAAGAGCCACCACACCACGCAGACGGTCTTCGTCCCGCCGTTCACGGGGATCGTCCCGCGATTCGCGTTCCACTGTCCCGGGCGGTGGCCGGGCGCCGCCGGGCCTCGGCTCCCGTCGTTCGGTGCCCTCCACCTTACCAAAGATCCTGAATGTCCCGCCCTGGTTGATGACGTCGCCTTCCACCTTTCCACGCACCTCGACCACGGCGCCTGGCGCGACCGTAAGGCTTCCACCGACCTTGCCGACAATGATCAGTTCAATCTCGGGCTCTGTAAAGACATTGCCTTCGATGTCGCCGCCAAACCGTGTGCTTTCCGAAAACGTGATGTCACCCTCGATCTTGCCGCCTTGGCCCGGAACGTCGTCGCGGTGCACTGCCGCTCCGGCTGCCAGGGCGCAAACACCGAACAGAACACTCGCCAGGAACAGGCGGTAGATCCATCCTGCCCATCGCCCCTCCGAAGCGAGCGGTCTGCCGGATGTCGCTCTGCGCACCTTATGGACCGGTGCGTCCTGGCCCGTGTTGCCCGACACATTGTGCACCTTGCCGTCAAGCGCGACGCGGTATACCGGGACGGGCTCGACGATGTTCTTCACCGGTTGCGGCCCAATGAAGTCGTACGCCAGCGTCAATTTGTGGTGCACCTGTTCATAGACCGCGCCGGATATGCAGATGCCACCGGGCTCGGCCAGTGCCTGCAATCGCGAGGCGACGTTGACGCCTTCGCCGTACAAGTCATCGCCTTCGACCATGACGTCGCCAAGATTGAGCCCGATGCGGAAGTCCATCCGCCGGTTGTCGTCGAGTGTCTCGTTACGGGCGGAAAGCTCCTGCTGGATCTCGGCAGCGCACTGCACCGCCTCGACAACGCTTGGAAACTCGGCCAACACGCTGTCGCCGGCGGTGTTGAAGACGCGGCCACGATGACGTTCGATAAACCCCTGCATCGCCTTGCGGTAGGTCTTGAGGGTTGCGAGTGTCGCTTCCTCGTCCTCGTCCATCATGCGGCTGTAGCCGCTGACGTCGGCGCTCATGATTGTTGTCAATTTGCGCCGGATCTCGTCTGCCACGGGTGTTTCTTTCGTTTTAACGGTCGTACGTGCGAGCGCGCCTATACATCATCGCTATAGGACGGCTGCACATTGACATTGGTCAACGTTGATCGAAGCTTTGGGAGAACTCGCCGGTCGGCCTGCAGCCTCGGCGCTTCAGGTGCAAGGAAACGAATGCCGAAACTGCTGGTCGACGGGCTTGGGTCGGTGCTTGAACGCCCTGTTAGGTCAGCACCGACAGATCGAGTTCGCACTTCTCGCCCATCCAGATCGCCAGGTCGGTATGGTCCTTCAGGTCGTCGCCGCTGAGCGCATGCAGGAACACGATCAGACCGTCCCGGTTTTGCGACAGCCAGGGGACGACCTCGCCGAACAGCTCCGTGTCGAAGGCGAGCTGGCAGCTCCACATGGGATGGGGCCCGACCGGCCGCTCGTGTACCCGGCCCATCTTGAGCGGAAACCGGTCCCGGGCCGCCTCGCACAGCGCGCGTGCCCGGTCGACCGTGTCGGCGTCAAAATAGACGTGGGCGTGATAGCCCTGAATCTCGCTCATCCGGTTCGTCTTCCTCCGGTCGTTTTTGCGTTCAGTCGCCCGCACCGGGCAGCACGTAGTCCTTGAACTGCTGGCGCAACGTCGACTTACGCACCTTGCCCGTCGCGGTATGCGGCAGTTCCGCGACGAACACCACATCGTCGGGAATCCACCAGCTTGCAACCTTGTCCTCAAGAAATGCGCGAACATCATCGGGCGCCAGCGTGACGCCTTCCCTCGAGACGGCAACCAGAAGCGGCCGCTCGCCCCACTTGGGATGCGGCCGCGCGATGACTGCCGCCTCCAGCAGGTCGGGATGGCCGGCGGCGGCATTCTCGAGATCGATGGAACTGATCCATTCACCACCCGACTTGATCATGTCCTTGGTGCGATCGACGATCGCCATGTAACCGTCCGGATCGATCTTGGCCACGTCGCCGGTCCGAAACCATCCGTGATCGTCGAAGGCCGTTTCGTTGGCGATCTCGTCTTCGTAATAACCGCTCGTAATGAAGGGTCCGCGCACGTGAAGTTCGCCGAACGCGACCCCGTCATGCGGCAGGTTCTCACCATCGTCTCCGACGATCTTCATTTCCACGCCGAACAGGCGCCGGCCCTGGCGCGTCTTGACATCGATCTTCTGCTCCGGCGACAGCGCATCCATGTCGGGTCGCAGAAGACACAGGCTTCCGATCGGGCTCATCTCGGTCATGCCCCAGCCGTGGCACACATCCAGCCCGTAGTTGTGCTCGAACCGTTCGATCATCGCGCGGGGCGGCGCCGCGCCACCCACGACGACCGCCTCAAGCGCGCCGGGTTTGGCACCGCGCTTGTCCATCTCGGCGAGCAAACCGAACCAGATCGTCGGCACGCCCCACGCGCTGGTGACGCCTTCCGCGTCCATCAGGTCGAACAGGCTGGCACCGTCCAGGCCAGGCCCGGGAAAAACGAGTGTCGAACCGGTGAGCGGAACGGCGTAAGGCAGGCCCCAGGCATTGACGTGAAACAGCGGCACCACCGGAAGAACCCGATCGTGCTGGGTAAGGTGGACCTCGCCCGCCGCCAGCGCGGCCAAAGCATGCAGCACGTTCGACCGATGGGAATAAAGCACCCCCTTGGGATTGCCCGTGGTGCCGGACGTGTAACAAAGACCGGCGGCGGTATTTTCGTCGAACTCGGGCCACTTGAACCCATCGGCGCTGTCCTTCAGCAGGGTTTCGTAACCTGCGGCTCCCTCCAGTCCGGCCTCGGCGGCCGGGCCGTCATCGGCCATCAGGACGACGGTTTCCAGCGCATCGACGGCCGGCGCGATCTTTTCCACCAACGGCACGAATGTCAGGTCCGTGAACAGAATCCGGTCAGCCGCATGGTTGAGGACATAGACGATCTGCTCCGGAAACAGCCGTGGATTGATCGTGTGACAGACGGCGCCGATTCCTGAGATGGCGTAGTAGAGTTCGAAATGGCGGTAGCCGTTCCAGGCAATCGTGGCCACCCGGTCTCCAGGCCGGACGCCCAATTCCAAGAGACCCTGGGCAAGCCGGGCGATTCGGGAACGCGCCTCGACAAAGCTGTAGCGGTGAATGTCTCCCTCGACGCGACGCGAAACGATCTGCGACGTCGCGTGAACCTCGGCCCCGTACTCGATCAGGCTAGATATGAGCAGGGGGCGGTCCATCATCAGGCCGCGCATGGTATGCCTCCCCTGGCAATTTTCGGCCGGAGGCACCTGGAGATGGGCCTTTCCGGCACCTTATGGGTGATATCTTCCTGCGATCGTGCGACCAGCGCAAGGCCGCCGCCGAAGGACCTCCTGCGGCGAAAACGAAAAAGGGCCGCCGTTTCAGCCGGCGACCCGATGGAATGTGGTGTGACGCAAGGGCTTTCAGGCCGCTAGTTGCAGGGGAACTTGTCCTTCAACGTCGCCATCAGCGCCTCGGCGGCGGGCATGCCGCGATCGCCGAAGTTCTCGTTGATCCAGCGCATATAGGCCCAGCGGACCTCGTCGTCCCGATTTTGTTCCGGAAGACAGATGTTGTGATCCGTGCCGATCATACCAGCCAGCACCAGCGCATCGGTGAAGCCGCGCAGATACTGCTCGCACTCCGCCTCCGCAGCAGCCCCCCAGCGGGCATCATTGTCGGATTCGTGACACGGGCTATACAGATCAACGGCCACGTATCCGGAGAGTTCCGCAGCGCCCGCCGCGGACAGGCCCATGCCCATCGCAAGGAGAGCCGCCAAGGGAAACAGGGCTTTGGATTTCCACATATTCTTGCCTCCAAGCGCATCATCGGCCGCCCGGATCCGAGCGGCCGAAGACCCGTTATTTGCTCATCTCTTCTGCCAGGGCATGGATGGCGCGATCCATGACAGCGCGATGCTGCTCGTTGCTGACGAACCGCGGCGAATTGACCTTCGCCCAGAGATTTTCGTCTTCCATGTTCTGGTGGCAGCCCATGCAAAGGCCGGTGCGTTCCACTTTCGCCCTGACCGCCGCGGGTAGCGGTCCGGTCAACGGCCAATGCGACCCGACGCTGACCAGTTGCTCGTCGTCCCGAGTCACAATCTGCGACAGATCGTGATCGAGTGTTGGGACCGGCTGGGACTGGAACTGGGTCTGCTGCGGTATGGGCTGGCCTTGTGCGGTCTCCAGATCGACGATAAAGCCGTCCTCATAGCCGCTCAGGAAACGCCCATCTTCGATGCCGTATCCCAGCGCCTTCGGGTTGTTGTGACAGCTCTCGCACGAGCGCGCGGCCCTACCGGCGGTATGTGGCTGCACGGCCGCGTGATCCAGACCTTTGCCCTCGGGCGTGTTCCAGGTCTCGTTATGGGCCACGGTGTTGCCGTCCTTGTCGATGACCGTAGTGATCACCTGACACCCGGGCATCATGGGGCTGACGCGGCCCTCGCCGTTAATGCCGAGGGTCGGCGTTTCCCACCGCAGATAGGACCGCGTTTCCGACACCTTACCTGCACTGGTTATGCCATTGGTGCCGAGCTCGGCGTCGGCGGTCAGGCCATTCTCGCCACGTGAGTTGGCGTTGAGGATCCAGTCGACGTCCTTCTTGCCCTCGGCGTAGTTGACCGTGACGTGACAGCCATAACACTGCGGTGCCCAGTCTGCGTGGCAGGCATAGCATTCCATGCTTTCCATATGTTTGCCCACGCTCATCATCGCCACTTGGGCATTCGGCGACTTCCATTCGTTGTCGAGCGCGAGCTGTTTCAGCACCGGTACATCGAAATCCAGACCGGACGCCGAATGCATGATTACCCGCTTGCCCTTCTTGACAACGTTGCCCAGCGGGTTGCCCCGGGCGCTGATCAGATAGCCATCCTGCGGGTCGTACTCGGTCGCAAAAAGCTGGAAGTCCACCAGTTCGTCGGTCAATCCGCGCGGCGTATCGCCGATATCGGTTTGGTGTTCTTCGCCGTGACCGAGCGGCAGTTCCCACGGGAACTTTGCCACCGTGCCGTGACAGTCTTCGCATTCGATCTCGACCTGCGCCAGCGTGGTGCCCGGCAGGTTGCCGTCGCCATGCATGTCGATCGAGGTGTGGCAGTCCTGGCAGAGCAACCCGCCCTGCGGATTGCCGGGACGGCTCTGCACCTGGTGGTGCAGGTCGTCCTTGATAAACAGGTAGTTCTTCGTGTGCAGCTTCGGCTGTTTTCCGCCGGTGGGGCTGTACGGGCTGCCATAGGGGAATTCCATGATGCCCTGATAGCTGACCCCGATCCGCTTGCCGCGATTGTGGCAGGAATTGCAGCTTTCGTTCGGGATACCTGAATAGGTGACGTCTCCGACCTGAACCTTGCTCTTGCGCGTTCCCTGCAGCTTGTGGACCAGCAGTTTGCCCGGCTGTTCCTTGCTGATAGTCGGATCGCCGCCTTCATACAGACCTTCATTGCTGTAAGGCACGTGGCAGGACGAGCAGCCGGCACCGCGATAGTCGCCGCGCTTTTCGCGCCCGTTGACGCCCACATGGCACCGTTGACACTGTTGCCGCGAATAGGTGATGCCGGCCAGGTTCGGGTGACGTGACACCTCGTTCACGTCCACTTCCGGTACCTGCTTCATTTCCATCGGGATCTGGTCCGGATGGGCCTCCACGAACGCCGTCATATATTTGATGTAGGCCTCGGACCCAACCGACGGCGTCGGACCGTCCTCGTCCTTCAAGTCGTAATTGCCCCAGACGACCTTATGGTCCTTCTGCAGTCCCCAGGACCAGAAATTACCCTGAAGTTTGCCCGCCTCCGTATTCATCAGCGATTTCTCGACCCGTTCCGCATAGCCGTCGTGGCACTGGCCGCATGCGTTTTGGGCCACCCCAACGGCGCCCGGGTCGGGATAGAAAATGTGGGGACCACCGGACTCGACGAGCTCCGAAGGCGAACCGGTGTGCGCCGCGTCGGCCTCGGTGGCGGCCGGGTCGCCGCCATGACAGATCACACAGCCAGCCGGGTCGCCGAAATCGGCGCCCATCGCTTCGATCGTTTCCTGCATTTCGCCTTCGGAGAAACGTTCGATTCCCTCGTGGCAGGAAAGACAGCCCTCGCCCTGAGCGAAAGCGCCGGAGACAAGCCCGAACCGCTCGCCGTCGGTAAACATCGCCATTGTCAGCAATGAAGCCGTGCCGATTACCAGAGCCAACCTATTCACGACGGACCCCCTTGGTGGCTGCGGCGCAACGCCCCTAACGCACGTCGCGCACAGTTTTCCGCACTGGTATTGTTACCCGTCCGGCGTTGAGGACCCTGACCTGGGTCAGATTTTTGTGCGTTCGCAGCACGCAATGCCTCGCTTGATCCAAATCATCGCGATTTGAGGCTCTTAGCTCCCTAATGTCACAAAGCTGTGCAAGAATTCGTACCGCAGAAATCAGGGTAGGCAATGTCTGTTGCGACGGAACTGGAAGACGCCGACGGCGTCGCCGCTTTGGCGTGCACCACATGCCCCGTCGAGGGCTGCCGCGTGCGGCCTTATCTCGACGAATTGACCGGCTGTGTGCCGGAATCCCTGCTAGATATCTCACGCCATACGCGGGGCAAGCTGCTCTTGAAGGGCCAGGACAGCGCGCGAGATCTGTGGATCATCGTTTCGGGCATGACCCTGGTCCAGCATGTCCTGCCGGATGGCAGGCGTCAGATTCTGGATTTCCGCTTTCCAGGCGAAATTCTCTGTCCGGGCGCATTGGGAAGCAACTCGGAGTTGTCCGTGCAAACAGTGTGCACAACGAAGATCTGCCATATCTCGAGCGACACGGTGTCGCGCCTGGTGACGCAGCAGCCACGCCTGATCCAGGAACTTTTCGAGATCGCGTGCGGTCAGATCAAGCGTGCACATCTGCAAATGATTGCGCTGGGACGCTTGACGGCACCGGAACGCATCGCAACCTTCTTACTGGAGATGGCGGCTCGGACCCGCCAACCTGTGTGCGATCGCGTGGAGTTCCTGTTGCCGATGAACCGTGAAGACATCGCCGATTTCCTGGGTCTGAATTCGGAAACCGTCAGCCGCCTGCTGTCGCGCTTGCGCAAGGGCGGGGTCATCGAAATGCCCAAGCCGGGCCATGCCATCATCCGGGATGTCGATGCCCTGACGGAAATGACGCCGTTCCCGGACGGAATCCGGCGTGCGCTCGATCCCACGGATGCCCATACGGACATTGCAGACCGGCCGCCGCGGCTTTGCCCGGTGGCGCACGACGCCGCGACGGTTCAACCGTGATCGCAGAAACGGGCCATTTTGCTCTGGCGATGGCATTCGCCATCGCCATCATCCAGAGCTTCGTCCCCCTGGTGGGTGCCCATCGGGGAATAATCGGTTGGATGGCGCTGGCGCGGCCGGCCGCGC
>Ga0066187_1000015_pt1 | contig 83759 bp, 78 predicted proteins | sample WorMetexBAHAMAS1_FD_58706 | JGI IMG/M metagenome (GOLD analysis project Ga0066187, IMG submission 58706) | Marine gutless worms symbiont microbial communities from Max Planck institute for Marine Microbiology, Germany - Inanidrilus exumae... | ecosystem: Host-associated > Annelida > Digestive...
CCCTTTGTCCGTTTCGCTGCGTATCAGCCGACCGATGCCCTGGCGCAGCTTGATGCCGGTTTCGTAATGGTATCGGCGCCAGTATTCCCTGGGGGACAAGATCTCCTTTCTGGCCCTTAGGATCGGGTCGAATGGCGACGGATAGGGGATGCGGGTGATGATCACCTGGGTCAGGGTGTCTCCTTTGAAATCCACACCATACCAGAAGGTGTCCACACCGAAAAGAACACTCTCCTTAACCTCCCGAAATTCCTCGCAAAGACTCACCGTGGACTGCCCTTTTTGCTGCACCAGCACCGGATAGTTCCTTTCTGACAGGGATTCCGTCACCCTATCGGCCACCTCGGAAAGATCATTGTAACTGGAAAACAGAATCAGGGTTCGGCCCCTGTTCTGTGCCACCAGTTCCAAAATGAGGGTCGCCGTTCGTTCAAGCCATTTCCCCTTGTTCGTGAACTTGCCGTTGACCGCCTCTTTCGGTACGATAATTTCCATGGCATCAGACGGGAACGGAGAGGGGATTTTAACAAACCTGAAAATCCGCCGGGACTTTTCCGGCGCTTCATCCATCCCGTTGATGGCGGAAAAGCTATCGAAGCTCCCTTTTCGGGAGAGGGTGGCGGCGGTGAAGACGATGGTGTCTTTGGTGTCGAAAAAATTGTCGGATATCATTCCGGCCACATCCACGGGTCTCGCCGTAAGGGAGAAGCTGTTCTGAAAGAGTTGGTAGCCCGTAACGGTCGACGCATCTTCAAGGCTTTTTAAGATAGAAAAGATGCAATCTTCATTATCGATCAGGCGGTTCACGGCGGTACGGATCCGCTTGACCGTTCGTTTCGCCAACCCGGGTCCATCTCCATTTCCATCGCCTGCGAGGGTTTCGAAGGTCTGGCGGATCTTGGCAATCCGTCGAGCCAGACCCTTAAGGATCAATTTGGCATCCCCGTCCGGGAAGGCCTGGTCCTTTTGCGGCAGCGGCCGCAGATCCCCGATTCCGGCTACAGGTTTGATCCGGCGAAGGCTGAGCAGGCAGTCTGCCAGCATCCGCTGAAGATCGGAGATTTCCGCAAGGGCGGTGGTGAACATGCGGACCCGGGGGCCCGTGACTCTTTTTTTGAGCCGTGATCCGGCAGCCTTCAGATAGCCAATGGTGCCGGCCACCTCCCGGGAGCGGATCTCCACGCTGAAAGCGCTTCTCACGGCCGCTTCGAAATGGTTGGCCTCGTCGATAATATAGTTGTCGAACAGGCCCGATAACACCGGATCCTGATCCAGCAGGGCCAGTTTGTGGTGATTGGTCACCACCAGGCGGGAAAAATAGGCATCTGCGGTGACCACTTGTGCAGGGCAGCGGTGGTGTTTTGGTGTGCATCCGTCCTTAGCGGTTATTTCATCCGCCATCCGGAGCAATCCGGCACCTCCGAGACAGGATTTGATCTTATCCCCGAACCCGTCGATGTCCGTTTCACGGAACTGGAACGCGATCCGGACAAAATAGAGCCATGCCAGAACCCGTTGCCCGGTCCAGCCCTCTTCATAGACCTGATCCAGTTTTTCCGCACAGACATAGCTGGATTTCCCTTTGAGCAGCGATACCGGGATTGGGTCGTACAATTTGAAAAAGGACAATAAACGGCGGATCTCCTGGCGAACAATCTGTTCCTGGAGGTTTTTGGTGTAGGTTGAAATCACGGCCCGGGCAGATTTATTTCGGTACAGGTATTCCATTACGGGGATAAGGTAGCCCAGGGTTTTTCCGGTGCCGGTTCCCGCTTCGATGGTCAACACCTCCCTTTCGTTGAGAGCGGCCGCAATTTCCTCGGCATAGGTGATCTGACCGGTTCTCAATCGGAAACCTTTGCCAGAGGTCGAAAGAGAACGAAATAGCCCGTCCATTTGGGAGGTGGGGATCGCAACACCTGGCGGATCCGACCGCTCGCCGGAACGCACCTGTCTCGCTTTTTTAAGAAAAGGCATCCAGTCATGGCTGTCGTCGACCGTGCAGGGGTTGAACAATCCGCCGAAAAATTCCCGGAAACCACAAGCCACACTCAGAAACAGTTTCCCGAACAGGGTTTCCGACCGCTCGAGGTAGTAACGTGTGACCGGTGCCTGAAGCACCAGTTGGTCGTTGAGCAGGGTACCACAGATATGCTCCACCAGGCGGACCGAAAGGCGCACCATCTCCCGTGCAGAGAGGCTGTGTTTCCGCCGCTTTTCACCGTCGAGACGTTGCAGGATCGCCTGGGGGGAATGGGCATCCAAATGCGGCATGAAAAACTCTGCTGCAAAGGAGAGATCCACCACACGTGTGATGCTGGTAAAGGCACTGATATCCGGGAGACAACCCAGATGGTCAAGGACCAGGATAAAGGCCGGTTCTTTAAGGAACGATGCCAGGTCACTTTTCACCCGTGCCTTTTCTGGGGCTTCTGCGAGCTGTTCACTGGAAACACCGGATGCATAGCGCTCCCGGGCGGTGAGCCGGGGGTATCGGATCAGGGAATCGAAACGCTCCCCGGACCTTTTCCCTCCCACCACTTCGGCGGCAACGGAATAGAGGCGGTTGCCGTCATGGGCTGTCGACCCGGTGTGGCCGCACACGAAAAAAAGAGAATCGATGTTTCCGGAAAAGGGATTGAACATGGGTGTCCAAAGAAAATGCAGCGGAAAAAGTTGTGAAAACCATATTTTTTAACTCTTTTCTTGTCAAGGGAAACGGGGCGTTACAAAATTGCTTGACCCGTTCAGGATTCACCGTTTTATTATTGATTGGAAGCGACCTAAAAAAATCCTGTGCTCCCATCCGCAAAAGCGGATGGAGATCGACGGCTGCTGACCCGGATCCGGAATCTCACGATAAAGGGGTGATTTGCCATGAAAGCGATGATTCTCGATAGACAATACGACCTTCATCTCGAAAAAACGCCATTGAAACCGGTTGATCTTCCCATTCCGGAACCAGGGGAGGGTGAGATCCGGGTCCGCGTGTCCGCCTGCGGTGTCTGCCATACAGAGCTGGACGAAATTGAGGGCCGGACGCTCCCACCACATCTGCCCGTTGTTCCGGGGCATCAGGTGGTGGGTATTGTCGATCTCTGTGGTCCGGGAGCCGAGAGATTCACCCCCGGGCAAAGAGTCGGGATCGCCTGGATATTCTCCGCCTGCGGCCAGTGCGGCCTGTGCCAGGGAGGGCAGGAGAATCTGTGCGATGCCTTTCAAGCCACCGGAAGAGATACGGACGGCGGATATGCAGAATATACAAAGGTTCATGAAGATTTCGCCTACCCCATTCCGGAAGTGTTTTCAGACACCGAAGCCGCCCCTTTGTTGTGTGCCGGTGCCATCGGCTTTCGGTCCCTTTCACTTGCTCATCTGAAAGCCGGGCAGCGGTTGGGCCTCACCGGTTTTGGCGCCTCTGCCCATCTGGTGCTGAAGATGGTAAAACATCGGTCTCCCGAATCGGAGATCTTCGTTTTTGCAAGGAGCCAAAAAGAGCAAGCTTTTGCCAGGGAACTGGGTGCTGTATGGGCTGGACATACGGATGATCGTGCGCCGATAAAGCTGGATGCGGTGATCGACACCACACCGGTCTGGAAACCGGTGGTTCGAGCCCTTGAGAATCTCGCCCCCGGCGGCAGGCTGGTGATCAATGCCATTCGAAAGGAATCGGTGGATAGGGACTATCTGCTGAATCTGGATTATCCGATCCACCTCTGGCAAGAAAAGGAGATCAAGAGCGTGGCGAATGTTCAGCGAAGCGACGTCACCGCGTTTCTGGATCTGGCGGCACAGATCCCCATCAAACCGGAGGTCGAAACCTACTCTCTAATGGAGGCCAACCGGGCGCTAGTGGATTTGAAGGAGAAGCGAATCCGGGGGGCCAAGGTATTGGTGGTGCAGTAGGGATCCTCTGAACCCCTCTTACAAATAGCGGCTTTTTCGTTTTGGGAATTCCCAAAACGATTTGCCCATGTCTTCGATATACTGGGTGGAGTGAAAGATGGCGTTCAACCCGAATACGGGCAGTTCTCGGTCGTTTTGCCGGTAACCGGAAAGGTAGGCTTCCGATAGACGGATCAATCCCTTACGCCTCAGAACAAGAAAGGCCGCGGATTGGGCCTCTATATCCGCTCGGCTTCTCTCGACATTCCTGCGGTCCTGCCACCATGCCTTGGCGTCGATGCCCAGATGTCCGCAGAAAATGTGGCCCAACCCGTGAACCAGCTGCTGGTATCGGACCCGAAGATCTGCCATGTGCTCCAGTACGATCAGGTAACTGGCACTGGAGTCGGGGTTGAGATCCCGGAACTGCTGCCGCGTGTTATAGGTCAGCGTCACCGCCTGGCCGACTCTAGGATCCGACGATTGCCCGAACCGGACGGTAATGCCATGTACATTACAATTCTCGAGGGTTTTTTCGAAGATCTCGCGGAGCTGTCGCTCCGGAACCTCCATCTGTTTTAATAGATCGGCCTCCACCGAACCGCCCTCGGTGTCTTTGATGTCGTAAAGGAAAAGAACCGGAGCCATGGGAGCCAGAATCGCTAGCGGTGTTGCCTCTTTTTTGGGTTTTCGTGAGAATCTGCGCTCCCAAACACCCGCCGTGAAAACGCAGGTGGCATCCGGGTTCTGGATATAGAGCAGAAAGCCATTGAAAGCGGAATACTGGGGAAATCGGGAGATAAATTTCAGCATTTCCTTATAGGTTCGGGAAGCCCGGTATCGGCGGCCTGCGGAAAACATCTCGTCCAGTGCGCTGATGTCCGTCTGGCGAAGGGGTGGTTCCCCCGGGGGCAGGTCCTGGCTCGGAAACAGACTCAACTGGTCGGCCATGCTGCAATCTCCTTATGGTCTTTTTGCGATTCCCCTTTCCGCTGTGAAGGAGGCTTCCCGTTCGGAAACATTTGTATAACACATTTGGCCCGGTTTGTGCTACCCTGGCATTCGGCAGCGTACGGTTGATTACAATTGCGCGCATGAGCACAAGCCGGAAGCAGAAGTCATCTGCCGAACATACATCCGATTCTGAATAGAACAAATTCACCCTGGTCGGCAGGGGATTGATAAAACAAACGAAGGAGCGACACATGAACGACAAGGTGCCCTCACGGGAAGAGGCTTACCGCCTGCTCACCGAATACAACAAAAGCGAAAGCCTCATCAAGCATGCCCTCGCTGTGGAAGGTGTGATGCGGTATTTCGCGCGGAAAAGGGGTGAAGATGAGGAGATGTGGGGGGTGGTCGGCCTGATTCACGATCTCGATTACGAACAGTTTCCAGAGCAGCACTGCAAAAAAACAGAAGAGATCCTGCGCGGCCGCGATTGGCCGGAAACCTATATACGGGCGGTGGTCAGCCATGGCTGGGGAATCTGCTCCGATGTCGAACCCCGATCGGAACTGGAAAAAGTATTGTATGCCATCGATGAACTGACCGGGCTGGTGACCACCTCCGCCCTGGTGCGCCCCACCAAGAGCGTGATGGACATGAAAGCCAAGTCGGTCAAAAAGAAGTGGAAAAACAAGAAATTCGCCGCAGGTGTGGACCGGAGCATTATCGAAAGAGGGTGCGAGATGCTGGGAATGGAGCTTTCCGAGCTGATCACCGACACCATCATGGGGATGCGGGAGGTGGCGGATGAGATCGGCCTTAAAGGGACGGCCTGATAAGGTCGAACTCAAGGAAAGCGAATCGCTTTAAATGGCTATCAGGAGTATTCAAGGATATAGAGGCGCGGTTGCATTGATGAGAACCCCTTATATCAATCCTGCAAGAAATCGCTCGGCAGAAACGATTCGAACACCGTTTTGAAACGCATCGATATCGCTTTTTTTTACCACCTGGTATGAAAACGGGATCTTCAATTTTTCCTTGAAATAAAAAAGGTGCGGTGATGCGTTGGTATCTTTGGTTTTTACCTCAACGGAAAACCAGGGCTTTTCTCCAACGGTCACCAGAAAATCCACCTCCTTCTTTTCGATATTTCTCAGATAATGCAATCGGGCCTTGTATCCCTCATAATCCTGAAGGAAATGCACCAATTTCAAAAGATGGCACGCCACTAGATTTTCAAATCTTGGCGGTTCCTGATCAATTTCTGACCAGTCCCATAGGTAAAGTTTCGCGCCTTTTTTAAGCGATCTGAAATTTTTTGCCGCAAAGGGGTAGATCCTGAAACAATAGTAGAAAGATTCCAGAATGGAAATCCAGTTCGAAACGGCCCGGTGGCTGATCTCCAGGTCCTCCCTCAATGAATTCAACGATAGCAAAGCACTCGCACGATCCGGTAACATATCGCCCAGCAGTTGCATATTGACGATATCACGAACCTGTTCGACATCGCGTATATCCTCTTTAAATAACCTGTTGACTTTTTCGTTGTGCCACCTTCGCAAGATGCGTACATTTTGTTTTATAAACGGCTCCGGAAATCCCCCGAATCGATCCAGTGCGTTCAAGAGTTCTCGGTGGGATTGCGAAGGAACCGAAAGCTCTTCAAACGGAGTGAATTCGGAATTCCGCCCGGCCGCTTCGGCAAGGGAAAAGGGATGCAGTCGATAATAATGATAGCGGCCGGGCATGGCGTCCCCTCCCTTACGATACAGATCCAACCGTGCGCTGCCGGTTACTAGAAAACGGTACCGCTCTTTCAGTTTGTCATATTCACCCTTCACAAGAGATTTCCATTTTTTATATTTATGAATCTCATCAAGAATAATTAGTTTGGCATCTGCTGGCCAGCTTGAGTGCATGATACGGCGTCGGTCCTGTCGATTGTCCCAATTGAAATAGCCCAACCGTGGATACTGATTGCCCACCAATTCTTTGGCAAGGGTGGTTTTGCCCACTTGGCGAGGGCCACCGATGAAAACCATCTTTTCCTTGAGGTCATCTGTAACCCATTTTGTCAGGTATCTTTCCCGGATCATGAAACTGAGTATGGCCTTTTATTTTCAGAATAGCAATAATTTTTGCCTATAAGTAAAAAATATCGAGCTTTTTTTTGCTTTTAGGCAAATAAAATCAAATGTGGAAAAATCTTGATTATATTTCACATGACTATATAAAGTGTTCAGTCCTGATTAGATGACTGTATATCGTATTTAAGCCGGCCATTTTGTTACGATGCCACTTGATTTAATGAACTCAAAAAAATTCAAATTTTTGCATGTTGTCGACAGGCCGTTTTTTCGAATTCCATCTATCAATTTTCACCTTTCCGCTTTTTTTGGGCTACATCAGATTTGAAACCGACCCTTAGGAGTACTGCCATGCTGAATTTGACCCAAGACCATATCGCCAGTAACCTGGCCGATTCAAATTTAATATTCGAGCGAGGTTGCCGCCTTTACGAGCATGGCGGGTATATCTGCGTGGAAGAAGACCGGGAAACCGGGGAATTTGTCTATGACGTTGATGGAAACTACGGTGACTATACCACACGGGTTAGAATCGTGGAGGACGTTCTGGATTATTCCTGCGATTGCCCCTACCCTCGCAAGGGTTGTAAGCACACCGTTGCAGTGATGTTGGATATCCGGGATAAACTGGAAGGCTGTAAAGATGTCACCACGCATGCCGATCTCTCCGCAACCCCTACCGAGGAAGAGTACCTTACACCCGAGGAGATAAAGGAACAGGCACTAAAGGACCGGAAAAAGCGAGCCGTCAGCGAAGAGTTTAAGATCATCCCGGGAGATATGTACAAGGGAGAACATCTTTTGGAGACGGTCCGAGGCAACCAGTATCAAGTAACGCTTCACGATCCCAGAAAGGGTGTGGGACACTGCTCCTGCCCTGACTTTGCTACCAACCACCTTGGCACCTGCAAACACATCATTTTTTTAAGCGAAATGTTCGGACGTAAGCGCGGGTTCATTAATAATGTGGAAAAAGAACGCTTTCCCTTTATCGATATCTTTTGGGATTCTAATCACAACCGGCCGCGTCTGTTCAACGAGATGTCAACGCAAGAAACCGGCGACATCGCGGACCTCCTTGCTGAAAACTTCGACGACCGGGGTTGCTTTTTCTCTGGGGAGCCGGAAAAATTTCTGACCTTCGTGGCGCGCTTGAAGGGGGATAAACGGGTTCGTATCCAGGAAGCTGTATTTCAGAAAATCGACGACAGGATTTGTTCAATGCAGAGCGAGGGGATAGTGGACAAAAACCTCCCCTCCCTGTCATTTCTGAAAACCAAGCTATACCCGTACCAGAAGGAGGGGGTCGATTTTGGGCTTCATAAACATGCAGTTTTGATCGGAGACGAAATGGGTTTGGGCAAAACCCTACAGGCAATCGCCCTGGCCGTTCTGAAAAAGGAGTTATACGGTTTTAATAATATCCTAGTGGTCACTTTGGCTTCGCTGAAGGAGCAGTGGAAGCGGGAGATTGAGCGGTTCACCTCTGAGAAAGCGGTCATCGTGGCCGGAACCGCTTCGAAACGACAGGAGATCTACACCGGTGATGCCAGTTTTTTTAAAATCACTAACTACGAGGCGGTGTTGCGGGACGTGACCATCATCTCCCGTCTTAGACCGGACCTGGTGATCCTGGACGAAGCCCAGCGGATCAAGAATTTCAATACCAAAACCGCCGATGCAGTCAAGCGCCTTCCCCGCAAACACGCCATGGTGCTCACCGGGACGCCCCTGGAAAACAAACTTGAGGATGTCTATTCCATTGTGCAGTTCCTGGAGCCCGGTATGCTTTCACCTCTCTGGCAATTTGCGGCGGATCATTTCATGCTGAGCCGCAAGAAAAAAGGCCGGATCCTCGGGTATCGCAATCTCGATCTTCTCCATAATAAATTGAAATCCATTGTCATCCGCCGCAGAAAGGAAGAGGTGCTTTCCGATCTGCCTGAGGAGGTGGTCAACAACTATTACCTGAACCTTACGGTGGAACAGGCCGAGATCCATGCGGGCTATGCTCAGCTCCTGATGCCCCTTTTGAACAAAAAATTCTTAACACCCTTGGACCACCAGCGCATCATGATGCTCCTTTTGAAGATGCGCAGGGTATGCGACTCAACGTATCTTGTCGACCGTGATACCAACATCTCACCCAAACTGAAGGAACTGGAAGGGATCCTGGACGAACTGGTGATCCAAAACAAACGCAAGGTGGTGCTGTTCAGCGAATGGACCACCATGACCTACCTCATTGCCAAACGGTTGTCCCAAAACGGGATCTCCTTTGTGGAACTCTCGGGCAAGATACCGGTGAAAAAGCGCCAGGCACTGATTGATGAATTTACCCATAACCCGGACTGCAACGTGTTTCTCTCAACTGACGCCGGGGGCACGGGCCTCAACCTGCAGGCCGCCGATTGCGTGATCAATTTTGAATTGCCCTGGAACCCGTCCCGGATCAACCAGCGGGTCGGGCGGGTCAATCGCATCGGACAGAAAAGCCGCTGCGTCAACGTGGTCAACCTGATTACCAAAAACAGCATCGAGGAAAAGATATTGGCCGGGCTGCAATTGAAGGCAGACCTTTTTGAAGGCGTTTTTGATGGTGGAAAGGATACAGTGGAGTTTTCACAGGCCAAACGGACCGAACTGCTGAATCGCTTGCGGGCCATGCTGGGAGAAGAGGAGGGTCTGTTCTCAGAGGAACGCGCATCGGCGGATGAGATTCCGGAGGAAACACCCCATTTCCTTAACCCTCAAGCCCTCTCCAAAGAGGAAGAGGTCCTTGTGGCCTACGATGCAGAGGAGGGGGAGGATACCCTGACAGAGGCGGTGGACAACAGAACCCATATGATTGAAACATGCGGTAATGGGGAGCGATCCCCCTCCGGCGCATCGAAAGGGCCGTCCCCGGAAAAGATGGAGCAGGTGCTGAATACCGGCATGCAGTTTATCTCCGGGCTGATGGAGGTAGCCACCGGCCGGAAGATGGTACCCGCTAGCGAAGACAGGCGCATGATCCGGGTTAACAGGGAAACCGGCGAAGTGACGATGAAATTCAAACTGCCCGGGTTTTAAGCGGTGAGCTTAAACAGGTACTACCGAAGTATATTCAATCTATAGCTGTTTTTTCGAACAATTCCTTCATCCCCGGCTTGTGGGTGAACATCTCCTCTTTGGTGAGACCGTCCAGTTCATGGGGAAATACCAGCCACTGGTCGGTCTCATGAATGTAGTAATCCGGTACGATATCGGTGACATTACAGGTTGGTTTGAACCATGGTGTGGCCACCCGGATCTCTTTTGGAAGGTTGCGGCGCATTTTTTCCTTCAGCGTTTTTAGTACCGCTTGGATGCTGCTGCCACTGTCGAACACGTCGTCCACGATCAAAAGCCCGTCCTCCCGGTTGGCCCGCCGAACAATGTAGCTCAACCCGTGGACGCGTACTGTTTTACCCCGCTGGTTAATGCCCTTGTAAGATGAAGTCCGGATGGCGATATGATCGGTTTTGATTCCGAGATAGTCCAGCACTTCTTGGACCGCGATACCCACCGGCGTTCCCCCCCGCCAGATACCGATGATGAAACTGGGCCTAAACCCGCTTTTGTAAATACGCAGGCCCAGTTCAAAAGAGTCGTTCAACAGATCCTGGGCATACAGATATCGTTTGGGCACCGTCATGTTTTCAAAACGCTTTGATTGATATTAAAAGAAGCATCACTTTATTTATCTGGCAGATTCCTATCATCCTCCCGCGATCATTGGGATAGGGATGATCTCCGAACCGTCTGCCACCTGGGTTTTCTCGAAGTTGGGGCGGGATACGGTTTTCCCGTCGACCCGCACCACGGCATAGGGATGATTGTCCTTCAGAGCGGCCAGAACCTGGGAAACCGTAATCCCTTGCCGCCAGGGTACCTGTTCATCACCGACGGTTATCATGATGCCACACCGTGCTCCTTGAGAAGGGCTAGTACTTCCGGAAGGTCGATGCCCAGCCGCCGGACGGTGGCTAGGGTCGGGATACCTTCTTCAGTCCAACCTCTCCTTTTGTATACGGCCGATTTAAGGGATTTATAGCGGTCCTCCCGGATCCTTCTCAGAGTCGCCACTTTTTCTTCGGTTTCCATTCCGGAGATGTCGACGTCGTGTTCTTCCGTCAGCTGTTTGTCATACCGTTCTTTTCTGGATTCATATTCATCCACGGTCACAGGGCCCATGGCCCGATAGGGGATGTTATCATGGGCCCGGGTGCCAAAACCCCTTTTGAGGTTGAAAATTCGCTGGAAATTGTAGACCGATTCGCTCATGGCGATGAGATCGTCGGGACCGGACTTTCGGCCAGTGACAGTAGAGAAATATTCGGCATACCATGTGACATGCTGCATCACTTTGGCCGGTTCCGCCATCTCCTTGTTGTCCTCGGGTACAATATCATTCCAGGGCAGCTTGCACAAACCGCATAAAGAAAACCAGGTCCGGAACATGGGGAACCAGTGGAGTGCTTCGGCTTTTTGCTCGAAGGTGGGCATGAAATTGTGCACCATATCCAGAAAGATCAACCAGGCCTCGTCATGCTGGGGCCCTTTCAACGCCATTCCGTACCCACCTTGCTGGGCGAGGGACTCCTTGGTCATGTATTCGGAAAACTCTAGGCCCTTGGATTCCATACCGATGTCCGCCATAATCTTTTCATCGGCGCCGAATTGTTCCGCGAAAAGCGCTTTCATCCGGCGGACTCCCTGTCCCACTACCACACCAAACCCGTTGCCGTCCGCCATTTGGTGCACCAGATCAAGAGCGCTCAGGCGGTTGCCAAAGCTCAGATCCATACCCCCGGTTTGGCCGGTATCGATGAGCCCCATTTCAAAACACTCCATGGCAAAGGCGATGCCAGTGCCAACGGAGATGGTATCTAGTCCGTAGGCATCGCAGTAAAAATTCATCTCGAGGATCGTGTAGGGGTCGAAAATGCCCAGGTTGGACCCGCAGCCGGCAATGGTTTCATATTCCGGGCCATCCACAAACACACGTTTTCCCCGATAAGGCCCAGTGAAGGGAACGAAATCCCGCACACCGTGGGAACATGCCACCGTGCAGCCCTTCCAGCAGCCATCGAAGCCGGGATCGAAAATATGCCGGTATACGGCACTCCCCACGGCGTTGGCCCCATTGTGCTGACCGTACCGGAAATTGTTCACCGGCAACAGGTCGAAGTCGTTCATGATGGGGACCAGGTGGGTGGTGCCGACTTTCGCCATTTCATTCTGTTTGGGATCCAGTTTCACAATATTGCGGGTATGGCTCTTGGCCACGATTTTAAGACCGTCGAGATCCGCCGGCTGGTTGCTGCCTGCTGCGACCTTGTCCCAGCGGGCTACCAGCGCCTTGATTCCTTTGTCGGCGAAGACCGTACCGATGCCCCCTCGACCGGCCTGCTTGTAGCGGGCCTTTTTACGTTTATTGTCATACCAGGAGAAGTTGAGACAACCGATCCGGGTATGTCTAGCCCCCGGTCCGGTGGAAACCACCGAGACGGTTCCCTTTTTCCCGTTTGAAAAATAGTCGGTCAACTCTTGGGAAAGACCGTATGCATCGCCTGAAAGGCCGGTAATTTCCAATATCGAGATTTTTTCTTCGATGCCGTCGATGAAGAGTACGGTGTTTCCGGAGCCCTTGCCGGATAGTTTGAGAGCGTCAAATCCTGAAAATTTTAGATAGGGGCCGAAATAGCCGCCCACGTTGGAGTCGATGACAGAACCGGTCAGCGGTGACAACGTCGTCACGATCGATTTTCCGGAACCAGGATAGATGGGGGTTCCCCCCAACGGTCCGGAGGCGATGCAGATGGCATTTTCCGGATCATCCCACCGGGTGGTCCCGGTGACAGCATGCCACATCAACCACAGGTCGAACCCTTTTCCCCCGATGAACCGATCTTTTACCTCAGGCGGTATGGGGTCGATGGCGACCAAGGATGCGGACAGATCCACGGTAAGATACTGGTTGGTGTAACCCTTGTCGATTTCGGGTTTTCGATATGGGTGGACTTTGATCTCTTTTACTGTCAGCGATGACATTCCAGGACTCCTTTTTTTGTTTTGCTCATGCACGACCCGCGGATAGGATCGTGCCTCGATCCTCTAATAAAGCTGGGTTTTTTGGCATGCTTTTTATAGTTTTTCAAGGGGGCCCGAAGGCGACGTTTCCATCTCCCTTACGGGTAAATGCATCCGCTTATTTACATTCAGGCCTTCAGACGGCCGTTAGTACCGACGATATTCTTTCCAGTGCCCAGTCTACCACCTCCCGGGAGATCATGAGGGGAGGGGCGAAACGGATGATATGGTCATGGGTTTCCTTGCAGAGCAGTCCATTCTCCTTTAATTTTTCACAGTAGGGCCTGGCACCGCCCGCCTCCGGGTTTAGTTCCAGTCCGATGAGAAGGCCCCGACCCCGCACCTCTTTTATGAAGGGGTTCTGGATCTGCTGGAGTTCCTCTAGAAAATAGGCGCCCATTTTTTCGGCGTTTTCGATCATTCCCTCCTCCACCAGAACCTTGAGGGCTGTACGGGCCACAGCACAGGCCAGCGGATTGCCGCCGAAGGTGCTACCGTGTTCCCCGGGTTGCAAAACCCCCATTACCTCGCTGTTGGAAAGTACAGCGGATACCGGGTACACGCCGCCGGAAAGCGCCTTGCCGATGAGGGTCAGGTCTGCTTCGATCCCGTCATGTTCCTCCGCCAGAATCTTGCCCGTGCGGCCCAAGCCCGTCTGAATCTCATCCAGGATCAGCACCACGTTGTTCTTCTCACAGATCGATTTGGCCTTTTTGATGTAATGCTGAGGAGGTATGATCACACCAGCCTCTCCCTGGATTGGCTCCACCAGAAACCCGACGGTTCGGGGTGTGATTGCCGCTTCCAGAGCTGCCGCATCCCCGAAGGGAATCACCTTAAAGCCGGGGGTAAAAGGTCCGAATCCCTTACGGGAGCCGTCATCGGTGCTGAAACCGACGATGGTGATGGTGCGCCCGTGAAAGTTGTTGGCGCAAACGATGATTTCCGCCTGATCCTCCGGCACACCTTTTATCTGGTACCCCCATTTTCGAACCGTTTTTATCACGGTTTCAACGGCTTCCGCACCGCTATTCATGGGGAGCACTTTATGCGAGCGGGTAAGTTCGCAAAGCTCCTTGTAGAACAGGCCCAGTTGGTCGTTTCTGAATGCCCTGGAGGTCAGGGTCAACCGGTGGGCCTGCTCCATCAGGGTTTCAATGATTTTAGGATGACAATGACCCTGGTTGACCGCGGAATATGCCGACAGACAGTCGAGATATTTGTTGCCGTCCACATCCCAGACAAAAACACCTTCACCCCGCGACAACACGACGTCCAGAGGTTTGTAATTGTGGGCACCGAATGTGTCTTCCATTTTGATATAGTCACGTTGGTCCATGGCGCCTCCCTCCTGCCGATCTTTTTGCTTGATTCTCCCCAAGCCATATCATAAATTGGCTGATTCGTAAAAAACCAAATAAAAGGGAGCACCCTTCTTATGTTGAACAGCAAAAAGATTGGATTCATCGGATCCGGCAACATGGGGGAAGCGCTGATCAGCGGATTGATCGTATCCAAATCTGCAAGCGCCGGGAATATCATCTGCTCGGATGTCCGGGAGGAACAACTGAAAACCCTTGAAGACAAATTCGGCGTCCGCACCACCACGGACAACATCGAAGTGGTGAAATGGTCGGACATCATCATCTATGCCGTCAAACCGCAGATGATGGCCGCGGTACTGCGGGAAACATCCGACAGTCTCGATATGTCAAAAATTATCATCTCCATCGCAGCAGGGGTTCCCATGGCCGCCATTGAGTCCTGCCTCAACAAGGAGCTGCGGCTCATCCGCGTCATGCCAAACGTCGCGGTATCCGTAAAGGAGGGAGCAGCTGCCGTCGCCGCCGGAATCAATGCCAAAAAAGAGGATGTTCGACTGGCCATGTCTATTTTCAACGCTGTGGGTAAAAGTGTGTTTCTGGGAGAAAATTATCTGATGGATGCCGTGACCGGTCTGAGCGGCAGCGGCCCTGCATATATATTTCTCATTGTGGATGCGCTGGCGGACGCCGGCGTCAAGGTGGGGCTTGCCCGCCAGGACGCCCTGGCCCTTTCGATCCAGACCGTTTTGGGCGCTGCCAAAATGCTGGAGGAGACCCAGGCCCATCCCGGTCAGTTAAAAGATATGGTCACATCGCCGGGGGGAACCGCTATCGCGGGTCTCCATACCCTTGAAAAGGGCGGGCTCAGAACCACCCTCATAAATGCTGTTGAAGCCGCCACCCAGCGCTCCCAGGAGCTCGGAGAGGTGATGATCAAAAATTTTGCAGCCAACGGAAAGATGCTGGGGGGGAAATAATTATACCCTGAGATAAGCGATTTTTTGCGAATGCGCTCTGCGCTAGGGTTCGGTGCAGATCGAAAAAAGATCGCTCATCTCAGGTCTGGAACAGCTCCCTTTGTGCCTTCTGAAAATCAGCGAAATTCGCAACATACAGCTTCACCTTTTTTTTCAGGGAAGCCACCTCATCCCGGTGCTCCATCTTCCATTTGTATATCTCTTTGTGCAGGCGATGGGCATCCTCGGCCAGTGCTTCAGCCAACTGGGGTCTCACGGGGTCCCACAGCAGTCGCGCCTCCTCTATGGGAATACCGACCTTCTGAAATTTCCAGCGACACCATCTTTCCCACCATACAGAATCCACAGATCCGCTGGTGGCGCTTCCTTCGAAATAGAATAGCGCCCAATCCAGTTGCGGTTGGGGAATGTGAAGATCCCTGGCGATGTCATTGAGGGCGCGCCGACCCTGGGAAGTGTGCCCATCCAGGGCGGCCATATATGGAAACTCCAGGGTTTCTTGGGCGAGGGGGACCGCTTCCGGCAGGGCTCCTGAAACCGCAAGATATGCCGCCGCTTTTGAAAAGGCCTTTTCTTCGGGCAACCCTACGTTTCGAAAACGGACGGCGTTTTGGATCAATGCACCCGGTCGTCCGGTCGCCCCCTGGGATTGGATCCATTTCCAGAAATCATCGGGCCGCTGGATGGCATTGGCGATGATCCGTATCGACTTATCTTCTGGGGAGCCCTCCAGTACCGACGTGTCTCCTTCGGAGAGCACAAAGGCAAGCGCGCCGAGACCGGCGGCATCTCTGGATTTTGCCGATTGTGCCATTTTGACCAGGACGGCAACCTTGCTGGGAAAGCTTTTGTTGAAAACGAGCTCGCAGCCAAGGGGCCAGTTCTCCTCGAATGTGATGACCACGGCCCGTTTCTTGAGCCAGGTTCTGGCTTTGGGACCCAGGCTTTCCAAAAGGGCACAGGTGGTAAAGAGCAGTTCCACCGCGCCCCTTCGCACCGCCTTTTGTAGAAGGGAGCGGTATCGAAGATCAATGGAAGATTTTCCGGGACTCTTGAAATGCCTTCGCATATGCAAAGATCCCTTTTTACATTCCCGGGCCATTCACCTTTCGTTTCTAAGATTCAGAACCGGTGGACAGCTCATATCGAACGACTTTTGCCGATCAGGCGTTTGATTCGCTCCAGGATGGGAGCTCTGATCCGGACCTCCAAATAGAGATCCCCATGGTCTCCCCCCCATTTCCCAGCGCGCCCCATTCCTGCAAGCCGGATTTTTTGTCGGTCTTTGATCCCAGGGGGAATTTTCACTACCAATTTTTTTGATTTTTCCCTGAGAAAGTAAGCATAGGGCCCACCGTTGGTCGCCTGATCCGGTCCCAGATGGATGACATCCTGAAGGTCCTCTCCTTTTTCCGGAAGTTCTCCGGCACCCATCTTACCCAACAGCATTTTCGCCAACTTTCCCAGTCCTCCGGACACCAATCCCCGCGGTCCCCGGCCCAGCCCTCCGAAAAAGAAAAAGCCGCCACCGGTGATACCCGGGCCTTTAAAATCGAATTGCCGATATCCCGGGCCATAAAATTCTTTGAAAATTTCATCAACCCCTCTGAAACCAAAGGATCTTGCCATCTCTTCGAAGACTTGATGGATATCGGATCCCCTGAAGATATCCTGCTCGGAGTAGCGCTGTCTAAACCGGCTATGGGCGGCATCGCCGTATTGTCTGCCCAAGGCGTCGTAACGGCGCCTTTTGTCCTTGTCCGACAGTACGGCGTAAGCCTCGTTTACTTGCTTCATCCGGGCGGCGGCCTCGGATTTGCCGTGGTTGCGATCCGGGTGGTATTGGAAAGCAAGCTTCCGGTAGGCGATTTTTATCTCTTTCGGATCGGCATCCTTATCGATACCGAGTACTTGATAGTAATCCTGATTTTCCATGGCAGATCTTCTATTGTGACGGTACCTGGTTTAGTTTCTCCCTCGCCAGGGAACGGATGGCGGGATCCCCGTCGGCAAGACACCATTTATATACCGGCTTTGCCTCCCCTTCTGCGGCCACCATATCGAGCAGGCGAAGGGCGTCCAGCCGGAGCTGCGGGTCGCCTTTTATAATCATCTTCTCATAAATTTCCAACACCTCTTTTCTTCGCTGGGTGAACCGCCAGAGGTTGTGGAGAATGCTGCGCTTCTGGTCCAGAGTGGCTTGATGCAAGCGGTCGACCAGCAGACCCAGCAGACGGTCGTCCTGCATGTTGGACAACGCATTAACCGCCGATTGCTGAACGTCGCTGTCACTGTCGTACAACAACTGGATCAGCGGAAGGACCGCCGAAACGTTACCCTCCCACCCCAACGCCAATGCCGCATTGGCTCGCAGCACGGGTTCCCGGCTTTTTAAAGCTCGTATCAATATTTCAAGGATATCATCCAACTTTTCCATCAACGGGGCGGTGATGGCAATCTGTATGGAAGCGAACTGGCGGATCTCTTCTGTCTCCTCCGGATCCGCCATGAGTTGGTATAACAGATGAATGACCTCCAAATCCGCCGTACCGCCCAAAAGCAGGATAATCTGGTTTTTGAAATTGTCGTCGGCATGCAAAAGGGCTTTTTTTAGCGTTGGAAGTGCCTGACGGGGGGCTTTGAGAAACCGTTCGACATCCTCAACATATCCGGCTGCCTTTTTCAGGACCCGGTTGGCAGGATCGAAAGGTATCAGGTTGTGATGGCTCATCCTCTGATCACCCCTTGCATTTCAATAGCGCTTCCTCTGCCGACTCAACGACCTCATCGGCGTATCCGTTGTGAATGACGGACCGGATCATCTCTATTGCATGGGGGTGACCGATTTCACCCAACAGATATAGGATGTCACCCCGAACCGGATCGGAAGCCCCATGGAACTTTTCCCAAATCGGGTCGATCACCTCCACCGCAAGGGCATTGTCCGCTTCCGCGATGGTTTCCAGGACTACCATGGCGCCAAGTCGGATGGACCACTTTTCATCTGCCAGCAACGAAATCAAAGCAGAAAATATCTGCCCGCGGGACATCATCATTTGGGCGACCCGGTTGGCCCCTCCCTCTTCAATCATATTCCGGAGAGAGGCGGCGGATAGGTCCGCCGGGTCCCGGCTCAGCATCATCCGGACCACTTCTTCGGCAGCCACATTTCCGGTCCATCGAATCTCATCATTCAATATCAGGGTTGGGACCGACCGTATATCCTGCTTTTCTGCAGTTCCGGGAAAGAGGACGCTATCGATAATGGTTACCTGAATCCAATCACTGGCAAGGGCCAGGGGTGCAATCTCACCTACCACCAAAGGACAGAAGGGGCACTGGGGAGCGATATAAATCTCCACTTTTGCGGGCACCTGTAGCGCTGACAACGTTTTTTTCAGGGGCGCCGGAAATTTGTGTGCTGTCCCGTATTTCGCGGCAAGGATATCGAGAAACGGAGGCAGCTCTTTTGCCTCAGGTATGGCTTGATAGGTAAGCCGGGTTCCGATCAAAAGGGCGGTGCCCATTTCGTTGTCGTTTTTGACATTTTCAATCAGGAATCTGGGAGAAATTCGAGAAATATCATTGCAGAACGCCTTGAAGCGTTCATCTTCCACTTTGCCTGATTGGCGCAGGGCGATCTTGATTGGGTGCGTGAGCGTTTCTACGGCGGCTTGTATGATTTCTTCTTCTGCCGGTTTCAAATCACGATGATCCTTTAACACTGACGAATCTGATGATTCTGATGATTTTTCAAACCGGAGACGAGTATGGAAAAAACTGATGATTACGGGGATTGCCGTTCCCCGGCCATGGTCGGATCTCCGGACATCTGTCTTTCGTATCCGGCATGGTACAGAAATTGTGGCACAAATTCAATAACTACCGGTAGGGGCAGGCCGAGTACCGGCCTGCCCCGGGATGGAAACTTAATGGATTGTGATCTGTTTGGGTTTCTGCGCCTCAGGTTTGGGCACATGGATCTTCAATATGCCATCTTTGAAGTCGGCCTGGATTTTGTCCCGGTCCACTTCTCCGGGAAGCGTAAAGGCCCTTTCAAATTTGCCGTAGTAGCGCTCCTGTCGATAGTACTTGTCTCCATCGGTCTTTTGTTCGCTGTGCCGCTCGCCTTTAAGTGTCAGGAGACGACCTTTGACATCCACTACGATATCCTTTTTGTCGATACCGGGCAGTTCCGCCTTGATCACGATTCCCTCTTCACTGTCGTAGATATCCACGGCGGGACGCCAGTCCCACGCTGACGGTTTATTGGAGTCGTTGTGCGGATAGAAAAAATCGTCGAACAGATGGTTCATGCGGTGGCGCATCCGAACCATGTCTTTCATCGGGCTGAATCTAACAAGTTCCATAATGAGACCTCCTTTTGGCAATCAATTTAAATTCTTGATTCAGTCAACGTTGTTTAGTAAAGAATAGTGCTGAAGAATCATATGTCAATATGGGAATTGAAATAATTATTTCATTACTTATTATATTTACGATATTTTAGTAATGAAAACTTTAGAAAAATGGGCTTCCCATCAAATAACGGCACGGTTACCTGAAGGAATGTCCTATGGGTCTATAAAGAGATCGGCATTCAGTAAAAAGGAGTAGGGCCGAATCGGAGGATATATGGAAAAAGATGAACGGCAGGAGACCCTTTTGAAATTTTCCTTGCCCCGCACGTCCGCATCGGATCTCAGGGGAAAGCAATCGGTAAGGGCGACCTTTAAATTGACGGAAAAAGCGATCGGAGCCCTTAGCATCGTATCGGTGCACCTGGGCATCAAGCAAAAATCTCTATTTGACCATTTGATGGAGGATGTGGAGGCGCTCAAAGCCATTGCGAGCAGTGTCAGGGAGGAGGGCTTCAAACGAAAGGAGTGCGTCCAGAAAACATTCGTTTTGAGTCGGAAAACACTATCGTCTTTGGACAAGGCCTCAAAGCGCTTCGAGGCCCCCCGGGATGCACTGGTGGAATACTCTATCCACAGGCTACTGCCGGTGATCATGCGGGAGAAAAAGCGGCACATGAGACGGAAGGAGATTCTGTCCGATCTGACCGATTATCTAGCCGCCGGAGTCAAACTCCTCGATAAAACGCGTCAAACCCTGGGTGATGAAGATCCGGTTTATGAACGCATGGAGGCGGCGGTCAGGGCATGTGAAGCTACCTACAGGAGTGTTGACGAATTTGTCGAGAGGGGAAAGGTTATCGAAGATTTTTAGCAGGAAGAAAATGTTCAGGCGTTGTCTACCCCATCCAGCATCTGGTCGCTGTAGATCCGGTAATATCTGAATACCTTTTCAATGTAGATGTGAGTGGCTTTGAAGGGGGGGATACCATTATAGCGGCGTACTTTTCTGCTGCCCGCATTATAAGCGGCAAGAGCGAGGCTGACATTCCCCTCGAACCGATCCATGAGACGTTTGAGGTAGCGAACACCACCATTGATGTTGTGCTCGGGATCGAAGCCATCCACCACTCCCAACTCCTGTGCAGTCCCCGGCATCAGCTGCATCAACCCCATGGCCCCTCTTTTTGATATCGCCTTGGCATTGTATCCGGATTCCGCTTTAATCACCGCTTTTATCAGTGCGGCATCCACATTATAGCGGTTGGCGGCACGAACGATGATGGAGTGAAATCGGGTCTCCGGGGTTACTTCCACAAAAGTCGAAACTTTTTTTTCCGGTTTCTTGGCGATGGCGGGAGCTGACGGTTCCGGGTCGGGCACGGGGAAAACGGCCACCTTTGGGACACTTTGAGAAGGAGTTACTGTCGGGCGAGGGTCAATCGTTGTGTTTAGCCCGGTGGAAAGTATCAGAAGTGCAAAAGAGAACCAGCCGATGGTTTGCACCAGATGGGGATTCATCACCCATTTTTCCACTGCACTCGTCAGATATATTGACAGTTTCGGTTTCATTTAAGCCCTATTTCGGGTCCTGAACCCATATTCTAGAAATAATACAAAATAAGGATATGTAAAGGACCAATAACACAATATATTGTATTTTCCGGAACAATCTATGCCCGGATCTTTTTGTCCTCGGCCGCAAAGTGGGAGAAAATAGGGACTGAGAATGGTTTTGTCAACAAGAAAGTGGAGAGGTTACAAGGCGTTTTAGGGGTCGGTTTTCGGCATCAGGGTTCTGAGTATATCCTCTTTTCCGATAATTCCCACCAGTTTATCTCCGTCTACAACGGGAATGGTATGAAAGTTTTGGTCCACCATCAAGGTAGCGATGGCATCGATATCGGTGTCCGGTGATACGGTGGCGGGGTTCGGTGTCATGGCGTCTGCTACCGTTGTCGCCGCAATTTTCTGTATCTTCTTTTCCATCTGTTTCATGGAGGAGGTCGGAATAAAACCATCCAGAAACGCAAAAAGGGAAGGGATCGGCATTTTTTTCTGCTGTGCAACCAGGTCGCTCTGGCAAAGGATACCTTTAAGATGACCGGTGCTGTCCACAACCGGTACTCCATTTACATGACGTTGCAGCAGAATCCGGGTGGCCTGAACGATATCGGTGTCCTGTGAAATGGTGATCAAGTCTGTGGTCATGATATCGCGGGCTTTGAGCATCTTCTCTCCTCCGGGAGGGATTCGCCGGTCGGACCATCCAGATATCAAGTTAGTTTAGGCCACCGGGTTTGTCAATCATTCAGGATAAAGGATACAGGTTTGACTGGCAACGCATGAAGTTCGGAAAAGATTGTTATTCCATTATGCATCCAGGTTTCACATCATTTCCGTATGAACTTCAAATGAAACTTCCTCGAAATAGAACGACGATTCCTGTATCGTTTCACTCCAGTTTGTTCGATTCTAGCCCAAATCAGGGCGTTTTATGGAACAAACTTTTTTCCGCGTCCTAACGTAGATGATTGGCGCGCTTTACGGGTGAATTATAAAATAAAAACGCCGGCGCTTGTAACCAAATTACCCGAGTTGGTTCTTATGTAGAAAAACAAGGCAACTTCAGTCCGGAACCGTTGTATCCACATAAAGCCTTAAAACAGGGAGATGTTTTGCAAAAGCTTTCGAGAAGATCGTTTCTAAAAGGTGGAGCTATTGCCGCCTGTACCATTTCAGCTCCTGGTATTGCGGCTGAAGCGTTCGGCAAGAGAAAAAAAGAACCGCTGGCGACTCTCATCGATATCGAAAAATGCATCGGATGCGAAGAATGTGTTGGCGCATGCTCTGCCGCTAACGCGGAAAAATATCCCAAACCGTCTAAGCCATTTCCCAAAATGTTTCCCTCGCGGGTTCCGGTGGAAGACTGGTCGGAAAAGCAGGATGTCACCGATCGATTGACCCCTTACAACTGGCTCTATATTCAGACGGTAACGGTCAGGGTGGATGGCACAGAAAAGGAATTGTCTCTGCCTAGGAGATGCATGCATTGTGAAAACCCACCCTGCGTTAAACTTTGCCCCTGGGGTGCGGCCCGACAATTTGAAAACGGTATCTCACGGATTGATTCCGATATCTGTCTGGGAGGATCCAAATGTAACAAGGTATGCCCATGGGATATACCCCAGCGGCAGACAGGCACGGGGTTGTACCTGAAACTGCTGCCCTCTCTGGCCGGCAACGGGGTGATGTATAAGTGCGACCGCTGCTTCGATCGGGTGGCCAAAGGAAAACTGCCGGCCTGCATCGAGGCCTGCCCCGAAAACGTCCAGACCATCGGACCCAGGGATGAAATCATTCGGCAGGCGCGCGCCCTGACCAAAGAGAAAAACGGTTATATTTACGGGATGACGGAAAACGGCGGCACCCATACCCTTTATGTCTCTCCGGTACCTTTTGAGACCTTGAACGTTGCGTTGAATTCAGGAAAAGGGCGACCCCATATGGGCCCCGTTAAGGATGTCATGGCCGATGCCAACAATCTGGCTGCCGCCATATTGATCGCCCCTGTAGCGGGAATCGCGGCCGCTGCAGGAAAATTCGTCAAACAGAAAAAATCGGTTGGGGTAGACGCATGAACAAATCGAATCTAGAGATCCGCAATAATCATCTTTTAACCTATGGTTATGTCATGCTGATCCTCTTTTTAACCCTGAGCGGTTTCGGCCAGATGCCCATCTTCAAACGCTATTATGTTGCGGATATTCCGGGATTCGGGTGGCTGGCCGAATTTTTTGTGACCCATTATATCCATTATCTGGCCGCCATTCTTTTTCTTGCGGTGGCCGCTTATCTGATTGCCGACTACCTGCTTACAACAAACCGGAATATCCGTGTCACCCCATCCGGACAACTGAGAATCGGCCTGTTGACGGGAATAGCCCTTACCGGTGGATTGCTGGTGGTCAGAAACCTGTCGGGAACCAGGTTTTCATCCGGCCTGATCATCTTCCTGGACATCAGCCATCTGGGCCTTGTAATCTTATTTCTGGGAGTGTCCCTGGTCTGTTTGTTGCTGAAAAAGAGGTGGACAAAACGTCTATAACATCCTATTTAAGGAGGAAAAATGAGCGATATTGCCCTCTTTCTGATTATCGCAGGCGTCTGGATTTTATTGCAGACCGTGATTCTGCCCAAGCTCGGTATTCCGACCTGAATGAGTAACGCCTGCCAGTTGCCAGGCAAAACGAGTGATGCCGACTCCCCCCAACCGAAAGAAAAAACAGGATAAAGATGCGGAACTGATTCGGGCAATCAATGCTGGAAAACACGACCTGTTTCATGAGCTTGTCACCCGGTATCAGCAGAGCCTTTACAATTTTGGTTTCCGAATGTGCGGGAACGCTCAAGATACCGAAGACATCGTTCAGGAAACATTTTTAAATGTATTTAAATACTTAAAGGATTTTCGGTACGAAACAAAGTTCAAGAACTGGATGTATCGGATCGCTACCAGCACTTGTATTAAAAAAAGGCGTCGATCCAAATATGCCCCGGACAAAGAGTTGTCACTGGACGACTTCATTCCAAAGGATCCGGCGGACATGCCGCAGGATATGCCCAACTGGGCAACCCTGCCTCTTGACAAGGTGCTGAACGACGAACTTTCCAGTCACATCAAGGAGGCGATTCTGTCCCTCCCCGACAAATACCGGGTGGTTATCATCTTGAGGGATGTAGAAGGTTTTTCAACGGATGAGGCCGCCCAGATTCTAAACCTGACACCGTCCAACATAAAGGTGAGGCTTCACAGGGCCCGTCTTTATGTAAGGGAGCGATTGAAGGATTATTTCCAAGATGACAAGTGAATGCCACAATCACAAAAACTGTCTTGCGATGTTCGAGAAGCTGTCGGAATATCTGGACAATGAACTGGACAATTTGACCTGTGCGGATATTGAGAAACATGCCGGTGAGTGCATTTCGTGCAAGGTCTGCCTCGAAACGCTTAAAAGAACCGTAGAGGTCTGTAAAAACATGGAATCCAGGACCGTACCCGCATCGTTTACGGCGCGGTTGAAGGATATCCTTAGTGATCCCCCACTCCCCGGCAGCAGGAGGCCACGTCCAAGGAGCTAACCTCAATCACCGCCATGCCCGCAGCCTTACCCAAAGAGCCCCCCTCTTTCAATTTCAACCCACCTGTTATATAGGGATAACAATTAGTTCCGATTCTTACCCATTTTGACCGGAGTCTGAGATGATTATTGGACTTGATGTCGGTGGGACACATGCCGATATTGTGCTGATCGGGAAAACAGGCGTCATCCGCTCCGCCAAGGTTCCAACCCGGGTAGACGACCTGTTTCAAACCGTTTTGACCGGTTTTGAGAAGGCGACAGAGGGTATCGCCCCCGGAGAGATCACCCGCATCGTTTTAAGCACCACCCTTGCCACCAACGCCATCGTTCAGGATAAAATACCTCCCGTCGGTATGATCGTCTCAGCCGGGCCCGGTATCGACCCGGAATTTTTCCGCACCCACCGTCACTACCATTCGGTTTCAGGCGCCGTTGATCACCGAGGTCGGGAACTCCAACCCATCGATCCGGATGAGATACATCGGGTTGCTGCATCTTTTGTTGATGCCGGGATCCGGCACGTGGGCGTAGTGGGGAAATTTTCAGTCCGGAACCCGGTTCATGAGCTTGAAACAGCGGTGCTGCTTAAAGACCGGTTTGAAAAGGTTTTTTTGGGGCACCGTCTGTCCGGTAGCTTAAACTTTCCCCGGCGTATCGGGACCACCTATCTCAATGCAGCGGTCTATCCGATCCACCGTGAGTTTTTTCTGGCGGTCGAAAAATCCCTTATGGAGAAAGGTTTTGCCGCTCCGATTCGGATTCTCAAGGCCGACGGCGGCAACATGAATTTCAGGGCGTCTCTGGCCTGTCCGGCCCAGACCATTTTATCGGGTCCCGCTGCCAGTGTTATCGGGACATTGGCCTGCGCTCCGGAGACAGAGGAGATTCTGGCGCTGGACATCGGGGGCACCACGACCGACATGGCCATTTTGATCAACCGGGCACCGTTGATGGATCCTTTGGGGGTGGATCTCGGCGGATTCAAGACCTTGATCCGTTCCCTTGAAACCCGGTCGGTGGGGATCGGCGGTGACAGCAGGGTCCGCGTTGGAAACGGCGCAATCCTCATTGGGCCGGAGCGAACCGGCCCGGCAATGGCATTTGGTGGAACCGATCCCACTCCCACCGATGCATTAATCGTTCTGGACAAAATGCGTGAGGGGGATCGTCATCTTGCTGAAAAGGGGATCGAAACCGTGGCTCGGCAGATGGATATGTCGATTGTGGCGACAGCCCAAGAGATCTTCCTCCAGGCATGTCGACGGATCCTTGTGGAGGTTCGCGAGTTGATCGATCAGGTCAACAGCCAACCGGTCTATACCCTTCATGAGATGCTGGAAGGGTTTACGGTAAACCCCACCCGGATCTTCATCTCGGGTGGGCCCGCACCCCATATCGCAAAGGGACTGGAAAACGAGGGGGATTTTGAGCTAATGGTGGTACCCCGTTGGTCCGTGGCCAATGCCATCGGGGCGGCACTGGCGCGTACCACCTCGGAAGTCGCGCTGTTTGCAGATACCCAGCAGGGAATCGCAACAGCACCTGAAGAGAATTTCTCAAGGCAAGTCAGTGCTTCCTATTCACAAACGGATGCCGAAGAAACGGCGTATACAATTCTGCGGGAAAAGGCGGTTGCGCGGGGCGCACACCCGGACCATCTTCAAATGGAGACCACCGAGGCGATGACGTTCAACATGATCCGGGGATTCAATACCGTCGGCCGGAACATCCGGGTTAAAGTGCAGATCAAACCCGGGCTTATCCGAGGGTATGAATCGGTAATCGGTCTCTAAAGGCGCGCTCTTTTAAGCAAAAAGAGGATCTTTGCATATGTTACAGGCAAAGCACAAAACCGGACTGGTATTTTTCCCGGCTTTCGACTGGGCCATCAGTCCCACCCACCCCGAACGGGAGGAACGCCTTCTCTACACCCAGGATCAGGTACTGGAAGAGGGGATTTTTGATATTCCGGGCATCATGGAGCTCAAACCCGACTTGGTGGAGGACCGGGATATTGAGCGGGCTCATTTTTGCGTACCCGACGTTCAAAGCGTCACCACCCAGTCTCATTTCATCAGCGCCGGCGGCGCCAAGGCGGTGGGTTTGGCCGTCATGACTGGGCAGGTGGAACGGGGATTCGCCCTGGTTCGTCCACCCGGCCACCACGCCGGCCGGGTGGTGCATGGTGCAAGGGGGTTTTGCAACATCAATATCGAGGCGGTGATGATCGAACACCTGCGTGCGATGCGCGGCGTACGAAGGGTGGCCATTGTGGATACCGACTGCCATCACGGCGACGGCACCCAGGATATCTACTGGCATGATCCCGACACCCTGTTCATTTCGCTTCACCAGGACGGACGGACCCTCTATCCGGGATCCGGGTTTCCAAACGAGCTGGGCGGCGCCAACGCTATCGGCACCACCCTCAACATCCCCCTGCCCCCTCAAACCTCTGAAGAGGGAATCCTGCACATCATCGAGCATGTCGTCATGCCCATACTTGAGGCGTTCCAGCCGGATCTTATCATTAACTCCGCCGGGCAGGACAACCATTTTTCCGATCCCATCACCAACATGAATTTTTCCGCGAAAGGGTATGCAGATCTGACAGCGCTTCTAAAACCGGATATCGCGGTACTGGAGGGCGGATATGCCATCGAGGGTGCCCTTCCCTATGTCAATGCCGGGATTATCCTGGCAATGGCCGGCCTTTCTTATGACCGTGTCCGGGAGCCCGATTATCGCCCGGAAAGCATCCGACAGACCCCGGATATCAACCGGTGGATCGAACAGGTGACGGCCCTGACCCTCGAAAACTGGGAAAATCGCCATGGGATGAAGGAACGGGCCCAGTCTGGAAAAGAGGTTGAAAACCGATCCAGAACCATTTTCTACGATACGGACCAGATTTCAGAAACCCAGAATGAGTCTCTCAGGATCTGCACGGAATGCGGCGGCACATGGAAAATCGATTCCGCCACCCAGAGAAACGGCCGCATCCTGGCGGTGCACATTCCCCGTCATGCCTGCAGCCGGTGCACCGATACCGGCCATGAATGGTTCGAATCGGCAGATGCCCGTGAGTTTGAAGGAGCCTACCTTCAGGATCTGACTTCGGACCGGTTTCAGTTCAAAACACCCTAACCCGCCGGAAGCCGCCCGTGTTCGATATCAGGCAAAACAGCCCTAATTTAAAGAATAACTTATTGCTGCGCGCCAGCGTTCATCAAGCCATTCGCACTTTTTTCATCGACCGGGGTTATCTGGAAATTGAAACCCCATGCTGCATACCGGCCCCGGCACCGGAGGCCCACATCGATGCAATGTCCGCTGAAGACCGGTTTCTTCAGACGTCCCCGGAGATCTGTATGAAGCGCCTATTGGCCGCCGGGTTTGACCGCATTTTCCAGATCTGTAAATGCTTTCGCCGGGGGGAAAGAGGCAATAAACACCTACCGGAACTCACCCTTTTGGAATGGTATGCGGCCGGATATGACTACATCGACATGATGGCACAATGCGAAGATCTCATCCGTTTTGTCTTTAACCATGTCCAAGCCGGTCCCCACCTTTCTTACCTCGGTCGCACCATCGATCTGACACCGCCCTGGCACCGACTGACCGTGGTTGAGGCGTTTGACCGTTTCACTTCCCGTTCTTTGGATATGGCCCTTGATGAGCATCTTTTCGATGAGATGATGGGATGCGAGATTGAACCGGTGTTGGGGTGGGAAAAACCGGTCATTCTCTATGATTATCCAGCCCGGTTGGGATCGCTGGCCCGCTTAAAGCCGTCCGACTCACGGTATGCTGAACGTTTCGAGCTTTATATCGGAGGTGTGGAACTTTGCAATGCCTTTTCAGAACTTACCGATCCGGTAGAGCAGAAAAACCGCTTTCTGAAAGAGGCTGAAATTCGAAATGCCGCCGGAAAAAAAGAATATCCCCTTCCCGATAAATTCCTAAAAGCACTTTCCTTTATGCCGGATGCCGCGGGAAACGCTTTAGGCGTTGACCGGCTGGTCATGCTCCTGGCGAACACGAACCGGATCGATGATGTGGTCGCCTTTACGCCGGAAGAATTGTAGCAGTAACAATGCGCGTTCCAGCTATCATTTTCCTCCGTTTCCATATCCTGCCATTAAAAGGTAAAACAGGACAACACCAATTCCCATGATGAGGGCGCCGGCGGCAAATGCATGTTGCAGGAGGAGATAATCCATCATCAGGCCCGCGAGAAGGGCACCGCTCATCATTCCCAGACTGTGGCCCATGGTGAGCAACGACATGACCGATCCCATGGCATGGGCCTGGTTACCCTTGATAACGGCCAGGGCCATAAGGGCCGGCATGGCGATCCCACCGCCTAGCCCGAAAAAGAGGTTCGCGACAAATAACGCCCAGAAGCCCCGGGCCCATTCAAGGGAAACGATGGCACATCCGACAACGATCCCACCGACCATCACCATTGCTTTCCGGTCCACTCTATCGGCGAGCCATCCCATGGGCGTGTTCATGAGACCGGCAACAAAAACACCCAGCATGATCAAGATGCCGATGGACGCACTCGACAGGGAACACTGGGTGTCTGCAAAAACCGGAAGAAACCCCCAAATGATTCCAATGCATATGGTGAACGTCAAGCGGAACAGAAAAAGCCCGGCCATCTCTTTGTCCCTCAATAGGGGCATCCAGGGTTCCGGTTCATTTGGGTCCGTTGCCCCGATCTCGTTTCGGGTCGGTGGCAGGGAAAAGATGCTGAGAACACATCCGATAAAGGATAGGACTCCCATACTGATAAAAGCGGCATCCAGACTGAAATAGTCTTTGATGACACCTCCCATGAGGGGACCGAGGCTCAACCCCCAGAACACTGAAGTGTTGAATAGGCCCATGGAGAAACCTTCGCTTCCATCCGGCGTGATATCTCCCACATAGGCCTGAATCACCGGCATGATCATGGCCGAGGCGATGCCCTGGACGAATCGGATGGCAATGAGGGATTCCACGGTCTCAGACAAGACGAAAACAAAGGATATCACCGAATACGCCAATAACCCTGCAACTATAAAAGGTTTTCGGCCCCTGCGGTCGGACCATCTCCCAAAATAGGGTAGAAAAAGAGTCCGGGAGATGGCAAAAGCCCCGAAGATCAGGCCGATGTAGATACCGCCTGCCCCCAGGCTATGGGCGTAAACCGGCAGCAGGGGCACCACGATCCCAACACCCGTTACAGTGGAGAACAGGGAGAAAAACAGGGTGATGAAAATTTTGCGGTTGAGTTTTTCCATGGGGGGTCCGTGTGATACCGGGTTCTTATCACCCGGCCGAGAGGATCACAAGACCCTTTTCTTTATGGGAGTATGTTCATAGAAAAAGCAGGCCACATAGCGCCCGGTCAGTCATTGCCCACGAAACGCTCCTCTTTCCAGGGGTCTGCCGAGTTGCTGTAACCCCCGCTTTCGTAGTAACCGGGCTCGTCTTCCACGGTAAAGCGGACCCCCTGGATCCATTTGGCGCTTTTCCAGAAATAAAGATCCGGCACCAGGGCGCGATATGGCGCACCATGCGGGAGGGAAAGAGGCACTCCCTCAAAGGTGTCCGCTAATAAAACGTTGTCTTTCAATGCCTCTTCCATGGGGATATTGCTGGAATAGCCGTTGGGTGCTTCAAAGATGACAAAACGGGCACTTTTTTTGATCCGTGCGTGCGTCATCAGCGTGGACAGCCGTATACCACCCCACCGGGACCCCAGCAGGGACCATCCGGTAACACAATGCACGTCACACTTAAGTTGCGTCCGGTCCATCGATTTCAACTGGTCCAGGTTCAGGGTCAATGGCGTTTCGACCTCGCCATGGATTTTCAGTTCCCAAGAGGGGACAGGCCCCGGTCCCGGAGTGCCGCCCATATCGTGCAGGGTCTTGACAGGCTCCTGCCCGGGAGGAATACGCGGTCGACCGTCCGGGCGCAGCGCTCCGGACAATTCCCGATATTCCCCGGCAGACAGCTTATAAAAGGTACCGGGAAGACCGATGCTCACCAGGGATCCTCCGGCAGCGGCAACAAATTCGCGACGTGTCAATTTCTTCATCTGGCGCTCCCTTTAAATTCCGTGTGGCCATACCTTTAACATATGACTTTTACGGACGGGCACAAGACAATACCTCTCTTACACCCTCGACAAACGCCGCTGCCAAACCCTCAAACGGCAGGAATGATGAAAACAGTCCGTCCGGAAACAGATCCCGGATTCCCCTTGAAACCTCGAGCTGGACGCCTTTTCCGGTTTGGCAGCGGTTGCAGAGATTCTTCGGATGGACGCCCTTCATACCGGCAGCGGATGCGCGACCTGCCTTCAACCCTTTTTCACCAAGAGACCGCATAATGGCTTCGGCGAGTGGCTCATGAAGACCGCCTACGTCGATCCGTTCACCTCTGTCCCGGCTCCCGTGTATGACAACGGCAATATGGGTATGTTCCAGGATACGGGTCGCAACGGGTTCGTCAAACCGGGTGCTGGTCATGTGGAGTGCGGCATTGCCGCTTTTTTTAATACCGCGGAAAGCGAAAAAGCTGTGTTCATTACCGGCAATGGCATCCGCAATCACGTCGGTACCCGGCTCGATCCGGCCGCCGTGGGGGGCCATGACAGCGATGCCAGTTCTCCCGGTGCGGGCCAGAACCTCATAGTCCCGACCGGCTTTTTCATGGCGGCTTAGTTCTGAAAATGCGTCGTATAGATCTGGCATAGAAGGCTCATTGAAGCCCGCCCACTGTCAAAAAAAAGCCCGCATCCACCGAACAGTCGGATAGGGGCTTTTTATTGAGCTGCAACCGGTTTTGATTATGTCGGCGCCCCGACCTTGTTCCTGATATCGTCCATGATGCGCCGGGCCGTGTCGTGAAGATCTTTTTTCATTGGAATCAGGTTGGTCTTGTCCACGGGATAGTGGAGCTGGATGTGGAACCGCAGGGCATTGGAGGTTCCCGACGGGCGGATGGTCAGGTGACTGAGCGGTTCCGGGTCATCATAGTAATTGAAGAAAAAGCGGACGCCTTCGTCCGGAAACTGAAAGTCATGGGTCTTTGTGTAGATGTGGTCGTACTTCCCGGTGCGGTAGATGGAAGCCGTGGAAACCGGAACACCACCGATTGTAAGGCCGCCGGCCAGGGCCATCTGGTGAAGGCCAAGCGCCTTTCTCAGGATAGCCTTCTTGATCTTGTTTCCCTCGATACCGGGATATTCGCCGTCCAGGGGATCCGGTTCGTAGAGATTTACAAACAGGCCGACATCCGGATCGAGGTAGATGTAGCGGTCCACCATCTCGAAAATGCCGGTACCGTTGGCCTTGGCCCATTTGGCGATCTCCGCGATGAGCACCGCTGCAAAGGTTCCATCTTTGTCCCGGACGTGCCCCTTGACCCCCAGTGAAAAAAGATCCTCGGGTGGATACCCCAAAAGAGAAAACCCGTTGCTCTGCTCCATGGCGGCCAGGTTGTAGGAACGATCCGCGTCGAACATGCCGATGGTGTCGTAAATGAATTGGTGGCAGTCCTCGCGAACGTCCTTCCGCCCCTCCACAAGCCCCCCCGCGCTTTTTTCAAGGGTATCATTCCATGTGTCGCGAACACCGGCAGACAGGGCCGCAAACCCGACCCAGGTCTTGATGACGCCGAAGTTGTGCTTCCGCGCCAGCTTGACCATGCTGTCCGAAGTGGTGTGAGAAAGGACGATAAAGGTCTTTTCCGGATCCAGATTAGGGTCGAACCGTGTCCGGAACCAAAGGATCAACGCCCACATGTCGTCTGCGGGCATCAGCATGTAGTCCTGGTAATCGTACAGAAATTGCTGGTTTTCAGGTATTTTCACCACCACGCCGCACCGGTCGGCATCCGGATCCGTCCCGATGAGGATGTCCGTCTCGTCCCACTTTTTTCCGTACTGAGCCTTGAATGCCTGAACAGCCACATGGGCGGCCCTTGGATCCCCCGGGTCCGGCTGCTGTTCATTTCCGGGTTCGCTGCTGAAGGAGGGAAACAGGCCGTCCAGATCGTGCAGACCATTTTGCGTAATCAGGTTAACGTTGGAAAAACCCACTTCACTGAGAAGCCTTGGCACCGCGATGCGGCCGGCACCATGAAAGGCGCAGAAGGCGATGGAAAGATCATCCCCCGGAATCTGGTCGTTGTTGAATAGCAAAAAGGATTTGATGTGATCCCGGTGCGCCTTGTGGAGATCCATTAGTTCGCATTCCCCGTAGTCCACATCGTCGAGTTTTTCACCTCCGCCAAGATAGACAAGTTTGCCTTGTTTAGCATCCGACAGAGGCGTCAGCTTGATATCTTCCGGTTTTGAGGTGGCAATGAATTTTTCATACAGCTCCTTTCTTTCAGATGGATCAAACTGAGAGCCATTGCCGCAGGAGAGCTTGTATCCATTATAGCGGTAGTCGTTATGGCTGGCGGATATCAGAATTCCCATATCCGCCTTGATATCCTTATATGGGATGGCGAAGGTTACCTCGGGATAGGGACAGGGAGAATCGAAAAGGAAGACCTGGTAGCCGTAGGCCAGGAAAAGCTCTGCGATGATGCGGGCAAAATCACCGCCCCGGACCCGACTGTCATAACCAATGACGATTTTTCCGAATCCGCGATCCAACCCGAATCGGGCCACCCCGGCCGAAGTGATCAGCAGCACCACGTTGTTGAGGGTGTTGGTCCCCTTTAGTATCGGGGCGTCCAATCCGGACTCCTTTAACTGGACGATGGACTTCCGGTCGCTGGCCATCAGGCCACGGATTCCGCCCGTACCAAAACTCATTTTTTTCCAGAAGGCGTTAATGATCTCTTCCCATCGTCCTTCATCGATCGCAGTGGCAATTCCTTTTTTAAGGTTCGGCGAAACGGTGTCGAGGGTTGTGTTCCTCAGCCAATCCTCTATATATTCGAATGTGTCTTTCTGGGCATCGGCATAGATCTGCTCGTCAATCTTACCCGCCTCGAGGGATTCATCCAACCAATCACCGATCCCCTTTTTGGCCATGGCAATCAGCTCGTCAACCTTTATATTTTCCGGCTGCATAATCTTTTCTCCTATGAATGATTGGGATTATATATCTGCCTAATTCGTTTTCTCCTCGGACCCGCCTTCACGATTTTTCCTGAATCGTTGCTTTTTCGTCCATGCGTTCCGTAGTGTCTGGCTGTCTTCAAATATCTTTTTGAAGAGCCGGGCGTGATGAGCCGTAAACTCATGATTCCGTCGTGCCATCACCGTCTCGGCGGTTCGTACGGCGTCTGCCAGACGCACGCGGCTGCGAAGGGCATCGTTCCCCCACCCAAAACTGGGGACCTCCTTTTCCAGTATCAGGCTGCCCCCGAACAGGTTGCTGGAAAATCCGATCACCGCCCCTGTGTTGAGAGTCATGCCGATACCGATCTTGCTGTGATCCCCGATAAACGATCCGATCTTCATCTCTCCGGTATCCACAACAACACCATTTTGTTTTATTTTGATATTCCCGTAATTATTCGCCAGATCGGAGTTGGTTGTCAATGCCCCGAGGTTGACCCACTTTCCAATATAGGCGTGTCCGATAAAACCTTCGTGGTATTTGTTGGTGTCCCCCAATATGATGGTGGTTTCCACCTCTCCACCGATTCGGCACCCGGCGCCGAACGCGGAACCTCCTGTCACTTTGCCCCCCACCAGCTTGCACCCGTTGCCCACAAATGCCGGACCCTCCAGAAAGGTATTGGGTTTAATCTCAACGCCATCGCCAATCACAACCGGGCCCTTTCGGGCATCGATTACGACTCCGGCGTCACCGGAAAAGCCCTCACCCACGTAAAGCGCCGATTTTTCGTAGCAGTGGGTATCGCCGGTATCAATGTCGCCAGCGCGATCCGAATAAAATTCATCGAAATCGGATTGAATCAGGCGGCTGTTTTCATTAATAGGATCCCATATGTGGGAAAAAATGAGAACCGCCGATTGCTGTGTGTTCCCCGAAACCTCGGTAATTCGTTCGATCGAACCTCGCGTATACAGGGACAGGGTCATTCCGGATCGGTCCAGAAGGTCCCTGACGGATTTGTTTGGCAGCACCGCCGCCACCACCAGGTTTTTATTGAGGTAGGCTGCCGGCCCTGAGGCGGTTTTCAGTTCGTCGATAAACGCCTGATCCTGCTTTCGAATCACGGCGCTGCCGTTGATCAGTATAGTCGTATCGTTTTCCGCCTGTGCGATGCGGTCCAAATCTGGAGGTGTACCGGTGGTAGGAAGGGCGGAAAGATGGGGCCGGCAAAGGGTGAATATATTGAATCCCCTGAAATGATGATATATACGATCGATATTGCGCCGGGTTCCTGCCAGCAGATCAAACGTGGGACGACTCAAACAGAGCGGATAAAACCGGCCGTGGTGCTCATCTTCGAAAACGATCACATCTTTTTTTTTGAGCATATCGAATCTTTCCTCGCCATCATCAGGCCAGCGACCAGATCAGGGCGCCCACCCCTACCAGCACGCAGTAGGGTGAAAAGTGATAGAGTTTTCCATTTTTGACCATCTTCAGAAGAACGATCAGGGCGGCGTAGCCCACGATGCCCGAAACTAGGACACCGGTGAGTACGGTGCCCACCGGTATAGAGGTTTTCATGTCAGGGGATCCCAGGCCCAACAGCAGGGCCCCTAAAATCGCTGGAATGGAGAGCAGAAAGGAGAATCGGCCCGCCAGCTCACGATCGATACCAAGGAACAGCGCCAGGGAAATAGTGGCGCCGGATCGGGAAATGCCCGGCATGATGGCCATTCCCTGGATCAGTCCGATCAGCAGGGCATCGGTGATGCCCATCTCTAAAATGTGCCGGCCCTTTTTGGTTTTAAATCGTGTCAGCCACAGCAGGGATCCTGTAACCAGCAGCATGATTCCAACGATCCAAATAGCGCCGAAAATACTTTCTGCCACCTCCTTGAACAAAAGACCGAGACACGCTGTGGGAATGCTGCCGATGACAATCAAACCAGCCAGGCGAATATCGTCATTTTTGCGGTATAACTGCGGCCATCCGCCTGAATGTCTCACCAATGCAGGCAGGGTGAGCAGCGATCTCAAAATGGAATGAATCGCCCGGCGGAAGATGAGACAGACCGCCAGCAGCGTTCCCACATGAAGGCTGATGTCAAACAGCAGTTCCGGTTCTTTGAGCCCGAACAGATGCTGGAGCAGCACCAGATGCCCCGAACTGCTCACCGGTAGAAACTCGGTCAGCCCCTGTATGATTCCCAGTGAGCCCGCCTGGAGGAGGTTCAATGATAAACTCCTGTCGTTGAATTTGAAAGCCGCCAGCCGATATTATCCCTTGACGACGGCAATAGGGCGAAGACGGGCTACTTTTTGGGAGATGCCCGATCGATGAACCACATCCACCACCTGAGAGATGTCTTTGTATGCATCCGGCATCTCTTCTGCCATGGTGTGCCGCCCGGTCCATCGCACCAAAATGCCTTGGTCCTCCAGCTCCCGTTGGATCGCCCGGCCCCTTGCCTTTTTTTTGGCGGCTTTCCGGCTGAGCACCCGTCCCGCACCGTGACAGGTGGAACCAAAAGTTTCTGCCATGGCGCGCTGGGTCCCGGCCAGCACATAAGAAGCGGTGCCCATGTCTCCGGGAATGATTACGGGCTGGCCTATCGAGCGGTAGGCCCGGCATACCTCCGGATGTCCCGGCGGAAATGAACGGGTAGCGCCCTTTCGATGGACGCAGACCCACCGGCGCCGGCCATCAACGACATGTTCTTCCCGTTTGGCAATATTATGGCATACATCGTACACCAGGTCCATGCCCAGAGTTGCCGGGCCGACGGCCAACACCCGCATGAACACCTCACGGGCCTGATGCATCAGAATCTGACGGTTCGCCCATGCATAATTGGCGGCGCAGGCCATGGCGCTCAAGTACTGCTGCCCCTGATTTGATTGGATGCTCGCGCAGGCGAGCTGCCGATCCGGAAGCTCAAAATCCAGTCGATGGGTATTTTTGGCCATTCGGGCCAGAAAGTCGTCACAGACCTGGTATCCAAAACCCCGGGACCCTGTGTGGAGCATCAATGTGACCTGGTTTTCGGATAGGCCGTAGGCTTCCGCTGCAACGCCATCGTAAATCTCGTCCACCACGCCCACTTCCAGAAAATGGTTGCCAGATCCCAGGGTGCCGAGCTGCTTTTTACCCCTCTCAAGGGCGCGGTCGCTCACTGCGGAAGGATCCGCTTCGGTCATTCTTCCTGAATCTTCCGTGTGGTCAAGATCGCGATCCTCCCCGAATCCCCGGTTCACCGCCCATCGACTTCCCTCTTTCAATACCTTTTTTTCTTCGGAGCGGGTCAGTTTCACACTGCCGGTGGAGCCGACACCGCAGGGGATCCTCCGGTACAGCATATCCACCAACTCTCTCAATCTGGGGCGGATCTCCTCTTCGGAAAGCGCAGTGGAAGCCAGTCGAACACCACAGTTGATGTCATATCCCACACCGCCCGGAGAGATGATACCCGATTCCCAGTCAAAAGCGGCCACGCCGCCGATGGGAAAGCCGTAGCCCCAGTGCATATCCGGCATGGCCAAAGAGGCTTTGAGTATCCCTGGAAGACAGGCCACGTTCGCCACCTGCTGAAGGGGTTCGTTTCGGCCCGATCCACCGATCATCTCCCTGCCGGCGTAGACGATGCCGGGAACCCGCATCCCCGATTGCCTGGGTATCTTCCATCGATAAGTGTCTATTTGCTTGATATCCATGATGTCACACGTCAAACACAAGGGTCGCTTCCCAAGCATCACCTATGCGGAGCACCCGGGCGCGATGGTAAGTGATCGCTTTGATCTCTGTCCGGATTTCATGCAGCTCCGGTTCAAAGGGATCAAATGCCACAATAGCCTCCAGAAAGAGGGATGACAGCCGGTCGACACGGACCGATCGCACCAGGTTCTCATTTCCATTCCAGCAATATAAAAGCTCCCTCAGCCAGTTTACCATAAGATCGGTCCGATCCGCGCCCTCAACCCTGACATTTTCCGAATTATTCCCCGACAAACGGGATCGATCTGTGATCCGATCAAACATGGCCATTGCCGCGGTTTCATAAAGCGCCTCGGCAGACCTACCATAGACCTGTAAACACAGATCCGCCGTATGGTCGACCCATCTGTATTTTTCTTTAAATAAAGTCATTGGTGTAGCGGAGCATTTAGTTACTGAGATGCGCGATTTTTTGCTCGATCCGCACCGATTTTTTGCGCATTGAGCGTTCGCAAGAAATCGATCATTTCAGGTTGTTATTTCTTTCGTTTTTTTTCAGCGGCTCCGGTCTCACTTCAATATATAATTCATTTCTCACTTATCAATGGGTCCTCCGTTCAATCGGCCCCCAGCGGCGTGATCCGGTTCCGTTGGGACGGATCCTTTAAACCATGGAGACCTGGCCTGTCTTTTCCGTGTTGTATCCTCCCAATTGGTTAACCCGTTCCTTGAACTCGACGGAATTAATGACCTCTAGCAGCATCCCCACGTTGGACGTGTTGAAGTGCGTTTCGGGAATCACCAGCTCGTACTCCTCCGTGACCACCGGGATGAATTCGAGATTCAGTGCCTTTGCCGCTGCATATATTCCCAGTCCCGCGTCCACCGTCCCAGAGAGCACCGCCACCGCCACCGACATGTGTGTAAACTCTTCCTGATCATATCCTGAAATGGATGCGGGGTCGATCGCCATTTCCGCGAGCTTATAGTCCAGCAGTATGCGGGTGCCGGATCCACCCTGACGGTTGATGAAGGTCACATCGGGGCGGATAAGATCGCCTATCCCCTTAATATTTTTTGGATTTCCACTGGAGATGATCAGCCCCTGGGAGCGATGGACCAGGTTGACGAGCCGAACCGGCATATCCGGCAGTAGCCGTTTGATATAGGGCCTGTTGTAGGCGCCCGTCTCCGTATCCAGAAGATGGGATCCCGCCAGGTGGCACCCTCCCTTCTTTAAGGCCATCAATCCCCCCATGCTTCCCACATGGCTGGAAGAGAGGGTCAGATTGCTGTATCTTGCCTTAACCAGGTCTGCTAGAACGTCGAGAGTGTTGTCGTGGCTCCCCACCACCACGAGGGTATTGCGCACCGCAGAAAGCGGGCGCAGCAGTTCGGCCGTTGCCGACTCTCCCTCCCTGATCCCCTCGGAATGGTTGGGGATCCGGAGTATTCCGTCGGCTTCGGTGAGGGAGGTGATGCAGCCTGCAGCCCTGGGCAGGGGGGTGGCCACGATACGTTCGTCGATCTGCCCCAGCTTCACACGAACAAACTCCTCGATGCCCAGTTTGGACGCGATCTTGCGGGTCGGTTCCACTTGGACTGTTGAGGGTTGGGTTTCCGGTAAGCCGAGCATTTTCTGAATCATGGGTCGCACAAACTGCTCAAAGGCGATGATGGCGGAGACCGGATAACCGGGGATGCCGTAAACCGGTTTCCCTGAAATATCTCCTATGATCACCGGTTTTCCGGGCATAATGGTGACGCCGTGCACCAAGACCTCTCCTAAAGCCTTGATCACCGGTTTGGAATAATCCGCCGATCCGGCGGACGAACCACCACCAATGAGCACCATGTCGAAATTACCGGTCACCGCACCCTCCACGGCATAGCGGATCTCTTCAGGATCATCCATCACCATGTCATGACGGACATATTCGCCGCCGCATGACTCGGTAAGTTTGCCTAGCACAAAAGAGTTTGTCTCAAAAATTTGACCCGGTTTCGGTTCGAACAAGGCCGCAGACTGCCAGTCAACCAGCTCTGAACCGGTCGGAATGATTAATATTTTCGGCTTTTTCCGAACATTTACGTTGAATATGCCACCGGAAAGTAGCGCACCCAGACAGTAAGGTGTAATCTGGTGATTACGGGCGAACAGAAGTTCGGTGGCCACGATATCTTCACCCACTTTGCGCACATTCTGCCATGGAAATGCCGGTGCTTCAATCTCCACTCGGTTGTCATCCAGGACATTGACGTGTTCGATCATGATCACAGCGTCGCACCTGTCCGGCATCACATGACCGGTGTTCAGATAGAAGGCATCCCGGCCGATTTCAAGTACCAGAGGATGGGTTTCGCCGGCACCGAATGTGTTTTCCGCCTTTACGGCAATACCATCCATGGCGGCTGAATGGAAATGGGGTGAGGATGCGACAGCCGCCACCGGTCCGGCCAGGATCCGGCCCACCGCATCCGGTGTGGGAATCGTTTCACCTGACCGGGGAGGGATCGGGTCAAAGTGTGAAAAGAGGAGATCTCGCGCCTCTTTCAGGGTTTTCATGTTTAAATAGACGTTACGTTGATGGTCCATCATCGAGCCTTTATTAATTTATGTGTTGATAATCGATTAAACTCGGGGGGATCGGATGGGTCAATCCAGTGGCAGAACGGAGATCTGGGCGCCCTTATCCAACCCTTCGCTGTTCATTCCGATCTCGATCAACCCGTCTGCCTTGACCATGGTGTTGAGGAGGGCGGATTTTCCCAGCACGGGTGCCGCCCAGAGGATGCCGTCCGACTCTTTGAGTCGGACACGCACATAATCGATTCGCCCCTGTGCTGAAGAGAGATTGCGGGTGATCCGGGCCGGAAGACCCAATCGGTCAATGGCGACGGTTTTCCGTCCGGAAAGCTGCTGGACAAAAGGCTTGACGACTCTTGTGAACACGACCATGGCGGAGACCACGTGTCCGGGTAAGCCCCACATCATTTTCCCCCCGGCGCGTGCCAGTATGGTGGGTTTCCCGGGGCTGATGGGAATTCCGTGGACCAGCACCTTGGCGTCGGGCAGGTTTTTCATCACCTGGATGGTGAAGTCCCGGGTTCCCACCGAACTGCCCCCGGACAGCAAAACCATGTCGGCCTGCGAAAGGGCCTTTGAACAGGTGGAAAAGAGCGCATCGTAATCATCCCTTACGATCCCCATGGGTAGGCTCCTACCCCCGTTTTTTTCGATCATGGCCGAGAGGGTGTATGTGTTCACATCCCGAATCTGACCGGGCCCGGGCGACTCATTGACGGCCACAATCTCGTCTCCAGTGGAGATGACGGCGACAACCGGTTTTTTATATACGTTGGTCGAGGTCAGTCCGAAGGCGGCCAGGAGGCCAGTTTCTGACGGACCCAAAACGGATCCTCTTTCCAGCACGATTTCAGACCTTTTGAAGTCTTCACCGGGTTCTATGGTATGTTGACCTGGGGCAACGCTGCGGTATGCTTCCACAGTGGTGTCATCCACCGCCTCTGCATGTTCCACCATCACAACACTGTCGGCGCCCGGGGGAAGCATGCCCCCTGTTGAAATCCGTGCCGCCTCCCCGGAGCCCACGGCAAAAAGAGGGGTTTTGCCCATCTCCACCACGCCTTTAACCGTCAGGTAAGCGGGGTTGGCCTCGCTGGCCCCGAAAGTTGAAGCGGCGCGGACTGCATAGCCATCCATTGTGGCACGGTAAAAATCGGGCAGATCGGTGTCGGAGATGACATCCACAGAAAGCACCCTGCCAGCTGCATCGGAAAGGGCAATTTTTTCGGTCCCTACCGGATTCACTTCCGCAGCACGAGCCAGTACTTTATCGAGGTCGGTGACTTTAAAAAATGCCTGGGTCATTCAATTGTCCGATTGACTATGAATTGTCGTATAATAAGGAAATTATTTACATAAACCGCTATGGATTCCTGAGTAAAATTCCTTTCTCCACTGATGTTCAAGGGTTTAACAGGTACCATAAAGTCGGCGACAGTTCAAACAGATCCGAAATGCGACTACTTTACGCCAAAAGGGTCCAGATGCGACGCCGTTAGGGACTTGTGAAGCGATTCGGCCGGGGTCAATGATTTCCTATCTGTTCCATTTTCTCAGGATGGCAAAATCAGGGAGAGAAACCTCATTCCAGAAAGAGACTTTAAAATTTCGGCCGCTTTGAGAAACGGAAAGGGGCGTCCCGGATTCATCCCGGATCTTTTCCACCCAAACCGTTCCGGTGGCCATCTCAGGCCCGATCCACTCCAGTTGATCACCGATTGAAAATCGATTTTTTACAGAGACCGTGTGGATGGGTCCCGTTACGCCCGCGACGAGTCCATGAATTTGGCTTGTGCCTACGGTAAAATTGTGTGTCTGCAGTGCATCCGGGTTTTCATCGGGATAACCAAAGGCAAATCCAGTGCAATAGGGCCTATGGCTCACCGCGTCGAGTTCCCGGAGCCATTGGGAATCGATTTCATAACCCCTTGGTGCTTCAGCGTAGCGATCCAGTGCCGCTCGGTAAACCCGGGTGACGGTGGCGACGTAATATTCGCTTTTCATCCGGCCCTCCATTTTCAGGGAAGAGACGCCACTTTTCAAGAGATGGGGTATATGTTCGATGAGGCAGAGATCCTTTGAGCCGAGAAAGATGGTCTGCCGTCCGTTTTCAAACACGGTAATGGACTCTCCCGGCCTTTTCTGCTCCACCAGCTGCCATTCCCAACGGCATGAGTGTTTGCAATTTCCTCGGGATCCGCTGTGACCGCAGAGGTGGGCCGACAGCAGGCAGCGCCCGGAAATCGCCACGCACATGGCGCCGTGGATAAAGATTTCCACCTCCATGTCGGTGTTGCTGGCAATCCGGCTGGCCTGGTCAAGGGTACACTCACGGGATAGCACCACCCGGCTCGCACCGGCATCTTTCCAGAATTCAGCCGCTGCAGCGTTTGCGGTGCTGGCCTGGGTTGAGATATGTATGGGTATTCCGGGGCGTCGTTTTCGCACCAGGGCCATGGCCCCCGGATCCGATATGATCACCGCATCGAAGGGTATCCCTGCAGTATCTGAGAGCCACTGACCCAGGCTATCGATCTCCTCTTCGAACATCAGGGTATTGATTGCCACATAGATCTTTTTTTTATGCGCGTGGGTATAGGTAACCGCTTCGGCAAGGGCATCGGGTGCAAATGCGGCTTTGTCCGGCCGCATGGAAAAACCGGTGGCCCCGACGTACACCGCATCGGCTCCATACGCCAGGGCCGTTCGAAGTTTTGAAAGATTTCCTGCGGGCGCCAGCAGCTCCGGTATTCGACCCGACATCTCCGATCCCTGTATCGTGCTGATATTAGCCATGTCTCAAAGACAGTTTCTCGAACATTATCACGAGACCGGTACAAAGAACATATATTGATTCGATCGGTAGATTTTCCTCTGCCGTGGCGTCGAAAAAAATATTGAGAGTGGAACCGAGCCCCTCTTCCGGTTTCCAGTAGCAGATCAGGATCGGAATTTTTGGCAGCGGATAGAGAACCAGCGAAATATCGGAAGCATAGTGATTTTCCACCTGCCGTCCGTTGAACAGGCGGATCATATCTTCAAACAGTTCGGTGTAGGTATCAGCGACTTTTTTCAACGGCTTTTCGGCTCTCTGTCCGAATAGTCGATACCATTTTTTCCCTCCAGGCAGTTCCCTCAGAGGAACCCACTTCCCGGAGACCGGTGTTCCGGTACCATGGATTATATAATCGTATACCGGACCGGTAATCCAGGGATGCACATGGATATCGGTGGTAATATGCCCCTTTTTGTCCACACTAAAGTTTTTTCCGAGGCAACGGACGGTCAAGAGATTATTCGAAACGGTTGCCCCCAGACGTTCGGCAGCGGCTTCAAAATCCACGTCTGCAATCTGTTCCTTCAGTTGGTCCAGCAATGCCGTCTGCGTCCGGTCCGCTTCCCATGGGCGGTTCCCGACGGCATCGTATAATTCGAGCACCGGCTTTTCAAGATGCGGACAATCTGAAAGCGGCCTTTCACCCTTGTGTACCAATGCAGCAAAGGCCATGCAGGTCGGCGGGCCGCATTCACCGCAATTGGTTCGGGCCAGGAGTTTGTAAACATCGACGGCGCTTTTCAATTCTGCCATGGGAAAACCTCCTCACAGCCGGTGAGATCCGGTTCCGGTTCGTGGCCACCATATGATGCACCAATGGACATATCGTCTTTTTATGGAGGATCTTATAAATGAGGCCGGCAATAAAAACAATCACCCATTCGGGCGATTTTTATCCGGTAATAGAAGGCCTACACTAGACCGGGGTGGTCGATGATCTCTTTTTCCACCTGATCTGAATCCGGATAATTGTAGCGGATGATGTTTTGTAGGTGGAACAGGCTGTCTGGATCGATGCCCGTGAATTTGATGGCGGTCATACCGGCGGTGCATCGGATGATCTGGCCCTCGACCTCTACCACCGGTCCCTCGTCCGAATCACCGAGCAGGATCTTCATGTAGCAAGTCTGAAGGGGTTTAATATCCGCTTTAAGCGGCAGGAGGCACCCGCCTACGCTTAAATTGTCTATGGAATCAGAGATGTAGGCTTCCTTTCCAACGGTGACGGTCACCTTCACCTTGAAGGGCACCCGGCTGAATCGACGCTTTTCGGATGGCATGGTCACACCCTCCATCATCTTAAATCTAAGCGAATCATGGGAGCCCGTTTGACTCCAGGGCACCATGGTGGGGATACGAGCATTTCTTGATACTACAATATGTTCCCACCGGAATCAAGGACGGTCCAACGATTTGAGGTGAATGAAAAGGTTTGGTGTCGCAACTTTTAAAAATGTGACTATATTTAGAGCCGTTGATTTAAATGTACGTAGCCGGCTTCCATTCATTTGGTCTTGAATAAGATCTCTGAATCCTACATGAAACCCTTCATCTTTCAGATGAAAATCCCAAGGATGCCAAATGCCCCAAAGTCAAAAAAAAGCCATCCTGTGCCCGAATTGCCGGAAGTTGATCGGCCAGGATGAGCTGTTTTGTCCATTTTGCAGTACCCGGAACCCCGGATCTTGGACAAAAAACAATCCGGTCACCCGAAGTATCGATGATGCTGAAAAACTTATTAAAACGATAATTTATCTGAATGTCGGCATGTTTGCCCTCACCGTTTTGTTGAATCCCTGGTCGATGAAACTCTCCTTCAATCCGTTAACCTTTTTTGCTCCAGAGTTGGAGAACCTGCTGCTTTTGGGTGCCACCGGGACCATCCCCATTGATCGGTATTTCAGGTGGTGGACGCTGCTTTCGGCCAATTTCCTTCATGGCGGCCTGCTCCACATCGCTTTTAACATGATTGCCTTAAAACAATTGTCCGTCGTGGTGATCCGTGAATATGGCGGACACCGGATGATTCTGATCTATGTGATCGGCGGCGCCATCGGTTTTTACGTATCCTATCTTGCGGGCGTCCGATTTACCATCGGGGCTTCCGCAGCCGTTTGCAGTTTGATGGGGGCGCTTCTATATTATGGGAAGAGTCGGGGAGGCCTTTACGGCCAGGTGATCTACAAACAGGTGGCCGCCTGGGCGGTCAGTCTGTTCATTTTCGGACTGCTGGTGCCTGGCATCAACAACTGGGGACACGGCGGCGGTATTGCCGGGGGAATATTGCTAGGTTTTCTTCTGGGGTATCGAGAAAAAAAACCCGACAACAGCATTGCCAGATTCCTGGCCTATCTATGTGCCGGCATTACGGGACTGGTACTGCTCTGGGCGGTTGCCACCGGTATTTATTTTCGACTGACAGGCTAAAGCCCATGGCATCAATTATGAAATATTCCTTCTAAAATGCCTTTTTACCTGCCCGTTCCAGTTGTTTCTCTTTCTCGCTGCTGATTTTCGCTTCCGTTTCGATGAGGTGTTCAAGGTTGGTGACAAAATAAAACATGACATGATACTCGTCATTTCCCAGTCGATCCCTGACCTTCGAAATGATGAGCCGATCTCTGTTCTTTTCCCAGTGATAAACTGCTTTACCCTCCCTGACTTCTGCAATTGTCCTGGGCTCACCGTATTTTTCCCCGAGGGTTTTCAAAATCTCCATCCCCTCTTTTTTCAGAGTGAGCCGAAAATAAAGAGGTCTTTTGTTTTGGTTTGAGAAAACCAGTTCGACAAATGTAAAGGGGGTCCGGCCCCTCTGGCCGGGGTACCGGTAGGTCAGTCGGGAAATATTGTGCTCCACGCGGGCGCCGACCGCGCTGTTCAACCGGCGGTTCAGATCCTCCAAGGAAGGGAAATGGTCCGCCAGCAGGGAATGGGGTATTGTCTTCAGATCGATGATTCCCTTTCTCTCAATAGCGTCGGCACCGAGTTTGGCGGAGAGGTCTTTCCGCGTCTGCTTGGTCAGTCGGGTCGTTGGGCCCAGATTGAAAAATGTAAAACCCCCTTTGATTTCTGCAATCTGTTGGGACTCGGAAGCCTGGGGAATATCATCTGTATTTTTCCCCACCCATAATAAGATTCCAATCCCCACAGCGATCAGGCAAATGGTGACGGTTGCGATAAGCAATGGTTTAGTTCTATCCGGCATTATCCAAGCGCTCCGGTTCAGGCCAATGACTCGGCAGCTTCACTGATGAGCCCGGCAATGGGTAATTGATGCGGACATTGTCTTTCGGCCTTCGAAAAATCGACGGTTGTCCATGGTGAATCCTGTTTGGTGGTCAACGAACGATATAATCCAGATGCCAGAGAAAGAATCGGTACCTTTAGACCGGTTTTTCCAAAAGGAAGGGTGGGAACACGATGCATTTCAGTGTGTTCCGCCACAGCGTCTTTAGGACCGAGAAGCGCCATTCCGGCACCGGCTGTTTTAAGAAATTGACGGCGAGGCACATTTTCTCGAAGTTTCGCCATGTGGGGTTTTCCTTTCGCCTTCACCGAATGTGATCTGGCCTTCATGTCGTTCGTACCGAATTTCGTTGTCAACGGCCACATGGATGGCCCACGGCACTTCACCGGACCCCCCTATTGGCAGATCTCCAAATCGATACACGTTTTCGGAACAACATCATGATAAATCCCAAGGCCCTCTCCGTTTTGCCGATGCTGGCCCATCCGCCCGACTCGGCACCACTTTTTTGCAGAATTGTTTCTAATTGACAACCGGTCTCGATTGCCTATATTTCCATTCGAACAATTACTTATACACCACCGGCAAATAAGTTGTCGAGGGAAACCGATCTTAACGTGCGTGTTGGTCAGGAGGCATGGACATGTCCGATCCATTTGACGATGAGCTCCAGAACGACGAGACTGAAAACGGTGAGGAGGAAAGTTTTGCTGATCTGCTGGCGTCATACGAGTCCGGCCTGAACAATGATCTTCGTGTCGGAGACAAGGTGACGGTGAACATCATCTCCATTGGAAAAGATACCGTATTTGTAGATACCGGAAGCAAAATCGACGGTTCGGTGGACAAAGCAGAATTGCTGGATGAAAAGGGTGAACTACCCTATGGGGAGGGAGACCGCCTGACCCTTTACGTGGTGGCGGTAAAAGAGGGCGAGATTCATTTGTCAAAGGCCATTTCCGGTATCGGCGGGCTCCACATGCTGCAGGAGGCCCACGACGGAGAGATTCCCGTGGAGGGGCGGGTGACCGAGACCTGTAAAGGCGGTGTTCGTGTGGAGATCCTCCAGCGCAGGGCTTTTTGCCCCATCAGCCAGATCGATTTGAAATATGTCGAATCGCCGGACCCGTATTTGGGACAAACATTTACCTTTCTCATCACGCAGCTTGCGGAAAATGGAAGAAACATCGTTGTTTCCCGCAGAAAACTGCTTTCCCGGGAGCAGGAAAAGGTGCAGAAGGAATTTCTCGCGGGTGTTCGCAATGGAGATGTATTGAGCGGCACCGTATCCCGGCTGATGTCTTTCGGAGCATTTATTGAGCTTGCCCCGGGGCTGGAGGGGATGGTGCATATTTCCGAGTTGGGCTGGTCTCGTGTAGAAACCGCAGAAGATGTTGTAACGGTTGGCGATGAGGTGAAAGCCAGGCTAATCGGTGTTGAAAAAATGGAGAACGGACGTGTGAAACTGTCCCTATCCATGAAACAAGTTCAGGAAGACCCCTGGCTTTCCGTGGGCCAGCGGTTCGATATCGGAGACAAGGTGAAAGGCAAGGTTACGCGCTGCATGGATTTTGGGGCCTTTGTGGAGATCGCCCCCGGCATTGAAGGGCTGGTGCACATCAGCGAGATGAGCTACATCAAACGGGTGATGAATCCCGAAGATGTGGTAGCCGCTGGCGAAACCGTACCCGTTGTGATCAAGGAGATGAACCCTGAGAGTCGGCGGATTTCCCTGAGCATGCGGGATGCCGAAGGGGATCCTTGGCTGGATGTTTCTGAAAAATATCCGCCGGGCCAGCGAATTGAAGGCGTCGTTGAAAAGCATGAGTCGTTCGGGATTTTCGTTTCATTGGAACCGGGTGTCACCGGTCTCCTCCACAAGTCCAGGATCAGCCGGGCGGAACAACCATCGGCGATCGAACGGCTCAAAGTCGGAGATGCGCTGCCGGTCATTGTTGAGAAGGTTCAGCCCGGTGAAAGAAGGATCACATTGAAACCGGGTGACGCAAAAGAGGAGGGGGACTGGAAACAGTATTCGACAGATGGAGACCCGTCCCTGGGATCGTTGGGAGAGCAACTGCAGCAGGCACTTGCAAAAAAGAAACAGCATTGATTCCCAAGAAAAGGAGTTATGGCATGTCAGAAAATAGGATCCATGATCTTATCATCATCGGCGGCGGGCCCGGCGGATTGACCGCCGGCATCTATGCCATGAGAGCGGCTTTGAAGACTGCACTCATCGAAAAGGGAATTCACGGCGGCCAGATCGTGGCCTCCGACGAGGTAGAGAACTGGCCGGGGATCGAGCGGATCGGCGGGGCGGAACTGTCCATGAATTTTGCCCAGCACGCCCAATCCTACGGACTTGAGATGGTGTCCGGAGAGGTTGAGGCCATCGAGCCGGGGCTGGATCACCACACCATCCGAATCGCCGGCGGAGAAACCCTTTATGCTTATGCGGTTATTTTGGCACTTGGGGGCAATCCCAGAAAGCTCGACATTCCCGGAGAGGAGACCAATTACGGAAAAGGGGTTTCCTATTGCGCTACCTGCGACGGTTTCTTTTTCAGAGACAAAACGGTTGTGGTCGTGGGCGGTGGCGATACCGCAGCAGAAGAGGCTCTGTATTTGGCAAAACTGGCCAAGCATGTCTATCTGGCCCATAGGAGGGATGCGTTGCGTGCTAGCATGCTATTGCAGCAGCGGATCAAGAATGAATGCAAGATCGAGGTGTTGTGGAATACCGTTCTCACAGCCATCCGGGACAATATCGGCGGGGTCTGTGCCGTGGACCTAAAAGATACCCAGACCGGGGAAGAACGGCCTTTGAACGTGGACGGCGTATTTATTTTTATCGGATTTGATCCCAACAACCATCTGGTACCCGCCGGCATCAAGATGAACGCCGATGGTTATGTGGTGACCGATGAAAAATGCGAGACCGCCATCCCCGGTATTTTCGCTGCCGGGGATCTTAAAGAAAAATACGCCCGCCAGATCGTCACCGCCGCCGCCGACGGCGCCACCGCGGCATTGGCGGCCGCTCATTTCGTCGAGGGCAAGAAGGCCGGATCGGATACCTGCGAATTGCCACCGGAATAGCGGCTACTCGCCCGGAAACCGCGGTTTGCGTTTTTCCATAAAGGCGGCGATCGCCTCCATGAGGTCTTTGGATGGAATGATATTGGCGCTTGCGGAGGCCACATATTTTAACCCATCCTCCACGCTTTTGCCCACGCCGTAGTTGAGGACCTCTTTTGTTGACTGTACTGCCAATGGGGAGTTTGCTGCGATCTCCTCGGCCATCTGTTGACCGCCCGCCATGAGGTCCGCTTCCGATGCGAAAACAGTGTTGACGAGGCCGATCTTTTCCGCGTGCCTGGCGCTAATGTTCTTTGCCGTGTAAGCCAGCTCCCGGGTGATGCCCTGGCCCACGATGTGAGGCAGCCGTTGGAGAACACCGACATCGGCAACAAAGCCGACGGCCGCCTCCTTAAGGCAGAACAGGGCATCTTCACTACAGATTCGGATATCACAGGCGGTGGCCATATCCAGACCCGCTCCGATACAGTATCCATGAACCGCGGCAATGACCGGTTTCCGGCACCATTCGATACAGGACATCGTATCCTGAAGTTTCAATAGTTTCCTTAAGAACCGTGATTTTACACCTCCCCCCTGATACTTTTCCATCAATTCTGGGAGTTCCTCGGCCATACCCATCAGATCGATTCCGACGCTAAAGCAGCTGCCCTTTCCGGCAAGCACCACCGCCCGGATATCTCCATCCTTGTCAAGATCCTCAAAAATGGGGATCGACTCTCTCCAGGCCGGCGGATTCATAGCGTTCTTTTTATCCGGACGATTCAGATAGACCCAGGCAACGGGCGGCGTTTTTTCCACTTGATAGAACTCGAAGGTCATGATGTTTTATCCAATATGGGTGGATGTTTGCTAAATTGTGGTTTCCATTTGCTATGGATCGCTTACGCTTTTTCTGCGGGATCTCGCAAGTTCATGGCATCCATCAAGATGGCTCTCAGATCTGCGGTGATCATTCGTTCCTTGATGGGGCAGCTGTCCTGGAGAAGCAGGACCACATCGTTCCACGTCAAAATGTCGCAGGCAGCCTTTTTTCCTCTGACCTCACCGATTCTTGCATCCATCAGGATGCCGTCTTTGAAAAACAAACCGCCTTCCCTTTGGGTGGCCTTTTCCACCACGCGAATGGTGCAGGTTCTGCTGTCAATATCGATGAGTTGCACGAACATTTCAAGAGAGACGGTGTGGAGCAGACCCCCCTCCGCCTCTTTTTCGATACTATCCCGAATGGTTTCCACCAGGTCCTCCACCACGAATGGCTTTTCGATATATCCCGATGCGTCTTTTTGCAGAATTTGCTTTTTCCAAGTGGGAGCCTTGTATCCGGTCAGTATGATGACCGGTATATCTGGATAGGATTCAGTTAGATGGGCGATCAGTTCAAAACCGTCCATATTTGGCATCTGCAGGTCGGTGATAATAAGGGATATCGATTTTTCTTTCAAAATATCGAGGGCTTCAATTCCATCTCCCGCTAATAAAGGGGTGAACCGGGTTTTATATTTGGCACATTTTTTCGCTATCAGGTTTCTTAAAATCCGATCATCGTCCACGATCAGAACGTTTCTTAACATTTGAACTCCTCTATCGGTTCGGGCCTATCATTCGTTGGTATTGTCCGACCCGCGTCTTTTCAGCGCCGGATAAGAACTGTTTCACGAAAAAGGTTTCAACACCCTAGTCTCCTAAAGTCGTGACTCTACCCCCTTATTGAAACCGTGTCAAATGCTGGTTGATATCGATTTCGACGATGGTTATCTTTACCCGAAAAAGATCGGGCCGGAACAGTTCATGCCCAATCCCTTTATGCAACGACACATTTCTTCCAAGGCCCTGAACGACAGGTTGCAGACGATGTTGAGATTTATCCTGACCCTTCTGGCGGTTTTGTACGCCATCAGCCCCTTTGACCTGCTACCGGAATTTGCTACCGGTGTTCTTGGATTTATTGACGATTTCATCATCCTATTTGTTCTTTGGCGGGTTTTCTATTCACAAAGGGCAGGTTCGCCCTTCGGAACCACCGGATCCAAACAGGGACGGTTTTTTAGGAATGAATCTTACGGGGCAAACGGGAATATTCCAGATACAGAAAGGGAGAAAGACCCATACGAGGTCCTGAATATTTCGCACAACGCCTCTCCAGACGAGATCAAAGCGGCCTATAAAAAACTCGCCGGACAATACCATCCGGATAAAGTGCATCATTTGGCAGATGAATTCAAAGACCTTGCGGAAGAAAAATTCAAGGAGATCCAGGGCGCGTATGATAAGATCCGGCGGGACTAGTTTACACTGGCCCATAAACACGTTTAACGGACCCTTTTTGCACAAGCTGGGTCGCCTGTGACGGCCACTCGCTTAGGTCTTACGAATATACGCGGCTCAGGGAAATTTCAGAGAAATCTTTTCCCGGCCCTTTTTTCTCTTTAATTTAACTTTCAATTCGATATTGGCGTCCCGGATGCCAAGTGCCAACGTCATCTTACCCTTGTTTTGATCGATGTGCGTAATTTCCCGGAGCGTTTCAATAATGCTTTGTCCGACCTCCCGGTCCGGTGCGGGGAGGTCCGCTCTTCGATACTCCGCGGTGATCCGGATGTCCCCATCCTCGGCAACCGTGACGGTGATCTTTTCCGCATTTTGGTTGATACCATGGAGCGCAGAAAGAGCGATCCATTTGATCGCAGCCGCCCTTTTCTCTTCATCTCTATTGATCCGAGACATCTCCTTTAATGGATCGGAAGTTGCAAAACAGTCGATCTGTTCCTGGATCTTCAAGTGTAAACTGCCGGTGTCTTTCATAACGAGTACCTCCTTTGAATGCCGTTTACCCGACTTGAAAGAAGTCTAGAGAACGTTGTTAAGCATATGCTCTGTGGAAAGGTTCCACACCCACCTTACGGCGGTGGCCGTTCCAATCTTCTAGTTACCAATGAATATAGCAACCAAAACGGGTGAGTCAAAATCCGATGTGGGAAGGGATGTGATAGAGGCGCTGTTCGAGTATAAAAAGCGGGAATGGAAGGCGGTTTATCCGCCTAAACCAGATTTGAACCGTGGCGTCAATCCAACACATCCGAGATGATGTCGTCCCAGTCCGCTTCACTCATTTCTTCGGTGTCGGTCAGGGCCTTTTCGATCAACTGTTCCAGATCTGCCCGGATCCGTTTTGGGATTTTTCGGTCAGGAAAATATTTGAATCGAATCTCGGCGGTTTCCCGTGTGATGATGGAAAGCGCCGCTTCTTCTCCCTTCAACCGGTCATAGGTTGCGTCAAACAGGATGCCGTTGTCAAAAAACATCAAGCCCTTGGATTTACCAGGGCTGCGGACTTCCAACAGGCAGGTTTTTTGTTCCAGGCGGATCATCTGTAGAAAACTCACCACAGAGATGCCGCGCATGGCACCACGCGGTATATCCCGCTCAAGCACTTTAAGGGTGGCCTTTGAGAGCTGTTGAATATCCACAGGTTTTGGGAAAAAGCGGATGATATCTCGAGGGAGTTTTTTTTTCAGGGCTGGTGTTCCATGCGCGGTCATAACAAAACAGGGAATCACAGGATGGTGCAGATTGATGTATGCCAACAATTCCAGACCGTCCATTTCCGGCATCTGAATATCCGTTATAAGGAGAGAGATTTGGCGTCTTTTTAACACCTCCAAGGCTTTTTTACCGTTTTCCACGGTGATGACATCAAATTTATCCTCGTATTTGCCCATGAAGGTGGCCAACCGTGCCGATAGGATCCGGTCGTCTTCAGCGATCAGGACTATTTTCATCGGTATCCTCTCTGTTGTTTTCAAAAAATGATATGAATGTGTCGGAGAATGCGGTCGATACTAACACAAAAACGGTGCATCGCGTCAATGCTAAACAACAAAGGCCCTGTTTTTTCAAGGTAATAATCAGATCCCAGCCATCGGGTTTCTATTGACAAGTTTCATCGGTTTTCTTAAAGTTGTTATGGAGTCTTCACAACCCGCGATTTTATATAATATGCTGATTTTTTAATGTTATTGAGTCAACATCCTCATTACAGGAGAACCTGTTATGAAAAAAATGTCTTTCGCTGCAATCCTAACGGCTATTTTGCTTCTCTTCAGTTGCTCCTCCGGAGGACCCGGTGAAGGTGTCACAATCGCCAAGATAAACGACTATCACCTCACAGTGGATGATTTCAAACGGCAGCTGGCTTACGAGGTACAGGTTTCGGAGGATTTCAAGGTGGATAAAGCAGTCGGGAAAGAGTTTCTCGATCAAATTATCAGCAAAGAATTGTTGATCCAGGAAGCGAAAAAGCTTGACCTCGATCAAAAAGAGAGATTTCTACTGTCCATTGCACGCTACTGGGAATCGGCGCTGATCCGAAGCCTGATGGAGATTAAAACAGAAGAGATCAGCAAGAATATCATCGTGTCCCAGGAAGAGATAAAAGCGCACTATCAGAACCTCGTTAAAGAAAGCGTTTTGCCACCGCTGCAGGATATGGAGCCAATTCTGCGGGAAGAACTGACGGAAAGAAAAAAGACCGAAGTGATCGAGGCCTGGGTTAACGGACTCAGAAAATCCGCGAATGTGGAGATCAATGAGGAACTCCTCCTAAAAAGTCTGTAAAGGAGATTCACATGGCCAATGCCAAACATCGTCGTAGACAACACTTCATAAAAAAGCGTTTTCAGTTCAATTTCATTTTAAAATTCTGCATTCTCATTGCAATCGGCGGAGCGGTTTCCACCGGGTTGCTCTTCTTTTTTTCAAAGGGAACCCTCACATCGACCTTCGAAGGATCGCGACTGGTGATTAGAAACACCGCCGAAGTGATTCTTCCCGGAATTATCTATACCAATCTGATTACCATGGTTTTGATTTCTATTGCATCTATTGCGGTAACGCTTTTTATTTCCCATAAAATTGCTGGCCCTTTATTTCGACTCGAGCAGGACATTTTGGTCATCGCCAAAGGCGATCTGTCCAAGAAGATTTTTTTACGGCAAGCCGATCAGGTTACGGAAATGGCAGATAACCTCAACAAGATGGTCATTGAATTGAGAGAGAAGGTCGTCGATATTGACGGTGAGCTAGGGGCGCTAGTGGCAAAAGCACCCGAAGCCGACGTACCCGCAGCTTTTGCAGAGGAATTGAAAACCCTTCAGGGCAAGATCCGGACACATTTTACCTTTTGATCCGCTAAACATCTTTACCGAGCCGGGAGGTCTTGAGTCCACAATCCGGATACATCACATCGGTCGTAGAAGACAACTTGGAAAAGTTCCTGATATGCAAAGGTGCTAGTATGAAAAAGACATTATGGGTTGCTGCAAAGGGGCTGTTCATTCTGCTTTTTGCAGAACTGATTCTGACCGTTCCCATCTTGACAGGTATGAACTATACCGGTGTTTCAGCGGTAGCGGCCTCCGATTCCCAACCTGCATCAAAACCGTTGGGCGCTTCGCTAGGGAAAACAAAAAGATTTATCGACAACGGAAACGATACAGTTACAGATCGCAAAACCGGTTTGATGTGGCTTAAAACGGGACGGGCGACATTCGGAGCCATGGACTGGCAGTCTGCGGAGACCTATTGCAGCCACTTAAAGCACGCCGGTTTCAACGACTGGCACCTTCCGTCCAGGGAGGATTGGAGATCGATTATTAGCCAGGAGAGAGAGAATCCCGCTCTTTTGGAACCCCAATCGTTCAGGAACGTGGTGACTTACCTGGATTATTGGACAAGATCGACGGTTCCCCAGAGCCCCGGATTTGTCTGGGCGATGAATCTTTATTATGGGAAGGGTACGCTCCTGAACAAAAAGAAAACGGCATTCGCCTGGCCGGTTCGAAGGGCTTATGAACTTGCCGCAGTCGACCGAAAACCGGTGATAGACAAGGCGGCGGCAGATATCGCCTCAGGGATTTATTTGCAGGAAGAGGTTCGATCCCGATATACCATTCTCCGCTACCGAACGAAAGCGGATCTGGTGATGCTGGATCGCCGTCTTAAAATACCGCCATCCATTGCCTCACTTTACCCGAGAGCCTCGGAATTGTATGCTAAAAAACTCGGCACCCGGATCAAGAAAAAAATGGATTTGATTTTCGTCAGCGCGCAGAGAATCCTGGATATGCGAAAACGGATGGATAAGTTGGTAATACAGGTGTATCCAAATCGAAAATATATGGTGAAAGCGTTCCAGGATCATCGCGGTTCCAAAATAGCATCTTCTCATGCCATTTATGATTATGTGCAGCATGCTGTGGGAATCAATCTAAGAAAAGCCAGCACCCAGGTTCTGGGGCACCATATGGCACTTGCCATCATCAACAACTTCATGCCGGTGCGTCCCCCTGTAAAATCGGTCAAAATCATGGCCTCTTATGTCGATCAGCAACTCACCCCTTAAAGGGTTCGCACAAGAATTATCTCACCATTCCGATTTGTAAAAAAGATGTTGATGTTTACATCGTGATGTCTTCGACCATGGTTTGCAACTGGACGACATGACGCCGCTCCTCTTCAATTATCGCCTCCAGTTGTGCCAGGGCTGATTTCTCTTCGATGAAGTTTTGCAGCATTTGGTAAAAGATGATGGTATCTTTTTCAAACTCGGCGGCCAATTGGACCAGATCCTCCACGGTCCTGACCCTTTCCATATTCTCCTTTGTCAGAGAAAAGCGCTGTTGCCCCATGGACTGTTCGAAAAGCCGTCTCCCCATTTTGGCCAGTGACGGATCCACGACATCAATTTTGACGGATTGCCGCATGTTTCGAAAATGTTCCGCGTGGGTGGTCTCCTCGTCTGCCAGGGATTTCAACTTGGATTTGAGGATCGGATTCATCTGATCTTCCGCCGCATCCAGATAAAAGGCCGCACCGTTTTGTTCTAGCTGAACCGCAATATCGATGATCTCGACCGTAGAAAACATTTGATGTCCCAACCCTATAAAAAGTTTGCAAACCGAACCTTTATGTTCCGTCTTTGATCAATTTCGATCGGAGTTGCGGGCATACTTTTCCACTTGCGCCACAATTCCCCTGATCATCTCTTCCTGAACTTGGCTCGTTGTTTTAAAGCGAATACCGACACCCCGGGGGGTGTTTCGGGCAATCTCGCCCATGATCTTGAAGGGCTTGTAGTGGTGGGCCATAGAGAGTGTCATGGGGAAGGTCATGCCCTGCGGCAGCGGTTCCGGCGATTCCAGAAAAGCACCCCCCAAGCTGATATCCCGGATAAATTTCTGCCGGGCAAAATTATCTATTACACAATCTGCCGTCAGTTGGCAGGGAATTCTTTCATGGACTCTCTTATTGACACCGCAGATTTTTTCGGCCTGTTCGATCAACCCTGCTAACTGCTCCATTGACATCTCCTCTACCAAACGATTCAGTCTGGCCGTCAATCGAACTCTTTGGACCCGCTCATCGGCAGCGGCCTTTTTTTCCTGGGTCAACCTTTTGACATAATAGATCAAGTCACATCCGCACTTTACACACTCAGCATCAGCCGGCCGACATCCGTTTCCGCATTTGGGGCATTTTTTCATAGTGGATCCTTTCCCTGGCAGAGACGCATCCGAGGATGATCTGTTCTATCATGGTACCCATTTTGGGTCTTCTTTTAGAAAGAGCCCTAACACTTTTATCTAAGAATAACAAACAGTATCTATCCATGGACAATAAAACGACCTGCCGGTAGGATGGGATGGAAATCGAAAAGGGGAGGTTCTTTATTATAATTCAACCCTATTTCAGCGAGGAGAAAAAAAAGGTTTGCAGTGACTTCAATTTGGTTTATTCTCAAATATTCATTCCGAATTCAATATCTGTTCGAAAAGGCGGCAGCATGCCCAAGAAAGTGTTGATTGTCGACGATGAACCCAGCATCGTCGTATCCCTTCAGTTTTTGATGAACCAGTGTGGCTTTGAGGTAATTACCGCCACAAGTGGAGAAGAAGCACTTGAAACCATAATGAAATTCAATCCGAACCTCATTTTGCTCGATGTTATGCTACCCGGTATTGACGGATACGAGGTGTGTGAAATCGTTCGCCTGGATCCCAAATGGAGGAAGGTCAAAATCATATTTCTGTCTGCCAAAGGCAAGGAAGAGGACATTGCCAAAGGGATGGTGTTGGGGGCGGATGAATACATAACCAAACCCTATTCAAATGCTGAGGTTGTAGAAAAGGTGACCAAACTTTTGCTGGAATAGGGGGTGCCCTCATCCTCATTCCTCCGAAAACACCCCTGATGCATCGCTGCAGCATTCCACCAGAATTCAGATCCCCTTTCGAAAAAGAGCCCTCTTGACTTTATTTAAATACAATATTAAGAATGCTGTCTTCAGTTTTTAGCCCAAAGGAACCGATTATGCCGATTTATGAATTCAAATGTATGAAATGCAACGAGTGTTTTGAACTGCTGATGATGGGTCAGAAAGATAATGTTGAGATGAAGTGTCCCGAATGTCAATCGGAGAACCTGGAACGCGTTCTGAGTTCTACCAGCTATCAGATCGGGACGTCATCTGGTGGAAATCAGGGTGCGACCGCCCAGACCCGTACCTGTTCCGGTGGTTCTTGCACCACCTACGAAATACCGGGCCCCAATGGGTAACCGCCTGCTACTAAAGCGATGAAAGGCCCATCCCGTATCCTGAACTGCGTTAAAACCACCTGTCCGGAACCCCCAGATCTTTTCTTTTCATCGATTTACATCGGCGTGATCTAACAGGCAGCCAATGAAACGGATCCATACCCAGGAAAAAGAACAATTCAAATCGCTGTTCAAACAGGAAAACATCGATCGGTTTGAAGATCGGTACAAAATTTTAGAGGTCTTTCTTCAGACAGAACGTCATATCACCATCGACGAGTTGCTGGATCTCCTCGCCCAAAACGGACTTCGATACGATATTCTGTTTATAAAAGACACGCTGAAACGGATGTGTGAGTTCGGTTTTGCCAGGGAAAACAGCTTTGACAATGGGCGGGTAAGATATGAACATCGGCATTTGGGACAGCACCACGATCATATGGTCTGTACCAAATGCGGCACCATCCTCGAATTCGAGAATCATCAACTCGAAAATCTTCAAGTTCAAATTGCAGCAGCCAGCGGGTTTCATATTCTCCAGCACAAAATGGAAATATATGGCATTTGCAATAGCTGCTTCAAAGACCGGGTTGACCATATGCCGCTGGCCGCAGCGAAACCCGGGGATCGTCTGACCATCTCAGAATTTACCGGTGGTGCCGGGTCTCGTATGCGGTTGATGAGTATGGGATTAAGGGTCAAAGATGAACTAGAAGTGATTTCCAACCTCAACCGGGGACAGGTTGTCATCGCTCTGGAAAATAAACGCTACGTCCTTGGAAAGGGCCTTGCCGGGAAAATTCTGGTGACGAGGGTCACCGGCAAGGTGCACGATCCCTCGAATCCCGCCGGCCCGGAAGAAGTTGTGTCTATGCCGTTAAGCGAGATAAGCGAAGGCCAGAGCGCAACAATTCTCAGGGTGGGGGGTAATGGCGCACTTCGCAGACGGCTGCTTGAAATGGGGCTTGTTAAGGGTTCCGATGTTTATGTTGAAAAATACGCCCCTTTGAAGGATCCGGTGGAGCTTGTGGTAAAGGGCTACCACGTTTCTTTAAGGGTGGAGGAAGCGGCACAAATCACGGTCTACGATGTCCTCTAACGGAAAACAGGAAAAGGACACGATTACCATTGCATTGGCCGGCAATCCAAATGCCGGAAAAACGACCCTTTTCAACAATATCACCGGAACCCGGCAGAAAGTGGGCAACTGGCCAGGAGTGACCGTTGAAAAAAAGGAAGGGCAGGTCGACAGATTTGGCCATCATCTTACCATTATTGACCTACCTGGCACATACAGCCTGACGCCTTTTTCAATCGAAGAGATCATCACACGGGATTTTATTTTAGATGGGGGCCCTGATGTGGTTATCGACATCATCGATGCCTCAAACCTTGAGCGAAGCCTCTATCTTGCCACTCAGCTCAGAGAGCTGGACACCAAAGTGTTGTTTGCACTGAATATGGCGGATCTGGCAGCAAGTCGGGGCGTCAAGATCAATGTCGACAAGCTTGAAGCGCTTCTTAAGATTCCGGTCGTATTTACTGTTGGCAACAAGAACCAGGGTACTGATGATCTGATTAAGAAGGCTATAGAGCTGTCCCGTTTACCGGAAGCGCCCCATACCGCCAGAAGAGTCAAGTACTCTTCTGATATTGAAGACCGGATAATGAAACTGCAGGATTTCATCTCAGCGGAAACCGACGGAAGGTTTCCCTACAACCTGCGTTGGACAGCCATCAAGCTTTTAGAGAACGATGAAATCATTCGGCAACGCATCCTGGAACATACCGGACCTGTCGGGGAAACCATCCTGGAACAAACCCAAGGCCACCGTGATCGTCTGTCCACGATTTTCAACGACGATCCTGAAATCGTCATGACCGATGAACGATACGGTTTCATCGCCGGCATTATTAAGGAAACGGTGACCATATCCACCCGACGGCGTGTGGATATCTCGCGGAATATCGATCTTTTATTGACCAACCGGTTTTTCGGTTTTCCCATATTCATCTTTTTTATATGGGGAATGTTCCAGTTGACCTTTTCTTTAGGGGAATACCCCATGGGGTGGATCGAGGATATTATCCACATTCTGTCGACGACCCTTGGATCCCTGATGCCGGAAGGGTGGTACAAAGACCTACTCATCAAAGGAGTGGTTGCAGGCGTCGGAAGCGTCATTGTGTTTCTTCCGAATATATTGATCCTGTTTTTTTGTATTTCGCTGTTTGAGGATACCGGATACATGGCAAGAGCCGCTTTTCTCATGGATAAAGTCATGCACTTGATCGGGCTTCATGGGAAATCGTTTATTCCGATGCTCATGGGATTTGGTTGCAACGTACCGGCCGTAATGGCCACACGGACGCTGGAAAGTGAAAAGGATCGCATCCTGACGATTCTTATTACGCCCTTTATGTCCTGCTCTGCCAAACTGCCGGTATATATTGTCCTCACCGGTACTTTTTTCGCTGCAAAAGCCGGCTCTGTCATTTTTATGATCTACCTGACGGGTATCTTGTTGAGTGTTCTGACGGGCCGGCTTTTTCGTTCCACCCTTTTTAGGGGGGTGGAAGCGCCCTTTGTTATGGAGCTCCCCCCCTATCGTGTACCCATGCTGAAAAGTCTGCTGATCCACATGTGGGATCGCAGCAAGATATTTCTCAGGAAAATGGGAGGGGTTATCCTTATAGGCTCCATCGTTATCTGGGGCTTGTCCAACTATCCGCAGGATCCTCGATTGGCAGCCGTCTACAAGACCCGCATTGAGTCGGTCCAGACGGCCTACCTGGAGAAGATACGCTCGGCTCCGGTCGAACTTAAAGAACAGCTGGAAAAAGAGCGTGAGGTGCGAATCGCCGATGTGAACAAAGAGCAGAAGGCTAGAACTGCTGAACACTCCTTTATCGGCCGAATGGGGAAGTTTATCGCCCCGTTGTTCGCCCCCATCGGTATCGATTGGCGGGGAGGTGTGGCGCTGGTCAGCGGTTTCGTTGCAAAGGAGATCGTTGTCAGTACAATGGGGGTCCTTTATGCAGCAGGGGCCGATGACCCGGGAGCGTTGGGCCATGCTTTGACCACGTCCGGCATGACCCCCCTGTCGGCACTTTCGATGATGGTGTTTGTTCTTCTCTATCTGCCCTGTTTGGCCACGATATTCACTATACGAAGGGAAACCGGATCGATCCGTTGGATGTTTTTCAGCATCATCTACAGTACGGGTATGGCGTGGATCGCATCGCTGATTGTGTTTCAGGGCGGGAAGCTGTTCGGTTTCGAATAGGGATGGCCACCACATGGCAGCAAGAAGGATTTTCAATCCAGCGGCGGGTCTGGTAGGATATGTTCTACATTCCATGGAGGATATAATACAGACAACTTCCAACTGAACAGGGAAATACTTACAATGAGCCGGAGGGTTTTATTTGCGATATGGGTTTTGTTTACGGTAATTTTCATATTGAGTGGTACCGTCCACGCCAAGCGCTTGGCGATATCCGCCGGAATCGCTAACATTCGGTCGGGTCCCGGCACCCAATATGATGTGTTGTGGCAGGTTGAAAAGTATTATCCTTTGTCGGTTATCGAAAAATCTGGGAAATGGTATCATTTCAAAGATTTTGAGGGCGATGAAGGGTGGGTTCACCAATCCCTGGTAAAAAAAATACCCTCGGTCATCACCCAGAAAAATAAATGTAATGTTCGTTCAGGCCCGGGCAGCAAGTTTAAAATAATTTTTACGGTAGAAAAGGGAATTCCGTTTAAGATTATTAAACGGAAAGGTGCCTGGATTCATGTGGAGCATGCTGACGGGGACAGGGGATGGATATATAAAACCCTTGTTTGGTAAATATAGGATATATTGGGTGTAAAAAAAGGAATGAGACAGCGTCGGGCGATAGATACCTTTGGCGTTCTATAACTGAAAATTCCTCATCTGTGATGGAAAAACGGCCCTAATGGAGGGAAAATGGCAAGGAAAAAAAGGGTTACGCGAAAGCAGTTATTAAAAGAGCCGGATAAAGTAATCACAACCACTGGAAAGGTGATCCAGACCATTCAGGTCTACAAGACGCAACTGAGCTATGTCGCGGGAGCGTTAATCGTTATGCTCCTGGTCATAGTTGGATTGCGTTACTATTCCGATGTAAGGGAAAACAGGGCATTTGCCATGTTAGATCAGGCCCTGAGCAAGTATGAAGCGCGGAAAAGCGATGTGGGGGCCAAACAGGCGTATCAGGACACGATGGAAGATTTTGAACGGATCGTGAACGCTTACTCCGCTAAAAACGGTGGAAAGATGGCCCGATTGCTGTTTGCCGATATTTGTTACGATGCCGGTGAATTCGAAAGAGCGGTCTTGCTGTATAACCGGTCCCTTGAAGATTTCGACGGGAATGCCTTTTTCAAGAAATTGATTATTAGCAGTCTCGGACACGCACACCAGGGGAAAAACGATTTGAAGACTGCACAAAACTTCTACCAAACCAACGCTGATGACGCGGAACCCTTTTTGCGAGATGAAGCCCTTTTTCACCTGGGAAAAATCTATGATGCCATGGGGAAAAATCTAAAAAGCCAGGAAGCGTTCCAAGAGATCATCACCGAATTCCCCGCATCCATTTATGTCAACATGGTCAGTGAAAAGGTTCCCGGATAGAGCTATTTTCCTGCCCAAAAACCGGAATGGCTAACCGGACCGCCCGATTAGCCATTAGGGGAAAAACAGATGAAGAAATCATTAGGTTGCCAATTGGAAATGCAATATCCTTGCCAAAAATGAGAAATTTTTTCCGAATCTCAGCAACAATCTGAAATTATTATCATTTGGCATTCGACCAAATTTTTCTGCCATTCTTCATCCTTTTTGTTCATGCCGGATTGGGAGGGGCGATGTCCCGAATGGTTCAAAATTTTGAACTCGTAATTGGCGGCTAACAAGATAAACTATTGTAAATAATCATAATATTCTATTCGCAGGCCGGGTTTAAAATTTTGAACCACAGCAGAACAAATAGGACGAATAAAAATAACAATCCGATATTATTTGAAATTTTGGGTTTATCAGTTTGAACCGATGTCGATATCCAACTTTTTTATCTTCTGGTTCAGACCGCTTTTGCCGATTCCGAGGATCTCAGCAGCGTGTGCCTGAACGTTGTTGGATATTCTCAGCGCACGCTCAATCATCTTCCGTTCAACCATGACCAGGGTATCGGATAATTTGGCGTCAGCGATTATCCCCTCGATATGCAGTGTGTTGCTCACGTCATCCCTGAACCCTCTCGGTAGGTCGGATACCCCGATTTTATTACCCGAACACAGCACCATTGCCCTTTCAATGACATTTTCAAGCTCCCGTACATTTCCAGGCCAGGCATAATTGTAAAAAAGGCGTTCCGCTTCCCCGGATAACCCTATGACTGGCGGGTCCGATCTGCGTTCAACCGAATATTTATTAATGAAATGCTCGACCAGCAAACGGATATCCTCCTGGCGATCACTCAAAGGGGGAAGGTGGATATTCACCACATTCAAGCGATAATACAGATCTTCCCGGAACCTGCCCGCCGCCACCTCTTTTGTCAGATCTTTGTTCGTGGCGGCAATCACCCGGATATCAACCGTTACCGCTTTCGTTCCACCGACCCGCTCGAAAACCGTTTCCTGTAGAACGCGCAGCAGTTTGACCTGTAGCCCCTGAGACAGCTCTCCAATTTCATCTAAAAACAGGGTTCCCCCATCGGCGAGTTCAAATCGACCTTTTTTCTTTGACACCGCACCGGTAAAAGCACCTTTTTCGTGACCAAAGAGCTCGCTTTCCAGCAGATTTTCGGCAAGCGCACTGCAGTTTACAGCGACAAACGGTTTTTCACACCGAAGACTGTTATAATGTATCGATTTGGCGACCAACTCCTTGCCAGTCCCACTGGCCCCATCGATGAGGACGGTTACGGTTGTGGGGGAAACCTTTCGAATGGTTTTGAACACGTGCTGCATCACTTTGCTTTTACCGATGATATTACCGAATCGATACAGGGACTGGACATCATCGAGCAACCGGCGGTGCTCCTTGACCACCCGGTACATGGCAACGGCCTTTTCCACGTAAATGACAAGGCGGTCGTTGTCGAACGGTTTGAGAATATAGCTGTAGGCGCCCTTTTGCATCGCTTCTACCGCTTTATCTACGGTTCCATGGGCGGTCATCATGATCACCGGCAGATCGGCGTCGTCCAGTTTAATCTTTTCCAGCAGTTCTATGCCGTCCATCCCCGGCATTTTCATATCGGTCAAAACCAGGTCCACATCAGCGGATTTCAATATCTCGAGGGCCTCCCCGCCACTGTTTGCCGTCAAGGATTCGTAACCCTCCTCTTCCAGAACCGCACTTAATATCAGGGGATAATTTTTCTCATCGTCAACGATCAATACGGTATCCATATTCGGATCTCGCCTTTTCTCTTTTTATGTACCGATTCCGGTGAACCTTTAGGGATCAGTGCTGGCCTGAACGGGCCACGCTCTTTTTAAACCGATCCGTGACGCTGGTATCTTGGCAGTTCAATAGATACGCGTGTACCGCCTTCACTTCGGTTTTGAATGGCTACGGCACCATTATGTGATCCAATTATTTTTCTCACGATACCCAGCCCCAGTCCGGTGCCCCTTTCCTTGGTTGTAAAAAATGGGTCCCATATTTTTTCCGTCAACTCTTCAGGAAAGCCCTCTCCGCAGTCATCGAAAAAAAGGTTGATAGAGGCATCGTCATAGTCGATCCCCACGGAAATGGTGCCGCCTCCAGGCATGGATTGCATGGAATTGATCAGGATATTTAAAAACGCCTGGTACAGCATGGTGTCGTCCGCCGGTATATCCGGAATCGAACTTTTTATGTCGGTTTCGATCCGATAGCCGTTGTCTGACATTTGTGTGGACAGAAAATTAATGTTCTTATGAATAATTTCATCGATTCTGCAGAGCGAAAAATCGGGAGCTTTGGGTTTGGCGTAGTTTAAAAAATCGGTGATAATGTTGTTCAATCGACCCGATTCCTCAACAATAATGTCTGCGATGGAACTGGATGAGGAATCGGACGCCACCTTTTTCTTGAGTAATTCGGCGGAACTCCGGATGATGCCGAGAGGGTTTCTGATCTCATGGGAAACACCTGCCACCATTTCACCCAAAGAGGAAAAATGCTCGGCACGGCTCAACTTTTCTTTTAATCTGAGCCGTTCGAGCGCGCGCTGTTCAATGATGCTTTCTCCCCTTTTTACGATAAAAATCAAAATTATCAGTAGAGCGCCCATCACGACCATAGAAGTCGTAATGACGTAAACTTGAAATTGAAAGATCGACCGATAGTCTTCTGAAAGATCCTGTACGATTTCGATAACGCCGAGAACGGGGCCGGATAAGCCGGTAAGGGACTTTTCAGCTCGAAATGGTGCAAAAGTAATCATCTTATTTTCTCTTGAAAATCCCAACAGTATTGCCAACCAGTGACCTTTTTGAACTAGCTTAGAAGTTGATTTGCCGTTCAATGCTTCCGTGAATCCCTCGCCCCCTAAATTTTTTTTGCCAACAAGCGTATCATCGAAGCTATATGAAATCGTATGTTCAAGATCGTACAGGTTAACCCTCTCCACCTTGAAACTATGCAGGGTACTTCTGACAACCTTATCCAGAATGTCCCGCTGCTCCTTGTCTCGGAGCTGGATTTTACCGTATTTCAGGGCCACTGGTATGCTGAACTGTATGAAAACCTGGTGGTTGAGATTCTCGACAAGTAGGCGGGCAAACTCCCGGCTTTTCTCCTGTTGCATCGCTTTTGCCCAATGAACATTGAGAAAAGAGAGCGTTACGGTCCCCATGAATACCACTATCAGACTGGCGATAGTGAAGAATTTAACCAACCTGAACGGTTTGACTTTTTCAACTGAATTCGGAGTTGTCATTGTTTCCGGTCCCATGTCGGATAGACCGCACAACTGGCTTATATAATTTGAAAAACCCTATCCAGGTGCAACCATATAGTGAATTTGCATTTTTATCAAGGCGTACCTCACCGCACAAGGACGCGGCATGCGAGTTTATTGCCAAGGCGGTTTTTTATTTCTCGATAGCTTCATGGACAGGAAAAAATAATGTGATTATCGACCATAAAACCGGTCCGGAATGAGGAAATGACTTTTTATTTTATTGGAATTCGATCAGATGCATACAATATGTAGTATTGGGAACCGTGTCGACACAATATATGTAATTATATATAAATTATATATAATTACATATAAAAATATCTTGACAATGGGCTTTTTATATTCAATTCTCTACCATCACGGCTTAGCTTTTATAATTCATGGCGGCCATAGTTTCTCACAATAGACCCCCAAAACTAAATTTGCCGATTTTTGAATCATGCCGAAGCTAAAAAATCACTTAAAAGAGATCAGGGAATCCCACATGATGAGCAAAGCGGAATTGGCTAGAAAAGCGAATGTTTCTCCCATCACGATTGCTCGGATTGAAAACGGTATGCCGTGCCGTATGGAAACAAAACGAAAGATTATTCTGGCCCTCGGTTTTAATCTGTCGGATAAAAACAAGATTTTCAACAATTAAGAGCATATTATGTTTTTCGGGAAAAAATTTCAACTCACGGGTTTGGATATCGGTTCCGGTTCGATAAAGGCCGCAGAAATAACAGATACGAAAAAGGGCCGGATGCTGAAGCAGTTTGCCGTCATCGATATTGCGCCGGAAGTTATCGAAGATGGTATTATCAAGGATCACGAAGCGGCTGCTGCTGCCATCCGCACACTATTCAAGGAAAACGATCTGAAAGACCAAAATGTCGCCATCTCCATCGGTGGGTATTCTGTTATCGTCAAGAAAATCAGTGTTCAGACGATGACGGAAGAGGAGCTCCAGGAAACGATTCAATTTGAAGCGGAACAATATATCCCTTTTGATATCAGCGACGTTAACCTGGACTTCCAGATTCTCGGAGAGAACGAACATAACCCGAATCAAATGGATGTGCTCCTGGTGGCCGCGAAAAAAGAGATGATCGATGATTATATCAATCTTGTTCAATTGGCGGGTCTGAACCCCTGCCTGATCGATGTCGATGCATTTGCCCTCCAGAATATATTCGAATTGAATTACGAACCCGAAGATGAAAGTGTTGCCCTGATCGATATCGGTGCCAGCAAGACGTCATTGAATATTCTGAAAGGTAACACTTCTGTATTTATGAGGGATGTCTCCCTTGGATGCGGCCAAATCAACCAAAAGATCGTCTCATTGACCGATTGCACACTGGAGGAGGCCGAAGAGATCAAGCAAAGTGACCAATCGGAGAGAATTTCCCAAGCGGATTTATCGGAGATTGTCACCTCCGTTGTATCAGATTGGTGTGCTGAAATCAGGAGAGCGTTAGATTTTTTCTATTCGACCTATCCTGAAGATCATATCAACAAAATTGTGCTTAGTGGCGGCGGTGCCAACATTGTTGAGTTCAGGGAGCTTCTGGCTGGAGAAACTTCCGCAGAAGTGGAGGTGATTTCTCCCTTTAAGAGCTTTGAAATCAATGAACGGCTGGATCCGTCGTATCTGGAGCGAATTGCCCCGCAAGCCGCCATTTGTATGGGCCTTTCTATCAGGAAAGTTGACGATAAATGATACGTATCAACCTGTTACCGTTTCGTGCGGCAAGACGAAAAGAGAACGTAAGGCGGCAGATCACCGGCTTTCTTCTGTTCCTGATTATTGTTACAGCAGGACTGATTTTTACGAATATCTTCTTCAAGGGCCAGGTTGATGAGTGGACCGGCAAGGTTAACTCCACGAGAGTCGCTTTAAACGCCAAAAAGAAGCAGGCGGCAGAAGTCGATCGAATCCAGAAACAGCTCGACACGCTCAAGAAAAAAACGGATGTTATCATCAACCTGGCGATGAGCCGCAAAGAATCGGTACTCCTTGTCGATACGCTGACAAAGATGGTGATTCAAAAAAGGATGTGGTTTACTAGTCTTGATGAAAAAGGAATGGGACTTGATATCAGAGGCGTGGCACTTGACAATAAAACCGTCGCGGATTTTATGACCCGCCTGGAAAAATCCGTGCTGTTTAACAATGTTCGCCTCAAAGGCACCCAAAAACAGAAGATCGGAGAATATGACAACCTGAAAAGTTTTGTCGTTACCATGGACAAACGGCCCTTAAGTGAACTTGTCAAGCCGAGGGAAGAAGTTAAAAAATCATGAAAAAGACCAGTATATCCTTAAAGTCGCTTGACCCTTTTTTTGAGAAGCTTGAAAAGCTGACTAAAATTCAGCGTCTGTCAATATTTATCGGTTCCTTTTTAGTACTTGTCGTTGGATTCGGCTGGCTGGGGATATGGCCGAATTACCAGAAGATCGATGAGCTGAAAACAGAATATGAAAACCTGGAAAACCAATTGAGGCTGGCCACGATCAAAGCGGCCAAACTTGGTAAACTCAAAAAGGAACTGGCAGCGGCGCAGGCAAAATTCAATATCGCCGGAAAAGCCCTTCCTGAAAAGGAAGAGATACCCTCGCTTTTGGCATCGATCTCCAGTTCCGGTAAAAATTCGGGTCTGGAATTCGACTTGTTCCAGCCAAAACCGGAAATAAACAAAGAATTTTACGCGGATATTCCGGTGTCAATAACGGTTCAGGGCAGTTACCACCAGATTGGTACCTTTTTCGATAAAGTCTCAAGTCTTTCCAGAATTGTGAATATTAAGGATCTGAAGATGAAACCCTCTGGAAAGAAAGATGGCAGCCTGACCACCTCGTGTACAGCCGTAACTTACAAATTTCTCGAGGATGATTCAAAGAAAACCGGAAAGGGAAAACCCAAAAAGAAATGATTTATCATGAGTAATACGTCCCTCACCATCTGTAGACTGGCCTATGTTTTATGTCTCGTTTCCTTATTTTTTGCATGTGGAGACCAGGAAACGAAAATGCCGGCACCTAAAAAGGTGATCACTCAGAAAATCACCATCGACAAGGGTAAGATCCCAAAACCCGTTGAAAAAAAAGATGCGGTTGTACCGAAACCGAAAGAGGCTGCTCCGATCGCTGCCAAAAAGGCGGCTGCGAAATCGGCCACGGCGGCAACGGATGCAGCACCTTTAAAAAAACCGACGGAGCCCGTAGCTGCTGTAAAAAAATCGCCTGCCGAAAGCAAAAAGAAGGCGAAAGCGATGGCTGGCGAACCGGGGATGGAAGCTGGGAAATCGAAACCGGAAGAGGAAAAACCGATGGAGCAAACTATTTCCTATAATCCCCAAGGGAAGATAGACCCCTTTGCGCCTCTTTTTTCAAACAAGCCCGTCGTGGCAACTAAACAGGAAACGGCTCAAGGTGCAGCCGGTAAAAAGAAAGTAAAGAAAAAGGAGCGGAGAATCCCCAGAACACCCCTTGAAAAAATGGATCTGGGTCAGTTAAAGCTGGTCGCCATTGTCCGATCGCAATCGGGTAATCGGGCGCTTGTCCAGGATGCCACTGGAAAAGGCTATGTCCTGAACAAGGGAACTTATATCGGAATCAATTCCGGATTTGTTACAAGAATTGCCAGTGATCGGGTCATTATAGAGGAAGAGGTTGAAGACCTCTATGGTAAAGTAACACTTCGCGAAAAAGAAATTGTACTTCAGAAGCCTCGTGGAGACATTTAATATGAGTAATTTAATGGGAAAATGGTCGGGTTTCGGAAAGATGGTCATCTTGTTGTTGACATCGTGTGTCATTGCAGCCGGATGTGCATCTTCTAAAGGCGCTAAACAGAAAAGTGTGGAAGCCGGCCAGACGATGGTTGAAAAACAGATCTCTCGTTTGAGCGCCTCAGAAGATCCGGATTCAGTTAAGATTCGGATTACGGGAAATCAGACACTGACGTACACATCGGTTAAGCAGCCCGCCCCAACCGGTGTCGTCCTTTATTTTCCTGAAACGGGCGTTGCTGCAGGTAATGAGGGTAGTGACCTGCTGCAGGATAGCGGGCTCATCGAACGGATTAATCTTGCTGAGCTGAAAAGAACCGGTATCACAGCCCGATTGGAGATCTTACTGAAAAAAGACGTGCCTTATGAGGTGCAACGGGACGGGGATGATCTGGTAATTGTATTTCCCAATGTGTCCACACAGGCTGAAATGACACCTGTAAAGGAAGCGACAGAGATCCAGCAGACGACCTCTGAGGCAGATGCCACCCGGCTTATATCCGTATCCACCAGCAAACTAGAGAACAGCGTTGACATCGAAATCGTCGCAGATGGTGTCGTTAAAGACTATAAATCTTTTACCATCAGCAATCCGGCACGCATCGTTTTTGATCTTTTTGATATCGCGAGCCCTTCCGATAAAGAGCAAACCATAGAGGTGAACACTCCCTGGGTACGACAGGTTCGACACTACGGATACCCGGATCGTGTTCGGGTGGTTCTGGATACTGAGGAAAGCTATCTCGAAGCCTATACTGCCAATCAGAATTCGGAGGGGTTGTCGATTCGAGTGGGTGCAAAAACTTCCGACGGTTCTCAATCGGCTACCGCTGCTGCGAACCCATCCTCCCCTCCCCCATCCGCTGGAAAAGCTGCCGAGGGAGCGGCTTGGGTTAACCGTATCGATTTTTCAAGTGAAGATAGGGGCCCATCAACAATTATTATTGGGACGACGCGACCGGTCACCTTTGAAATCAATCGGCTGAATGAGAAAAGGCTTCAACTTACCCTGCATGACACCAAACTCCCTGATTACCGTGCGCGTCCGATTATCACAGAAAGGTTCCAAAGCGCAGTTGATCGGATATTACCGCTTCAACCAGCGGGACGACCCGATACCACCCAGTTTGTTGTCGATTTAAGGGAATCGGTGCCGTTCCGGCCGGAACAAACGGGAAATCTTCTTGAGATTCATTTTGATCCATCTTCCATTCCACCGAAACGAATCGATCCTACTGAACTTCCTGAATATCTGAAAGTTGTAGAAGAGGGACTTGCCATTGAAATGCAACCGATGGCCGTTGCAACGTCATCTGATGAGCCGACAGTAGTTTCATCTGTCTCTGCTCCTGGGATAGAGACAGAAACGGCGGCAGTCGTTGGAGAAACAATACAGGAGCTGGCAGTTCCCCAGACCCAGGAGCCGGAAACGTCTTTTATGGCGCCCAAACAATATACTGGAGAAAAAATTGCCCTTGATTTTTTTGAGACCGATATCAAAAATGTGTTCCGGATATTGAGAGAAATCAGCGGCAAGAACTTTGCAGTCGATAAGGACGTATCCGGCCAGGTAACCCTAAGCCTGGATCAACCGGTGCCGTGGGACCAGGTCCTGGATTTGATTCTGAAGATGAATCAGTTGGGTATGACCATGGAAGGGGATATCATTCGTATCGCCACCCATCAGACACTGAACAGCGAAAGGGAACTGGCGGCTCAGGATTTGGCCGCAATGCAGGAGAGCATGGACAGGGAAAAGGCTCTAGAGCCCCTTATCACTGAATACATTCCCGTGAACTATGCCAATGCCGCGACTGATGTGCAACCTCAGATTGTTACCACCCCTGAAAGGGGAAGCGTGACGGTGGACACTAGAAACAACCAGATCATCATTACCGATACCGAAACAATGGTTGCGAAAGCTCGTGAGACCATCAGGCGGATCGACAAAGTGACGCCGCAGGTAATGATTGAAGCGCGAATTGTCGAGGCCACCAGCACCTTTACCAGAAATTTCGGGGTTCAGTGGACGATGAATGCAGGGCCCATATTTACCAAGGAATTCGCAGGTGGATTGCTACCGGAAGGTGCATTGGACATCAGCATGACATCATCCAATGCGGTGGCTGGAAATGGCACACTCGGAATCAGTTTCACGAAACTTTCCGGAACACCGTTCGAGCTGGTCAACGCCCAGTTGTCCGCTTCGGAATCCCAGGGCCTGATCAAGATCGTGTCTGCACCTCGCATTTTAACCCTTGATAACAAAGAGGCTTTTATCAAGCAGGGACTGGCTTATCCATTAACAAAGCTGGACGCCGATGGAAATACCGTCGTCGAATTTCAGGATGTGGCTCTGGAGTTGACGGTCACCCCACACGTAACCCCAGACAATCGAATCTCACTGACCATGGCGATTAAAAACAATGAGGTCGGCGCCGTAATCAACAATGAAATTTCCTTTACCACTAAGGAGACGACGACAGAGCTCCTGGTCAATGACGGAGATACCGTGGTAATTGGCGGCATCCGGAAGACTACAAAAAATGACAACGAATCGGGCCTTCCTGTTCTGAAGGATATTCCCGTACTGGGCTGGATGTTCAAAGAGGAAGCCATTACGGATAATCTGGAAGAATTGCTGATCTTCATCACGCCCAAGATCGTTCTCCTCGAACAACGGACCTCCGGTTGATCTCTTCGTACAAATATATCGCCAAAAGAAAAGTCCGCGTTACTGCGGACTTTTCTTTTGGCTTCTTGAAGTAACATCTTTATCTTTACAAAGATAGCAGCCAGTAGGATTTGCCCTTCAGCCTTCTGGATAGAAGCCTGATACAGTTGGCCTCATCCAATTCGGCCCCCACTTCTCTGTTAAATTACCAGGGCGTTTAAGACGGTATTGCTACTCTCGGTCATCGCCAATAGTGAAGTATAGCAGAACGGCTTGCGGTAAAAACCCGGTGTGCAACGAATTTTCTATACAGTACAAGTTTTAGCAAACGCTAATGAAAGGCTGATGGCATGGAGCAAAAATTACAGCGACGTGTAAGCAGCAGGTATTACTTCATTCTATCGATCGAACTTTTTGCCTCGGCCGCAAGTTGGTTATCGGGATTGATATCGACCACTTTTTCAAAGGCCTTTATAGCATTTTCTTTCTGACTCTGGAGCAAGAAGGCCCTTGCCAAATCAAAATATAGCAGTTGTGCGGTTGGGGAAAGCTTGACTGCCTTTTCTAATGATGCCACCGCATCGTTCCCATTTCCTAAGGCCATATAGGTCCGACCCAATCCCTGCAGGGCATCAATGAACATATTATTGTGTTTCAATGATGCAAGAAAATAGTACTCTGCCTTTTCGAATTCACGTTTATAATAATAAGCTTGACCGAGGTTGAACAAAGGATAATAGGGCCTTTCATATAGAAGGTCTTCCGATAGCTCCTTGAAATAGACGATGGCCGCATCCCAGTTTTTTTGTCGGAGATAGGCCACTCCAAGATTATTCTTAACTTTGGAGAATGCAGGATTAATCTGAAGCGCTTTCTTAAAATGAATGATAGCGAGGTCTATCCTCCCTTTGCTCATATAGGCCAATCCCAGATCGTTCTGGAGCTCGGGATCATCCGGATTAAGTTTTTCAGCCTCTAGAAAGTGCTTCAGGGCCTTAGTATAATTGCCCTGCTGATAATGAACTTCCCCGACGTTGCGAGTGGATTCAGCCTTTTTCAGGCTGGATTCTTGGGTAGATGCACATGAAAAGACAACGAGGAAAAAGAGTAAAAGATATACAGGAGAGATTCGACATGCACCTGACATAGGGTACACCTGGCTTTTCGTAATATCTTTTTTTTATAAAACCGTATCGATCGGTTGCTGAATCTGCCGACCGATACGGCTATAGTGCAAGGTTTTATAGGGCTAAAACAACTATCTGATGATGATTATTCAATCGTTATCGTTATCGTATCTGTGGCTTGGGCGCCTAAATCATCTTTAACTGTAAATGTTACAACGTAAGTGCCGGCTTGCACAAATTGAATGCTTTCTGTGTTTGTTACGCCACTTGTGAAAGTTGTATCGGCCCGGCTAGTCGGTACGGTATCTGCCGGTCCGGTAACCGTGAAAGCATATGAGGAATAGGTGCCCGATCCGTTTTCGGCGTTTCCTTTGAAACCAATCGTCGTATTGACGTCGTAGGTGGTGATAATTGGCGATACGATATAAGCTCTCAAGGTAGTCAAGGTAGTTGACGGAACGACGACGTTTACCTTGACAGAATCGGTGCCGGTTTTTCCGGTGCTGTCGGCAACCGTGGCTGTAAGGGTGTGTTCACCAGGTTCAAAAAAGGTGATTGTAATGGTGCCGCTTGTCCCAGAGCTGGTACTGCTTGTGGTGGGACCCTTAACGTTCACGGTATAGGAGGAATAGGTGCCGGATCCACCGGTTGCTACCACAAGAAATGTTGTGTTGGTAGTGCCGGCAGAATTGAAAGCAATTTCGGAACCATCAGGTGGAGTCGTGATTTTGGCCACGACATTGTAGGTACCGGCCTCAGCGGCGGCTTTTGCCTCGGTTCTCGTATCACTGGAACTGCTGCAAGCGGAAAGAACCGCCAGTGAAAAGAGCAGTATAAAGAGGAACACCACACGAAAGTGGCTTTTTCTGCCCGTTTTAAAGGTTCGGTTGTCAATAGCCATGGCTGACCTCCTTAAACCAACTAAATTTTGTTGGAAGCATTATAATCCGATACATGGGTCTTATGCATGGAGATATGAATTTTATTGGACTTGAAAACGGTATTGAGCGATTTCATCTCCGTTAAGAAAAAACTTAATATGCCATTTGCCATAGAACTTAACACTGTATCCGGTGGTTTCCGACGCGGAGAATATTCTCGTTAAAAATCCAGCCTTGCTGAATTTCAGCCAGGATTCGACCGAGTAGGTTTTTTCTTCCGGTAAAAAGAAGGTATGTTGACTGGTATCCTGCAAATTCCCGAAAGCGTTGTACCATTCCGCCCGAAACGAATACGCTCCTTTGGATAGCCTCCCCAAATCGACGTGAACATGAATTTTGTCATGGGGGGAGAAGTTGTTCACCCGTTCGCTGGGATCACTGTTTTTGTACATATAGATGCGATACTCAGTTTGCCCGGGAGCTTCAGTGCCGAAAACTATAATCGGCAGCAATGAAGTTATCGCGAATGCGACGGATCTGCAAATTGAAAGCAAACTGCCCGCGAAATGAAACCATCCTTTGTTCATTACAAATATGGGTCCGAAATCTACCAGATTATCTTACTAACTAACTGAAGTTTCAAACAATTGTCAAGAAGAAATCTGTTATTTATCTTCTTTTCCACTATTTTTACTACTTTTACCAATGAACTGGAAGAAAAGATCTCTGTTTCTTTTGTATTTACATGTTTCAGCCAGTTATGGATGCTTCGTTGGATCGGATATAAACGACTTTGATGTCTCTCTGGTTTAAGAAATATATCAGTTCTAGGGGTAATTGAAGGTGGGTGAGAAGAGTTTTATGATTCTCTGCAGTGTCTACCAAAAAGCCGGGTATGGTAAATAAGGTGTTTCGCTTTCCAGACCGATTCGCTGCCTGTATGGTAGGGTCTTTGACAAAAGTTGCTCCGGCAGCCGCAAAAAGCATGGGAAGGGTTTCACTCGGATTGTCATTTTGTCGGATTTGAATGACACGAAAGCCGGTTTTTTCTATTGCGTTAACGGCATCACCGTATAAATCCCCGAAATCAACAAAAACAGGCGTTCCATCCCGGGTTGAAATCAGGTTGGAAACCGCCTTGACTTGGATACCGGCATACGGAAAGGTAATCCCGACATTCTGGGTATAGGAGCATCCCAAAGCGGACATGACATCTTTTACAAACATTCGATTGTCCAATGCGTCGACCTTTACAACCCTCGGTTCGTAAACAGAATAAAGGTCGGAGTTTTTTAAATCGTCTTTAATTTTCCCTTTTTTCGTTAAGATCTCTCTTATGATAATATCGTTTTGTTCCAGATATCTCACGACCGTTTCAGGTGTCTGTTCATGGACCCCTTCAATTAAAAATATACAGAGGGTCCTTAAGGTTACCTCAGGAGATTCGATACCGGGAAATAGCCATTTTCCGTGGATTTGTATCTTAACCCCACCTTCTGAAAGCCCCAATGTTTTGTGATCCGGGTTCAAATTCATAACCGCCATAACAGAATCGAGTATCTGGTCAAAGGGGGCTTTTGGTGAAAGCTTTATTTCTTTAAGGTTTTTCCAGAACGAGTCAGCAACGAAAGAATAAGGTGATTTCTTGCGGTTTTTACCGCTGAACATGATGCGGGTTTTATCGGATAGAACAAGGATCGGATATTTTGAAAGATCGAGTTTCAAATCAGGTCCGGATATTTGAGGAAAATAATATTCGCCTTTGTTAAGAAGCGTTGCGCCCAACGCTGCGGCGATATGGGCAAGATTTGATCGATGTTTTGATTCGTCAGATACGGCAGACAGAAGCGGTTCTGTGTTAAATGAAGAGGAGGATGCCCGGTTTCCTTCAGCCAGAGCCTGATGCTGTTTCATGTTTTTCCCAACGGTTGGGAGGTATACCTTCTGACCGGCGTAAACTCTATTGATATCCTCGATTTGCGGATTCAATTGCTTGAAAATTTCAAGTGCTCGAACATAGGCTGCGGTTCCATACATACCAAAATTCCTGGAAATAAGAACCGATATGCAATCCCCCCGCTTTAGCGTATATTCCGTAGACAAAGTAGTAGATGAATCTTCTGCATGGGAAAGGGTCACGAAGGGAATGGTAACGGTGCCGCTGGATTGTCCTGGCAACGACCCCAAAGGGATTTTTTGTAAGGGAATTAAAATCTGTTGTCCCGGCCGGATCCGATTGACGTTTCGGATGTGAGGATTGATTCGCCTGAAAATTTTTAAAAATTCCTGGAAATCCTGGTAGGCGATTTCTCCCTTTTTCTTGAACACTTTAAGTATCCAGTCATTTTTCCTGACCTGATAGGGTTCGCATAAAATATCTTTTCCCCGATCATATCGAACCGTATATTTTTTATAGGTAAAGGCAGCAAAAAGATGGGAAGGCGAAAGATAAGATCCGAGGAAAAGCAGTATCATGGCAAAGGATACTTTTCTTGCGACCGATCTCATTTTTTGTGAACCTTTTTGAGTCCAAGTTTTTGGGCGATATCTTCAGATACACGCTGGACGAAACGTTTCAAATCGTTCCCGGTAATCGGTTGGCCGGGTGCCGGGAATTTATCGATATCATCCGGTCGTATCAAAACAGGCGAGTTACCCAATTCCGGTTTGGGAGTTATGTTAAATTCGTTTGGAAAACGATTTTCAAAATAGAGTTTCTGGAATCCCATAAATTTAAGAGAGTGGGCGGTAGAGTCAAGGATTGCAGTTTCATCGGGCGTTACAAAACCGTGATTTTTGGCTTTAACAAGTCCGGCAAGGGATTCCCCGCCGTGAGTACAGGCGATATGACCATTTCGGTTGGCGGTCAATTCCCAGTCCATAATGGACTGTTCCGTCACTTCTACGAAAAACACCTTTGAAATCCCCGCCGTCCGGTTATATTGATCTGCCAGATGGATCACACGGGGCATGGAAACCGGGTTGCCGATCATGGCAGCCTGCGCCACACTGGGCTTGACGGTGATCGATTCAAATTTTCGCTTCAAAGGATCCGATTCACGATAATAGCGATATACAGGGTTTGCATGAACCGACTGTACACCAATAATTTTTGGAAGCTCCTGAATAATTCCAGCTGCGTGGAACTTCAGAAACCCGCTCATCACCGCCGTGATGTTGCCGGCATTACCGATAGGGAGGACAACGATTTTTTGATGCATGTCATATTCGAAATCCTGGGCGATTTCATAAGAAAAGGATTCCTGACCCAGTATGCGCCAAGCATTTTTTGAGTTGAGCAAGGCCACAGGGTAATCTTCAGCCAAAGATTCCACAACTTTCATACAGTCGTCGAAAACACCCGGAATTTCAAATACCGCGGCACCGCTTCCCAGAGGTTGGGCGAGCTGTTGCGGCGTTACTTTTTTATGAGGCAGCAAAACAGCCGATTTAACCATGGGCTGAAGATAAGCCGCATATAGAGCGGCTGCGGCTGACGTATCGCCGGTGGAGGCGCAGACGGCCAGCACCTCCGAAAGTTGTTCGCTTTGAATCAGGAAGTTGAGATAACTCAAGGCACTCGCCATTCCCCTGTCTTTGAAAGAAGCGCTGGGGTTTTGACCATCGTTTTTAAAGTAAAACCGGATACCGGTTTTTTCCTTTAGATACGGATTCGCCTCGATCATCGGTGTATTTCCCTCTCCCAGGTAGATGGCAGCCTTTAATGGAATGATAGGACCGATGAACTCATGAAAGCGATATATTCCCTTTACCGAAGGTTCCGTCAGCATTTTTCGATAGTCAAAGATCTTCCGCCAGGTGTCTCCGGGCAGGCGGTTTTTATCTTCCGCTGTATGGATTTCTATCAGAAGCACTTCCCCGCATACCGGGCAAGTATAAAGGAGTTTTTTAATACTGAAAGCGCCGTCGCAGCCCAGGCACCTGTAGGCCATTTCTCCAGAAGGAGATGGAATTAGGTATGGGCGGACTGATGCAGGAAATTCGCTGACTTTCATTTCACGATATTTTCCATTCCTCCCATATAGGGGCGAAGTGCTTCCGGTATGACGACCGAACCGTCATTTTGCTGGTAATTTTCGATGATCGCGGCTACGGTTCGCCCGACTGCCAAACCAGAACCGTTCAGCGTGTGGACCAGTTCTGTTCCCTTCTTGCCCTTGCGGCGAAAGCGGATATTGGCGCGTCTAGCCTGGAAACTCTCGAAATTACTGCAGGAAGAGATCTCTCGGTATACACCTTGGGCCGGCATCCAGACCTCGATATCGTAGGTTTTGGCTGCAGAAAAGCCGAGATCGCCGGTACACAAAACGATGACACGGTAGGGGAGTTCTAATTTTTTCAGAATCGATTCGGCACAGGAGAGAAGTATTTCAAGCTCTTCATAGGAGGTCTCAGGAGTCGTGAAATTGACCAATTCGACCTTATTGAACTGGTGCTGACGAATCAGGCCTTTTGTGTCTTTGCCATAAGAACCGGCTTCGGATCTGAAGCAGGGCGTGTACGCGGTGTAACGCACCGGTAATATCCCTTCATCAATGATTTCACCCTGGAAAATGTTGGTAACCGGAACTTCGGCCGTTGGAATGAGATAATACTCCCAACCGTCGATTTTAAAAAGATCGTCTTCAAACTTTGGAAGCTGCCCGGTTCCTGTCATGGTCTGCTTGTTAACCATAAACGGCGGCAACACTTCCCTATAACCGTGGGAGGCGGTATGAACATCCAACATAAAGTTGATCAAGGCTCTTTCCAGCCGTGCGCCGGCCCCTAAATATAGTGGAAACCTGGCACCAGTAATCTTGGCGGCCCTTTCAAAATCAAATATTCCAAGCTCAGTACCGATGGTCCAATGGGGGCGCGGCTGGAATGGAAAAACAGTTGGCTCCCCAACGGTTTTTACAACAGGATTATCTGCTTCACTCATTCCGACAGGCACCGAATCATGGGGAACGTTTGGAAGCCTCATGATGATTTCCTGAACTGTGGATTCGGTTTCTGTCAAGTTTTTCTGCAAATTCTTGATTTTGCGGGACACTTCCCTCATTTCAGTCACAACAGCGTCGGTGTTTTCGCCCGTTTTTTTCTTGCTGGCAATCTCGTCGGACACCACATTCCGGCGGTGACGGAGGGTTTCAGTCTCAAGAAGGAGATCTCTTCTTTTTGTGTCCAATGCCGTAAACTCGGCAAGGCTTGCCTTATCCCCCCTTGCTTCCAGCATCTGCTGAATTTTGTCTAAGTGACGTCTTATAAATTTGATTTCAAGCATCTTTAATCCGGTTCAAGATTATAGTGTTAAGCTGTATTAGAATCGATAAATGTTGTTTGCCGTGGGCGGTTAGTCTGTAATATGGACAGTTAATTTAGTCAATGATTATTGCAAGTTGACAAATTTTCTGATTGTTATATAATAAAAGGTTAAATTGAAAATATATTCGGGAGTGCATTTATGGAGGAAATTCAAGACACAAAAAATGAAATTCGTAATCAGGTGGCATCTAAGATTGCCGCCTTATCCGATGAACAGTTGGCGGAGAAAGGGATGCGCATCGAAACCCGGCTTTTTGAATTCGCTAATTTTCTGGAAGCGGGTATCGCCCTTTTATACGTGAACCACCAGGATGAAGTGCCAACCCAAAAAATTCTTAAAAGGTGTTATGATTATAATAAGATCGTCATTTTACCGGCGTTCGATACCGATAACAAAACCATCAAACTGATGAAAGTCGATCACCCGGATAAGGATCTCAAAGTGGGCCCAAGGGGTTCTTTGGAACCGGATCCTGAGCGGTGCAAAATTGTACCGGTGGATTGTATCGATATCGCGGTAATCCCAAGTATAGCGCTGGATGAAAAGGGGGGCAGGGTTGGATCCGGCGAGGGGTATTACGACCGGCTGATACCGGATCTGTCCATTACCACCCGTAAAGTGACCCTGGCTTTCGAAGAACAGCTCTTTCCCCAAGTCCCTATGGAATCCCATGACAAACATGTCGACATTATCATCACCGAAAAGCGGATCATCTATAAAATTTGATCCCGCGTGAGATCCAATTCGGTACGAGCTGCACTGGGGTATGTTTGCTTTATTTTGTTGCCTTTCGAAGTAGATTTCAGTGCGGTGGTTTTCCGACCATGATCTGAGACGGGTGAATCAAGCGATAGAAATAGGGGCTTTGATCCGGATGATCATCCAGGCCCTAATCCTCTGGATTCAACACGGTTTCCAGTTTCCGGAGATTTTCCAGCTCACCCACGGCAACCACCGTTTCACCTGCCTTGATGATGGTTTCAAAAGAAGGTTTGAACCGCATTTGGCCGTCCGCCTGTTTAATGGCGATGAGTATCAGGTTGTAATTCTGCCGGATATTGGAATCCTTCAGCATTACGTTCACCAGGCTTGATTTTCTTCCGACGGGTATTTCTTCCATCTGGATATCCGTTCGCTTGTGAACCAACGCAAGGTTGAGAAAACTGGTGACAGTCGGTCTCAGGATCCGCTGGGCCATACTATGTGCACCGACATCATAGGGGGACTCCTCCGTATCCGCTCCTGCTGCGATGAGCTTTGTTTTCGACTCCTCCTGATCGGCTCTGGCAATGATGTTCAGATCGGGATTCAACTGTCTCGCCGTCAGAATGAGAAAAACGTTCTGAACATCCGATGCCAGCGCCGCGATCAAGCCCTTGGCCCGGCAGATTCCGCCTTTTAGCAGATTTTCTTCATCGGCAGCATCTCCCGGTATATACAGTACCTCGTCGGCATCCATCACCGGTATCAGCTCCGGATTCTGTTCGATCACCACCACATCGATGGGCTGTTTGGAAATACGCTGGCAGACCACCCTTCCGATTCGTCCGTAGCCGCAAACAATATAGTGATTCTTTAATCGGTTTTTTGGATATTCTTGACGGAATCAAAGGGTTTTGATAGATGCGGGGTCAATGGCAGCAGAATCCTTGAAATATCGGCGCCAGCGGGAAGAGATGGTGTTGAAGCAGATTGAAGCACGCGGCATCACCTCTTCGGCAGTCCTGGCGGCGCTCCGCAAAGTACCGAGGCATCTTTTCGTGAGCGAAGCGCTCATGGATCAGGCATATGGAGATTATCCCCTGCCCATTGGTGAACAGCAAACCATCTCACAACCCTATATCGTAGCCGAAATGACCCAGGCCCTGGAATTGGATAAGAACAGCCGAGTGCTCGAGATCGGTACAGGATCGGGATACCAGGCGGCGATTCTGGCCGAAATCGCATTCCGGGTCTACACCATCGAAAGGATCTCTTCCCTGTATGGAAAAACCCGCCGGCTTTTTGACCGACTCAGATACCATAACATTATCACACGCTATGCTGACGGGACTTGCGGATGGCCCGATGAGAGTCCCTTCGATGCGATTATTGTGACAGCAGGCGCTCCGTTGATTCCGGAGGCGCTGATCGAGCAGTTGAACATTGGCGGTAGGATGGTCATTCCTGTCGGGAACAAGTATTCCCAGGAACTGATCAAATTGGAGAAAGATGAATCCGGCACACACCAAACCAATTTAGGGGGGTGCCGATTTGTTAAACTTGTAGGAGAGCAGGGATGGAAAGGTTAGCACATGCTAAAACGTCTTTATGACTGGGTTCTTTCCTGGGCAGAGACACCTTATGGTGCCTGGGCGCTTTTTCTGCTGGCTTTTTGTGAATCTTCCTTTTTCCCCATCCCCCCCGATGTATTGCTGATCGCGCTTGCCATATCCATCCCTACAAAAGCTTTCAAATATGCGGCAATCTGTTCGGTCGGATCTGTTCTGGGGGGCTGCCTGGGTTATTTGATCGGATGGCAGTTCATGGCTGCCGTCGGAGAACGGATAATCAATTTTTACGGTCTTGCATCTAAATATGAATACATTGAGGTCCTGTATAAGAAATACGATGCATGGGCCATCGGAATCGCTGGTTTCACGCCGATTCCCTACAAGGTATTTACCATCTCCGCCGGTGCCTTTAAGATCAATTTTCCGGTTTTCATTGTCAGCTCACTGGTTTCGAGGGCCGCCCGGTTTTTTCTGGTGGGGGGGATGATCTACATTTTCGGTCCACGAATCCAGCCCTTTATCGACAAGTATTTCAATATTCTGGTTGTGGTTTTCACGGTTTTGCTGGTGGCTGGTTTTGTGAGCATTAAATATCTGTTCTAGACAATAAAAAGAGGGTTTTCGATCAACTGCATTTGGAGTATCCGCAGGAATGGCAGACCAGACAACCTTCTTCGTGGAAAAGCGTACCGCTGCAATCCGGGCATATGCCCATCATCACAATCTTGTCGGCGATGTCAGATCCACCGAGATGGATCAAAACCCTGGCAATGGCATCCGGACAGGAAAGGACCATATCGCCGTTCTGCCAGGTCGGAGAGGGACAGCGGATACCCTTTAACTGCTTGATGATAGCACCAGGTTTGATGCCGGATCGCAATGCGAGGGAAATCAAGCGGCCGGCCGCTTCAATCTGGGAAGAGGCGCAACCACCGGTTTTCCCCATCTGAGCGAACACTTCGCACATTCCCTTCCGATCTGAATTGACGGTGACGTATAACTTCCCGCATCCGGTGCTGATGCGTTCCGTGACACCACTGGTTCTCTGGGGCCTGGGACGGGGAGCGATCTTCCGGATCTCATCTTTTTCATGGCCGATATTCAACACCTGGCCTTCGCGACTGCCGTAACGATAGATCGTAACACCTTTACATCCGGTTTTTTCAGCGAAGAGGTAGGTTTTTCTCACATCTTCCATTGTGGCATCGGCAGGAAAATTAACCGTTTTTGAGACGGCGTTGTCCGTAAATTTTTGAAAGGCCGCTTGGATTCGGACGTGCCATTCGGGGGCAATATCGTGGCTGGTTTTAAAAATCCGCTTGACCTGGCCGGGAATCCTTTCAATTTTTTGGATGGTACCGGACCTGATAATCTCCCTTGAAAGTGAGCTGCTGAAAAACCCCTTTTCTTTTGCCGTATGGAGAAACAGGGGGTGTATCTCGGGCAATGTGGTGCCGTCCATCACCTGCCGGACATGGGCCACGGCAAATACCGGTTCAATGCCGCTTGAAACTCCCGCGATGATACTAAGACTTCCGGTGGGAGCGATGGTGGTGGTGGTGGCATTGCGCATATGCGGACTTTTCGGGGTATCGAATATGCTGCCCTTGTAGTATCTGAAATTACCCCGCACCTTTCCCAAATTGGCGGAAGCATTCCTGGACTCACACTGGATCAATTCCATCAAATTTTCCGCCTGGC
>Ga0066187_1000016_pt1 | contig 82832 bp, 77 predicted proteins | sample WorMetexBAHAMAS1_FD_58706 | JGI IMG/M metagenome (GOLD analysis project Ga0066187, IMG submission 58706) | Marine gutless worms symbiont microbial communities from Max Planck institute for Marine Microbiology, Germany - Inanidrilus exumae... | ecosystem: Host-associated > Annelida > Digestive...
TTTGGTCGGCAAGACCTTATTGGCAGGGATAAGGCAATCCGCGAAGCGGTTCAGTTCTGGTGGAATCCTTGACGGACAATAAAAACCGCGCGGTGGCCGATATCCGGCATATCTTCAGCAAGGCGGGGGGCAACCTCGGCGAAAACGGATGTGTATCCTATCTTTTTGAGAAAAAAGGCTATTTCGTTATTGAAAAATCGGCGACGGATGAGGATGCGCTTATGGAGGTGGCTCTCGATGCCGGTGCGGAGGATGTCCGGGAGGATGAAAGTAATTTTGAAGTGATCTCCGATCCGTCCGAATTTGAAGCGGTCAAATCCGCCATCGACGCGGCGGGAATTCCGTGTGTCGAATCGGAAATCTCCATGCTGCCCTCTACCACTGTCAGCCTGACCGGGAAACCCGCCGAACAGATGATTCGGCTCATGGAGGCCCTGGACGATTGCGACGATGTCCAGAAATCCTATACCAATGCAGACATACCGGAAGAGATGGTGGGAGGCTGATCAACATAAGGTCCAGGGGTCGGTGTGGCGCTGCCTGAGCTTTTCCGGTCCCTTTATCTCATTTCGAAAGGTCAATCATCTTTTCCACCGCTTTTACGGCGGGGACCCGGATCTCTTCGGGCACCTTCACCTCTCCTTCCATGGTTTCAAGGGACCTCACCACATCTGTCAGTGAGATTTTCTTCATGTTGTGGCAGATCATTTTTTCCGATGCGGGATAGAACGCTTTTTCCGGATTGGCTTTTTTCAGGCCGTACAGCAAACCGATCTCCGTCCCTACGATAAAAGAGCGGGCGTCGGCGTCGCTGGCATGCCGGATCATACCGGAGGTACTGGCGATAACGTCGGCGATTTCCAATATTTCGGGGCGGCACTCGGGGTGCGCCATAAATACTGCTTCGGGGTGCGATTTTCTGGCGGCTTCCACATCCTTCACCTTCAACCGCTCATGTGTCGGACAGTATCCATCCCACCAGTGGATCTTCTTCCCTGTACGGGAAGCCGCATACATCGCCAGATTCCGGTCGGGTGTCATGAGCATTTCATCTGCGTCAAGGCTGTTGGCCACCTCGATCACATTGGCCGACGTACAGCAGATGGTGGAGATCGCCTTTACGTCCGCCGTTGAATTCACATAGGTGACCACCGGCATGGGGGGCAGCTCCTTTAGCTTCATCTTCAGGCCTTCTGCTGTGATCATGTCCGCCATGAGGCACCCCGCTTCGTGATTCGGAAGCAGTACGGTTTTATCCGGAGACAGCATGGATGCGGTTTCCGCCATGAAATGAACACCGCAGAAAACGATGACCTCGGCATCGGTCCGGGCCGCTTTACGACTGAGTTCCAGCGAGTCGCCGCACAGATCCGCCACCTCCTGGATCTCAGGCGGCTGGTAATTGTGTGCGAGCAGGATGGCTCGTTTTTCCTTTAGCAGGCTTCTGATCGTTTCTTTCATTAAAATACCCCTATCCCTCATTCCGCCATCTGAAGCACTTCCACACCGGCGGGGATTAGAAATTGAAAGAGACTGTCCGCAAGATCGTCATGATAAGTGATCTCATTCAGTTCGATTTGGGTCTCATCCCCGTAGGCATTGACGGTAACGACCTCTTCGATATCGAAGGTTGTCCAGGATACCGACAGGTAGATTTCGGCGATGTCCATCTCCTTGCTAACGGGCACCAGCTTCAGGTTGTGATTGTCGCTGTCCGGTTTTTCCTGCAGGGTGATGGAGAAGTTTTTCCGCATCAGCCGAACATCGGACAAAAAACTGGCACCCTTTCCGTCTCCAAAAAAATCGGGTGCCTTCCCGATCAGGACCTGGTTGTCATCAGGCCGATAGATCCACAGCTGAATTCCGTCCGATATGATAATTTGCTTTTCCGGTGATTCATATTCCCACCGCATTTTACCCGGTCTTTTGATGTGAATCCTGCCCTTGGCGCTATCACTGATGTCCATGGCCTTTAAAACCGAAACCTGGTGAAAACGCGCTGAAAACCCGGATGCCGAATATCGCTTTTCGATTCGGGTCAGGACCTCCTCCAACCCCATTGGTGAGGATGGAACAGACGATGGTTCTGTGTCTCCGAATCCTGCGGCTGGTATCAACAGCAGACATAACACCACGATTCCTATATGGGTCAACGGTTTCATAAGCCAAGCTTTTTATCCGAAACATTACGGGATGTAAATAATTTTCAGGACAGATACCGAATCATACGGTCGATGGCGTCAATGGTGATGCACTCCTCTTGCCGTTCTGGAGACGGCATCTCTCCGGAGAGTGGGATTTTACCGTAAACGATATAGGCGACTGTATCGAGATGCGCGATCTGTTTTTTCGTTTTTGCCGCATTCAGGTAGGGTGTCCGTATGCCCTTGAGAAAAAGCGTTTCCATGTTCTGCCCGCGGGACCGGGACTCCCACCTGGACAGGGCATTCAGGTTTTTCAGATGGTTCCGTTTTTTCGTTTCCAGCAATCTATAGGTATCGGTGTGACCGGGGTTTTCCGAAAACAGCGCCATCATCAACTCCAGGCATTCCCGGAATTCCGGAAAGCCGGAGGGTGCATTTTCAATAAAGCGGCACCAGAAAAGGGTTTCCGTCTCCGTGACCGGTTTGTCCAAATTACGGAACGCCACCTTTACAATCGTGTTTAACGGTGCGTCCAGGAACCGGTCGATGGACCGGACGATCCGGGGATCCGTCCTGCTGCCGATGTTCAGAAGGCCCACGAAGCGTTCCACATTTTCTCGGGGCATTCGGACGGTGATGGCCAGATTTCGATACGGGAAAACCAAATCGACGTCCAAGGGCTTGGCAAGGACCCACGTCACCACCTCAGGCGTATCGGCGGGACAAAGCGCCATCTGCTGCAGGTCGTTTTCAAGGGTGATCTGGAACGCTTCGTCCGGAGAGAAGACCAGGTCGAACAACGACGCATTCTGGCAGGAGTCGGCATCTGAAAAGATGTCCCGCAGATCCTCATCAGAGGGGTTCAGATAGGTGGAATCGATAAATTGAATCAACGATTCACCGATGACGATTCCCTGTTTCAATCCCGTTTCAATAAGGGCAGCCAATTGCCGGCACTTTGCTTTGGACGCCATCCGTTTCCCTTTACGGCATCATCCCGTATTTTTTAAGTTTCTTATGAAGGGTTTTCCGAGTGATGCCAAGTCTTCTGGCGGCCTCGCTCTTATTCCCGTCCGCCGATGCCAGGGTGTTTAAAATGGTGGTTTTTTCGATCTGTTCAAGGGGAACATCCACCAGACGCTCTGCCGGCGCACCATCGCCTTCAGACCGGATAATCGGGAAGTCCTCCTCGTTCAAATAGTCGTTTCGGGACAGGACAACACCCCGTTCCACGGCATTCATCAACTCCCGTACGTTCCCCGGCCACTCGTGTTTGATGAGATGATCCATGGCTGCCGGCGCTATACCGCTTTGCTTTTTGTGGTTTTTTTCCGAAAAGATTTCTATGAAGTGCTGGACAAGAAGGGGAATGTCTTCTCTTCGCGAACGAAGGGGGGGGATTTTGAGGGTGACCACGTTCAGGCGGTAGAAAAGATCTTCTCGAAACTGTCCGTTCCGAATCAGTTCTGGCAGATCCCGATTGGTGGCCACGATCAACCGAACATCCACCGGCAGCACCTGTTCTCCGCCCACTCTTGTGACTTCGCGCTCCTGTAAAACGCGAAGGAGTTTGACCTGCATGGTCAGCGGCATTTCGCTGACCTCGTCGAGGAAAAGACTTCCGCCATGGGCCTGTCTGAATCTCCCTTCCTTTTTCCGGTCCGCCCCGGTAAAAGCGCCCTTTTCATGTCCAAAAAGCTCCGATTCCAAAAGGGTTTCCGTTATGGCCGCACAATTGATTTTGATGAACGGACCGTTTTTCCGCGGACTGTTATAATGGACTGCCCCGGCAATCAACTCTTTTCCGGTTCCCGATTCACCGGTAATCATCACCGTGGCCTCGGAGGGGGCCACATGGGCTACCGTTTCCAGGAGTCCGACCATGGAGGGACTGCTGCCGATGATGCTTCCGGGATCGAATTGTTTTCCGAGGCGATCCTTTAGCTGCTGGTTTTCTCTTTTCAGTTCCAGGTGCTCCATGGCCCGTTCCAGGGACAATCGGAGGGAATCGAAATCCAGGGGTTTGGTCAGATAATCGTAGGCACCTTTTTTCAGGGCTTCCACCGCCGTTTCGATGGAAGAGTAGGCGGTCATAATAATGATGGGAATTGCAGGGTTGTAGGCTTTGATCTGTTCCAGCGCTTCGATTCCGGAAAGGTTCACCATCCGGATATCCATGAGGATCAGATCGAATGGGCGCTGATTCACCTTCTCCACGGCGACGGCGCCGTCCTCCGCTTCCACCACCCGATATCCCCATCCATTAATGAGGGCTCTGAGCATGGTCCTATGGGCGCTGTCATCGTCCACTACCAAAATGGTATCCACTTTTTTCATCTTATCATGCGGTCTCTTTATAGGGTAAATAAATGTTGAGGACGGTTTGCCTCCCGGGGCGACTGGCCGCCTGGATCTGACCGCCGTGGGCCTCGATGATATTGTGGGCGATCGCCAGTCCGAGGCCGGTTCCGTCGGGTTTGGTGGTGAAATAGGGATCGAATATATGGGGAAGGTCAGAAGCGGGAATACCCACGCCTGTATCCGACACACGGATCCGCACACCCCGGTTTCCGGTGTCCTCTTCGACATGTACCGACAGCGTTCCCCCTGACGTCATGGCGTCAATGGCGTTGAGATAGAGGTTCAGTAACACCTGGTTCAGCCGGTCTTGGTCTGCCGGAACCTCCAGCGCTTTTTCCGGCTTTCGATATTCGATCCGTATGTGTTTATCTTCGGCTTGCCGTCGGGCGAGTTCCAGGGACTTTTCAATAAATGGAACGATGGCAACCGGTTTGATGGAAAGTGATACCGGTCGGGCAAACTCCAGAAGCTGGCTGACCACCCGGTTTAATCGGTCCACCTCCTGGATCATGATGGCGGCGATCTGTTGATCCTCCGCATCCTGCGGGTGCTTTTCCTTGAAGTAGGTGGCAAAGCCCTTGATGGAACTCAAAGGATTGCGGATTTCATGGGCCACCCCGGCGGCCAGCTTTCCCACCGATGCCAGCCGCTGGCTGCGGGCCACCTCCCTCTTCAGCGCCCGAACCTCACTGAGGTCCTTGAAAAGAAGCAGCGATCCGATTCGGTGTCCCGATTCATCCACCAGTTGAGATATGCTGAGGGCCAGGGGAATCGTCTCTCCGCGCAGGTTCGTGCAGTCCATTTCGCGCTCCAATCCGTCAACATCGGTATCCGGATGGGAAACATGCTGGTACAGGTTATGGGGCAACGCCTGCCTTGCCGGTTTTCCCAAGGCGATGTCGGGCGTCATGCCAAGGACAGAGCCGGCCACATGATTCACCGATACCAACCTCTCATCCCGATCCAAGGCGATCAGACCGATGGGCATATATTCCACGACCTGGTCGGAGAAGGCCCTGATCCTGGACAGGGACGACCGTGTCTGGCGATAGCCCTGCACCAGGTAAATGAGCATCATGCCGGTAAAGCCCACAAAGAGAAGCACCACTCCCATGATGATGGTGTGCCGCGTGTCGGCCTTTCTTGCGGCTTCGATACTGCTCATGTCAAGGCCAATGAAGATGGCTAGTTTCTCCGGATCATTCCCCCCCTTTATTTTCGGAAGGAAAGGTCCCCACCGGTGGCGCATCATTCCCTCACGCCCGGACAACCCCATTTTCTTTTTCGGCATACCCAGAGGCGTAAAATGCCGGTACACTTCAAAACGATTCCGGTCAGCGCCAGATGGGACAATACGCCAACTTACCGTTTTTCCCTCTTCGATGGACGCGGATTCGACATCGGCGCCGTGTCGCCTGCCGATCATCTGCGGGTCGTCGGCCGCCCGTATGATATGGTCCGCATCAGTGACCCGGATATATTCAATATCCGGTTGCTGGGCGGTTTCCATAATTAATCTCTGGAGCTTGAAAGCACCCCGCCAGTGTCCCATCATGCCGGTTCGGGTCCCCGCTTCAAAGGATCGGATCAGTGCGGCTCCCTTTTCCGACAACAAGCGGATGTTGTTTTCTTTCTGGCGCGTGATGGTTTGCACGGTCATCAGGGTGAAGATGGGAAGCAGAACCGCTATCGCCCCGACGATGATCACCGGCGGTATACCAACGAGCCATTTATCTGTGTTGGGCCGTATCATGGTCATTGAATTAAAAGCAAAATCAGTGCCATGGCGAATTTCTTGATTGAACCGAAACAACCTTGTCGGTAAACGACGGAAAGACAGAAGCGGTTCAGGCCATGATCTTGATCAACGCGAACGGTCAGCTTATCGCGGGATAGGGGGAGAGTCATGTATTGTGTGGTTACTTTTTACCCGGAATTTCGCTAAATGAGTAATTATTACCCATATTGAGCGGAACCCCTCTGACCGTTTTGAAACAGGCGCGATCACCTTTTTTTGGAGAGCTCCGCTTTGAGCCGGTGCTGGTCGGCCTCGGAGATTTGAACGAATCGCACTCCCATTCCCGGGGGATCAGATTTGGCTTCGGTGCGGATCCAGGCCACTTCGCATCCGATTTTGATAGGTTGGGCCGTTTGGGGAAGGGTGAGCTTGAGTGTAAAGACTTCCCCTACCGGTAATGGCTTGGCGGTCCGGATGAACATGCCGCCGATGCTCATATCTTCGGTGAATGCCTTGACCAGGCCGGCATCGCTTTTAAAGGTAAGAGACAGCACTTTGGTGATCCGCTGATCCCTGCGTCGCATCTGGGCCTCGAGAGCGATTTCCGTTGTTTTTTTAAGGCGTCCGGCCAGGCTTTTTAGGATGACCCTGAAATCCCCGGAAAGTTTGTTGAATTCCTGATCCAGATAATCACGGTCGATGATCCCGATTTCAGTTTCTCCTACGGCCGTTGCGGTGGCGGACCGGGGCGATTGGGTAATAAAACCGAGTTCGCCGAACACTCCTTCCGGACCGATGATATCGACGACAACCTTTTTGCCTTCGATCTGTTTCGATATTTCAACAGCCCCTGATATGACCAAATAGATCCAGTCTCCTGCGTTTCCCTCCTTGAATATGATATCTCCATCCTGATATGTTTCTTCGGTCGAAATTTGAAGCATGGCTATTCCTTTCGGCGATTGGAAAACGTTTGGCTGCTATGAAATTATAGAAAATTCAGGTTTTCGTGTCAAACGTGAATTCTTCTGGATTATGAATTGACAACCATTCCTTCATGCGGTAGTTTTTTCACTCCTTGTTTGTCGCTAAAGCCGTCGGAACCATCCGGCGGCCCGGGTCCCATTTCTTCGACTGGCAAGCCTTCCAAAGACAGATATCAGAGGAGTGATGTTCGTGAATCGAAGGGCCTTTCTTCGGAACAGTGCGGTTTTGCTAGCTGGCACCACCCTCGGGTTGGGGTGCTATCCCTCCCCGTCTATCGCGAACATCATTGACCCATTTGCGGGACCTGTTCCGCGGATAGCCTTGATTATCGATGATATCGGCTACAGCCGCCCCCCGCTTCGTCAATTTCTGAAACTGGACGTTCCCATCACTTTTTCGGTTCTTCCCAGATTGAATCTCTCCAGCGAATTGGCGATGGAGATTCATGAAAACGGCCACGATGTGATGCTCCATCAACCCATGGAGCCTTTTGATTCCACCCTCCATCCGGGACCGGGCGCACTCTACGTCGGCAGCGAGGCAGAGCGGATCCATGATATCGTTCAAAACAACATTCTTGATGTTCCCTACGCATCCGGTGTGAACAACCACATGGGGTCCCGTTACACCTCCACGTTCAGGGATATCGCTGCCGCCCTTTCGGCGATCAAATCCAGCGGCCTGTTTTTCATCGACAGTCTGACCACAGGTCGTTCCGTTGCCTATAAGACTGCCCGCCGTATGAAGATGGCTGCCAGCCAGCGGAACATTTTTCTGGATAACATTCCCCAGACATCCACCGTATTCCGTCAGCTTCTCAACCTAAAAAAATGCGCTGAAAGATACGGCAGCGCCATTGGAATCGGCCACCCCCACCCGGAGACCGCCCGGGGGATCCGCCGGTTTCTTGAGCAGAACAGGACCGTCCGTATGGTTCCTATCTCCGATGTCATTATTTAGCACTTTTCCTCAAAATGAAAATCCCGCGGCGGTCTGCGCACGCGGGATTTTCCTGGGTCTATTGGCCGGCTATTTCTTTTCGTCTTCTTTCACCTCTTCAAAGTCGGCATCCACCACATCATCGTCCTGGGCTCCGGCCTGAGGACCTGCTTCCGGTCCCGGTCCTCCGGCGGCACCTGCCTGGCCTTCCGCGGAGGCCTGCTGATACATCGCTTCAGCCAATTTGTGGGATGCCTGAGTGAGGGCTTCTGACAGTCTCGTGATCTCGTCCGGGTCCTCACCCTCCATGGCCTTTTTAAGGGGCTCGATGGCCTCATTAACTTTTGTCCGTGTTTCTTCGTCCACCTTGTCCCCAAGGTCCTTCATCGATTTTTCGGTCTGGTAGATCAGGGCGTCCGCCTGATTCCGCGCGTCCACGAGCGCCCGTTTTTTCTTGTCTTCATCCGCGTGGAGTTCGGCATCTTTAACCGCTTGTTCGATTTCCTCGTCGCTCAAACCGCTGGAGGCGGTGATCTGAATCGATTGCTCCTTGCCGGTGGCCATATCCTTGGCGGACACATTCACAATGCCGTTGGCGTCGATGTCGAAGGTGACTTCGATCTGCGGAACCCCGCGTGGTGCCGGCGGAATTCCCACCAGCTCGAACCTTCCAAGGGTTTTGTTTCCCGCTGCCATCTCCCGTTCCCCCTGAAGGACGTGGATGGAAACCGCCGGTTGGTTGTCGGCTGCCGTCGAGAACACCTGGCTCTTTTTTGTGGGAATGGTGGTATTCTTTTCTATGAGCCGGGTCATAACGCTACCCAGAGTTTCGATACCCAGGGATAGAGGGGTCACGTCCAGAAGCAATACATCCTTTACGTCGCCTTTCAGCACACCGCCCTGGATGGCGGCACCCAGCGCCACCACCTCATCCGGATTGACTCCCTTGTGCGGCTCTTTGCCGAAGATTTTTCGGACGCACTCCTGGACCGCCGGCATCCGGGACATACCTCCCACCAATATCACTTCATTAATCTCACCGGGACTCAGACCGGCATCCTTCAGCGCAGTATGACAGGGCCTCTCAACCCGGTTTAGCAATTCTGCTACGAGAGATTCCAGTTTCGCCCGGTTGATCTTGATGTTGAGATGCTTGGGACCGCTGGCATCCGCCGTGATAAAGGGCAGATTCACATCGGTTTCCGTGGAGGTGGACAGTTCCATTTTTGCCTTTTCTGCCGCCTCTTTAAGTCGCTGCAACGCCATCTTGTCGTTTCTCAGATCGATGCCCTGATCTTTTTTGAACTCCTCCGCCAAATACTCGATGATGCGAAGGTCGAAATCTTCGCCACCCAGGTGGGTGTCGCCGTTGGTGGCCTTCACCTCGAACACGCCCTCCCCGATCTCAAGTATGGAGATGTCGAAAGTGCCGCCCCCCAGATCAAATACAGCGATCATCTCTTCGGACTTTTTGTCGAGTCCGTAAGCCAAGGATGCCGCCGTCGGTTCATTGATGATCCGCTGTACGTTGAGTCCTGCGATTTTACCGGCATCCTTGGTGGCCTGACGCTGGCTGTCATTGAAGTAAGCGGGTACGGTGATGACGGCATCGGTGACCGCCTCTCCCAGATACTCCTCAGCGGTTTTTTTAATGTTTGCCAGAATAAAGGAAGAGATCTCCGCCGGGCTATGGAGCTTGGTGTTCAGGTTGATACGAACATCCCCGTTATCTGCCTGCTGGATCTTGTAGGGTAAGATCTTGATGTCGTCCTGAATCTCTTTCGATGCGTATTTTCGGCCGATCAGGCGCTTGACACCGAAAACGGTATTTTCGGGATTGGTGATGGCCTGCCTTTTGGCGATCTGTCCCACCAGCCGCTCGCCGCTGTCCGACATGGCGACGATGGAAGGGGTTGTCCGGCCCCCTTCGGGATTGGTGATGACATTTGCATCTCCCCCCTCCATGATGGCTACACAAGAGTTTGTGGTGCCAAGGTCAATTCCAATGATCTTACCCATTTGCTCTCCTCCTTGAAAAGATATCGTCTATTTTCTTTTTGAATTTTTTCAGTTGTTATCCGTTGCGCCCTCCGGCGCTTTGGCTTCAATTTCCGTTTCATCCTTGGCAACCACGACCATAGCGGGCCTGAGCAGCCGATCGTGAAGCGTATATCCCTTCTGAAGCTCCCGGATCACCGTATTCTCCGGGTGCTCTTTGCTCTCTTCTGTCATAAACGCCTGGTGGTAGGTTGGGTCAAACTTCTCGCCCACGGCGTCCACCGGTTTGACCTGATTTTTTTCCAGTATCTTGATCAGTTCCTTTAAGGTCATATCGACCCCCTGAACAATTCCCTGGTCCTGTTTTTCGGCATCGGTGCAGGAGTCCAATGCGCGCTCCAGGTTGTCTACGGCGGTCAACAGGTCTTTTAGCAACGCCTCTTTTGCATACTTCCTCAGATCATCCATCTCGCGCGTGGTGCGTTTTTTATAATTCTCGAAATCAGCTGCGACCCGCAGGTATCGGTCGTATGTTTGTGCGGTTTCCTCTTTGGCCTCATCCAGTTTTTCCTCCAGTTCCTGAACGAGATCCTTTCCGGGCTCCTCTTTTTTTTCATCCGAATCGTTCGTTACCGTCGCCTCCTTATCCATACTGGCGCTTTCGGTTTCAGAATCCGTACCGCTATTGTTTTTTTCGTTCATTTCCTGGCGTTATCTCCTGATTTATTTAGATAAAGGTTTCCGACGCAGTGTCACAAAAATAAGACTGGATGATCTAATGTCAAGCCAACAAATAAAAGGTTTGTGCAGGAAAAAAAGAGAGAAAAAAGTGGGTGCATCCGCTCGGAAAAAGGGGGAAAAATGGTTGTGCACCCTTTGTCGTGCCTTTTCGAGCATGATATCCCGACATAAAGACCGGGAACAGTCCGCGACACAAACCGCATCGCTTATCGCTGCTTCCTCCCGGACCTGACGAGGTTCACGACCGTCTGTTGCGCGGCGGCCGGTCGAATCGGTCCTTCATGTTCGGTGCAGGCTCTCTTAAAGGGAATTCAGTCCCGCATAAGCGGATTTCGGGTACAGGGCACCGCTAACTCCCCACCTAGCACAACCGGCAATGACTATACGCCAGAATAACTTTTTTTCAAGAGGAAATATCTAAATCCGGATATGCCGGATTGGGAGTTGACTTGCCCATGGACCTGCCCTAATCTGTGATCCTGTCTCATGCCGCGGGATGCGATGTTCCTCTAAACCCTTACTGCAGAATGTTTTAAACGGGTCGTGGGAGATTCGTCGTCCGCATCCCACGCAAATCCACATCGTGAACAGGTTGCACGTTTTGAAGCTGCGTTCAATTCAAAATCATGCCATCCGAACAGTACTGACGACCATTTCAGAATACCGTATGATCGAATACGGAGATGCGGTCCTGGTGGGGGTTTCCGGTGGCCCCGACTCGGTCGCCCTTCTTTACATCCTGCATCATCTAACAAATCATTTTTCCCTTAGGCTTGGCGTGGCGCATTACAACCACGGGTTGAGGGGAGATGATGCCCATCGGGACGAACAGTTTGTTGCCACGCTTGCCGACCGGTTGGACCTCCCGTTTTATTCCGAACGTGGGCTGGCCGGAACCCGTGCCCACACCCGGCGGATGTCTCCGGAAGAAGCCGCCCGGGAATTGCGGTACACCTTTCTATATAGGGTTCTCGAAAAAGGTGGGTTTGACCGCATCGCTGTTGGACACCATGGGGATGACAATGCGGAACTCGTGCTGATGTTTCTTCTTAGGGGGAGCGGACCACTGGGTATTTCGGGAATTCCGCCCGTCCGGGATGCATGTCTCATCAGGCCTCTCATTCATCTCAGCCGTAGCGAGATTCTCAAATTTTTAGAGGATCGGAAGATTTTCTTCGTCACAGACCACACCAACACCGATTTGTGCTATTTGAGAAACCGGATCCGCCACGACCTGATGCCCAGGCTCAACAAGCGCTTCAATCCCGAAACCGGTCGAACCCTCAACCGTCTGTCCAAAATCGTACGAGACGAAGAGTCGTGGATGGAAGAGACCCTGTCACCCTTATACGAGATGTCCGTGATATCAGAGGACCGGGAATGCGTGGTGATGGATGCGGAGTTTATATCCCGCCTTCATGTGGCGGCTCAGCGGCGGCTGTTGAGAAGGGCCGTTGCCGGGGTCAAGGGGGATTTGAGACGCATCACCTTTCAGCATATCGAAGCTGCGGTTCGCCTCCTTGCACATAAAAAGGGGGAACGGATGCTGCATCTGCCCCAACGGATCTCCCTAAAGTGCGGCCGGGGGCGTGTCGTGATCCAAAGGGAACAAATCCCCTTGAGAAACCTGGAAAAAGGGGCGGACGCCCCTTCATTTCAGGCTTTTGAATATCTGATACCGCCAGATGCTAGGGTGATCCTCCGCGAGATCGATGCGCGCCTGGAGCTGTCGGAGATCGAAGCTCAAAAAGTGCCGGAAGGATTTGGGGATTCCGAGCAGGTCGCCTATATGGACAGGGCACAAATAAAATTTCCCATGGTCGTTCGAAACTACCGTCCCGGTGATCGGTTTCGTCCTTTGGGAATGACCGGATCCAAAAAGGTCAAAGATTTTTTTATCGACCACGGGGTCGAGAAAGAGATACGGTCCGGGATCCCCCTATTGGTGAGCAACGGAAAGATTGTATGGATCGGAGGATATCGTATCGACGATACGGTAAAGGTCGGCACCTCCACCACACGTGTGGTGGAGGTGCGTCTTATACGACCCACAACTTTTTCTTGCTTAAAACCGGATGATGGTTAATATGTCATTACCATATTGCTAAAATTTCCCTGAGTTGAGTGATATTACACTGTTTTTCTCCATTGTCGCCAAGAGAATACATTCAGCTTAGGATTCAAATTCGGGAGGACACTTCATTTGAATCCGTTTTACAAGAATTTATCGTTATGGCTGGTGATCATGCTCATGATGATCATGCTGTACAACCTGTTCAACCAGCAACAGATGGCCGAGACCAATATCAGCTATACGGAATTTCTTTCCATGGTGGAGAGCGAGCGTGTGGCGGAGGTGGTCATTCAAGGACAGGAGCTCTTCGTTACCGATATCAACCGGAATCGCTTCAAAGTCTATTCTCCCAGGGACAGCGACCTGATCAGCATTCTGAGGCAGAAAGGCGTCACCATCAATGCCAAACCCCCTGCCGAATCCCCTTGGTATGTCTCGGTCCTGGTCTCCTGGTTTCCAATGATCGTTCTGATCGGTGTCTGGATCTTCTTCATGCGGCAGATGCAGGCCGGGGGCGGCAAAGCGATGTCATTTGGAAAAAGTCGGGCGAGGCTGCTATCCGACCAGCAGGACAAGGTCACCTTTGATGATGTAGCCGGCATTGACGAAGCCAAGGAGGAGTTGAGCGAAATCGTGGATTTCTTAAGAGAGCCCAAGAAATTCACTCGCCTCGGCGGCCGCATTCCCAAAGGCGTCCTGTTGATGGGATCTCCAGGGACGGGTAAAACCCTTCTGGCAAGATCCATTGCAGGGGAAGCGGATGTCCCCTTTTTCAGCATTAGCGGCTCCGATTTCGTGGAGATGTTCGTGGGCGTTGGAGCGTCCAGGGTGAGAGACCTGTTTGTCCAGGGCAAGAAGAACGCCCCTTGCATCATCTTCATCGATGAGATCGATGCGGTGGGCAGACACCGGGGAGCCGGCCTTGGGGGCGGGCATGACGAGAGAGAGCAGACCCTTAACCAGCTTCTTGTGGAGATGGACGGATTCGAGTCCAACGAAGGCGTTATCCTGATTTCGGCCACCAACCGGCCCGACGTATTGGATCCGGCCCTGTTGCGGCCGGGGCGGTTTGACCGACAGGTGGTCGTCCCCATGCCCGACATCATGGGAAGGGAAAAAATACTCAACGTACATATGAAAAAAACCCCCATCGGTTCCGATGTGAGCCAGAGGATACTGGCCAAGGGAACCCCTGGTTTTTCCGGAGCGGATCTGGAGAACCTTGTCAACGAGGCCGCGCTGCTCGCAGCCAAAAGGGACAAGGAAAAGGTCGAAATGGTCGACCTGGAAGATGCCAAGGACAAGGTGTACATGGGCCTTGAGCGAAAATCCAAAGTGATCCGGGAGGAAGACAAGAAAACCACCGCCTATCACGAGGCCGGACACGCCCTGGTGGCACGGCTTCTGCCCAACACGGATACGGTCAATAAAATTACCATCATTCCAAGGGGGCGTGCTGCCGGCGTCACCTGGTTTTTGCCTGAAGAGCGGGATTTCAAATATAAGGATCAGCTGGAAAGTGAACTGTCCGTCGCCTTCGGCGGACGAGCGGCAGAGGAGCTTGTCTTCAACCGGATCAGTACCGGTGCGGCCAACGACATCAAACAGGCCACCGACCTGGCGCAGCAGATGATCCGGACATGGGGGATGAGCGACAAGCTGGGTCCCTTGTCCTATGCCAAAGGGGAGGAGCAGGTGTTTCTCGGACGTGAAATTGCCCAGCACCGGGATTATTCCGAAGACACCGCCCAAAAGATCGATGACGAAATTCATCGCCTCATCGATGACGCCTATCAACTGTCCCGGAAGGTGCTCGATGAGAACATGGACATTCTTCACAAGCTGGCCGGTCTTCTTTTAGACAAGGAAACCGTCATGGGCAGCGAACTGGATGAACTGATTCTGTCCATGCGGCCGGGGTTCGAATTCCCATCCAAGGTGGCAGAAGACGCGGACGAAGATGCATCTGCGGATGAAAGTGAACCCGCGACTCCAGCATCTGAATCGGAAGAAACGGGGGATACCGAACCGCCGGAACCGGAATCCGATGCCGCCGATTCTCCAAAATCGGAATCGGACGCTTGAACCCCTCCTGAAACAGACCGGAGTTTGATAGTAAATGCGTTCAAAACATCTTCTGGCATGGAACGGGTACCATCTGGAACTGGGTGAAAAGACCTGTGTGATGGGGATTCTCAACGTCACGCCCGATTCCTTTTCCGATGGAGGGCACTTTTACTCCATTGAAAGCGCCGTTGCCCAGGGAAAAAAGCTGGCGGAAGAGGGAGCCGGTATCTTGGATATCGGCGGTGAATCCACCCGACCCTTTTCCGACCCTGTGACCGTGGAGGAGGAGACGCGCCGGGTGGTGCCGGTGATCGAGGAACTCGCATCCCGTGTCCATATCCCCATCTCCATCGATACCACCAAAGCTGTCGTGGCAAAAAGAGCGCTGGATGCCGGAGCGTCCATCATCAACGACATCGGCGCCCTCAGGTTGGATCCGGATCTGACGGGTGTTGCAGCAAAAGCCGGTGTCCCCGTTATTCTCATGCATATGCTCGGCACCCCCGGTACCATGCAGATCGATCCTGTATATGAAGACCTCTTTGCAGAGATCGGGGCGTTTCTTGAAGATGCCGTGTCAAGGGCCATCGCAGGGGGTATCCAACGCAACCGGATCATTGTCGATCCGGGAATCGGATTCGGCAAAACATTGGAGCACAATCTGAAGCTCATCGGCGGCCTTGATCGGTTCTCCCCTTTGGGGGTTCCGATTCTGGCGGGCCCCTCCCGTAAAGCCTTTATTCGTAGAATTTTGAACGACGGTCCCGACAAGGATATCTCTCCGGAACTGCCTATTGTGGAAACCGGCACACAGGCAGCAGTGGCGGCATCCATCCTCCACGGGGCCCATATCGTCCGGGTGCATGATGTGGCCAACACCGTGGCAACCGTGAAGATTATCGATGCCTTCGAACGGAATAAACCCAACAAGTGATGTCCTGATCTGAAAATGACATTTAGGCATTCGACTCCAACCGTCCCGCAGGGCGGCCTTCGGCGGCCCTGGCTGACTACCGGATTCCTATTGACTGGATGGGTCTTGTTGCTTTTCTTAGGATGCAAGCCCACAAGTGAAATAGAAATCTTCATACCCATCCACGGTGATCACATGCCGCCGGATGTCTGTCTGACCCACCCATTGCCGGAAGGACTGAAAGTCCGCGTTAGCGGTGCGGAACCCGCAGTCCGGGCCCTCTCCCAACGGGCGCTCAAGTATACCGTCGACCTGTCTTCCGTGAAGAGCGGCATCCAGACCATTGCCGTCGATCCGGTTTCAATGAAGCTTCCCAAAGGTATCCAATATATCGGAGCCACCCCGGCTCGTTTCACACTCCAAGTAGAAAAGAAAACCCGGAAACGGGTGCCCGTCATTTTGACCCTGTCCGGCCAACCCGCTCCCGGGTTCGTCGTAGCCCATGCGGCTGCCCACCCGGCGACTGTCGTCGTGGAGGGGGGCGAAACGGTGTTGATTCCGATTTCTGAGATTAAATCCAAACCGCTGGATATCGCAGGAAGCTCGGAAACCTTCAAAAAAGAGCTTGCACTGGCCATGGACAGGACCATCCGGGTGGTTGAACCGGGGGACCGGATTTTCGGAACGGTTGTTATTGAAGAAAAACCCGTTGTCATGGAATTCCATCATATTCCCGTGAAGGGAGAGGGTGCCGTTGGACCCTACAACATCAATCCACCGGTTTTGAGTATCGTGGTCAAAGGATCCGAAAGTGTGCTATCACAGTTGACACCCGAGCAAGACATTTCGGTGTCCGTGGATCTTAAAGGGTTGGCATCGGGTGTGTACGTGAGACGTGCCGCCATTTCCCTTCCGGTAAAAACCACATTGCTGGATGCCAAACCGGATCTATTCACCATTGACATCAAGGAAAAATAACACGAAAGAGCCAGTTTCAAAACGTTTCAGTTTGTTCAAGGTCAAGGAGGGTGATAATTTTAACCACATGAATACATGGAGTATTTCGAGGATTAAAATTTGAGCCAGACGCAGAGATGGGGCAAAATGGGACGTTTTGGAATTGGCTCGAAGGGATGTAAGTCATGCTGCTTGTGATCGACATCGGAAACACCAATATCGTTCTGGGTGTATATGAGGGGAAAAAACGAATTAGCGACTGGCGGATTCGAACAGAGCGGAATACTACGGAGGATGAATTTAACATACTGGCCATCCATCTATTTGCCGAAGGCGGCATCACGCCGGCAGACATCCACCAGACGATCATCTCCTGTGTGGTGCCTCCGATGGTGGGCATCCTGGATTCATTTTGTGTGAAATATCTCGGTCACAAACCCCATTGGGTGGATGCCCGTTCTGCATCCGGCATGCCTATTTTGTATCACAACCCCAATGAAGTGGGGGCCGACCGAATTGTGAATGCCGTGGCCGCATATGAAAAGTATCGGACCGGACTTATCGTCATCGATTTCGGTACGGCAACGACCTTTGATGTAATTTCGGAAAAGGGAGAATACCTTGGCGGAAATATCAGCCCCGGAATTGCCGTCTCCGCGGAAGCGTTGTTCATGAAAGCGTCCAAACTGCCGCGGGTGGAGATCTTTTCCCGTCCGGAGCGGGTTATCGGGAAGGATACGGCTGGCAGTATTCAATCCGGTATCATTTATGGATATGCGGGGCTCGTCGATGGTATGGTAAAGCGGATCAAATCGGAGATGACGTGCGCACCCGGGGTGATCGCCACCGGGGGTCTTGCCGTTTTGATGGCCGATGTTTCGGAAACAATTGAAGCGGTGGAACCGACCCTGACCCTGGAGGGCCTGCGATTAATTCATGAAAGACAGCGGGACCAGGTTTCGTAACCCCCTTTTTTATTTTTTATGATGGGTCCCGCTTCCTCCAGGTTTTCAAAATAACCGAGAAATCCCCTGACGCTGTTTTTCAGAAAGGTTGTTTCCCGTTCCCGGATCGGAGCGGGCATCTCATCCCATGCCGCCATGAGCGGATCCTCACTTCTTAGTTTTTCAATACAGCGTGTTACGATATCCGTTCCCTGAGCGTCGGACCTTTGTCTTTCGATGATGCGAGCCCATCGGTGGATCTGCTCACGGTGGCTGTCCAGGTATTCAGGCGTGCGTCGGGTGGCACCGAAATGCCCATAGCAGAGAAGGTCATGGGGGGCTGCCATCAAGGACTCAAGGCTTTTGATACTCGTATCCAGAAAAAAGCGGGGCGGCGTGGCCGGTCTCAGGTAGGTCCGGCCGTTTTTCAACTTCCAATAGACCCCTGCCGCTTCTCCGGCAAACAGGATTCGGTCTGCGAGAAAGCTGACATGGTGAACGGCATGCCCGGGTGTTTCCATGGGCAGGATGTCGTCAAAGGGACATTGGCTGGTCGGTATCAGTCGGTTCTCGGGAACCGGCAGGATGGGGCCATAGGCGCGGGCCGTGTCGCCAAGGGATTTCAGGCTTCCCTCCCATAGCCGATCCGGTGCCGCCACGTGTTTGACCGCCGCCGGATGGCAGAGAACGGGTGTTTCCTTGAAATGAAGTGACAGATCGCCGATCCCACCGGCATGGTCGATGTGAATATGGGTCAGCAAAATGGCGTCGATCCGATCCACCGAGAGCCGGTTCAGGCTCTGGATGAGGACCGGGACAGTGGCTGCTGGACCCGGATCCACCAAGTAGGTGCGTGTCCCCTGGTACAGCCAGGCGCCGATAAAGGTGGTGAAACCGGAAAGGGACTGATCCAGGGGAATCAGATGGAGATTCGGAGCGATCAGAAGCGGTTTGGCGGCTTTCATTTTTTGATAGCTTCAGTCCATGCCCATTTCGATTTCCAGGACACGAATTTGCTTTTCCACCTCACGCCGCTCCTCGGGGGATAGATTTCCGTTTTGCAGCCGGCGATTGAGCATGAGCAGCATCATCTCCTCACGGTATTCGGCACAGGTGTAAGGATGGTTGACCTTTGGGTTCATCGGGTCAGGTCGCCTTGCCCGCTTTTGCCATCGATTCCCTGAAAACCTTGTAGAATGTCGTAATTTCGTTAATGCTGCGCTGAAGGATTTTGTCGAATTGGTCCATGTTTTCCTTGTTGACGATAAGATTAACACTTTTGTTGAAGGTCAGCATGTCGTCGTTTGTGCGAAACCGGTCCGTGATCAGGGCGATGAACATGTTGCGCCGGTCATGCATGGGCAGTTTTTGGAGATATCGCAGAATGTTGTTTTGATCCGGATCGGGAGTGTCGAAGTTTTCGTTGAGCACAATGAGGTCAAAGATATGAAACCGCATCTGCTTGAGGACCTCCCGGCCGTTTTTTGAGGCGGCGCAATGATACTCCATCTGTTTCAACACGGCCTCGATCTTTCCCCTGAGATTTTCATCCGGCTCGCAGATCAGGGCGGTCTTGGCACCTTCTTCAAGAAAATCAAAAGGCCTGTCCGCCGAGTCGTAGGATCCCGGTTGTCCTTTTCCCGCCACCGATTTTTTTTCGGCTGTCGGCGGTGGTGAAGCATCCTTGGAACGGGTGTCTATGGAAATTTTTTCCTTACATTTGGGACATGCGATGGCGAAAACTTGGTTTTTGGGAACCTTATCATCCGGAAGTTTAAATCTGGCCTGACATTTTTCGCAAGCGACATCCATCATGATCTCCTTTATCCGTTTAACGACTAAGATTTTTTCTTACCATAATTCAGATCCACCTCAAGTTCTTCAATATCCGTGGTCGCCTCGCCGCGGTCGGCTTTCACTCGATCTAAACCGCGACCCACCACCCCTTTTCGGGAGGCGTAGGCAAATGCGGTTTCTTCAGTGATTTTCCCATCTTTGTATAGGCCGATGATATTGTCATCGAAGGTGGTCCAACCGAACGCAGCACTGGCCTGAATGATTTCGTAGTAGGTTTTCCCCTCTGATTCGCCCTGAAGAATTGTATCCTGGACCCGCATGTTGGTGCCCATGATCTCGAAAGCAGCGGCACGGCCCCCGCCGACTTTGGGGAGCAGTCGCTGGCAGACGATCCACCGGACCGTATCGGCCAGCCGGATCCGGATCTGATTTTCCTCCTCGATGGTAAACATACCCAGGATCCGGTTGATGGTCTGGCCGGCATCCACGGTGTGAAGGGTGCTGACCACCAGATGGCCGGTTTCGGCCGCCCCCAGACCGATCTCCACCGTTTCCCGGTCCCGCATTTCGCCCACCAGAATCACCTTGGGTGCCTGGCGCAGGGCCGCACGCAGGCCACTGGAAAATTCATCGAAATCCTGGCCCATTTCCCGCTGATTGAAAGTAGATTTTTTGTGGGGGTGCTGGTATTCCACCGGATCTTCCAAGGTCACCACGTGAACCGATTTGGTTTCATTGATCTGGTTGAGAACCGCGGCAAGAGAGGTGGATTTACCGCTGCCCGTAGAGCCGGTAACCAGGATGATACCATTTTTTTCCTCTGCCATTTTCATGAAGGGCGAGGGCAACCCCAAGTCCTGTACGGTGGGGATTTTGGTTTCGAGCTTTCTCAAGACGATGGTGTAGTTTCCGCGCTGGGAAAAGATGTTGACCCTGAAGCGGGCCTTTCCCGGCAGTTCATAAGAGGAGTCGCAGGAGCCTTCGAACTGCAGGGTTTCCGAAAGCCGCCTGTCGCTGTTGATGAGGTTCAGTGAGAAAATCTCGGCCTGAAAAGGCGTGATTTCGTTGATCGGCGGATCGATCTCCACCCCCGTCAGCGCTCCGGAGCTTTCCACCTGGAAGGGTTTGCCGACGGTGATATTCAAATCGGACACATTATTATGAGAATCCAGCATCTTGGACAGAATATGGTCCACAATCTGCTTTTTCATGACACACAACCCCCTGTAGTTGGAGTTCCTATTTGAAAATATGCGGCACCATTCGGGATTCGATCAGCGGTATGTGCAGGGCATTCCTGCCGCCCCGACAGGGTAGCATATTCCTTTCAATTGAAGTCTCCACCGGATTATCCCACACGGCTTATTGCAGATTACTGACATCAATGTCACGGCTGCTCTAAGATCGGCAGCGATGACCGTCAAGCCTTATCCATCGGTAAAATCAGTGGGCGGAGTTTTCAACATCGGCCGAAACCGGGCTTTGTCGTTGGCTTTCATGTAGGCTTCATCAATACCGATCCATCCCTTGTTGAAAAGTTCCATGATGGCGTCGTCCAAAAGCTGCATGCCGTATTTTTTACCGGTCTGGATCATCGATGCGATCTGATGGGTCTTGGCTTCACGGATCAAGTTGCGAACGGCCGGAACAGCGATAAGAATTTCAAGGGCGGCGCAGCGGCCCTTTTTATCGACGCGCTTGAACAGCACCTGGGCGATGACCGCACGGAGACCGTCTGAAAGGGTGGACCGAATCTGGGCCTGCTCGCTGGATGGAAACACTTCGATGACACGGTCGACGGTTTTGGGTGCGCTGGAAGTATGCAGGGTGCCGAAAACCAGATGCCCGGTGGAGGCCGCCTCAATGGCTAGGGAGATGGTTTCCAGATCCCGCATCTCACCCACGAGAATGATATCCGGGTCTTCCCGGAGCGCCCCCTTCAGTGCGGCGGAAAAGGTCTTGGTATGCAGCCCCACTTCCCGGTGGTTGACGATGCACGCCTGGCTGACGTGTACAAACTCGATGGGATCCTCCACCGTGATGATGTGGTCCTTACGGTTCCGGTTGGCCTGGTCGATAATGGCCGCAAGGGTCGTGGACTTGCCGCTGCCGGTAGGGCCGGTGACCAGCACGAGGCCACGGGGAAGACCCGCCAGTTTGGATACTACCGCCGGAAGACCGAGCTGCTCGGCCGTGAGAATTGTACTGGGAATTTCCCTGAAAACGGCCGCCACCCCATATTTCTGCATAAAGAAGTTGGCGCGATAGCGGGCAAGACCCGGGATTTCATAACCGAAGTCCACATCTCCCGTTTCTTCAAAGGTTTTCACTTTATCTTCGGGCGAGATCTCGTAAAGCATCTCTTTCAAAGAATCGTTGTCCAGGGTCTTATACTTGACCCGCTCCATCTCACCGTTAATTCGCATGGCAGGCGGTTGTCCGGAAACCAGATGCAGGTCGGAAGCTCCCTGGTCGTTCATCAATTTAAAAAATGCATCGATTTTTGCCATTTGTCATCTCCCCGCTAGTATCGTTGGTTGCAGTCGCTTAGGCCTGTTTGGATTGTTTCAGCAGTCTCAGCTTGGCGTCCTCTTCATCCCTGGCCTTCATCTCCTCTTTTCCAATTTCAAGTAGTTTGGAATGATTCTCGATGACGGACGAAATCTGAACTTCGATCTGTCTGCGCTGCCGTCTCAATTCGGCAATATCCTCATGTAGCTGGGAAAGCCGGTTGTGAGCCCGGTTCAGGATCTTTTCCGCCTTGATTTCAGCATCCGCGATGATCAGATCGGCAGATTTGCGGGCGTTTTCCTTCATCTGCTCCAAAACCTTTTGAGAGTGAAGCATCGCCCGCTTGAAGGTTTCCTCCCGCTCTCGATAGCCCTTGTTTTCATTCTTGAGCCGTCGAATTTTCTCCTTCAAGTGCTGCTGGGTCGAAAGCAGGGATTCGAAAGCTTCTGTTACCTCTTCCAGGAACATATCGACTTCATGGACGTCGAAACCTCTGAATTTAATTTTAAACTGATGCTGTTGAATGTCAAGCGGCGTGATCTGCATGAATCTCCCCTTTTTTCTAAGAGGTTACAGCATGGCGGCACCAAATCGCATGAGCGTGTTGACCACGAAATTTCTCAGAAAAATAACGGCCAGTAAAACGGCGATGGGTGAAAAATCGATGCCACCGAAGCTGACCGGTATGCGGCTTCGAATCCGGTACAGCACCGGTTCGGTGGTGTTGTGGATAAAACGAACGATCGGATTATATGGATCCGGGCTGACCCAGGAAAGTACCGCTCTTGCAATGACAATCCACATATAGAAAATCAACACGAAGTCCAAGACTTTGCCAACAGCCATAAAAAAATATCCGAAGATATACATACAGCAGTCTTTCCTTTGTACAAAATTGAGGAATACGGAATGATTGCGGGCCATTGAAAACATGTGCCCGAGAGTTGAAAATTACATGGTTTATGAAGGATAAGTCAAGCTCTTTTAAAGGCGGTGGATTTGCGGTCCAGCTGAAGGGAATCTTGCTTTACAAGGGGTTTAAGGCCAACGGAAAAGTAACCGGTGCCCGGAAAATGGGTGTCAGCCGGACAACCGTTTCACATACCGTCTCACCATCCGAACGGCAATGGACGCCATCACGCCGCAGCTCAGAAGCAGGGATAACAGCGGTACCCAGACATAGGCTTTGTAAAGCGGATCCTCAAGGGCCACTGAAATCCCCATTGTACTGAACAGAAGTGTGACCATCATCAGTAGTATGATGACAAGGCCGATGATTTCAGAATCGTACCACGGCACGATTTCTCTTCTATGAACAGGATTCTGATCATATTGCATATCATCCCATTAGCATGCCCGGCCCGGTGAAATCAAGCCGGCCAGGATCACGGCTGGTGTTTACTGAACCCAAGGCCTTTGGCAGTGAGAATTGAGTCGGCTTTATTGGTAATGATTTTTTAAACAGGAAACAAAATACGGGGCCATTTTAATGCCTGTTCCCGCGGGTGTGGGTATTGGGCGGCCGTGGAAAGCGGACGAAAAGCGTTGTCAATCCGCCCACTATTAAACCCAATATATGGACAATTTATATTGACATTCAACAATATGTTGTGATAGTGAATTTTCCCGTTGCGGGCTCAACCGTTTCAGCGACTCGACCCGTCCTCTCCCTTTCATCAACCTATCCGATCATTAGGTGGCCCAGGTGTTTGAACAGATAAAAAAACGAAACGGGGTCCTGGTGGAATTTGATTCCACAAAAATCATGACCGCTGTTGCAAAGGCCGGTAAAGCGACCGGGGAATTTTCCGAGAAAGAGGCAAAAAAGCTAACCCTTCGGATCCTGACCCTGGCTCATGACATTCGTCTTCCCCCTATTCCCGAAGTAGAGGAGATACAGGATATCGTCGAACGCGTTCTGCTGGATTCTCCTTTTTACCAGACGGCCAAAGCTTATATCCTCTATCGTGAGCAGCATGCTCAAATCCGTCGGATCACCTCCAAGGCCAGCATTGACCTTGTCAATCACTATGTTGATAAACTTGACTGGAAAATCAAGGAAAACAGCAATATGTGCTATTCCCTCCAGGGGCTCAACAACTATATCTCATCCGATGTGACGGCCGAGTACTGGCTGGGCAGCATCTATCCTCCCGAGATCCGGAAAGCCCACCAAAAGGGAGATCTGCACATCCATGATCTCAGCCTGCTGTCGGTGTACTGTGTGGGGTGGGACCTGATGGACCTGTTGACGGTTGGCTTCAAGGGGGTCGAGGGCAAAGTGGAGAGCGCACCGCCCAAGCACCTCCGATCGGCCCTTGGTCAGATTGTGAACTTTTTTTACACTCTGCAGGGAGAGGCGGCCGGTGCCCAGGCGGTTTCCAACTTCGACACACTGCTTGCGCCTTTTATCCGCCATGATCAGCTGACTTACAGGGAGGTCAAACAAGCACTTCAGGAATTTATCTTTAACATCAATATCCCCACACGGGTGGGGTTTCAGACCCCGTTTACCAATATCACCATGGATCTCAATGTCCCCACCACCCTGCGGCACCATCCGGTGATTATCGGCGGGAAGCAGCTTACAGAAACCTATGACGGCTATCAGCCGGAAATGGACATCCTGAACCAGGCGTTTGCCGAGGTCATGATGGAAGGGGATGCCAGGGGAAGGGTGTTTACCTTTCCCATTCCCACCTACAACATTACAGCTGATTTTGACTGGGATAATCCGAATTTGGAGTTGATCTGGCAGATGACCGGGAAGTATGGCATCCCCTATTTTTCCAATTTTGTAAACTCGGATATGTCTCCCGACGATGCCAGGTCGATGTGTTGCCGCCTGCGGCTGGACAACCGCGAACTGCTGAAACGGGGCGGTGGGCTTTTCGGGGCGAATCCGCTTACCGGATCCATCGGCGTGGTGACCGTCAACCTGCCCCGCATCGGATATCGGGCCGCAGACAAGGCACAATTTTTCGACTTTCTCTCGGAAAATGTGCGGCTGGCCGCCGAGAGCCTTTCCATCAAAAGAAAAATCCTGGAGCAATTCACCGACAAAAACCTCTATCCATACTCCAGCTTCTATCTGCGGCAGATTAAAAACGTTCACGGCCGTTTTTGGAAGAATCATTTTTCCACCATTGGCATTCTGGGCATGAACGAAGCCTGCACCAATTTTCTGGGTGAGGGGATCGCGGAGAAAAAGGGGCAGGCATTTGCCCTTGAAGTCATGGACTATTTAAGAGCGATGCTGGCGGAGATTCAGGAATCCACGGGTGAGATCTTTAATCTGGAGGCGACACCGGCTGAAGGTACCACCTATCGTCTGGCCATTTTGGACAAGACACGGTTTCCGGAGATTCGATGTGCCAATGAAACCGACTATCGAAACGGAGCGGCCCCATATTACACCAACTCCACACAACTTCCGGTGAATCATACGGACGATCTATTCGAAACCCTGAGGCTTCAGGATGAGTTGCAGACCAAGTATACCGGCGGCACTGTACTGCACATCTTCCTTGGAGAACAGGTTGAAGACACAAAAGCGCTAAGGGGATTGATTAAGAAAGTGGCCACCCGATACCGGTTGCCCTATTTTACCATCACTCCCACATTCAGCGTGTGTCCCACCCATGGGTATTTGAAAGGCGAAGAGGAGAAATGCCCTGACTGCCGGCAGGAAACCGAGGTGTATTCGCGGGTTGTGGGTTATCTCAGGCCGGTTAAGCAATGGAACGACGGCAAACGGGAAGAATATGGGGGGCGGAAGAGTTTTGCAGTTGCCTGAGCCGGTCTTTCCAGGATTCCGAAATTGAAATGAAATTCGGCGGCATACAAAAGACATCGCTCATAGACTATCCCGGCAAGCTGAGTTGCGTTCTTTTTGTTTCGGGATGCAATTTCAAATGTCCCTATTGCCACAATCCGGATCTTGCCAGGGACTGTCTCGATCCCTCCTGTTGTTTCGACGATGAAAAAGCCCTCACTTTTCTGAAAGAACGTAAAGGTTTTTTAGACGGTGTGGTCATTTCTGGCGGCGAGCCCACTGCCATTGAAGATCTCCCCCGTTTTTGTGACCGGGTGCATCGTCTTGGATATCCCGTGAAGCTGGATACCAACGGCAGCCATCCCAAAACGATCCGGCGCCTCATCGACACGGGTCGGGTCGATTATATTGCCATGGACATCAAGACCGATCCCGAGGACTACCCCGAGTGGATAGATAAGCGGTGTCGACCGGAGGATATCCGGACCAGTATACGCCTGATCATCGATTCGGGTCTGGACCACGAGTTTAGGACCACCTGCATCGAGCCGCTTGTCAAGCCCGGTGTGATCGAGCGCATCGCCCGTCTGATCAAGGGCGCCGCCCTTTACGCCATACAGCAATGCCGGGACAGCGAGATGCTGCGCCCACGGTTTGTCAGGACGCACTGCCGGCGTCTTACCCGTCCAGAACTTACCCATCTCAAGTCCATTGCGGATCCCTGGGTCCGGGCTTGTATTGTTCGTTAGGCTGAAGACAAACGGCGAATCTCTCTTCAGGTTGACCAAAGCCCCCATATTACTTTTTGCTCCGAACCCCTTTAGGCAGCATCCATTCGATTGTGTTACCTGTTGACTTCATATCGGTTTTTTGACAATTTGAAAGGCAAGGTACACTTCGACGCAAAACGATTGGGGGAGATGATGATCAGAACTGAAATTTCACTGTTTTTAAGAAATGCACCGGGAGAGCTGGGAAAGCTGGCGACCCTTTTCGGGGATAACGGCATCAATATCGATGCCATTACCATTCAGGATGCCTCGGGATATGTCCAGGAGCTCTTTAAGGCGCGGGGAAAGTCATTGAAGCGTATCGCCTCTGCTGCCAGCTACAACTCCATGCGGAAGGACTCGGCGGAGTTTGCCCTGATACGACTGCTTCCCGAGGATGGGAAGATCAACAAAACCATCGATCTGCTGACCCAGAACGACTATCTCTTCGACATCCTGCCGGTGATTGCCGTGGAACTGGAGAACCGCCCCGGTGAGCTCGCAAGGATCACCACCCAGTTGGGAGAAGAGGGAATCAATATCAATTATGTCTACGGATCCGTGGTAGATCCGGATGGCAAATGTCTCTTTGTCTTCTGCCCGGAAGATATCGATCAAGCTTCAAAGGTCTTTGCTAAGTAGGTTTCTATCCTGCCTGCACCGGTTGACGCTTGTCCCTGAAGATATTGTTGGAGATCACCACCCGCTGGATCTCGGATGTCCCCTCATAGATGGTAAATACCCGGGCGTCCCGGTAGTAGCGCTCCACCGGATAATCCTTTGTAAAGCCATATCCTCCGTGTAGCTGGAGAGCCTTCGCCGTGACGCGGTTAACCATTTCCGATGCAAACAGCTTTGCCATGGACGCCTGCATGGTGAATTTCTCTTTCCGGTCCTTCATGGCCGCCGCCGACAGCATCAACTGGCGTGCGGCTTCCACCTCGGTGGCCATGTCCGCGATCATCCAGCGCAATCCCTGAAATTTGGAGATGGACTGACCGAACTGGGTCCTCTCTTTGGTATATTTGACCGATGCATCCAATGCCGCCTGGGCGACGCCCAGGGATTGGGCGGCAATGCCGATGCGGCCGCAGTCCAGGGCGGTCATTGCGATCTTGAACCCGTCGCCTTCCCCGCCCAGCAGGTTTTCTTCAGGCACCTGGCAGTTTTCAAATATGAGGTCAGTGGTATCGGAAGCGCACAGTCCCAGTTTATCCTCCACGTTTCCGACGATCATGCCCGGGTTGTCCCGTTCCACCAAAAATGCGCTGATTCCCTTGTGCCGTTTGCTTTCGTCGGTCTTTGCCGTCACGATGACCAGTCCGGCGTTTTTCCCCGTGGTGATGAACCGCTTGGTTCCGTTCAGGACGTAGACGTCTCCCTTTTTTTCAGCCGTTGTGGCCTGGCTCACCGGATCCGATCCGGCGTGGGGTTCCGTTAGGGCAAAGGCTCCGATCAAATCCCCACGGGCCAAAGCGGTTAAAAAACGTGTTTTCTGGTCTTCGCTGCCGTATTTGAAAACACTCTCACAGACGATGGAATTATGTACCGACATCACCACAGCCGTCGAGGCGCAGGAGTAGGCGATCTCCGAGAGGGCCAACACATAGCTGACAGTGTCGGCGTCTGAACCGTCGTACTCAAAGGGGATCATCATTCCCATGAGACCGAGTTCGCCCATCTTTTTGAAGTTTTCAGCCGGGAACGCTTTGGTCCGGTCTCGTTCTGCGGCTGTGGCTGCCACGACCTTTCTTGCGAACTCCCGTACCATGGTCTGAATCATGACCTGTTCGTCGGTCAGTTTAAAAGACATCAGTTAATCCCCCTTTTTGACATGATCCTCAACAAGATCAGGGGCCGTAGATGACCACTAAAAGTTCGGTGGTTTCATCGGCGACGTTTTTCATCTGATGGCGGATACCGGAATTGAAGTGAAGGGAGTCCCCTTTCTTGAGCCGGTTGACATGGTCCCCGACAATGATCTCGATTTTTCCGGTCAGAACGTAGACAAATTCCTCCCCCTCATGCTGGTACCCCACGCCCGTGTGTTCCTTGCCGGCCTCAACACTGACCTTGAATGCCTTAAGGTGTTTGTTTTCGGCGCCCGGAGTGAGGGTCGTGTAGGCGTAGTTGTCCGTCCGTTTGGTGTATGCCTTGATGCGGTTGGACATCCGGGCGTCCTGGTCTTTCAGGAAAAGCGCAGAGTCAATTTCCAGGGCCCGGGCGATTTGCAGCAGGGCGCCCACCGGAGGGATCGCCTTCCCCGCTTCGATTTTTTTTATGAAATCCACAGAGAACCCGGTGTCGTTGGCCAGGTTATTCAGGGTGATTTTCTTTTTGGTCCGCGCCTGTTTGATTTTTTTCCCGACAGGGACCGTTTCTCCCGCTTTTCTCCTAGGCATGGGGCCTCCTTGTTTCCTTCGCACCTGATTCTATCGAGTCGGTCGATTCCGCGTCCAGGAGAATGGTTCCCTTTACTCGACGTTGACACGGAAAAGTCCATGAGGGTGCGCACCCAATTATTGGTATTCGTAAAAGCCGCGACCGGTTTTTCTACCCAGCCACCCCGCCTCCACATATTTGTACAGCAAAGGACAGGGCCGGTATTTGGAGTCTTTGAATCCGTCGTAAAGGGTTTCCATGATGGCCAGGCAGGTGTCCAGGCCGATAAGGTCGGCCAGTGCCAGTGGGCCCATGGGGTGATTCATTCCCAGCTTCATAACCGTGTCGATATCTTCGCGCTTCCCGACGCCGTGATAGAGACAATAGATCGCCTCGTTGAGCATGGGCAGCAGGATTCTGTTGGCGATAAAACCGGGGTAGTCACTGGCTTCGGCGGGAGTTTTGCCAAATTTTTCAGAAAGATCCCAGGTGAGCTGGAATGTTTCGTCGGAGGTGGCGATACCCCGGATGATCTCCACCAGTTTCATGACCGGTACCGGGTTCATAAAGTGCATGCCGATCACCTTCTCCGGCCGACGGGTCTTGGCGGCAATCCGACCGATGGGAATGGAAGAGGTGTTGGTGGAGAGAATGGCATCCGCATTGCAGATTTCATCCAGATCTTGGAAAATCTGGAATTTGATGGGCTCATTTTCCGTGGCGGCTTCCACCACGAAATCCGCTTCCGCCATATCTTTCAGATCCACCGTTCCCCTTATTTTCGATAGGATCTCTTCTTTGCGTTCTGCTGTCAGCTTTCCCTTGTCGACACTCCGGGACAGGAGCTTGTTGATATTGCCAAGACCGTTTTGTACGAATTCGTCGCTGATATCGCTCATGATCACGTCAAGGCCGCCTGTGGCCGCCACCTGGGCGATACCGTTTCCCATCTGTCCCGCACCGATTACACCGAATGTCTTGATCTCCATGGTTTCTCCTTTACAATTTAATATGTGCTCACCCACCATAATTTACTGGCATAAATAGTGTTCGTTCGGAAAATGAGCAATTTTCTCGCTGAGCAAGGACACACAAGGGTTTCCGGCAAGGCGTACTACTGTACGTCGCAGCCGTGTAACCCGCGGAGGACGCCGCTCAGCGGGAAAAGGGCCATTTTTGGACACACACTTACATTTTGACGATCATTGCCACAGCCTCCCCGCCGCCCAAACAAAGGGATGCCAGCCCGACACGGCTGCCGCGGCGTTTCATCTCGTAAAGCAGTGTCACCAGAACACGGCATCCGCTGGCACCGATGGGATGGCCCAGGGCCACCGATCCCCCATTGACGTTGGCCTTGGATGGATCGATGCTCAGTTCCTTTAAGGCCGCTACCGTGGAACCGCTGAATGCTTCATTGATCTCGAATAGATCTACATCCTCCAGCGATATCTGTTCTTTTTTCAGGCATTTGGGTATAGCCCAGATGGGGGCAACCAGTACATATTTCATATCGATGCCATAGGATGCCTGGGCGCCGATGGTCGCCAGGATCTCGCAGCCAAGTGCTTCGGCCTTTTCCCGCGACATCACCACGACCGCCGCCGCGCCGTCGCTGATGATGGATGCGTTGCCTGCGGTTCCCCGGCCATCTTTTTTGAATGCGGGCTTCATACCGGCCAGCGCCTCATATCCGGTTTCCCTGGCACACTCGTCTTTGCTGAAGATAACGGGATCACCCTTACGCTGGGGAATCTCAACGGGCACAATTTCCTCATCGAATATGCCGGACCGGATCGATTCACCGGCGCGCCGATAGGATTCGGCAGCATACCGATCCTGATCCTCCCGGGAAACATCATATTTCTCCGAACACAATTCGTTGGAGATGCCCATGTGGAAATCGTTGACGATGTCCCACAACCCGTCGTGGATCATATGATCCTGGAGAACACCCGGACCCATTCGGTAGCCGGTCCGCGCCTTTTCAAGATAATAGGGTGCCCGGCTCATGCTCTCCATTCCGCCGGCAACCACTACATCCGCGTCACCGGTCTGAATGGCCTGGGCGGCGAGCATCACCGTTTTGAGTGCAGACCCGCAGACCTTGTTGACGGTGATGCATTCCGTCTCAAACGGCATCCCAGCCTTTATGGCAGCCTGTTTGGCAGGATTCTGCCCATATCCGCAGGGCAGGACCTGCCCCATGATCACTTCATTGACCGCCGACTTTTCAATGCCGGCCCGGCGAATCGATTCACTGATGACGATGGCGCCCAGATCGGTGGCACCCAGATCTTTGAGCGATCCGTTGAAACCGCCCAGGGGCGTTCTGACAGCACTGACAATGACTGCTTCTTTCATCTTTTTATTTCTCCTTTTACCGGTGATGAGCGATTTTTTTACGTAGAGATGTGCCGAGATTTTGATCTAGATCGAGCAAGAAATCGCTCATCTCAGGTTTTACATATTCCGTCGGTATTGACCGCCGACATTGTAAAGTGCCTGGGTGATCTGGCCGAGGCTGCACACCCGAACGGCATTCATTAGTTCACCGAAGATATTTTCTCCGGCCAGCGCCACCTGCTGCAGCTTTTCAAGGGCCTCCGGTGCCGCCTTTTCATGTTTTTTTTCAAATTCGGCCAGACGCGTCAGCTGGGAATTTTTCTCCTCCTCCGTGGCCCTTGCCAGCTCGACACTTTCGCTCAATTCGCTCATGTCGGCGTCCGGATCCCGGAACGTGTTGACACCGATGATCGGCAGCTCCCCTGTGTGCTTCTGGGTTTCGTAATAGATCGACTCTTCTTGAATTTTGCTTCTCTGATATCCGGTCTCCATGGCACCGAGAACCCCGCCCCGAGAGGTGATCCGGTCGAATTCCGAAAGGACGGCTTCCTCCACCAAGCGGGTGAGTTCTTCCACAATGAAGCTGCCCTGGTTCATATTTTCATTTTTGGCAAGGCCCCATTCCCGATTGATAATCATCTGGATCGCCAGCGCCCGCCGCACCGATTCCTGGCTGGGGGTGGTGATCGCTTCGTCAAATGCGTTGGTGTGCAGGCTGTTGCAATTGTCGTAAATGGCGCATAAAGCCTGCAGGGTGGTGCGGATATCGTTGAAATTGATATCCTGGCTGTGAAGAGAGCGGCCGGAGGTCTGGATATGGTATTTCAGCATCTGGCTGCGTTCCGAACCTGCATAGCGGTCCCGCATGGCGATGGCCCAGATGCGCCTGGCCACACGTCCGATCACTGTGTACTCGGGGTCCATGCCGTTGGAGAAGAAGTAGGAGAGGTTGGGAGCGAAACTGTCGATATCCATGCCACGGGACAGGTAATACTCCACGTAGGTAAATCCATTGGCCAGCGTGAGGGCCAGCTGGGTGATGGGGTTGGCGCCAGCCTCTGCGATGTGATAGCCGGATATGGAAACCGAGTAGAAGTTGCGGACCCGATTATCGATGAACCACTGCTGAATGTCCCCCATCATTTGCAAGGCGAATTCAATGGAGAAAATACAGGTGTTTTGTCCCTGATCCTCTTTCAGAATATCGGCCTGGACCGTGCCGCGCACCTTGGAGAGGACCTCTTTACGGATCGTTTCGTAGGTTTCGGGAGAAGGCGGCTGGCCGTTTTTTGCGGTATATCGGTCCGTCTGCTGATCAATGGCGGTATTGAGGAACATGGCCAGAATCATGGGGCCCGGCCCGTTGATGGTCATGGAAACCGAGGTGGACGGGGCGGTGAGATCAAATCCGCTGTACAGCACTTTCATGTCTGCAAGGGTGCAGATACTCACACCTGAGGTGCCCACCTTTCCGTAGATGTCGGGCCGCGGATCGGGATCGAAGCCGTACAAGGTCACCGAATCAAACGCGGTGGACAGACGTTTCGCGTCGTAATCGGCAGACAAAAGGCGGAATCGCTGGTTGGTCCGTGCCGGATCCCCTTCACCGGCAAACATCCGGGTGGGGTCCTCATCCACCCGTTTCAATGGGAAAACCCCGGCTGTGAAGGGAAAATTCCCGGCCAGGTTCTCCTCTCGCATCCAGCGATATATCTCACCGGGATCTTCAAATCCCGGCAGAACGATTTTGGGAATTCGGGTGTGGGACAGGGATCGGGTGGTAAGCGGCACCCGGATCTCCTTGTCGCGTACCTGATAGACCAGTTTGTCCGCCTGATAGGTCTCGCGGACCCTGTCCCAATCGGCCAGCAGGGTCTCCGTTTCCTTGTCCAGGTTCTCGCGGAATCCGACAACCGATTGCTTTAGCAGTTCGAGGGTCTCTTCTGGTGCCGACTCCATGGTTTTGATCGTTTCTTCAAGATGCCATACTTGCCGGACCGTCTCCGCCTGGTCCCGGGTGCGGCGGTGATAGCTTCGGACCGCATCCGATATCTCCGACAGGTACCGGGTGCGATCCGGAGGGATGATGATGGTCTTGGAAGAGGAGGTCTTGACAGGGGGCGGGGTGATGGTGGACTCGTACCGCACACCGGTTTTCTCGGACAATGCGTTCATCAGTGCGCCATAAAGCGCCGTGACGCCGTCGTCGTTGAATTTGGCGGCGATGGTGCCGTACACCGGCATCTCCTCAAGCGGGGTGTCATATGCCTTCCGATTCCGCTGCACCTGCTTTCGGACATCCCGGACCGCATCCTCACCGCCCCGTTTTTCATATTTGTTGACCACCATGAGGTCGGCATAATCCAGCATATCGATTTTTTCGAGCTGGGAGGCCGCACCGAATTCGCTGGTCATCACATACATGGACAGATCCACCAGGTCGATGATATTGGAGTCCCCCTGACCGATACCTGCGGTCTCAGCGATGATCAGATCAAACCCGGCCGCCTTTGCCGCCTCGATCACTTCAGGCAGGCTTTCGGGTATCTCGGAATTGGAGCGACGGGTCGCCAAAGAGCGCATGTACACCCGCGGGCTGCTGATGGCATTCATGCGGATTCGATCCCCTAAAAGGGCCCCGCCGGTCTTTCTGCGTGTAGGATCACAGCTGATGATGGCAACGGTGGTCTCTTTTTGTCCGTTTAAAATCCGTAATATCAGTTCATCGGTGAGGGACGATTTTCCCGATCCCCCCGTACCGGTGATTCCCAGCACCGGTATCCTGCGGCCCGTAAGCCGCTGAGACAACTTTTCCCGCAATGCTGAAAGGTTTCCGTCTCCCTCGCTTTTCATCTGCTCGACCCGGGTGATCAGTTTCGCTACCAGACGTTTGTTGTCGGGGGTTATCGCATCCAGGTCGACGTCGGTGTCCTGAACCGTTGAAAAATCGGAGGTCTCCACCAGGTGGTTGATGATTCCCTGGAGGCCCATTTTTGCACCGTCTTCCGGAGAATAAATCTTGCTGACGCCGTAGGCCTCGAGCTCCCTAATCTCTTCCGGGACGATGACGCCGCCACCCCCACCGAACACCTTCACATCAACCGCACCATTTTCATTGAGTAGATCGATCATGTACTTGAAAAACTCCATATGGCCGCCCTGGTAGCTGGAAACGGCGATAGCCTGTGCGTCTTCCTGGATGGCGGCATTCACGATCTCCTTGACGGACCGGTTGTGTCCCAGGTGTATCACCTCCACACCCGTGTCCTGCATGATACGGCGCATGATGTTGATGGAGGCATCGTGGCCGTCGAAAAGGGAGGTGGCGGTAACGATTCGGACATGATGGCTGGGTTGGTAGGCTTCGGGTTCACCGGTCATGGCATCTCCTTTTCCTATAGAAACTATCGGTCTGTTCTCTTACAATTCATCTTTTATCGTAACGGGACCTTGTTTTCGATAAGTCCCAGAATGAACCGGGTCTGGAGCTCAATGTAATCGTCGATGCTGTAATGCCTGGCCAGAAACCAGCGCCGGAACGTCCACATGTGGCCAAGCACCGTGATGTTGTGGGCTGCGATATCGATGGCGCGTTCGTCCATCGCGGGCAGGTCCCCGGAGGTCACCAGACGCGTCAGCACGCCGACGAAAAGCCCGGTGATCCGCAATTCATTTTCGAGCACCTTTTTCTGCCACTGATCGGGCAGGGACTGGGTTTCCTGATAAATCAGCAGAATGAAGTCGCTCATCCGGTGGCAGACCCAAAAATATTCACGGATCACCCCTGCCAGGGCGGCCTGACCGCCGGTTGCCCGGCGCAGGGCTTCGGTGACGCCGTTTTCCACTTCCGCGTGAATGGAATGGCACACCAGATAGAGCACGTCCTCTTTTGAGGCGAAATATTCATACAGGGAGCCGATGGAAATTCCCGCGGCCTTGGCGATCTGGCGCGTAGTGGTCTTGTGAAATCCTTGCTTTGTGAAAAGCTTCACCGCCGCATTCACGATCTGACGCCGACGCTGTTCCACCAATTCCGGATTCTTGATTTGTGTCGGAATCGCCTCGCTGTTTAGGGGTTGGTTTTCCATCTATTTGAAATTCCAATTAATAGGTTCGGTACATGTTGAGAGATATGAACTGAACGAGCGCTCAGTCAGACTGATACCATGATCGCCGGATCCTTGTCAAGTCGTTTAGGCAGCCCCCATTGGAGTCGATTCTACGGGTCAAGAAAGCTGTTGACAAAGCCCGGTTCACCCCATATACAGAAATATGACTGAGCGCTCGTTCAAAATTATCCGGAACCGGACAGCTGGTGCCACCTCCCGAAATGCCGGCTCTCCGAAAATCCGGCAGGAATCAAACGCCATCGTGGGGTGCCCCACAATTCGCGGCGGTTTTCAAGGAGGGTACTGTGGATTTTGATCTATCCAAAGAGCAGGTAATGATTCGGAAAGAGGTCAGAAAGTTTGCCCAAAGCGAGATTGCACCCGTTGCACCGGAACTGGACGAACAGGAGGAGTTTTCTCCGGACCTGACCCGGAAGATGGGAGACATCGGCCTTTTCGGCATGTTTGTATCCGAAGCGTACGACGGGCAGGAAATGGATTATATCTCCTACATTATTGCCGTAGAGGAGATTGCAAGGATCGATGGGTCTCAGGCCGCTACCATTGCAGCAGGCAATTCACTGGGAATCGGCCCCCTGTATTATTTCGGCAACGAGGCACAGAAGAAAAAGTATCTGCCCAAACTTTGCCGGGGAGAAGCGCTGTGGGGGTTCGGCCTTACGGAACCCACCGCCGGGTCGGATGCCGGCGGCAGCAAGACCACTGCCGTAAAGGACGGCAATGAGTGGATCATCAACGGTTCAAAGATTTTTATCACCAATGCTGCCAGCGACATGACCCTGGGAATTACGGTTCAGGCGGTTACCGGGGAAAAACCGGATGGCAGACCTGAATACACCTGCTTTCTGGTTGAAAGCGGTACGCCCGGGCTTAAAGCCGTACCCATGAAGAAAAAAATGATGTGGCGGGCGTCCAACACCGCGGAACTTTACTTCGACGATCTGCGGGTTCCCGATGAAAACATCCTCGGCAGTCGCGGGGACGGCTTCCACCAGATGCTCAAGACTTTGGACGGAGGACGGCTGTCCATCGGCGCCATGGGGTTGGGGGGCGCCCAGGGGGCCTACGAGGCGGCACTTAAATATTCCCGGGAAAGACATCAGTTCGGTCAACCCATCAGCAAGTTTCAGGCGGTTGCGTTCAAACTGGCCGATTGTGCCCTGGAGATCGAATGTGCTCGCAACCTGTTGTACAAGGCCTGCTGGCTCAAGGACCAGAAGCGACCGTTTGAAAAGGAGGCCGCAATGGCCAAATTGTACTGCAGTGAACTCATGGGCCGGGTCGCCAACCATGCCGTGCAGATTCACGGTGGTTACGGATTGATGAAGGAGTACCATGTCGAGCGCTTCTACAGAGACCAGAAACTGCTGGATATCGGTGAGGGGACATCCGAGGTCCAACGGATTGTCATATCCCGATACATCGGATGCTGAGAACATATGGATCGACATTTAAGATACTGAGCCAGAAATTGCCCGGCTCAACCTAAGGAGGATCACATGACGGAGGATATTCTTCTCGTTGAAGAAAAAGAGGGGGCGGTGATTTTGACGCTCAATCGCCCCCATGTAATGAATTCTTTTGATTTCGCTCTGCTGCATGCACTGCGGGACCAGATCGAATCTCTCCGGTTTCGAAGCAATGTCCGGGTGATCATTATCACGGGTGCCGGTGAAAAAGCGTTTTGCTCCGGGGCCGATCTGAAGGAGCGGGCAACACTGACGCCGGTCCAGGTAAAAGAATACATCCATACCATTCGAAATCTATTCACGTCCATCGAGCAGCTCAGCAAACCGGTGATAGCGGCTGTCAACGGTGCGGCGTTCGGCGGTGGTACGGAACTGGCACTGGCCTCCGACATTCGGATTGCCTCCACCCATGCCACCATGGGGCTTACCGAAACCCGGCTGGCGATCATCCCTGGTGCCGGTGGAACCCAGCGACTTCCCCGACTGGTTGGCAAGGGTAAGGCCAAGGAGATGATTTTCACCGGGCGGCGCATCGGTGCCCAGGAGGCGCTTGAGATCGGTCTAGTGAATCAGATCTGCTCCGGTGATCAACTCATTGAAGCATGCCTTGAGATGGCGGCCATGATCTGTGAAGCTGGGCCCATTGCCGTTGAACAGGCGAAGTATGCCATCAACTACGGTCTTGAAACCGACCTTTCCACCGGGCTTGCCATCGAATCCAATGCCTACTGGGTCTGCATCCCTACGGAAGATCGGCTTGAGGGACTTGCCGCTTTCAGGGAGAAGCGAAAACCGGTATACACGGGCAAATAAAAAAGAGCGGTCCGTTTGGGTCGATCCGTCTGTGAAACGACCCTGATCGGTCCACAACGTCAATAGGAACACCATCAGGAGGATATTATGACAGAGTATGATTACTGGAAAGTATTTCCCAGGATGCCGAAAAAAATAACCATTGGCGACATCACCGTGCGGGATGGATTTCAGCATGAAGAGAAATTCATCTCGACTGCCGCCAAAAAGTATTATCTGGAAGAGTTGATTTTTGCCGGCTGCCGAAATATAGAGGTGACCAACCTGGGAAATCCCTATCTCATGCCTCAGTTTTCCGATGCCGAGGAGCTATTGGCCCACCTGCGCAGCGAAAGATTCAAGGGCCAATGCGAGAGAAAGGGGATCAACTATGATGACATTACACTGACCGCCATCACGATACGGGAAAGGTCCGTGGATCGTGCCATCGAGCTTCGGGAAAGAGGGATCGGGCCGGACCGCCTTCTGATGATGGTATCCACAGAAGAGCAGCATCATTTTGCCAATTCCGGTACGACCCTGCCCGATTATTGGGCCGAAGCCGAGCGCGCCATCAAAAAATGCAATGACGCCGGAATGAAGATGTGCGGCACCGTCAGCACCATCTGGGGCAGCCCCATCGGGGGGGCCACGGACATGAAGGATGCCGTGGAATTCACCAAAAGGTGGCTGGAGATCGGAGCGGCGGATATCGAACATGCCGACCATGATGGCAGCGCCTCGTCACCGGATGTCTATCGGTATTTTTCCATGATACTGGATGAGATCCCGGACACCCGTCTTCACATCGCCCATTTTCATGAAACCAAACGGGTGGCGTCGGCCTCTGTCCTGGCAGCATTGCAGGCCGGAATCACCCATTTTGAGGCGACTCTGGGCGGCCTGGGCGGACAACCGGCCAATTTTCTGGACGACTGCCCAACCAAAGGAACCGGGGAATACTACTATGAGGACCCCCGGTATGTGGGGCTGGTGACCCTGGAGGACACCCTGGTTCAGATCGACGAGATGGGGATCGAACATGGGTGGGATGTGGATCGTCTGCTCAAACTGGGCAAGCAGATGGAGAGAACCATTGGTCGGAGACTTCGTTCCGAGGCGATTTTAAACGGCCGAACCCTGAAAGAGGGACACATGAAATTCGCCCGCCCGGGTTTGAAGGGCCGTAAGGAAAAACTAGGGGAAACAGCCGATCAGATGTGGCCCACCGACTGGAGCCCCCAGGCGAAACTGCCCGAGCAATATCGTTGATCGGGTAATGGTATAAATGATATTCAGTGCCCTACGGTTTTTCCGGAGTGCATTGAATACCCACGCGGTCCAGCATTGGATCGCTATCCAAGCTTTAGGAGCAGAGAATGAAGCCCAAAGAGCAACCCCCTCACATCAATGTTGATTATTTCGAAGGCCTTACAGGAGATATTGCAGAATCCCGGACCGAAGGCGTGGAAGATGTCGGCAACAGAATCAAGGCACTCCGTCAGGAGAAAGGGCTCTCACTTGAAGAATTGTCGAAAATGACAGGTTTCGAGGTGGGGCTTTTATCCAAAATCGAGAAGGCTGAGGTGCAGCCCCAATTGGGGACGGTGATCAAATTATCCAAAGCGCTGGACAGCGCTTTCGGACGGCTCGTTTCGGGTGTCGGCAACCGATACTATTCCATCACACGCCGTGACCAGCAGAAGATCGTGTCCCGCTCCACTTCCCATAGGGGCCAGAAGAAGGCCTACACCTACAGGAGCCTGGCTCCCGAAGTCAAGGGACGGCACATGGAAGCACTCATCGTCCAACTGGAGGCGGTGGAGGATTCCGAAGACTCGGTCCATGACGGCGAGGAGTTCGTATACGTCATCGACGGCGTGGTTTCATTGAAGATTGGAGAGGATCAGTTCGAACTGGAACCCGGGGACAGTGCCTACTATCTCTCCACGACCCCCCATATCATAACGGCCAAAGACGGTGTCGCCACCATACTGGCCGTTTTGTATGAAGGGTAAAGCATGGGAGGTCTAAAATGATCCGGGACGCTAATGTCGTCAACGATCTGGACCATGACAGCAAAGCCCGGCTGCTCATGGATATGTTCCACCGAATTGTGGTGCACTACGCATTGTGGTTTACCGAAGTTCGGCATCAGATGGGGATGGAGCGTGCCCTCGACATTCTTAAAACGGCTTTTGAAAGGAGTATGGGCATTCAGCTCCACCGGCTTTCCAAGATGTTCGGATTCGAGATGAAAGAAGGGATCCCCAAAGCCTTTCTGGATCTTTCCGAACCGGAGATGGAAAAGCTGCTCGAGGGAGTGGCGGTGAACTGGCTGGCCAACGACGGTGTATGGTTCCAGGCGGTGGAATTTGAAAGCGGCATGACCGATGCCAAACGGTGCAACGACTCCTGCTGGGCCCATTTTTCCCCTTTTGAAGCCCGGTCCATTCGGAATTTTCTGGGACTCGCCGCCTCTCCGGGTCTTGACGGGCTTAAAAAGGCCCTCAATTTCAGGCTATACGCCCATATCAACTCCCAGTCCATCATTGATGAGGGCAGGGACAGCTTCGTTTTTCAGATGAACCGGTGCCGGGTTCAGGCAGCGAGGAAAAAGAAAAACCTTCCGGACTACCCGTGCAAATCCGCCGGCATCGTGGAATATTCCTATTTTGCCCGTGCCATCGATGCCCGTATATCCACCGAATGTATCGGTTGTCCGCCGGATCCGCATCCCGCTGACTGGTATTGTGCATGGCGGTTCAAACTGGGGGGATAAGATGACAGATCTGTCGTTTCCCTTGACAGATCGGGAGATTGAAGCGGCCCGAAAGCGTCTGGGACGACATCAGGGCGTTCTGCTGGGTGTCACCGGTGGCATCGCCAGTGGCAAATCCACCGTTTCCGCCATGCTGGAAAAGCTGGGTGCACCCCTTGTGGACTTTGACCGCCTTGCCCGCCAGGTGGTCCTGCCCGGAAGTCCGGCATTGGGGGAAATTGCGGCCCGTTTCGGTCAGGACGTGCTCCGATCGGACGGTATGCTGCATCGGAAAAAGCTCTCCACCCTCGTATTCAATTCCTCCGATAAAAGAAAGATGCTGGAAGGTATTACCCACCCGCGTATTTTTGAAGCGTTTTTCGAAGCAGTCGACCGCATTACCGCCATTGATCCCCGCACCCTTGTCCAGGCGGCGGTTCCCTTATTGATGGAACTTAGGCTCCAACCTCTCTTCGACAAGGTCCTGCTGGTCTACGCCACCCGCGATCAGCAGGTGATGCGCCTCGTTCAGCGGGACGGTATCGGCCGTAAAGAGGCGGCCCGCATCATCAAGGCACAGATGCCCATCGAGGATAAACGCCCCCTTGCCGATCACGTCATCTCCAATGTAGGGTCGCTCGATGAGACTCAGTCTCAGGTTGAAGCCCTCTGGCACGAGCTGCAGCAGAGCCTATCCTGAAGGGCATGGTGGTGAAGTATCGGGAATTATCGGGTTCGATCGCGTTTATGCAGTTCGATCTCATTTAAGATCGCCTCCCGCATCAGCTGTACCAGCTGGGGATCTTCAGAGTAAAGGCAGTTCTTGGGCTCCCGAGTAAAATCGGTTGTGAGGATTTTCGCCGTATCGGCAATGATTTTCACAAACCCGCTCTGTTTTTTTTTCCGGTAAAAAGTAAGGCCATCGATGTCAGGTCGTTTATTCGACACTATCACCGTTTTGATGCCACGATCCACACAGCTTCTGACCGGATCGGCCAGAATGGCCAGTTGGTCCGAATGGATCGACAGATAGACGCGTTTTTCCACCAGATCCAGCAGGTTAAATATTTTTTCGAGAATGTTGTCATGCCCGGATATGGTCAGGTAGGGCACTGCATGGCGGGAGGCATCCGGCAGGTAAGTGGCTAAAAATCCAACAAGGTCATCGTTCCGGCGTTTGAGGGTCGCCAGCAGATCCGGTTTGGCAAGGGCGACATATTTTTTCACCTTTTCCTGGGAGGGGATCGCCATCCCCTTTTTGACCAGGCTCACCAACGCGGCATACGCATTGGATCTTGAGATACCGGTCATTTTCGCAGCTTCGTATCCCGTAATTCCGTTGTTTTCAAGCAACGCCAGATAAAGCAGGGCTTCCTGACCGGTGAGACCCGCCCGTTTCAAAGCTTCTACGAGTTTCTCTTTTTCCATGGTACCCGGTCATCCCCAGAAGTCAGGATCGTTTCCCCGTCATCTCTTCGATATCCACACGGATGATCGCCGTGGCATTCAGTTTGGCCTCTGGATACTGAAACGCTCCCACCTCTTTTGAATACTGGGCCATGACGAGATCGAGGGCATGTTTTTTTTCATCCGGCGATTCCACGAAAACCGCCCTCCCGAATCCGATAACGCTTTTGTAGCGAGCCCCCCAATCACAGGCTTTTTCTCCCGGCTCGATTTCGACATCCACGTCAAATTCAAAACAGACGCGGTCGTTCCGTTCGAGAATTTCAATCTTCTTACCCTTTGGTGCGGAGTGAAAATACAGGGTGCGGTCCGCATAGCCGAAGTTTAAGGGCACCACATAGGGTTGATCGTTGTCGGACATGGCCAAACGGCAGACCGTGGCCTTTCGAATGATCGATTCGATTTCGTTTTCATCCCCGATCTCTTTTTCTTTTCGCCGCATTTTTGAACATCCCTCCCCACCTTAGCCATTTATCCAACTGCTAAATTACTGGATCATTATGAAAAACGGTAGTGCTTTTTGACGTCGGACCGGATCTCCCACGTACATTTCATGCCCGAAGGAAAAGTCACCAGATCGCCCGATCCCATCTGCACCGGGACACCTCCCTCGGGAGTGACCACCACATCTCCTGAAAGGAAATAGCAGGTTTCCTCTGCATCGTATTCCCAAGGGAAGGTGGATGTCTCCTTTTCCCAGGTCGGCCATTCCAATACGCCCTTTTTTTTCAATGTTTCGCCATCGGGGTTGCGCTTAATCCGAATGTCTTTCATCTCATTTCTCCATTTTGCGATAACTCATGAAAACGGCGGTATAACCGTCGTCAAATTTTATAGCACCCTTTCCGATGAACCGATAGCCATTTATTCCCAAATCCGTGCTATCCGCCAGGACGCCGGCTGAACCGGTTCCGCCTCCCGTAACCAATACCGAAAACCGCAGGGGTTTAAACGTCGAGACGACTGTCTCCATGGTTCTGTGGCTTTTTTCGGGATCGGCGTTGCTTTCGAAGCTGGCATAAGAGCCTTCGGGTTGAGGGGAAACATGAATCGTGTAATAGCTGTTTTCCCTTATTCCATTCAAGGAATATCCGAAAGGATCGAAAAAAAATGTGTCAACGGTCATGTCCTCGTAAAGTCGGTTCAGTTTCCCGAGAATTGCGGCCTGGAGTGCTGTCCCACCTTTTTCCATTGAAAACAGGTCCCTCACGGATGGATCGATGCCGCTCATCAGCAACTGGACAGTGGTCTGCCGGATAGTGGGTTCTTTTGTGCAGTTCGCGTAAAAAAGGTGGACATGATCGCCCGCTGCAGGACCCACACGGCAGATTTTTCCGGAAAAACAGGAATCAACCCCCTCAACCACCGTCCGGATATCGTCAGACGGTTTGTGGAAAGGCATAATATTTTTACGTTCGTAAACAATCCCATGGATGTTCTTTTTTCCGACTAGGCCGATGATATCGGGCACGGCCAAAATGGGATCGGTCTGGCCGCAGGTGATCATCAGAATGCGGTCGCTCTGAATAAACAGGCTGGATTCGGAAAGCAGACAGGCATCCATCCATCTGTTGGAGATCCTGCTGATGATTTTAGCACCGCAAGCCTGGATCGCCCGCTCCCATTTAGTTTGCCCCTGGTATCTGAGTCCCTGACAGGGAGACCCAAGGCGGATCTCCAGTTTTTTTTCAGGTCCTTCAAAATTGGGAGTGTGGCTGTGCATAAATAGTGGATATTATCAATGAAGGATACCAGCCGGCCCAGGGACAGGTCGTCTATGCGCTGCTCCATTCGGCTGGCCACGCTGTGGCCGTATCATGCAAAACTAACATTCCGCAAAGTGGAAGTCAAACCACAAAAAAAATGCATGTGCAAAAAAGTTATTGAATTCACATAATATTTGAAATGCATGGCAGATAAAATATCAGCCGACAGGTTGTGGATGCGAACCATCTACATGCAATAGCACTTGATGATGATCATGTTTCCTATCCCTTTCTCTTATCCAATCGACCGTTCACTGAAAACGCTCAAATTTTATAACTGCTAAGATGGGGGAGAATCCGGCTGTGCATGATGAAACAGTAATTGACCTAAAAGCAGTTATTCTGTTATGTAAACGTCCGGGTATTACTTTTGACGTGGACGGTGACGCTGGTTCATTGTCCCCTTGCTTTGTTGAAGAGGAGACTCATGTCGGACAATAGCGAGACACGCGTAAATTTGACGGATCGGATGGTCCTGACAGCAGTGGGCCTGGGACTGGCATACTGGATAATCGAAACGCTTCTCTACGTTTTCCTATCCTATAGACTGAGCTTTACGGAACGTCTGTTCGGCCCCGACCTTGGTGGGCTCAGTACCCGCATCGTTGCCATCTGTCTTTTCCTCATCTTCGGTTCCCATGCGCAATTTACCTTCAATAAGCGAAGAGAGGCGGAACAGCAGGTGGCGCAGTTAAAAGAAAAGAACGAATGCCTGGAAAAGGAAGTGCAGCAACTGAAAGAGGATATCGAGGGTTGAGTCCGTCGATGGGATCGGTCTAGTGCCGGAACCAGCGAAATATCTCAGGAAAATCCGACCCGGGTTATCGGGAACTACCCCTCGAATCGATTTCGCAGAAATCCGCGGCTTTGGGAGTTGAAATACTCTTCAAGCCGGCTGTTTACCTCCTTTCCCACCTTTTTTCTATTGGCATCATCGGCGTCACGAACAATCCTGACGTATCGATCGATGAGTGATTCCGTCCGGATGTCTGGCAGACCGTTCCGATAGATCGCTTTTCGATAGATCTCACGGATCTCCTTCCATTCCCTGCCGGCTAAAAATTCAGGGTATAATACCGAAATTGCGAACCCGTCGGCAATCCTGTCGGAATTTTCCGGATAAATTTGGAAACCGTTGCGATGCATCCATTCTTCAACACCGTGCCCCCACTCATGGCAGGTTCGTTCCAGCATCAGGCGAGGATGCCGGATGCCGCGACTGATATAAGCGATCTTGTCCTTGAAAAAACCGTCACCCGTTTGTTTTTCAATATAGCACAGCCTTTCTACCGATTTCTCCAAAACGGTTTCGACTTCTTCCGGTAGGGCGGCGAGCACCTCCTCCACCATGTTTTTTTGCCAGTTTTTTAACTCGATGATCATGGTATCAGGCCACATGGGGGGTTAAAAGACGAATCGAATCAAGTGATGATCTGTTATCCGCCATCGGAGACAGGAAGTCAACGACCGGTTCGGCCACATGGAAGGTGAGTTAGATGGGAACGGGCACCATCGGCAGGCGCAGGAATAAAGGGCGATTGCATGACATCCCATACAACCGCCCCATTCGTGCGGTTTCAGCCGGCTCGAATCTAATTTAATGTATCGGCCGGACAGAATAATTTTGAACCCTGTCGCCTCCTGTCGGTGTGGTTTCTCCGATGCGGAGATTACGCTTTTTGAAAAAAGTAAGTCAGTTGCCCGTTTTGGGTTTTACCCGCCACGGTCTTCATTTCCATCCCCACCGAAACCTCTTCGATGGGCACCTCCGTGTCGATTCGGCCGAATACCTGGTAATCTCCGTAATTAATCAGGGCGATGGTATAGGGCAGATCCTCACCAAAACCGGTAGGGGCGTATTTCAACGTGGAGAAACTGACCAGTTTCCCGGTGCCGCTCACTTCAAACCACTCCATATCGCCGGACAAGCTTTCGTAGCAATGGGCCCGGGGCGGGAAATATTTTTTCCCCGATTCCTTGCAGCGGGTACCCATCACCTTTCCCTCTTCAAGGTAACCGATAAAATCGTTGACCTGTGTGACACCGGCAAAGCTGACCGTGCCAAACTGACTGAACCGTACATCCATCTCTTTCTTAGCCATGATTAGTCTCTCCCCAGAATCGTCACGTTGCCGTATAATCCCACGCCGCCTATATTGTGAACCAGGCCGATGGCCGGGTCTTTTACCTGAATCTCTCCGGCCTCACCCCTAAGCTGCAGAACGATGGTGCGGATCTGCGACCCGCCGGTGGCACCGATGGGATGCCCCTTGGACAACAAACCGCCATCCACGTTTACCGGAATACTGCCCTCCTTGTAGGTTTCCCGGTTTCGAATCAGCGCAACGCCCTCACCCGGTTTTGCGAAGCCCAGGTTTTCATAGGCCATCAGTTCGGCAATGGTGAAGCAGTCGTGCACTTCGGCGACATCCACATCCTTTGCCGTGATGCCGGCCATCTCATAGGCCTGGCGGGCCGCCGCCTCCGCCGCGTCGAGCCCGCTGAGGCGGGACCGGCCGGCCATGTTCACCGGCGCCGTGGCAGCGCCCAAACCTTTTATCCAGACCGGTTTTTCGCACATCGCTTTTGCCTTCTCCTCACTGGCCACGATGATGCAGGAGCTGCCATCGGCATTGGCGCAGCAGTCCCCGCCGCGCAAAGGACTGGCCACAGGACCGCTGAGGAAGTTCTCCGGGTCGGAGAACATCTCCAGCTTGAGTTGCTTTTTAATCATGGCTTTTTCATTGAGGGGTCCGTATGAAGAGGCCTTGACCCGAATCAGGGCCAGGTCTTCCAGGGTTGTGCCATACTGGTCCATATGCGCCTGGGCATGCATGGCGTAATATGCGGGCATCATGGTACCGAAGGGAGATTCCCACTGAATGTCCGCACCCCTTCCCATCCGCTCCTGGGATTCTTCCGAGGAGAGTTGGGACATGATCTGGAAACCGATCACCATCACCACGTCATGGAGCCCCGATTTGACCAGCGAGTAGGCCAGTTTCAGACCGGTGCTGCTCGAGGAGCAGAGGGTTTCCGCGTAAAAGGTTGGCTGGGGGTTCAGCCCCAGGTATTCCGCAATAACCCCCGACGGAGAACGCTGCTTGTCATACTCCGGCGCCGAGCAGACCACGGTGGCGTCGATGTCCGTAGTCGAGATCCTGGCGTCGGCCATCGCTTCGGCAAACCCCTCAAAGGCCAGTTCACGGACCGAACCGGAGTAGGTGCGGACAAATTGACTCTGCCCCACGCCGATGATTCCTACCTTGCCCATATTATACCTCCCAATCATCGCCGAAATCTTATCGCGATGTGCGATAGATTTCAGAAAGTCGATATTTTCGGGATCTATAGACTCCCAAAGTCGGCGATGATAAATTATAGTTTTAAAATAAGTTGTCTCAGCCCACTATTTTCATCTGTCTGATCAATTCCCGAAAACCGCTGAAACAACTCTGAATGCACCCTGTCCGCTTTCCTTTGTGCCCTTTTATTCCTTGGGCGTGCCCATCACCTCTGCGAACATCTCCATATCCCAGTCCCTGCAATCGGCGAGATTCTGGCGGAACTTGATGAAATCCACGGTATCCTGCCCGGTGATTTTCTTGGTGTTAAAGGCCCCGAAACCAAGGAATGCTTCACCGCCCATGTTGGCGGCGAGCCAGTGCCGGTGATCGCTCTTCATGGTATCCCAGAAAAACTTTTTCTTCTGGCGGATGCCGTCGATGGATTTGATCAGGCACCCGGGGAACAGGTTGGCGAACCTCCATATGACCCTGTCCACCTCTTTGTCGAGGAGTTCGAAATCGGCATTGGCCTGGTGTGCCTTGAGCAGGTCGCGTCCCGCCTTCATCGCATCGCCCGTTTTGTATTCCCCGTATACGATTTCACCGTCCTTAATATACTGGTCGGTCTCGATGAGCGGGTTGCGGACCCACTCGCCGTCTATTTTGAGGACCGGCACCACCTTGCTGATCATGCCCTTCATCTTCATCTTGTAGGCGGACCACATCTCGCATGAGACGCAGTTCCACATGGCATCCTCCATGGTCAGAAACCACGGCAGAAAATCGGAAGAACCGCCCACCGGTGCGGATCCGTGTTTAGGGCCCGCCTGGCCGAAAATGGCCAGGTCGGATGAAACCGCGATATCGCAGGCAAGACCGATCTCCTGGCCGCCGGCCACCCGCATGCCGTTGACGCGGCAGATGACCGGTTTCTTGCACAGTAAAATGGAATCCACCATGTGGTTGAATAATTCCATATACTGACCGTATTCGTCGGGCCGACGGCTGTAATACTCGCTGTACTCCTTGGTGTTGCCGCCGGTGCAGAACGCATAAGGGCCTGTGCCGGTGAAGACCACCGCGATGATGCTTCTGTCTAAAGAAGCATTTTCAAACCCGGCAATCACCCCTTTAACCATTTCGGTGGTGTAGGAGTTGTACTGCCTGGGATTGTTGAGGCGGATCCAGGCGACATAAAGACCCTCCACCACGTTGCCTTTGGGGTCGGTAAGGGGTCTTTTCTCGAACACCACGCAGGGGGCGTCGGCATCGGTGCCCCAGTTGGCATCCGAGTGCAGTGCATGATCTTTTTTTCCGTCATCTCTCGGCATCCATTCCAGCGCCATCTTTTCCTCCTTCTTTTCCGGGAATGAAGCGGTTTTTTACAGTCCGTTTCCGGCCGGACGCTCCTTCCCGCATGACTTATGTAGTTTGTTTTTATAGATCGGACGCGGCCGGATTCAAGAGCCGCTGTCTGTTTCTGTATAGAACCCCTGCGCCTGTAATTTAAAAATCGGGTATCAGAACGATCCGTTTGTCCGGAGGCGTCTGGTGGGCCTCATCGAACGCTTCTTTTATCGTACTCATGGGCCGGGTCTGAACGAACGGCTGCAGGGCAATTTTGCCGCTCAGCACCATGTTGAGGACCTGGGGATAGTACTCGGGAAGGCAGCCCCACGTTCCGATAATCTCTGCATCGAATGCCATGAGCCGGCTGATGGAGTACTCGACCTTGGCCATCCCGAAGCCCACGATGACCAGTTTGCCGGTGAAGCTGAGCAGGGCCAGGGCGGTTTCCTGTCCACCTTTGGTCCCGGTGGCTTCGAATATCTTCCACCCGAAGGCGGGGAGACCGCTGTTTTTCCGGATCGCCTTAATCTCGCCGGAAACGTCCCGGGGGCTTTTACCACTGGCGTTGATGATGTGGTCGGCACCGTAGTTGAGCATGTTTTCCAAACGCTCCTGTGAAATATCGATGGCGATCACCGTGCCGGCCCCGAGCGCCTTGGCTTCCTGCACCATGTACTGGCCCACTCCGCCGATGCCGATCACGATGACGTTGTCACCGATCTCCAGGGATGCCCTTTTGGCCGCCTGGAAAGGCGTGGTGGCGGCATCGGCCACAACTGCCAATTCCGCAAGCGGGATCTCCCCCCGGTTTTTAATTTCACACAGGTCGATGCTCGGGACTGGGATATGACTGGAAAACCCCCCGTAAAGGCCGATGCTGTTGCCGGGCATTTTCTGGTTCAGACATCGGTTTCCGCGACCGGTCTTGCACAAGTGGCATTTTCTGCAGGGCATCACCGCCGGGATCAGAACCTCCTTTCCGATCCACCACTCATCACCGGCCACAACGGTACCCGAAATCTCGTGCCCCAGCGTGAGCGGCGGTTTGGAAACCGTTGGAACCCCGTCGAAAAAATAGCCCAGGTCGGTATGGCACACGCCGCAGCCCGCCACCTCCACCAGCACTTCACCGGGTTGAAGTTCGGGCACCGGCAATTCGGTTTTCTCCAGCTGGCCTGGGGTGATTTCACCGGTTTCCCGGTCCCTTGCGGTCGGCTGCGTCATCTGCCATGTTAAAATCTTGTCCGGTACGGATGCCATGATTTCCTCCTTCACGCCCGACCTGTTCCCATTTAGGGGTAAAAAAGGGCGTTTTTATAGAAATTACGAATTGTTATATAAATTTACAGACTGGCTTTGAATTCAAACAATACCAAGAAAAGTTATAATTTAGCTACAATGTAACTTCTCTAAAGTCAACATAATTTTCATCGGAAAAGCCCGTTTTCCATTTCGATGCAATTTCAGCTTCATCAACTTCCTTTTCCATAGAAAACATCCACCCCGAAATATGCGATATTTGCATCCAAGCCGCCTCACGATGTTTACATGACTTGGATATTTTCGTGCTTTGCAGACCCATGTTCCGTTCCAGTAAATAGTAGTTATTGACTATTATTAAACACTTAAACTCACCTTATTGACCTTATCGATTTCGGGATTAATATTAACGTATAACCTGACGATTGGTTCTTTCTGGATGCCGAGTGCAGGTTGCAAACATCATTTCAATCAAAATTGGCCCAGCAGGGGAGATACCATGAATCAGTTAGACGACGTATTCGATATTTTAGAAAAGGACGAAAGCTTCAAGTCCGTGATGAAGCGCATGCTGAAATATTCCCTGGAGATGTCATTCAACGGGATTGTCGTCACAACGGCCCAACCCGGCTATCCTATTTTGTATGCCAATTCTGCTTTTCTCGATATGACCGGTTACGCTGCAGACGAAGTGATCGGACAATCGCCGGCAATTCTGCAAGGGCCTTTGACCGATCCGGAGGTACTGGGTCGATTGCGCCGTGATATCGAGAATGATGAAATATTTCATGGCAGGGCCATCAACTACCGTAAAGATGGATCCACCTTCCTCATGGAGTGGAAAATCGTCCCGATCCGAAACCCGGAGGGTGTCACGACCCATTTTCTGGCCATCCAAAAGGATGCGACCGGTAATAAAACCTAGCATTCACCTCGGGTATGGGCCGATCTGATCGATACCCGCCAGGTTCTTTTTGTCCAGCGCCGTACCCCAAGCGGCGAACGCCTCCATTCAATGGTTCATAAACCGGAAAAAAAAGGTTGACAGCCACACGCCTAGTTGAATAATTATGAACTAAATTCCATAATACGGAACAACGTTAATGATTATTCAATCCGTTCAACGTGCGCTTAACATATTATCCCTGTTCACACCTTCCCGTCCCCGGTGGGGGATCACCGAAATTGCATCCGAGCTCGGACTGGCCAAAGGAACCATCCACAATATCGTTCAAACCCTTGTATCGGGTGGATTTTTGAAGCAGGATCGGGAGACGCGCCGGTATTCCCTGGGTTACCGCGTGTTCACATTAGGGGTCATCATGGCCGGTACCCTCGAGATCAATCAAAAGGCCGCCGGCCTGGCCCATCAACTCGCCCATCGGACCGGCCTGGTGAGCCGCGTGGCGGTGTGGGACCACGATGCCGCCCTGGTGACTCTGAATGCCTGGCCGGATTATGCGGACTCCCTTTCAAAACAGATCGGTCCCCGGGTGGTGGCATTTTGCTCGGCCATCGGGCGCGCCCTTTTAGCCTATCTGAGCGAATCGGAGATCGCTGCCTATCTGGACAATGTGGAGCGAGTACGATTCACCGCACATACGGTTACCGGGAAAAAAGAACTGCTCAAGATCCTAGATCTGACCCGGCACAAGGGATATGCCATCAACAACCAGGAATTGGGCCCGGGCCAATGCAGCATCGCCTCGGCCATTTTCCAGAGTGGGGGCAGCCTGGCCGCCGCCATCAGCCTGAGCGGCAGCTCGGAGCAGATCACGGGGCCGGACAAACCACGGCTGGTCTCCGATTTGAGAAATACGGCGGCCGAAATTTCCCGATATATGGGGTTCTATCCGGCGGCGCCGGAACATAATCTGATGCGGAGAGCCGCCCCGTGATATCGATAGTTTTTCGTTTAAATCACGATATTTTGATGGAGATGAGGCATCTGTTTGATTCCGGATTTTTCCCTTGACTAAATATAATGTAGCTGCAATGTAGCTTTTTAAAGCCCATTTTATCACTCAATGGGAACCGCAGCCTGAACCTTTAAAGCATCATTCTATAGACACCATAAGCCAATAAAAACGGGGGACGCTATGCTATTAGAAGGTAAAAACGCAATTGTAACCGGGGGATCCCAGGGGATCGGGGCGGCCGCTTCCCTGGAGCTGGCCAAAGAGGGCGCCAATGTCTGCCTGACTTACCGCAAGCATGAGGATGAGGCGAATGAATACGCCGATCAGATTCGTGCCCTGGGCAGAAAAGCAGTGGCCGTTAAATGCGATATCGCAAAGTTTGCAGAGGCGGAGCAGGTGGTCCAAACGACGGTGGAGGCGTTCGGCGGGGTGGACATCCTGGTCAACAACGCCGGCATGAACTGGGACGGGGTTTCCTGGAAGATGACCGAGGAACAGTGGGACCGTGTGATCGAAGTCAACCTCAAAGGATATTTCAACTTCACCCGCCAGGTGGCCCCCATTTTCAAGGATAAAAAGTATGGCAAGATTATCAACGTGACATCCATCAACGGCCTGCGCGGAAAATTCGGCCAGACCAATTACTCCGCATCCAAAGCGGGAATTATCGGTTTCACAAAGGCACTGGCGAAGGAATTGGGTGCTTTCGGGGTCAACGTCAATGCCGTGGCGCCGGGGCTCATCGAAACCACCATGCTGAGGGAATCGGACGCCCGGGACAAGATCATCGACATGGCCATGGCGGAGATCGTCCTCAAACGAGTGGGCCAACCGGAGGACCTCGCGAACGTCGTGGTGTTTTTGGCCTCGGACAAAGCGCGTCACGTCACCGGAGAGGTGATCAAAGTGGACGGGGGACAGTACATTTAGCACCGTTTCCACAATCGGAAACGATATGGACACTACCGAAGGAGAAGATCAATATGGGCGACTATCAATTTCTCAAATACGACAATGCCAACGGAGTCGCGCGCATCACCCTTGCAAGGCCCAAGCACAATGTTTTTAACATCGACATGATGAATGAATTCAACGGACTTCTGGAAACGCTGATTGCAGACGATGCGCTCAAGTGTGTGGTCCTGTTCGGCGAGGGGCCCAGCTGGTGCGCCGGAGTGGAGGTGGCGGACCACAAACCGGAGATGGTGGATGAGATGGTGGCGGTGTTCACCCGCATCTTCGAGCTTTTTGAAAAGTTGGATGTGCCCACCATTGCCGCGGTTCACGGAAACTGTCTGGGTGGCGGCATGGAAGTGGCCATTGCCTGCGACATCGTGATGGCTTCTAACAAGGCAAAGTTCGGCCAGCCGGAGATCAAGCTCGGATTCTTTCCGCCCTACGCTGTCGTTCGGCTGCCCGAGTTGGTGGGCCCGGCAAAGGCGATCGAGATCTGCACTTCCGGCAGGATCTACTCCGCTGCCGAAGCACAGGCCCTGGGATTCGTGGGACATGTGGTGCCGGAAGAAAAGTTCGGGGATGCAGTAGAGAAAATGATCCGAGAGATCCAATACTGCAGCCCCCTGATCATCCGACTCAACAAGCGGGCGGTACGCCGGAGTATGGGGCTGGATTTCACCGCGGCGGTAGAAAAGGCCAACGACTATTTTCTCAACAGAATGATGAAAACGGAAGATACCCTTGAAGGGATCGCCAGCTTCGAAGAGAAGCGGAAACCATCCTGGAAAAACAAATAATTCTTTCGTTTGATTGCGATAACGCACGTGAGTTGACTCATAAAGTGGTGTTGCAGCCTAACGGGGATAAAGACAGGCGGGTCCAATAGGAGGAAAATCCACCCGCAACCGTCAACTCTGAAGCCGCAACCCATCCAAGGAGGTTACATGTCACAGATCAGCAAAATCGGTGTTGTGGGCGCCGGCAACATGGGATCCGGCATTGTCCAGAAGATGGCCCAGGAGGGTCTCAACGTCGTGATGATAGATGTAAAGGAAGAGTTTGTAGAACGGGGGATGAACACGATCCGGACATTGCTCAAAGAAGCGATGGAACGCAAGATTTTCACCCAGAAACAGGTGGATGAAACCCTGTCGCGCATCACCGGCACCACCGATCTTTCAGCTGTCGCCGATGCGGATCTGGTGGTGGAGGCGGTGTTTGAAGACAAGGGTGTCAAATCGGAGCTGTTCCGGAAGCTGGACGGGATCTGTTCCGAAAAAACCATCCTCGCCACCAACACTTCCAGTTTTTTCGTCAAGGAGTTTGCCGATCTGACAGAGCGCCCTGACCGGTTCGTGGGGCTTCACTATTTCTTCCATCCGGCCAAGAACAGGCTTTTAGAGGTCATTCCCCACGATGGCACCAGCGAAGACACCGTGGCCACCTCCATTTTGGCCGCCAAGCTCCACGGCAAGACCGCCATTGTTGTCAAGGATGCCCCTGGGTTTGCCGTCAACCGTTTTTTCGTCCCCTTTCTAAACGAAGCGGCCCGGATGCTGGCAGAGGGCGTTGCCAACATTCCCACCATCGAAGAGGCGGCCAAACGGGCATTCAAAATCGGTATGGGTGCTTTCGAGTTGATGAACGTCACGGGGATTCCCATCGCAGCCCATGCCTCCAAGACCCTGGGAGATGAGCTGGGGCCCTTTTACGCGACGGCGGATATTCTCAATGAAAAAGTGGAAAAAGGGGATCTGTGGAATCTTACAGGCGATGTGGATGAATCCAAAATTGAGGCGATCATGGACCGGTTTTACGGCGTGGGCCTCGGCGTGGCCGCCGCCCTGGTGGATGAAAAGGTGGCGACGGTGGAGGATACCGACCGCGGTGCCAAGATCGGCTTGAGATGGATCCAGGGCCCTTTCGAGATCATGAATCGTATCGGCATCGACAAAACCTGTGAAGTCGTGGAATCGATCTGCGAGAGATACGATGATTTTAAGATGCCCGAGATTTTAAAGCAGCAGAAAGCGGCAGGCAAACCCTTTGCCTTCAAAGTTGTCGATCTTGCGGTAAATGGGAATATCGCCACCATCACCATCAATCGCCCGGAGGCGATGAACGCCCTTAACGAAGCGATGTTTTCCCAGTTGGCGGATCGCTTTGCAGAGGCGGAAGCCAATCCCGATGTCGCCGGCATCGTCATCGAGGGTGCAGGCAAGGCTTTTGTGGCCGGGGCGGACATCCGATACTTTGTCAAGAATATCAAAACAGACAGAATCGCGGACACGGTCGCTTTCACCCGGAGCGGGCACGAACTGCTGCAGCGGATCGAAAACAGCGACAAAGTGACCATCGCCCTGCTGGACGGGTTGTCCCTGGGGGGGGGCAGTGAGCTGGCCCTTTCTTGCCAGGCGATTGTGGCCACCCCGGCCGGTTCCATGGGTTTCCCGGAAACCGGCATCGGCATCTATCCCGGGCTGGGGGGCATGCTTCGGTTCGCCCGCCAGGTAGGGCCGGAACTGGCCAAGTACTACACCTTTACCGGTGCCCCTATCAACGCGGGGGATGCATATGACCTGGGCATCGTGACCCGTCTGGTTGCGCCGGCGGAAGTCGCCGGCGCCATCGAAGGGGTTGTCGCAGGGGGCAAGCCGGATAAATACCGGGAGCGCGAAATTCCTGAAAAATTCAAATCCCTTGTTCAGGTGATGTCCCCCGGCAACGTGGACAAACTGCTGGCCGGGGAGCTGCCGGCAGACGTTCCTGAGGAACTGGCGGCTAAAACGGCCAAGATCGCAGGATTCAAAGCGCCTCTTGCACTGAAAATGTCCGCGGACATTATCGACCGGCAGCAGGGGATATCGATCCCCGAGGCCATTGAAATCGAACTATCCCATCTCGATGAGATCTTCAGTACGGCGGACGCCTTGGAGGGGCTCTCCTCCTTGGGCAGGAAGCGGCCCGGGTTCAAAGGCGAATAACCGGAAGATACATACATTACTGGATCGATACCAGATAAAGCATAGGGATTAAACAAGAGAGGAAATCGTCATGCACAAATTACTTACCGATAATCCAGGTCAAAAAATGTTGCTTCTGGGCAACGAAGCGATTGCAAGGGGGGCCATCGAGGCCGGCGTCGCTTTTGGGTCCACTTATCCGGGGACGCCGTCTTCCGAGATCTCCCTGAACTTCTTCCAGATGTCACACGAAAGCGATCTCTACTTCGAATACAGCACCAATGAAAAGGTGGCATTGGAAGTGGCCGCCGCTTCGGCCAATGCCGGGGTCCGGACCATGTGCATGATGAAGCATGTGGGGCTCAATGTGGCAGCCGATCCACTCATGACCCTAGCCTATGTCGGGGTCAGGGGCGGGCTGGTGATACTCACGGCCGACGATCCGTTCATGTTTTCCAGCCAGAACGAGCAAGATAATCGATACTACGGCAAACTGTCGGGCCTTCCCGTTCTGGAGCCCTCCTCCATCCCCGAGGCAAAGGAGATGGTCGGCTATGCATTCGATCTGTCGGAGCAGCTTCAGGAGCCGGTGATCTTCAGAACCACCACCCGGATCAACCACTCCAATGCCATCGTGACCCTGGGAGAGATCAGACCCAGAGTCACCTGCGGTGATTTTAAGAAAGACCCGTTCAGCTATGTAACGGTACCGGCGATATCCCGAAACCTCCACGTCAAACTCCTCGAGAACGAAGCCAAGGCAAGGGAGATTTCAGAATCATCCGATTTGAACTTTGTGGAGGGAAGCGGCAACTGGGGCATCATCTGCAACGGCGTCAGTTATGGCTATGTCAGCGATGCCATCTCGGATCTCGAGATTGCGGAAAAGGTAAAGGTCCTGCGCGTCGGCTTTTCCAACCCCATGCCCGGGGAGATGATCAAATCGTTTCTCACCGGTTGTGAAAAGGTGCTGGTGGTGGAAGAGGGGGAACCGGTGATGGAGGAGGCGGTGAAGGCGTTTGCCCAGGAGGCGGGTCTGACCATGACCATCCGGGGGAAATCGGAGGATCTCTTCTCCCGGCTCTATGAATATTCACCCGCCCTGGTCCGCGAAAAGGTCGCCGCCTATTTCGACATCCCCTACACGCCCCCTGAAGTAGCCGATACCTCCGATGTGCCCGAGGTCCCCATGAGGCCGCCCAACCTATGCGCCGGCTGTTCCCACAGGGCGACTTTTTATGAGATCAAAAAGGCGGCCGAAGGAATGGAGACCATTTACCCTACGGATATCGGGTGCTACACATTGGGTTTTCTGCCGCCCTTGTCCATGGCGGATTTCCTTATCTGCATGGGTTCGTCGGTGAGTACCTCCTGCGGGTTTTCCAAAGCCACGGATAAGAAGGTGATCAGCTTCATCGGGGATTCCACGTTTTTTCATTCCGGGATCACCGGTTTGGTCAATGCAGTGTTCAACAACCACAATTTCACCCTGGTAATCCTGGATAACGGCACCACCGCCATGACCGGTCATCAGCCCCATCCCGGCGTAGATATGGCCAATTTCAACCTTGACGGGTACGGCCGGATCTCCATTGAGGCGGTGGTCAAGGCCTTGGGGGTTCCTCATGTGACAGTAGTGAAACCCTACAAAGTGAAAAAAAGCATCGCTGCCATCAGGGAGGCGCTCGAGTTTCAAGGGGTTTCTGTGATCATCTCCGAGGAGATGTGTACGCTCTACTCCAAGAGCCTCAAACAGCTCAAGGAAAGATCATTCTATATCAGCGACAAGTGCAAAAATCATCGGGACTGCATCAAAGACCTGGCCTGCCCAGCCTTTTACCTCGATGGGGAAAAGGTCCACATCAATGCGGACCAGTGCGTGGGGTGTGCGGTCTGTGCCCAGATCTGTCCTGAAAATGCCATCCTGCCGGTCAAGAAAGAAAAAGCGTCCGCCTAACAACATGGTATTTTCATTCAACCCATAACAAAAACTACGGACAGGAAAAATGAATACAACACGATTGATCATTGTAGCGGTTGGAGGGCAGGGAAACCTGCTGGCATCGAAGGTTTTGGGCGAGGCGTCACTGATTGCGGATGTCCCGGTGCTCATGAGCGAGATCCACGGGATGGCCCAGCGTGGCGGTGTGGTGGAGTCGGCCATTGTTTTCGGGGATTCCAAAAGCAGTATTATTTCAGATGGCGAAGCGGATGTGCTGGTGGGATTCGAACCCTCGGAGACCCTGCGCGCCCTCAACAAGTGCAACGGTGAAACGGTGGTGGTGACCAACCTGTCTCCACTGCCGCCTTTTACGGTGGCCCTGGGAAAAAGTGAATATCCGGATATAGAACAGCTCCAGGCGTTGATCCGGGCCAAAACGAAAAAAATGGTGGCATTCGATTCCCTGGCCCTTGCCAAGGAAGCGGGTAATCCCATGGCCAACAATATTGTGCTTTTAGGTGCACTGATCCAGACCGGCGTGCTGCCCCTTACGGCGGACCACGTGCGGGAGGCGATCAACACATCCACCAAAAAGGCATTTCTGGAGGTCAACTTAAAGGCGTTCGAACTGGGTTACTCGGCTGCTGAAGCCGCTTAATTGGATGTTTGCCGGCAGGTCTGTCCCATCTGCATTCCGGCGACAGGCAACGAGGCAATACGGGAACCGTTTATATCATAAGGAGGTATAAAAATGCCGTGGGATGAAAAATTTGAGTGCATGCCGGTGGAAGAGCTTCAGAAATTCCAGCTGGAGAAGCTGAAGGAGACAGCAGCCTGGGTTTATGAACGGGTACCCTTTTACAAAAAGAAGTATGACGAAGTGGGGATTCACCCCGACGACATCAAGAGCCTTGACGACATCAGCAAACTGCCGGTAACGGAGAAAAACGACCTTCGCGACAACTATCCCTTCGGGCTTTGCGCGGTTCCCATGGATGAGGTGGTCAGGGTACACGCCTCCTCCGGCACCACCGGTAAACCGGTGACCGGTCCCTACACGGCGGATGACCTGGAACAGTGGACTGAATGTATGGCCAGAAACTTCCATGCCGCCGGTGTCCGTTCCAACGACGTCGTCCAGAACGCCTACGGCCATGGTCTGTTCACCGGAGGACTGGGATTCCATCAGGGTGCCTGCCGAGTCGGGTGTGCTGTGGTTCCCACCAGCTCGGGTATGACCGAACGCCAAATCACCCTCATGCAGGATTTTAATTCCACCGTTCTTCTGGCCACCCCCTCCTACGCCCTGACCATTATCGAGCGGGCCGAAGAGGTGGGCGTCGACATCAAAAAATTACCTCTCAGGGTGGGGATATTCGGCGCCGAACCCTGGACTATCGGCATGCGCAAGGAGATCGAGGCGCGTTCCGGCATCAAGGCGATGGAGGCCTTCGGACTCACCGAACTGGGAGGACCCGGCGTCTCATTCGACTGTGAAGTCCAGGACGGGCTGCATATCAATGAAGATCATTACCTTGCGGAAGTGGTCGATCCGGAAACCTTCCAGCCCCTGCCCATAGGGGAAAAGGGCGAGTTGATTTTTACCTCCCTGCAGCGCCGGGCCATGCCCATGGTCCGTTACCGCACCAAGGATATCACACGGCTGAGAAGAGAAGAATGCGCCTGCGGCAGGACTCTGCTTAAGATGGACAAGCTCTCCGGCCGGACCGACGACATGCTGATCATCAGTGGTGTCAATGTCTTCCCTTCCCAGATCGAATCTCTCCTTCTGGATATCCCGGAAGTGGAACCCCAGTATGTGCTGGTCGTTCGGAAGAAGGGTTATCTCGACCATCTGACCGTCCGGGTGGAAGCCAAGCGGGAGGTGTACGATGCCGGTCCGGACAAGGAAGCGGAGGTGGAGAAGAAGATCACCGAGCATATCAAGGGAAATATCGGAATCAGTGTCCGGGTTCGCCTGGTAGAGCCCAAACTCATCGCCCGAAGCGAGGGCAAGGCCCAGCGGATCCTCGACGAACGCCCAAAAGAGTAGGCGATTTAATTGATTCCTTACATTCGGCTCTTGGCTGCGCCGGTCCGGAAAAAGTTTGCCGGCGCACCTTCACGCCTACAGCCGGATGACCGATAATGCATAACCTTCAAGCCAGGGAGAGAATTATGAGCGAGGACCCCAACTTCAGTCCCAAGTCCTTTGCCGTGATCGGTGCCGGTCCGGTGGGTTGTATCGTGGCCGCTTTTCTTTCGAAACACGGTTTTGAAGTGACCCTTTGCGATGTCGTACCGGAGCTCCTGGAGCCGGCCGTCGATCCCGGTATCGTTATCGAGGGGACGGAAACCCTTACCGCCCCGGTGACCCGGACGGTCGTAAGCGTGGACGAGCTGGGAAAATACGCCCCGGATGTTATCATCATTACCGTCAAGGCCAACGCCCTGCCGCTGATCGCGTCCGCCATTCAGGGATTCAAGCGGGATGGCATGTATGTGGTAAGCTGGCAGAACGGCATCGACACGGAACTGGAGATCGCCAAAGCCCTTGGCAAACCGTCGGCCATGCGGGCCGTGGTCAACTACGGCTGCGGGCTTGCTGGCCCGGGACACGTACACATGGCCTTCCACCATCCCCCGCATTTTATCCAGGAGCTGGATCCTGCGTCCAAAGACGCGGCGGTAGCGATTGCCAAGGCCTTCAGCGATGCCGGCCTTACGACCGAGCGCACCGATCAGATCGTCAACATGGTGTGGCGGAAAAGCATCATGAATGCGAGCATGAATCCGGTGTGTGCCGTAACGGGGCTGACCATGTCCCAGGCCATGAACGATCCTATCGTTTTCCAGATCGTCAACTCACTGGTCAAAGAGTGCGTGAAGATTGCCCGTGCCAATGAGATCAATGTGGGGTGGGATTATTATCCGGGAGCCATGACCTACATGGGAAATGCTGGTGATCACAAACCCTCCATGCTCATGGACATAGAGAACGGGAGGAGAACGGAGATCGATTTCATAAACGGTAAATTCGTGGAATATGGGGAAAGGGCCGGTATGGAGACCCCGTATAACAATACCCTGCGGTCCCTGGTCAAGGGTTTGGAGTCCCGATTGACCTAACCATCATCTATGGAACAAGACTCAAAAACCCATAATCCGGAACCCTCAACTGGTTTGTATGTCGGTGTGGATGTCGGCTCTTCCCGGACCAAAGTTTCGGTGATGGATGGGAAGCGAAACCTCATCGGCAGGTCGGTTCGAAAATCGGGCACCGATTTCTCAGCCGCCGCCGTGAAAGGGTTGCAAGAAGCCCTTGAGATGGCCGGCGCCTCGGAATCGGAGGTCCTGCGGGTGGTTTCCACCGGCTACGGGCGGAAAAACGTGCCCTATACGGATGATACCCGCACGGAGATCGGGTGTCATGCCAAAGGGTGCTATTATTACTTCCCCCAGGACATCACCATCATCGATATCGGCGGCCAGGATAACAAGGTGATCAAGCTGGATGCCAAAGGGCTCCGCACCGGATTCAAGATGAATCGCAAGTGCGCTGCCGGCACTGGGGCCTTCCTTGAGGAGATGTCGCCGCGGCTGGACATCCCCATCGAAGAGATGGATGGGCTGGCCCAGCAGTCCACGGATATGGTGAAGCTGGGGAGTTTCTGCACGGTGTTTTCAGCAACAGAGGTGCTTCAAAACATCCGGAAAGGAAGAAAAGTACCGGATATCATCAAGGGTCTCTTCTTCTCGGTGATCAAGCGGGTGCTGGAGATGGACTCCCTAACAGAGCACGTCGTGGCCACCGGGGGAGTAGTGGCGCACAATCCCTATCTCATCCAAATGATGGAGGAACAGATCGGCAGAAAACTTCTGGTGCCCCAATATCCGCAGTTGACCGGCGCTATCGGTGCGGCCCTTTATGCCATGGGCTGAGCACATACCCTGGACAGTTGGAACAGGTACGATTTGAATTGAAATAAACGAGAATATATGGAGGTGAACCATGCCTGAGGAGAAAAAAGTTGTGATACGGCGGCTTGAAAGCGCCAAGCTGCTAGGTAAATTTATGGCCGATTATTACTATGAGCTGGATGCAGCCGCCAAGTCGGGAGAGAAAAAGATTGCGTGGTGCACCAGTGTCGGGCCGGCCGAGATTCTAAGGGGCATGGGCTTTCTCACCTATTTTCCGGAGACCCATTCTGCCATGCTGGGCAGCACACGGATGGCAACGGACCTGATACCCAAAGCCAACGCCATCGGATACTCTCCCGATATCTGTTCCTATCTCACCGCGGACATCGGCGCCTTCCTGGAGGGAGTCAGCCCGCTGGCCAAGGTTTTCAAGGGGATCGAGGGGCCGCCCAAACCCGACGTGCTGGTATACAACACCAACCAGTGCCGGGACGTACAGGACTGGTTTGCCTGGTATGCCGAGAAATTCGACGTTCCCCTTGTGGGCATCGAAACCTATCGAAACGTACCGGAAGTGACCCCCTCCCATGTCACCTCCATTGCCCGGCAGATGGAGAACATCGTTGAACCGCTGGAAAAGGTGGCTGGGCGCAAGCTTGACATGGACGAGTTCAAGTCGGCTGTTGCCCTTTCCCGGGAATGTTCCGATCTGTGGGACAAATGCTTGGGTGCGGCTGCCGCCAAGCCATCTCCGCTTACTTTCTTCGACGGGACCACGCTCATGGGGCCGGCCGTGGTGGGCCGCGGCACCCAGCGGGCCATCGACACATACAAACTGCTGCTGGAGGAGCTGGAGGAGCGGGTGCAAAGCGGGGTGGGTGCCATTGAAAACGAGCGGTTTCGGCTCTATTGGGACGGCATGCCCGTATGGGGCCGGCTGAGCATGCATTCCAAGCTGTTTGCCGGGCTGGATGCCAACGTGCTGGCCTCCACCTACTGCAGCAGCTGGATCTTTTCCGCACTGGATCCGGCAGAACCCTTTGAGAGCATGGCCAGGGCCTATACCGAGCTTTTCATCGTGAGGTCGGACGACTACAAGGAAAAATATATTAAAGAAAAACTGGAGAAATATGGTTGTGACGGTGTCATTTACCATGACGCCAAGACCTGTCCCAACAACACCAATTGCCGGTACGGCCTTTCCAAACGCCTGGAGGAGGTCACCGGGCTTCCCAGCCTCACCATCCACGGAGATCTCAACGATTTGCGGCTGGTGTCGGACGAACAGACCAAAACCAATGTCGAAGCCTTCATCGAGCAACTGGAAGAGGGCAACGCATAGAATACGACCCAAAGGGAGGCGTCGGGAAGATAACCGTTTCGAGCGGGACAGGGACCGAAAGGACGCTGTCAGTGGCGTCGGCCCATTAGAAGGAGGAAAACAGATGCTGGAAAAATTATTCAAACCCGAAGGTGTGGCGGTTATCGGGGCCTCGAGCAAGGAGCTTCATATCGGCAACCGGGTCATTAAGAATCTCATCGATTTCGGCTACAAGGGTGGAATATACCCCATTAATCCCAAAGCGGATGAGATCCGGGGGATCAAAGCCTACAAATCGATCATGGAGGTTCCCGGGCAGATCGACGTGGCCCACATGGTGATCCCCGCCCGGTTCTCTCCCCCCGCCTTTGAAGATTGCGGGAAAAAGGGAGTCCAGCACATCATCATCAATTCGGGCGGTTTTTCGGAGGTGGGACCCGAGGGCGCTGCCATTGAGAAGGACTGTCTTGCCATCGCCAAAAAATACGGGATGCGGGTATTGGGGCCCAACTGCCAGGGGATCATCAACTCCGATCCGAACCACCGCGCCTATTGCAACTTTACCTTTACCTTCCCCGAACCGGGGTTTATCTCCATTGTGGCGCTCAGCGGCGGCGTCGCGGAACTGATCCACCAGGGATTTGCCTCCGCCGGCGTGGGGACGCGGATCTATGCATCCAACGGAAATGCTTGTGACATCACCATCCCTGAACTGATGCGGTATCTGGGCGATGATGAGGGCACCCGGGTGGTGGTGACCTACGTCGAGGGGTTGAGAGATCCTTCCACCTTCATGGAGGTCGCCAGGGAGGTAGCGGCCAAAAAACCGGTGCTGGCCATGAAGGCCGGCCGGACCGAAGCCGGTGCCCAGGCGGCGGCATCCCACACCGGGGGACTGGCCAAGGAGGATCTGGCCACCGATTTGATTTTCAAAAAGGCCGGAATCCTCAATTTCATGGATGAGGGAGAGCTGATCACCGCAGCCACCGCTTTTGCATCCCAGCCCATCCCCAATGGAAACCGGGTGGGCATCATCACGAACACCGGCGGTCCTGCAGTGATCGCAACGGACGTGATGGTGGGCGCCGGCCTGGAATTGCCCCCCCTTTCCGAGAAAACTGAAAAAATCTTAAAAGAGAAACTGTTTCCGGAAGCTTCGGTCCACAATCCCGTGGACGTCCTGGCCACCGGTACCGGGGAGCATTATCGTGCCTGCCTGGACGCCATGATGGCGGACGACAATTTCGATGCCGTTTTGGTCAATTTCGTGACCCCATTTTTTGTGGACAACGAAAGCATTGCAAAAGAGATCGTGGCCGTCAGCCGGCAGCAGATCAAACCCATCGTATGCAACCTGATGACCGATGTGAACCAGTGGAAGGAGGTGGTAAAGATCCTCCGGGAGGGCGGCGTTCCCTTCTTTCCCCTGCCCGGGGAGGCGGCCCGCGCCCTGGTGGCGCTGGTCAATTACCACAAACTCCAGAAGCGTGAGGCCGGAACCGTCCAAACCTTTGACGACGTGGACCGGAAAAGGGCCCGGGCCATTATGGACAACGCCAAGGCAGCGGGAATTCAAACCCTGTCTGCCGGGGCGGTTTACGAAATCCTTGATGCCTACAACTTTCCGGTGGCGCCTTGGGGCATCGCGGACAACGCCGATCAGGCCAAGACGGTCGCTGAAAAAATCGGTTACCCGGTGGTGGTCAAGGCGGATTCCGTATCCGTGGTCCATAAAAGCGATATGGGGGGAGTTGCAGTGGATCTGAAAGATGGGGATGCTGTGACAGCCGCAGTTGAGAAGATGAGTGGCAGCCTTGCGGCCGATGACCTCAAGTTTTTCGTTCAGAAATTTGTGCCCGGGGGCCAGGAGGTGATCCTGGGTGCCAAGGCAGAAGAGGGGCTCGGCCATCTCATCATGTTCGGTTTGGGGGGCATCTTCGTCGAGGTATTGAAAGACGTCGTTTTCAATCTGACGCCTGTTACGGATGCCGAGGCAAAACAGATGCTCTCCCAGATCAAGGGCGCCGCCATCCTGGACGGGGTCAGGGGCCAGGCGGGGATCGACAAGGCGGCAACGGAATCGCTCATCTGCCGTTTGTCCCAGCTCACCGGAGATCTCCCCGAAATTCAGGAGATGGACTTGAATCCGGTGATGGCATTCGAGGATGGGGTGTTTGTCGTGGACGCGAGAATCTCCATTTAATTTTCGACCGGAAATGGCCCTTTTTCCGCTGAGCGGCGTCCTCCTCAGGTTGTCCGGCTCAACGTACGACAGTACGTTTCGCCAGGCAACCGTCGTCGATCCTTGCTCAACGAAAAAATTGCTCATTTACGGTTCGAAAATTGTCATTGCTAAAATGCTGAACCTATAAGCCGATAGGTGTCAAGTGAGGAGGAGAAGAGCATGACCCACTGGATGAATCTGGGGCAGCACCTTAAGCTGAATGCCAAAAAATATCCCGATACAGTGGCATTGAAGGACAGTGAGAGGAGCTACACCTACCCGGAGACCAACCGCCGGGTAAACCGTCTGGCCAATGGCCTCATGGGCCTGGGGCTAAAAAAGGGAGACAAGGTGGCGGTGCTGCTTGAAAACAGCATCGAGATCATCGAAGCCTATCTGGCCACGGCCAAATCGGGCCTGATCATCGTGCCCATCAATTTCAGGCTGGTGGGCTCCGAAGTTGAGTATATCGTCAACGACTCCGATGCCAGGGCCTTTATCGTCCACGACGAATTCACGCCGGTGGTGGATGGCATTAAATCGGACCTATTGAATATTACGCCGGATCGCTACATCGCAGTGGGGCAGGCATGTGACGGATATGCCGACTACGAGACGATCATCGCCGATGGGCCTGAGGGAGAGCCGGATGTGGCGGTGGCGCCCGAAGATACGTGGATACTGATCTATACTTCTGGGACCACAGGCAAACCCAAGGGCGTGGTCCGGTCCCACGCTTCCCACATCGCGTTTTATCTCATCAACGGAATCGACTTCGGTTTCGACGAGCACGATGTCTGCCTCAACGTGATGCCCCTTTGCCACATCAACTCCACCTTTTTTACTTTCACCTTCACCTATATCGGGGCAACCGTATACGTGCATCCAGCCCGTTCCTTCCGGCCTCCGGAGATCCTTGAGATCATCGAACGGGAGAAGATCACTTTTATCTCCCTTATTCCCACCCATTATAACCTGATCCTCGGCGTTTCCGAGGAGGACAGAAAAAGGGATGTCTCCTCGATCAAGAAACTGCTCTGTTCATCGGCACCGGCACGGAAAAGCATGAAGCTGGCGATCATGGACTTCTTCCCGGGTGTGCAGCTTTACGAGGGATACGGGTCCAGCGAGGCGGGGATCGTCACAGTCCTGAAACCGGAGGACCAGATGCGGAAACTGGGATCCATCGGGTATGAGACGCTGGGCACCGATTTTGTCAAGATACTGGATGAAAAGGGCAATGAAGTGCCCCGGGGGGAGGTGGGGGAACTCTATTCACGAGGCCCCATGCTGTTTGACGAATACTACAAGCTTCCAGAAAAAACCGCCGATTCCCATCAGGGGGAGTGGTTTTCGGCAGGGGATATGGCACGCATGGATGAGGACGGCTTTTTCCAGATCGTGGACCGGAAGGACAACATGATCATCACAGGAGGAGAGCATGTCTATCCCAGCGAAGTGGAAGAGGTGATCGGAAGCCTGCCCGAGGTCTTCGACGTCGCGGTTATCAGCCTGCCCGACGACAAGTGGGGCGAACGGGTGGTGGCAGTGGTGAACCCAAAAAGTGATATCTCAGAAAAAGCGATCATCGATGCCTGCCGGGAGAAGCTGGCCGGGTACAAGATTCCCAAACAGATACTTTTCATCGACGCAGATGAGATGCCGCGAACCCCCACCGGGAAGATCCTGCATCGGATCCTCCGGGAGCGGTTTGGGGAAGAGTAGAGGACTAAAGGGTTCAAGGATTCGAGGGGTCAAGGATTCAAGTGAAAGGCTGCGATGCGGTAGATCTTCCTATCGCTGGCAGTGATTGAAGCTTATTAACAATTATCAATTTTTAACGGGGTTTCGAAAACAGCAGAGTTTATAAAAAAAGCTTTACAGCAAATAATTCATTAACGAACAATTCAATGTGAGGAGAAAAACCATGCTGACAAAAGCGTTTATTCCGTACAAGGGTTACTACAGTTCGCCATTTGCCCGGTGGCAGGGTACCCTGGCAAATGAGAATGCCATTGTGTTTGGCGCCGAAACCTCCAAACGGTGGATGACCGAAAAAGGTTGGGATCCGGCAACCATCGATTACGTGGTGCTGGGGATGACCATTGGCCAGCCCAAGTTTTTCTATGGGAGCCCCTGGGCGGCCGCTCTGATGGGAGCGGAAAAGTCGCCGGCCATGCTCATCAGCCAGGCCTGCACCACTTCCACCACCTGTATTTATCAGGCGGCCATCGGTGTGGAGACGGGGCTGTATGAGACGCCCTGGGTGCTGGCCACCGACCGAGGATCCAACGGGCCCCACACTATCTGGCCCAATCCAAACGGACCCGGAGGGGAGGTCATTTCGGAAAACTGGATGATGGATCACTTTGCTTTCGATCCCTGGGGAGGCGAGGCAATGATCAAAACTGCTGAAAACGTGGCCGCGGAAGCGGGTCTGACTCGGGAAGAGTGCGATGCCGTGGCACTTCGCCGTTACGAGCAGTACACCGATGGGCTGGCCGATGACCGGGCGTTCCAGAAACGCTACATGTTTCCGGTGGAGGTAAAGGTATCCAAGAAAAAAACCGTCACCCTGGAAGCGGACGAGGGCGTAATGGAAACCACAGCCGAAGGGCTGGCGCGCCTGCGGCCCGTCATTCCCGGCGGCGTGCACACTTTCGGTTCACAGACCCACCCGGCGGACGGAAACTGCGGCATGCTGGTCACCACGGAAGAAAAAGCCAAGGAACTTTCCGCTGATCCCGCCATGCCGATCCAGATTCTCTCCTACGGATACTCCCGGGCCAAAAAGGCGCATATGGCCGCGGCCGTGGCCCCGGCCGCCCAAATGGCCCTGGATCAGGCCGGCATCACTATCGACGACGTCAAGGTCATTAAGACCCACAATCCCTTTGCCGCCAACGATCTGGCCATGGCAAAGGTATTCGGCATCGATGTAATGAGTTTCAACAACTACGGCTCCTCCATCGTTTTCGGCCACCCCCAGGGCCCCACGGCCGGACGCCTCATCATGGAGGGCATCGAAGAAACGGTCATGAAGGGCGGCGGTTACCTGCTCTGGGCCGGATGCGCCGCTGGCGACACCGGTGGTGCCATGGTGATCAAGGTGGGATAATCGAATCTTACCTGGCTTCATAATTTGGAATTGAACAAAAGGCTGCTGTCCTTCGGGACGCAGCCTTTTTCTTGCACTTGCATATTCAACTTCGGCCGGCCGGATTGACAGAAAATACGATAGTTTATTATTCATTTGGATTTCCAGAAGCGGTTATAAATTGTTTGACATGTGGTACCTTAATGCTATGATTCATTCATCTAAATCCAACCTGAATTTATCATATTGATTCGATAAAACTGATTTTCGATTACCGTCAAAGGACCTGACCTGTTGGTGTTGAAGCGTTTTTTCTGCAATAGGTCGCTTTTCCGGTGAAAGGAGACGACATGGAAGTGGGATCCTATACGGCAGATGAACTTTTTCAATGGCTTATCGACCGGGAAACATTTCTCCTTTTAGATGTTCGAAACGACGTGGAGTTTGGTCGTTTCAGAGTTGAGGGGCCGTATCCCATCGATATGATCAATGTACCTTACATGGAATTTATCGAGCATGAAGCGGAAAGTGTGGCAAAAGTGCCCGAAGGCAAGCCGGTCCGAATCGTATGCGCCAAGGAGGGATCGGCTAAATTCGTCGGAGAGATTTTGGCGGAGAAGGGATATGAAAATGTAAGCTATCTCCAAAAGGGGATCAAAAGCTGGGGCAACTTGCTGGCACCGGTTTGCATCACGGAGGACAATGGGGTTGCCCTCTATCAGTTCCAGCGTCCCGGGAAGGCATCCTGCAGTTACGGCCTGATCCACGGAAGCGAAATGGTGCTGTTCGATCCTTCAAAAAATGTCCAGGCCTATCTGGACTTTGCAGCGGCGCGCGGGCTGGCCGTCACCCGGACCTTTGAAACCCACCGGCAGGCCGATTATATCTCTGGCAGTCCCATGCTACACCGATCCCATAACGTGGCCATCATGGCACCGGAAGTGGATTTTTCGGTGGCCACCTTCGATTATACCCCCGTAGAGGATGACGCTGTGTATCGTTTTGCCGACGGTGGCCCCGAGGTTAAGGCCATCCATACCCCCGGGCATACGCCGGGAAGCACCTGTTATCTCATAAACGGTCAGTTTCTCATCTCCGGCGACACCGTGTTCATCGACTCCATCGGGCGACCGGATCTCGGCGGTATGGCCAAGGAATGGTCTGAGATGCTGTATAAAACCATGTCTGAGAAGATCCTCGCCATGGACGGGGCCATCCGTGTCTTGCCGGGGCATTACATGGACTGGCAGGAAGCGGATGATTCGATGATCTTTGCAGCACCTTTGGCGGAAATTATCGAGAAAAATACTGAGATATACAACATTCGGGACGCCGCCCAGTTCTACGAGTTCATCCGAGCCAATATGCGCGAACAACCGGAAGAGTATGCACAGATCCGGGAGATCAATGCCGGTCTGATCGAAGTGGACGAGGAGAAGCAGGATGTGCTGGACCTTGGCAAAAACGAATGCGCCGCCAGCGCTGCCGGCCGATAAATTTGATTGCTTCGGTTTTCGGAGACCTCAATTCCCACTGTCGATGAAAATCGATCCAACGATTCCTATCATATATATGAGATAGAGGTAAAGGAGACACATTATGGAAAGCAATCCTGCCCATACCCCGAGTTCCGTGAATCTTGAAAACCTGGAATCCCAGTTAGCAGACCTCAGGGCCAAAGTGGAGGCCATGGGGCGGCAAAATCCTTCGGATAAATTATCCATGGTGGTTTTCAGCGGGGACCTGGACAAGGTCCTGGCCGCTTTCGTCATCGCAACGGGGGCTGTTGCCATGGGGTTGGAAGCCGTAATGTTTTTTACATTCTGGGGGACACCGGTTCTAAGGGACAAGTTGAAGAAGATCGGTGGTAAAGATACCATGGGTAAGATGTTCGGCACCATGTTGCCCAAGGGAACCGGTGACGTGAAACTGTCCAAAATGAACATGGGCGGTATGGGAACCCTGATGATGAAATCCCTGATGAAGCAGAAAAACGTGGCATCCCTGGAGCAGATGCTCGAACTGGCCGAGGAGCTGGAGGTCAAGATCTACGTATGCGAGATGTCCATGGATCTGATGGGATTCAAGCGGGAAGAGATGATAGGCTACAAGGATCTGACTTTTTGCGGCGTCGCCAAATTTTTAGAAGAGGCGAAGGACAGCCGGGTACAACTCTTCATCTAGTTCGGATGATAGACTCTATAAGCAATATTCATGGGTGCATATCTCCAGTTTGCACTTGCAGGGGTTTAGGATTCAAGGAGTCAAGGGTTCGGGGGTTCAAGTGAAATGCCAACACACGGTAATTAACTGAAGGTCTGGCAGAAGTCATATACGCTTTGCATGTCAGCTTAAAGCATCACCCATCAAGTCTTTAGAAGAGAAACACTTGGCCCCTTGACCCCTGGAATCCTTGAACCCTTCTTGATCTAGTTGATTAGGAAACGCATTTTTCTTCTAATTGCAAACGTTGAGATTCTAATAAAGGAGAGGCAAAATGAGCGAAGAGATTAAAGTGGAAAAGACGATGGATCTGAAAGGACTTCCCTGCCCCATGCCGGTGGTCAAGGTGAGCAAGGGGATCAAAGAAGTGGAGGTGGGCCAGATCATCGAAGCGATCAGCACCGATCCGGGATCCCTGACCGATATCCCGGCCTGGGCCCGGACCAGCGGCAACGAGATCGTCAAAACCGAGGAGGCAGAAGACTGCTTCAAGTTCTATATCAGGCGGGTGGGATGAATCGACGCTGGGGATCTTGCCCGAACCCCTTTGGGCGTGATCTGATGCCTCCTCCGGTTGCGTGATATCCCTTCCCAATCACCCATTTCGCTGCGCTTGGGCCATAATCTGAAAGCGGAGCGGTTTGAACGCCTCAGGAAACAGATGGCTCCTCTTCTGGTGTGGCTGAGTGAAAAAGCTGGATTTCGGCGCTGTTTAGTACCTCGATGAGTCCCGGGGGTGGGGTCCGGTCCGTAAACAGGGCATCGATTTCAGTAACGCTTCCCAGTCGGACCATGGCATTCCGGCCGAATTTGGTGTGATCGGCAGCTAGAAATACCTTTCGGGAGTTGTCGATGATGGCGCGTGCGGCATGCACCTCACGATAGTCGAAATCCAGGAGGGTTCCGTCGAGATCGATACCGCTGATGCCGATGATGCCAAAATCGACCCGGAACTGCTGGATGAAGTCGATGGTCATGGGGCCGATGATGCCCCCGTCCCGGTATCTCACCAGTCCGCCGGCCACGATCACTTCGAAATTTTCGTTCCCGCTCAGAATAGAGGCAACATTGAGGTTGTTGGTGATCACTTTGAGGCGTTTATGATCCGTAAGGGCCCTTGCGATCTCTTCGGTGGTGGTGCCGATGTTGATGAAAAGGGAGGCTTGGTCCGGGATGTTGTCGGCCACCATGCGGGCGATCTTCTGCTTCTCTTTCAGGCACAGCACCTTTCGTTTGGTGTACGCGACATTTTCCGTGCTGGTGGCCATTCCGGCGCCGCCGTGATACCGCCGAAGCACACCCTTTTCGCTGAGGGTGTTGATATCGCGCCGGATGGTCTGGGGTGTCACATCAAAGGTTTCGGACAGAGACTCAATGGTGACAAAGCCTTTGGATCGGACTATCTCAGCAATTTTTTCCTGCCTGTCCCGCACGACACCTCCAGTCCTGGTAACATCTCAGTCTGCATTCAAACGTCAGGTCGGGCTCCTGTTCAATGCCTCCATCTTTAATAGATTATTGGAACCGGGTCAAGCCGGGCACCGGCAACATAAATATAGCTGAACGGAAAAGGCTGAAAAAGGTCGCTACCCCCTGGAGCCCAGCCGCAATCCGCCATGAATCCTTGATTTCGAGCATATCTACCCCCTTTTGATTTATTTTTTTTCGGTAAAATGCTCCCCTATCTTATCGAAATGATCATCGATGGCGCTTTTTAAATCTTCCTGTCCTTTTCTATACATGTCGGTCCAGAGGCCGGATACTCTCAGGCATTCTTCGGGGACCCATTTTGCCTGCTCGGCCATGGTGTTTGCCACCTTTTCCGTATGATCTTGGAACATCACCAACGCCTGGTATGCATTGTTGAAAGTCGTCTTCTGAAAATCGATCAATTGTTTTGCCATCCACTTGGATTCCATGTTACATTCTCCTTAACTTGGGTTAAAAAAATCGATCTTAATATAGCGACACCCTTTCATTTGTCAAGAAAAAATATTGCATTGCACAAATTTGGTAAGTCGCTTAAAAAAATATTTTCATATATTTATATATAATTGAAATTAATATTATTTAAGTTATTTTTAGCTATCAATTGGCCATGCTGAAGACGTTGTTCTTGGAATAAATTGTTGCAATATAATATGATGGTTCAGCCTCTGGGTGCGGGAGCGATATGAGTGAAAAAATTCTTTTGAAAAAATATGCCAACCGGCGTTTGTATGACACCGAACAAAGCAAATACGTGACACTCAGCGAAGTGGCGGAGCGGATCCGCAGCGGCGTCCAGGTGGAGGTTGTGGATGCCAAAACCAAAGAGGATGTGACGGCATTCATTCTCACCCAGATCGTGTTGGAGGAGGCCAAACGCAAAAACGTGCTCCTGCCGGTACCGCTGCTGCACCTTCTCATTCAGTATGGCGATAATGTACTGGTGGAGTTTTTCGAAAAGCATCTGCATCAGACCCTCAAGAGTTACCTGTCCTACAAAAGATCAGCGGATGATCAATTCAAGCAGTGGCTGGAGATGGGGATGGATATCACAGAGACCGCGCGGCGTGGATTTGCAGGGATCAATCCGCTGCAATCCATCTTCGATCCGTATGGTGAAAACGCCGCGCCAAAAGACAAGAAGAAATCAAGCTGACCCCCAAACGATTTTATGTCATGTCCCCTAAGTTACAAAGATTATATTTTGCAAAAAGCTAGGACAACGACGCTCTTATTTTCTTAGCGATGGCCGCCTCATGCCTGTTGGGAACCTCCCCATCATTTAAAAGGATCTTATCGACTATGCGCAACACCTCTTTGCGGCGCGCTTTGGTGTTGAGCAGCTTTGGCAGTGCGCCGATGGCCAGGCCCTGGTCCGCCTGCAGAATCATGGCCTGCTGTTTCACCACCCGTTTCATATCGAACGGATCGATTTTGCGGAGTTCCGGGTGGCTGAGCACAATTGCTTCAGCGGCATCGTATTCACCCCGCTCAAACACGCCGTCGGCGTAGAGCAGTGCGATGATCACGCGGCAGGCCGCTTCGATAAAACCGCCGCTTTCCGCCTCTTTCCGGGTCTGGCGGTCAAGTCGGGGAAGCCTTTCAACGCAAGCGGTAGAGGAATCGTCCGACTCCATGCAGGGGAACAGGCATTTCATCCAGAAGCTGCCGTATAGGGATTTAAACGTCAGCTCCTGGGAGGCATCTCGGATATCGCGGAAAAGATTCAGTGCATCCACCACCCCCTTTGAAAATTCCTGTTCAAGCGAAAGAAACGGATTGTCCGGCGCCACTGGGTGACGGGCGGCCTTTACAGAACCGGCAGCGGCCTTGATGGGGATCATAAAAGGGTTCATGTCCGAAAACAGATATTTTGAAACCCGCAGCGGGTGCATCTGCCGGATCCATTCCGCGGTGGTTTCCGTCGTGGCCATCCGGACCCACGGGCCGATGAAGGATCGATAGAACTGATCGTTCATTTTGGAAAAAAAATCCACCGGTTTAAAGTCCTCTTCATCTTCTAGTCCATCGTCCAGCCCCATGATATGGGACATTTCCCGTTCTTCGAACCGCACCTTACGGGCCTGGCGATCCGAACCTTGGGGGTTTTCATCGATCACCATCTCATAGAGACCGGGCGCCAGATAGTCCAGCATTTCGAAACTGCCGATAATCTCCCGATGTTCTTTTCTGGCCACGCCCGAGGAAACGAAAATCCCCAAGTGGCCGATTTTTTCGTGGATGATATATACGATCACCTGGCCGTTGCGCCGGATCGCTTCCACGGTTCCATACACTTTTACGATCCAATTGAGTGCCTGTTGGGGAGGGGTGATGTTGTCACCCTTGGAGGCAAACACGACAATGGGGTCTTTGATGTTTTTGAGGTTAACGGTTTTCCCCTCCGCAAGTTCCAACTCACCCTGTTCCAGTTTGTTTCCGATGAACAGGCTGTCGACAATGAAATGGATCTCCTGGGCGTTCATCATGTAAAACCCATTCCACCACTTTTCAAAATCGAGATATCGTTTTTCCTCCCGGTCGACACCCGCGTAGACATTATACTGCTTGGTCCAGTATGTGTTGGCAGGATTGAGGTCCTCGAAACCGGCCACCAGATGGGCGCCATCGAACCGCCCGTTGCCCAGGTCGTTGGCAAGGGAGGTGAGCCAGGCGCCGCCGAAAAGGCCGCCGCGATACCGCATGGGATTCGCGCCGTCTACGCCGCCCCAGTAGGAAAGGGGAGAGCCATTAAATACCATGGGGCCCACCACGTCCGGTCGTGAAGCACCGATTAGGGCGGCGGCCCAGCCGCCCTGGCAGTTCCCGATGACCACCGGCTTTTCTGCCTTGGGGTGCAGCTCGGCGACTTTTTCGAGGAACCGGATCTCGGCATCGAGAACGTCCTTTAAGGTTTGTCCCTTTTCGGGGTTTGGGAAAAAAATCACAAAATAGACGGGATGCTCGGCGGAAAGGGCCATTCCGATCTCCGAATCCCGTTTGGATCCGCCGATGCCCGGACCGTGACCGGCTCTGGGGTCGATGATGACAATGGGCCGCATTTCCGCAGTGCGGCCACGGGACAGGTTGAGCTTGCGTCTTTCATCGGTATTTTTAGGTTGCCCCGTTTTACGGGCCCTCCGATCGATAATGCGGACCAGGGCGTAATTGACCGGTCGCTCCATTTCCCGTCCGTCCATCACGATCTCATATTCGAAAACCAGTACCGGCGGCATACCTGCTTTGGCATGGGCAATATAGTTGTTGCCCCGTTTTCGCATGATATCGGCATACATCACCGATCTCTGGAACGCGTCGACCCAGTATTCGGCCGCAAGTCCAGGCCAGTTGCGATTTAGAAAAAGATCGGCCCAACGCTGCGCCACCTCATCTGCATCGGTTGATCCCACCGATTTGTTCCCTATATTGCTGAATAGATTTAACCCATGCAATTTCGTCACCTCTTGCCGGTATGATGGTGTAAAAAAAGGATGCTTCTACCTTATCGGCCCTTTTTCCTAAGACTTGAATCCGGATCGCTGTGTATGAGGACAAATCGTGCAATCTGAGTGTAATAGTTCTCGAGAACCTTGCTGGATCGAAACAGGGCCATATGGCCGCCGTCACAGGTCAATTTCAGCCGATTGGCAGTGGGAACGGACGAAATGTAATCCAGATGGCCGGTGGCCTGAAGGGGCGGGGCGATGGCATCCGATTTTCCCCCCAGCGCCCAGATGGGGACGGAACCCGGGTAATCCTGAATGCGGAGGGTTTGCCCGCCGATTTTAAGGTGTCCCCGAATCAACTCGTTGCGAATAAAGATCTTTTGGAAGGTGTCGCGGATGAAGCAGGCCGGAAAATGGTGAACGGAGTTGTACCATCCATAAAACGTTTTCTGACGATCCGCAGACTCCCGGTTGCCCATTTTAAGGTCGGCCAGCAGCTTTTTCAGGTTGCGGGCATGCTGGTCCATTCCAAGATAGTAAAAACCCATCACCTGGGCGGCGCCGTCGTAGATGTTGCATCGATTGGATTCACCCTGGGTCGAAACGTTTCGGCCAAAGACCGCCAAAATCCGTTCGATATACTTTTCTCCGACAAACCGGGCAAAATCGGTCAAAAAGCCTCGCTCACCTTCGGTATCCATGGGCGCTCCGGCGGAGCCGAAGGTCCGTCCCAGATCCGGATTCTTGATCAGTGTCGCAATGAGCAGGGGGCCCGGCTGGCAGATCGCCACGAGGTGGGGCGGAAACCCGGTCCGCCGCTTCAGAAATTGCAGTACCTGTTCATACTGCGCCACCTGGCCGTTGAAGTCCTCGATATTACGTTTTCCCGCAAAAACAGTGGGGATGTCGTCGGCGCATTTTTGCTCTACCACCACCATCCGCGTAAGCCCCTGATCCCTCAAGTACAAGGCCACCCGTTCGGCGATGTTGGAGTGGTGCCCAGCACGCGGTGCAAACACCACGGTGGTGTTGGCGATTTGATGAGGACCCGGCGTTGAGATATCGATCACCCGGAGGCTCGGCAGGTCCTGCACCACGTCTGAATCGTCATAGGCCACCGTCCAGTCTTGGCGATCCTGCGGGTCGGTAAACAGCTTGATAAATTCGAGTTCTCCGCTCCTCTCCCGGTGCATCTGGCCAAAACCGGTGAGGAGCATCTTTTCAAAGATGTCCGTGGTGGTTTTCACCCCCTGCTGTTGAGCCGCAGCCAATCGCCCTACAGGCTTTAGGGCTTTGGCACCCGGCAACGACGTGATCCGCTGGGTCAGTCGGATGCCCATATCCTGGATGTCGCTCAATATATCGAAGCCCAGTTTAACAGATTGCATTCCGTTATCGATTGCGGTCAGGCTGGTTTTCAGGGGTAGTTTCATCGCTTCCAGATGGTTCCGGGTGAGGGGGAGTCGGTTCATCACATGTTCGGGCATTCAGAGAGTCCTTTCCGTTGGTGTCGTTTATGCCTGCCATCGGCGATTCATTTCCCCAAAGCTTTCAGCAGGGGGAACGGTTCGTTTGCCCGCTAAGAAACGCGAGAATTTCACGGTCCCTCTTTGCATTGGGTTGAAACAGTATGGAGTAATGGTTGGTGCCGTCAATGTCCACACATCTCGCGTCGGCGATCTCCCGCTCCATTTTAGCCACCGCCGCTTCCGGCAGGAGCACATCGTCGGGCGTCAGAATGCCGTCGGTGGCCCTGAGGATGAGGACCGGGCACGTCAATCGGGAATAATACGGCGCGGCCCCCGTTTGTCTTTTATTGGAAATCTCCTCCCGGATGTGTTCCGGCCGGATTCTCGAACGCACGCCCTCTGCAACCGGTTTGATATCGTATACCAGATAGTTCTCTATGGCAGGGGACCAGGGGTTGAGAAAGGGAACGGGCTTCATGAGGTTTAAAAATTGGTCCGTGGAGGGGAAGGTCATCTCCAACCGGTCGATGGAGGGTTTGATGGCGGCTGTGACACGGTCCCAGTGTGACGGGGACAACTCCCCGCCGGCGTCCATGAGGATCAGGCCCTCGACACGGTCCGGGTTTTCTGCGGCAAAACCCATGGCGATATACCCTCCCAGGGAATGGCCCATCAAGTAGGCCTTCTCCAGTTCAAGGTCATCCATTATGCCGCGCAGGTCCGAAAGATGATGCGCTTCGGAATAGCCGGTCTCCGGTTTGTCGGACAATCCCCTTCCGCGCAGGTCGAGGGTGATCACCCGGTGCGTCGGGGAGATGGCCGGAGCTATCACGTCCCAGCATCGGCAGTTTGCCGTTAGGCCATGAACGCACAGCAAGGTTTTACCCTTTCCCTCCCAGACAGCCAGTTGGATCTCTATCCCGTCGCCCTTTGCCCTGATCATGGTGGGCTCGCTCATCCTATCGCCTCCTGACGGTCGTGAATAGGCGGTTATAACCATTTTGGACCCATACATAGCATCCAAACGTATGGAATCCAAAACGGTCGCGTGTAACTCCGGTAAGTATTGTCACAACTGTCCGAAAGTCAATTTTATACCTGATCTGAGCGATTTTTTTGCGAACGTTCAATACGCAAGAGATCGGTGCAGATCAAGAGAAAAAATCGATCAGCTCAGGTTAAACCAAACCCGTATCGGCCGACAGGGTGGCACCTAACGGGCCCGAATCCAGCCCGAAATTTCAGGGCATATGGTTTTGTGGGACATGCTTCCCACGAAAATACCGACATGCCCGGAATCCACTGCCATGGTCCGGACATCTTTTGAACCCACGGCCTCCCCAAGGGGGATGCATGAACCGGGGGGTGCCAAAAAGTCGTTTTTACCGTAAACATTAAGGAGGGGACAACGAATTTTGTCAAGGTCCACCTTCTCCCCCTCCAGGTAGAAGCGGTTGTTGATCAAACGGTTTTGCTGCAGCAGATCCCGGATATATTTTCGGAATACCGCCCCGGACATGTCGGGGCTGTCGAATATCCATTTTTCCATCCGAAGAAACGTACTGACAAACTTTCGATTATCGATCCCGTTGATAAACTGGATGTATTTATTCACCGTGTCCACCGGAACGGCCAAAAGGTACAGGATATTGGCCAGATTTCCGGGCAGGTTGCCGTGGGCCGCCACGATTTTGTCCGGATCCAGTTTCTTCGCCCATAGGAAAAGGGTGGCGTCTTTAATGTCAAAATCGGTTGGGGTGGCCAGGGTGATGAGATTTTTAATCTTTTCGGGGTGCAGGGCCGTGTAGATGACGGCGAAGGTGCCGCCCATGCAGATCCCCATAAGGTTTATCTTTGCTGCACCTGATCGGGTACGTATCGCTTCCACCGCGTTGTCCAGGTAACCGTTGAGATAATCCCCCATATCCAAAAAGCGGTCGGCAGGACCTGGCCGGCCCCAGTCGACAAGATAAACGTCTAGACCGGCGTTGAGCAGGTTCTGCACGAAACTCCGGCCGGGCTCCAGATCCAGCATGATGTGGCGGTTGATGAGGGCATAGACGATGAGCACCGGTGTCGGGTGGCGCTTGTCATCGGCCACGTTGGGTTGATAGCGGATCAGCGTCATGTTGTCTTCGGTGTAGAGGACCTCTGCGGGAGAGGTCCCGACCCGGCAGTCCGGGGAACCGGTCAATATCTCCATCCCCCTTCTCATTTTTTCCGGGAAGCTTTTCAACTCCGCTTCCATAGCGGTCATGAATTTCTCAGGGTTCATCCGGCGGATCCAGCGTTCGATCTAATGGGTTTTCCGGCAGCGGTTTTTTCTTACGGGTACTTTTCCGGCCTGAAGGGGCGGATTTCGGCTTTTGGGCCGATGTAGACCGTTTCAACGCGCGGAGATCCCTGCGCAGCGCTTCGATCATCCCTTCCTGATTACGGGCCACAGATTCCAGATGCCGGTTTTGTTTCTTCAAGAGATGCAGGCGTCGGTAGACCTCATTCATCTCGCTTTTGGTTGGGATGTTGTGAAAGGCCAGTAAGGGTGACACGGCGTCATCCAGATTTTTTTTGCATTCCAGGTACCGATCCACCAGTGCAGTCACGCATCTCACACCCTCGGGAGAGTTGAGATAGGTTTTATACTCTTTGTCGACGATTTCAAGCAACAGGTCGTACACCTCTTTGGGGCTTTCGATCCCCTCTTTTTTTTCTTCGAAACGGTGACGGAAGGTTTCCATCGATGCCGCAAAAGGAAGGGAAAACGCCTGTAAAAATTCGTTCAACGCCACCATCATTTTATGATGGGCGTGAACAGTCGCCCCCATCTGCTGAAACGCATCCCCACCCAGACCCATGGGGGGGATGTTGAGATATTTCCCGACCATTTCGTTAAAAAATGTCAGGTACTGCCGGGAAATCTGGTTCAGTAACTGATAATAATCTATTCTTTTCTCTCCCTCCGAATCGGGGGATTCCGCGTTCGTATTGCAGATATCCGACCACTTTTTGAACATCTGTTCGCTTTGATCCCGCCACGATTCAAACGGTTCGGCCATCTCCTCGCCCCATGGATGGGGGGTTCTCGAAAGCACATCCTGGAACACATCAAAAAACGGTCCGAATGGATTTTTCGTCTTCTTATCCGGCATTATGGTTGCCTATATGACATTCTGGGCGAGCACTAAAGGTTGTCCGCCCTACCGTGGTTCTCCTTGAGGACAAATTTTTGAACCTTTCCCGAAGCGGCGGTTCGGGGAAGCTCATCCACAACAGCCAAGAATTTAGGGATTTTGTATTTGCCCAGACGCTTTTTCAAAAAGGCCTGAAGTTCGAAAAGGGTCAGATTCTCACCTTTTTTAAGCTGCGCCACCGCCTTTCCCACCTCGCCCCATTTCTCGTCCGGAACACCGATCACGGCGACCGCTGCAATTTTGGGATGTGTCTCGATGACCCTTTCAATCTCCGCCGGATAGATGTTGATGCCCCCTGAAATCAGCATATCCTTCTTTCTTCCCACAATGGACAGGTGGCCCTCCCCGTCAATGCGGGCCAGATCTCCGGTGTGGAACCATCCGGATCGGACGGCGGCGGCCGTTTCTTCCGGTTTTTTCCAGTAGCCGGCACAAAGGTGTTTTCCACGGATAAGAAGTTCACCATCCTTATCCGGCGGGACCGCCCCGCCATCTTCTCCGATCAGCTTGACATCCACATGGAACATGGGATGCCCGACGCTCCCCAGCTTTCCATCGGCCAGAAAGTTATTGGGTCCCGCTTCTGTGAGTCCATACCCTTCCCATAGGTGAATCCCCTTCTCTTTTTCGAAAGCATCGAACACTTTTTTCGGCAGGGGTGCACCGCCTGAGACCATGAACCGGATGGAGGAAAGATCGGCTGCTGAGAATTTCGGGGAATCCAACAGCATCTGATACATGGTGGGGACACCGAAAAACAACGTGACATTCTCTTCTTCGATCAGTTTGAGGATCTGGTCCGCCTCAAAACCGCCAAGGAGGATATTGGCTCCTCGGCAGTGAAAAAGGGGAAGTGTAAAGATGTTCCAGCCGGCGGTGTAGAATAGGGCGGAGTGAAGAACCGTTTTGTCATCGGAGCGAAGATCCCATCCGATGTTTGTATTGAAAGAATTCCATGTGATCATGCCATGGGTCAGGATGACCCCCTTGGGTACACCGGTGGTTCCCGATGTATAGATAATCAGTTGGGGATCACTTTCATCGATATCCACTTCGGGCGGCGGGGATTTAGAAAGTCCATCCCAACGGTCCGGCAGATTCAGGCTGCCGGGGGCATCTTCATCCATGCACACGCACCGGGGTATCGGGGCGTATTGCTTTAGCTGAGCGGCAATCTTCTGGTGCGTCCGGTCAAAAAAGAGTACCTCCGGCGCCGCGTCCTTTATGAAATAGGCAAACTCGTCCGGTGCCAGGCGATAATTAAGGGGCACCAGAATGGCCCCCAACCGGCTGACCGCGAAAAACAGAACGAGATATTCAAATCGGTTCAATGACAGCACCGCCACCCGATCCCCCTTTTGAATGCCAAGGTTGGAGTGGAGAAAGTTGGCCATTTGGTGTATCTGTCGGGCGAAATCGCCATAGGTGATCCTGCGGTTTGAGATGGCGTCGACCACCGCCTCCCGGTCGGGATAACTCGCCCCCCATCTGCCGATCCAGTCACCATAGAGCATTTTCTTTTTACTCCTTCCCCCGTGAGTCATGGGGTTGATTGAATGTCGAGACCACCGGCTTTAGCTGGTCAATTGCCATCGGTGACGATGCTTTTCCGCCGTTCGATGTATTCCTGGACCGATCCGATGATTCCTTTCGGGAAGAAGAATACCACCAGGATGAAGAGGATCCCGAAAATCAGAAGCCAGCGTTCCATGGCCGTATGCAAAAGATGGGCATTGGGCAGAAGGCTTTTCGCCAGGTTCTGGAGATCCGGCAGAAATGTGTGGGCCATCATCAGAAAGGCCGCCCCGGCCAACCCGCCGTAAAGTGTTCCCATTCCGCCCACGATGACCATGAGCAGCACATCCAGCATGATCGGAATGCCCAGGACCGACTCCGGGTTGGCATATCCCACCCACATGACGTAAAGCCCCCCCAAGATGGTGGCGGCCAGGCATCCGAAGCAGATGGAGGTGGTCTTGAAGATGAAGGTTTTATAACCGATCGCCTCGGCACGCGGTTCGTTGTCTCGTATGGCCTGCATGACCCGTCCCAGGGGGGAATGGATAAATCGAACCATGAGCATGAATAGCAAAAGGCAGACGACGAGAATAAAATAGTAGCTGATGACCCGGCCGGTGATGTCGATCCCCATCCATTCCCCCAGGTTATACGATACCTTGAACACCCCCGGCATACTGACGATGACGCCGTCTTCACCCCCGGTGAATCCGCTCAGTTTAGTGGCCAGAATAATGGCAAACTCGGCGATGGCAAGGGTCACCATGGCAAAAAAGATCGCTTTGACCCGAAGGGAGAGAAAACTCACCAGCAGCGCCAGCGCCATGGTGATGGAAAGGGCGATGAGAAAGCCGATTACAAGATTCAGATACGAGGGACTTGCGTATTTCCCCATGAGCAGGGCCAGGCTGTAGGAGCCGATACCGAAAAACATCACATGGCCGAATGAAAGGATTCCCGTGTATCCGAGCAGGATGTCGAAACTGGCCACCAAAACGGCGAAAATCATGATTTTCAGGGATAGATCGATCACCTTGAACGAAGGAAACAAAAACGGTACCAGAAGGAAAAAAAGAACGATGGCGATCTTGAGATAAAAAGAGCCGCTTTTGAAGCGATGTCGCCTGGCATTGATTCGGGATATCTGGATCGGTGTCGATGCTGTCATTTTGTCCTCGTTATTTTCCAGCCGGGAAAAGACCCGTGGGACGAATAAGAAGAATGATAACCATGATCAGGATGTTGACGCCCACCGCAACGGGGGGCATCAGATAGGCCACATAGTTGTAGGCCAGGCCCACGATCAGCGCCCCCACCAAAGATCCGGTGATACTGCCGAGCCCCCCGATGATCACCACGATAAAAGCAAAGATGAGATAGGCATCTCCCATATCCGCGTATACCTGCCGGTTGAAAATGGCCATGGC
>Ga0066187_1000017_pt1 | contig 82465 bp, 74 predicted proteins | sample WorMetexBAHAMAS1_FD_58706 | JGI IMG/M metagenome (GOLD analysis project Ga0066187, IMG submission 58706) | Marine gutless worms symbiont microbial communities from Max Planck institute for Marine Microbiology, Germany - Inanidrilus exumae... | ecosystem: Host-associated > Annelida > Digestive...
TCCCAGCACCAGGCGCCGGCAAAAGCCCCATGCAGGAAAAGCAGTGGCGCCCGGCGCCTGCCGTCTCGGCCGGCTTTCCGGGCGATGACCTCTATCCCGTCGAATTCAAGGGCGGGGTCATGCGTCATTGGTCAGTCGACGTCGGCAAGTTGGTCCACCAGCGACTCGATGACGCCGAGCCCTTTCTGCCAGAACGCTGGATCCGACGCATCGAGGCCGAAGGGGGCCAGCAACTCCTTGTGGCGCAGCGTACCGCCTGCCGCCAGCAGGTCCAGGTACTTCTCAGCAAACCCCTGCTCGGCCTCCTGATAGAGCGAATACAGAGAGTTTACGAGGCAGTCGCCGAAGGCATAGGCGTAGACATAGAACGGCGAGTGAATGAAGTGCGGAATGTAGGCCCAGTAGACGGCATATTCGTCGCCGAACCGGAGCGCCGGGCCCAGGCTTTCCCGGCTGATCTGCATCCAGATCTCGCCCAGCCGCTCGGCCGGCAGTTCGCCGTCCCGACGTTCGTCGTGCACCAGCCGTTCGAACTCGTAAAACGCCACCTGACGCACGACCGTATTCAGCATGTCTTCAACTTTCGACGCCAGCAGCGCCCGCCGCTGTGCTGGGTCCCGGGTAGAAGCCAGAAGCGACTGGAAGGTCAGCATCTCGCCAAAGACCGAGGCCGTTTCGGCCAGCGTCAGCGGCGTGTCCGACATCAACTGCCCCTGCTTTCCCGCCAATACCTGATGGACGCCGTGACCAAGTTCATGCGCCAGCGTCATCACGTCCCTCACCTTGCCCTGGTAGTTGAGCAGCAGATAGGGATGAACGCTCGGAACGGTGGGATGGGCAAACGCTCCCGAGGCCTTGCCGGGCCTCGCCGGCGCGTCGATCCAGCCATTCTTGAAGAACGACGCGCCCACATCGGCGAGATCCGATGAGAACCCGCTATAGGCGTCCAGCACCGTGGTACGCGCCTCGTCCCAGGAGATGAGCCGATCCTGTTCCTCAGGCAGTGGCGCCAGCCGATCCCAGTAGTCCAGCTTGTCGCCGCCCAGCCACTTGGCCTTCATGTCGTAGTAACGGTGGCTGAGCCGCGGATAGGCCGCCTTGACCGCCGCCACCAGGGCATCAACCACGTCGTCTTCGACCAGATTGGCGAGGTTCCGGCTGGACACGGGCCGCCGGAACGCGCGCCAGCGATCCTCGATTTCCTTGTCCTTGGACAGGGTATTGGTGATCAGCGCGAATGTCTGGACATGCTCGCCCAGCGTCTCGCCCAGGACACGCGCGGCCGCCTTGCGCTTGGCGCCATTGTGGTCGGACAACAGGTTCAGGATTTCGGTCGTTGTCAGCGATTGGTCGTCCAGCGGAAAACGGAGCCGCGCCAGCGATTCGTCAAACAGCCGCGTCCAGGCGGCACGCCCGGCCACGTATTTCTCATGCAGTAGACGCTCCAGGTCGTCGGCAAGCTGGTGCGGCCGCATGACCCGGATATCACGCAGCCAGGGCCGGTATCTGGCAAGGGATTCCGACTCCTGCAGCTTCTGTTCCAATACCGCATCGTCCAGCCGGTTGAGTTCCAGGGTGAAGAACAGGACGTCCGTCGAGATGGCGTTGACCCGTTCGTTCGTTGTCTGGAAAAAGCGGCCGACCTCCGGATTAGAGACGTCCGCCGCGTAGACCAATTGGCCGTAGCTGGAGATCCTTGACAGCGTCTCTTCCATATCTTCGTAGGCCGCTATCGCCGCGCCGAGCGCATCCCCGTGGAGATCGGCGAGCTTTCCCTTGTAAGCCTCGACGAATTCGGCAACAGCCGATTCCATGGCCTGGAAATCTTTCTCCAGCTCAGGGGCCTCCGGGCCCGGATAGAGGTCGGTGAGATCCCATTCGGGCAGGTCGCCCAGGGTCGCGCTGTCGGTCATAGGGCTTTACTCCGTTGTCCGCAGGCCGATATATGGCTTTGCAAGGGGGTCGGCAAGCGCGGGACAAACCCCAACGGCGCACCGAGGAGCAAGGGACCAGTGGACTACGGAAAGATTCAGAACCTCCCACTGTTGTTCCTAGACCAGGCAGAGGTCTATGGCGACGCCCCATTTCTGTGGTGGAAGCAGGACGACGCTTGGCGGTCGATGTCCTGGCGGGAGGTGTCCGACCGGGCAAAAGCCCTGTCACGCGGCCTGCGCGCGCTTGGCCTGAAGGCCGGCGACCGGGTCGGGCTGGTGTCCGAGAATCGCCCGGAATGGATGATTGCCGATCTTGCGGTGATGGCCGCCCGCGGCATCACGACGCCGGCCTACACGACCAACACGGTGGACGACCACGTTCATATTTTGAGCGACAGCGGCGCGAAGTTCGTATTCGTCTCGTCCGCAAAACTGGCCGAGCGGGTTGTGCCCGCCGCGATCAGGTCTAACTGCGACGCGGTGATCACGATGGAGCCGGTCGACCATCCGCCCGACCAGAATGTGCGAACGATCCTCTGGGACGACGTGATCGAGCAAGGCAAGGCCATGCCCGACGACGTGCGCGACGAGGCCGCACTCTCAAATCGCGAGGATACCTGCTGTATCATCTACACCTCCGGGACGGGAGGCGTGCCTCGCGGCGTGATGTTGAGTCATGGTGCCATGATCTGCAACGTCATGGGTGCGCATGATGCGCTTTCGGAACTGCCCGGCTACGCCGACGGCGGAGAGATCTTCCTGTCGTTTCTGCCGCTATCGCATTCCTACGAACATACCTGCGGCCAGTTCTTCCCGGTCGCGACGGGCGCCCAGATTTACTACGCCGAAAGTATAGACAGGCTGGTCGGTAATATCGCCGAGGTCCGGCCGACCATCATGCCGGCGGTGCCGCGCCTCTACGAAGCCATGCGCGGCCGCATTCTCCGTGGCGTCGAACATGCGAGTGGGTTGAAGACAGCCATGTTTACCAAGGCGCTGGAGCTAGGGCGCAAGCGCTATGAGACGCCCGAGGCAATGACCCTCTCGGAGCGCCTGATGGATGCCGTGCTGGAACGTCTGGTCCGCGAAAAGGTGCGCCAACGGTTCGGTGGCCGCCTCAAGGCGTTCGTATCCGGCGGCGCGCCGCTCAACTACGATGTTGGCCTGTTTTTCCTCGCCCTGGGGCTTCGCGTCATGCAGGGCTATGGCCAGACCGAGGCGGCGCCGGTCATCAGCGTCAATCGATACGGCAAAAACAAGTTGCATACGGTCGGGCCGCCTCTCGACGGTGTCGAAATCAGGATTGCCGAGGACGGTGAAATCCTGGTCCGCGGCGAACTGGTGATGAACGGCTACTGGAACAAACCGGAAGCGACGGCAGAGGTTCTCCAGAACGGCTGGCTGCATACCGGAGATATCGGGGAACTGGACGAAGACGGCTACCTCAAGATCACCGACCGAAAGAAGGACATTATCGTCAATTCCGGCGGCGACAACGTTTCTCCCCAGCGGGTCGAAGGCATGCTGATGCTGGAGCCGGAGATCGCCCAGGTGATGGTGTTCGGCGACAAGCGGCCGAACCTGGTCGGCCTGATCGTGGTCGATGAGGAGTTCGTCCAAAGCTGGGCCAAGCAACAGAAGAAGCCCGGCGGCTACAAGGCGCTCGTGGAAGACGGCGAACTCCGCTCTGTCGTTTCAAAAGCCGTCGACCGGGTCAACGAGCGGCTTTCGGTGATCGAAAAGGTGCGCAACTTCGCCATCGTCGCCGAGCCGTTCACCGTTGAAAACGCGATGTTGACACCGTCCATGAAGATCCGCCGCCACATCATCACGGAGGCCTACATGGACACGATCCTGGATTTGTACGGCGGCTCCTCGTAACGAGAGACTCGCATCCTCCGATCGGTCGTTTTATAAAGTACGGTGCGGTATAGGGGATTCCGAAGCGGAATGGTCCGGCTCGGTGCATATATTTTCGCGACTGCGTTGATCGGCGCCTTCGCTGCGGCGTGCGCTCCGACGACGACCATCGTTGAAACACACAGTTCGGCGATCGAGGTCCGTCCCAGCACGACGATCCGGGAAGACGCGCGCATCAAACTGGAGATGTCGGGCCGGATTCTTGAGACCCAGGCCGACATGCTCCAGCACGTCAACGTCGATGTCTATGAAGGGACCGTCCTTCTCACCGGTGCCGTGGACGACAGCAAGAAAAAGCAGGAACTTGTGGAACTCGCCGGCGTCGTGGACGGCGTCAAGGACGTCATCGACGAGGTCCAGGTCGAGGCGGAAAAGGAAAAGGCCCAGATAGAGCAGATCGCGCGGGATGTATCGATCGAATCCCGCATCAAGATGAAGCTTTATCAGGACGATAAGGTCAACGCCGAGAACATGGTTTGGCGGTCGGTCAACGGCACGGTCTATCTGTTCGGCCGCGCGCTGAGTCCGGAAGAACAGGCCAACGCCATATCCACGATCCACCGCGTGGACGGTGTCGAGAAAGTCGTCAACCGACAGCAGGTCCGGCCGGCCAAAGGCTGACAATGTCGCGTCAGCGGCCGTTATACTCCCGGTACCACCGAACGAACGCGCGAACCCCCTCATCCAGGGAAGTTGTCGGACGGAACCCGAAATCGGCCGTCGTCGCGTCGATGTCGGCATAGGTCCGCTGCACGTCGCCCAGCTGCATGGGTTCGATGATCTTCTCCGCCTTGCGCCCGACTTCCGACTCGATCAGTTCGATCAGGCGAAGGACCTTTTCGGGTTTATTGTTGCCGATATTGTAGAGCCGATGCAGCGCGTCGCCGCCCTGCCCGCTGGGCGGACGGTCGAGACAGCTCACCACACCGGCCACGATATCGTCGATATAGGTGAAGTCGCGCTCCATATCCCCGCCGTTGAACAGGCGGATCGGCTTTCCGTTGTAGATGGCGTCGGTGAACAGATACGCCGCCATGTCCGGTCGCCCCCACGGGCCGTAGACAGTGAAAAACCGCAGTCCACTGGCCGGGATGCCGTAGAGGTCGCTATAGGCGAACGACATCAACTCGTCCGCCCGCTTGGTGGCGGCATAGAGCGAGATCGGACGGTCCACCCGGTCTTCGACAGAGAAAGGCAGTTTCGTATTGCCGCCGTACACGGAACTCGAAGACGCATAGACCAGGTGCTTGAGCCCATCCAGGTTTCGGCAAAGCTCGAGAATGGTCAGATGGCCGACCACGTTGCTCTGCGCATAGACGAACGGGTGATCGAGCGAATAACGCACGCCCGCCTGGGCGGCCAGATGCACCACCCGGTCGATCGGCCCATGCGCCGCGTCGAGCGCCAACATCGCCGCCTGGTCCGAGATGTCGGCCTGGACGAAGGAAAAACCCCTTTTGTCCTCCAACCGCATCAGCCGGGCCTGCTTGAGGCTGACCGCATAGTAGTCGTTCAGATTGTCCACGCCGACGACCGTCTCGCCCCGCTCCAGCAAGTGCTGGCAAACATGAAAACCGATGAATCCGGCGGCGCCGGTGACAAGGACGGCCATACGCAATATCTCTGGAGTTTCGTTCAATTGGATGAGCTGCGGCGCCCGTATAGCCCGTTGCCGTCGGAAAATCATCCCTACAAAGCGTGCGACGGGCCTGTCGACGGAATCCGTGGCCTCGTGCACAATTGGGCGACGACCCGCTCACCACTTTGTGCTCTTGAAAATTAGGTCAGTAATGCTAACCTATTAACCATATTGTTAAGCGGTCTTTAGCGGTGTAGCCGCATCTATGGGCTGGTTCGGCGGGAGAGAGGACACCATGGCCGTAACAGCGGTTTCCCTGGACGATAAATACGCACTGGAGCGGGGACGGGTCTTCGTCACCGGCACCCAGGCGCTCGTCAGGCTCCCTTTCATGCAGCGGCAACGGGACGTGGCGGCCGGGCTCAACACGGCCGGTTTCATTTCCGGTTACCGCGGCTCGCCGCTCGGCGGTCTCGACTTACAGCTCTGGCAGGCCAGGAAGTACCTGGACGAACATCACATACAGTTCCAGCCGGGCGTCAACGAAGATCTGGCGGCTACCGCTGTGTGGGGCACCCAGCAGGTGGGGCTGTTCCCCGGGGCCAAGTATGACGGCGTCTTCTCTATGTGGTACGGCAAGGGCCCAGGTGTCGACCGCAGCGGCGACGTGTTCCGGCATGGCAATTTCGCCGGGGCGGCCAGCAAAGGCGGTGTCCTGGCGCTGGCCGGCGACGACCACACCTGCAAGTCCTCAACCACCGCCCATCAGACAGAATACGCCTTCATGGACGTGATGATGCCGGTGCTCAATCCCGCGGGCGTTCAGGAATTCTTGGATCTGGGGCTCTACGGATTTGCGATGTCCCGCTATTCCGGCTGCTGGGTCGCCTTCAAGACGATTGCGGAAACCGTCGACTCGTCGGCGTCCTGTTACGTGGACCCGCACCGGATCGACATCCGCCTGCCCGACGACTTTGAACTACCGCCGGGCGGCCTGAACATCCGCTGGCCCGACGCGCCCCTGGAACAGGAAGCCCGGCTGCACGAGCACAAGCTGTATGCGGCCCTGGCCTTTGCGCGCGCCAACGGCCTCAATCATCCGGTCATCGACGGACCGAAACGGCGTTTCGGCATTGTCACCTGCGGCAAGTCCTACCTGGATGTCCGCCAGGCTCTGGAAGATCTCGGTATCACCGAGGACTATGCCCGGGAAATCGGAATCTCCGTCTACAAAGTCGCCATGACCTGGCCACTGGAACGCGAGGGCATGCGCGCCTTCGCCGAAGGCTTGGAAGAGATCCTGGTCGTGGAGGAAAAGCGTGCTCTGATCGAGAACCAGCTGAAAGAGCAGCTTTACAACTGGCGCGCCGACATCCGACCCCGGGTGATCGGCAAGTTCGACGAAAACGGCGTCTGGCAATTACCGTCGAACGATGAACTGACGCCGGCGCGGATCGCCCGGGTGATCGCCGGCCGCATCGGCCGTTTCCTTACCTCGCCACGCATCGAGGAGCGCCTTAAGTTTTTGGAGGCAAAGGAAAAACAACTGCAGTCGAACGGCGCCGGAATCAGGCGGATGCCCTACTTCTGCTCAGGCTGCCCCCATAACACTTCCACCATTGTCCCGGATGGCAGTCGTGCACTGGCGGGAATCGGCTGCCACTACATGGTGCAATGGATGGACCGCCGCACGGACACCTTCACCCAGATGGGCGGCGAAGGCGTCCCTTGGGTCGGCCAGGCGCCGTTCACGGACGAAAAGCACGTTTTCGCCAACCTCGGCGACGGCACCTACTATCACTCCGGCTTTCTGGCGATCCGCATGGCGATCGCTGCGAAGGTGAACATCACCTACAAAATCCTGTTCAACGACGCGGTCGCCATGACAGGAGGACAGCCGGTTGACGGGCCGATCACGGTCCCCGGCATCGCCCACCAGGTATCGGGCGAAGGCGTCGAGACGATCGCCATCGTTTCGGACGAACCGGAGAAATACCCGTCCGGCGGTGCATTCCCGCCGGGAACGACGATCCACGATCGCAAGGAACTGGACGCCGTACAACGACGGCTGCGTGATCTGAAAGGCGTCACCGTCATTATTTACGACCAGACCTGCGCGGCGGAAAAACGGCGCCGGCGCAAACGCGGAACCTTCCCAGACCCGGCCAAGCGTGCCTTCATCAACGAGCTGGTTTGCGAAGGATGCGGCGACTGCTCGACGAAATCGAACTGTCTGTCCGTTATTCCAAAGGAAACCGAGCTGGGCCGCAAGCGGATGATTGACCAGTCATCCTGCAACAAGGACTTCTCCTGCGTTACCGGATTCTGCCCCAGCTTCGTCACCGTGCACGGCGGCGCCCCGCGCAGGGGCAAGCCCGTCGATGCCGCGGGCACGCCGGATGTCTTTCCGGTTCTCCCTGACCCCGAGCTTCCGGCCCTTACCGAACCCTACGGCGTCTTGCTGACGGGCATCGGCGGGACCGGCGTGGTCACGATCGGCGCCCTGATGGGCATGGCGGCCCACATCGAAGGCAAGGGTTGTTCGGTTCTCGACATGGCGGGACTGGCGCAAAAAGGCGGCGCGGTCACCAGTCACATCCGATTTGCCGAACGACCCGAGGACCTCCAGGCCGTCCGCATCGCCGCCGGCGGCGCCCGCCTGCTCTTGGGCTGCGACATCGTGGTGGCATCCGGCCAGGATGCGATGGCGAAGGTCGAGCAAGGCAAAACCCAGGCCGTTATAAACACCCAGAAGACGATTACCGGAGACTTCACCAGCAACCCCGACTTCCGGTTCCCGTCGGCGGAGCTGGAGAGCATCATTCGCGACACCGTCGGCGCCGATGCATCCTACTTTGTGGACGGCACCCGGATCGCCACGACGCTGATGGGCGATTCCATCGCCTCCAACATGTTCATGCTGGGATTCGCTTGGCAGAAGGGGCTGATCCCGGTGGGCCAGGACGCGCTGATGCAGGCCATCGAACTGAACAAAGTCGCCATCGACGCCAACAAGGAAGCCTTCCTGTGGGGACGCCGGGCGGCGCACGACCTGGCCGCGGTCGAGGCGATCGCAGCGCCCAAGGCCGCGACCGCGCCAGAACCCATCGCCACCGCCCTGGAAGACATCGTCGAGAAGCGCGTCAAGTTCCTGAAACAGTACCAGAGCGCCGCCTACGCGCGTCGCTACAAGGACTTCGTGGTCAAGGTCCAAAGGGCCGAATCCCAGACGGTTCGTGCCACCGACGACCTGGCGATCGCAGTCGCCCGCTATTACTTCAAGCTGCTCGCCTACAAGGACGAATACGAAGTCGCCCGCCTCTTCACCAACGGGGAATTCAAGGCCCGGCTGCAAGAACAGTTCGACGGCGACTATCGCCTGCGGTTCCATTTGGCGCCGCCGCTGATATCGCCGCGCGATCCGGTTTCCGGCGAACTGATCAAGAAGGAATTCGGCAGCTGGTTGTATCCGGTCATGAAAGTGCTGGCCAAGCTACGTTTCCTGCGCGGCACGCCACTGGACATTTTCGGCTATACCGAGGAACGGCGGACGGAACGGCAGCTGATCGTGGAGTATGAAACGACCGTCGACGCGCTGCTCGACGGCCTGACCCCGGACAACCACCCGGTCGCGGTCGACATCGCCTCCATTCCCGAACACATCCGGGGCTTCGGCCATATCCGGGAGCGCCACGTGAAGGCCGCCAGAGCCAGGCAAGAGGAGCTATGGGAGGCCTATCGCAGCCCCGCCCCGCCCCAGGCGGACGCGGCGGAATAGCGCCCATCCGGCGCGCCGCTAGCCTCAAAAATCCCAATCTAGCGCCCGACCCCCGTCCGGGGCCCTCGGCGCATGCCAGCGCCCCAAAAAAGGTACCGGCCGCCCCCGGGGGAGAGCGGCCGGCCCCTCCCACGGTAGCTACAGTTCCGGAGGTAGAGAGGGATCCGGACGGTCGATGGCCCCCGAAAGGACCATCATTCTCTGCGCCACCGCGAAAGCTCTTGGAAAACCGGACGACTTAGACTGGCAATCTCCTCAATCTCAAATATTCATCGAATGTAAACACTTCTAATTCACGAAATGAATGAAATCAAATATTTTAATAAAGCTCAAATTTTAGGTGCTTTGTCTTGCGTTCTTTAATAAAATAAGGATGGATATTTCAGCAAATAAATAAAAAATATTCATCAAATTTTCGAAGAATCTCCGAAAACCTAACGCGCTGAATTTCAAGGAAATTTCCGCCGGCCGGGCGGCCATAGGCGGTTCCGGATGTATTGTGGTCGCCCGAACGGGCCGTCCGGAAAGCTATTGCCGCCCGGTTAACGATTGGTTAAGCCTTTTCTACAGGGCTGCTTTGCCGCAGGCTGGGGCCAAAAGGGGACCGCAAGAATGCGTCCGCGACGGAGGCCGCACCCGGCAGAACCGTTGGGGCTCCGCCTCATCCGGGCAGCATCGGTTAGCTCAACAAGCCAACAACGACAGGGAAAGACCCCATGAAACTCCCAAATGCAATCTCAGCGCGAAGTGCGATTGCCGCTCTGGCAGTCTCCGTTGCGCTGGCACTACCCAGTGTAGGTTCAGCGGTGGCGGAGAGCGTTCTTCGCGTCGCCAACATGGGCGAGCCCGATACGCTCGATCCCCACAATGCCAGCGGGACCTGGGAAAACCGGATCCTCGGAGACATGTTCCTCGGCCTGACCACAGAGACCGCCGATGGCAGCGTTATTCCCGGCGCGGCGGAAAGCTGGACCGTCAGCGAGGACGGCACCGTCTATACGTTCAAGATCCGCGACCATAAATGGTCGGACGGCACGCCGGTCACCGCCGATGATTTTGTCTTTTCCCTCAGGCGGATCCTGAACCCCGAGACCGCGGCGAAATATGCCTCCCTGCTCTATCCGATCAAGAACGCCGAAGCGGTCAACACCGGGCAATCGCCCGGCGAGCAGCTGGCGGTCCGCGCTGTCGACGACAGGACGCTGGAAATCCAGCTGGAATCGCCGACGCCTTACTTCCTGGCTCAGTTGACGCACTACACGGCCTGGCCGGTGCCAAAACACGCCATCGAGAAGCACGGATCTGACTGGGTCAAAAAAGAAAACATCGCCAGCAACGGCGCCTACATGCTGGACGAGTACCTACCCAACACGCACGTGAAGCTGGTCAAGAACTCCCAGTTCTACGATGCCGACAACGTTTCGATCGATACGATTTTCTTCTATCCAGGTGAGGATCGCGCTGCGGCCCTGAAGCGGTTCCGGGCCGGCGAGATCGACGTTTCCACCGACTTCGCATCCGATCAAATCGACTGGCTTCGCAAGAACATGCCGGATCAGACGCGCATCGCGCCCTATCTCGGCATCTACTACTACGTGATGAACACCGAAAAGGACCCGTTCACCGACCCGCGGGTGCGTAAGGCCCTGTCGATGGCGATCGACCGCGAAACCATCGTCGACAAAGTCATGAAGACCGGCGAAGTCGCCGCCTACAGCTTCGTGCCGCCGGGCACCGGCAATTACGGCGAGCCTTCCTATGTGAAGTGGAAGGGCATGTCGATGGACGACCGCGTTGCCGAAGCCCAGAAACTGCTGGCCGAGGCCGGTTATGGACCTGACAATCCGCTCAAGTTCACGCTGCGCTACAACACGTCGGAGAACCACAAGCGGATCGCCATTGCGGTGAGCTCCATGTGGAAGAAGCTTGGTGTCCAGGCGGAGCTCTTCAATTCCGAAGTCAAGGTCCACTACAACGACCTGCAGGAAGGCGATTTCCAGATCGCCCGTGCCGGTTGGATCGCCGACTACGACGATCCTCAGAACTTCCTGTACTTGCTGGAGACCAAGACCGGTCCCATGAATTACGGGAACTTCTCGAACTCGTCCTTTGATGGCCTGATGGAGGAAGCTTCCAGGACCACCGACCTGGACAAGCGGTCCGGGTTGCTGGCCCAGGCCGAACGGGTCGCCATGGACGAACAGGCCAACATCCCGATCTATTACTACGTATCCAAAAACCTGGTTTCGGATCGCGTCCAGGGTTGGGAAGACAACGCCAAGGACATTCATCGCAGCCGCTGGCTGTCGCTGAAGGACTAGTCGAACACGACGCAGACGCGGCAACCGGAGCGATTATCCGGTTGCCGCGTTTGTTTTTCTGATGCTCTAATCGCCCATCGGGGGTCAAGGCGATGTTGTCCTACGCACTTCGACGCCTTCTGGGCGCAGTGCCAACCATGTTCGTGATCGTCACGGTCGCGTTCTTTATGATGCGGGGCGCCCCCGGCGGGCCGTTCGATCTGGAACGCGCCCTGCCCGCCGCGATCGAACAGAACCTGCTGGCCGCCTACAATCTCGACGAGCCCGTTTGGATGCAATACCTGCATTATTTGGGCGACGCCGTGCAGGGCGACTTCGGACCGTCATTCAAGTACCAGGATTTCACCGTCACCGAGTTGATCATGATTGGGTTTCCGGCGTCGCTTAGGGTGGGCGGCACGGCGATCCTCCTGGCGGTGCTGATCGGCACCTTCTGCGGCACCATGGCCGCGCTCAGGCAGAATTCCTGGATCGACTATTCGGTGATGGGCGTGGCCATGACGGGCATCGCCATTCCGAACTTTGTCATGGCGCCGCTTCTGACGCTGATCCTCGGCGTCTATCTGGGCCTGCTGCCGGTCGCCGGATGGGGCGGCGGCGCGGTGCGCAACATGGTGCTGCCGATCATTGCCCTTGCGCTGCCGCAGATTGCCTACATCTCGCGTCTGACGCGCGGTTCGATGATCGAGGTTCTCAACTCCAACTACATACGGACGGCACGCGCGAAAGGCCTGCGTGAAAAGATCGTCGTCGTCCGTCATGCGCTGCGGGGGGCGCTGTTGCCGGTCGCCAGCTATCTGGGGCCGGCTACCGCGGCCGTCGTCACCGGCTCGGTGGTGATCGAGTCGATCTTCGACATCCCAGGGCTCGGGCGCTATTTCGTGCAAGGCGCGCTCAACCGCGACTACACCCTCGTCATGGGCGTCGTGATCTTCTACGCGACCCTGATCATCGTACTCAATCTCCTGGTGGACCTGATCTACGGGCTCCTGGATCCCAAGGTGAAGTACGACTGATGGCCATCCATCTGACCGCAGACAGTGACGCTTTGGCCGAGGTTGCCGAAGTCGAAGGGCGCAGTCTCTGGCAAGACGCGCTCAACCGGTTGATGCGCAACAAGGCGGCCGTCGCGTCGATGGTCATCCTTGGCATCATCTCCATCATGGCTGTGTTCGCGCCCTATCTCAGCCCGCATGCCTATGACGAGATCTACTGGGACTTCATCACCGCGCCGCCCAACTTCGAACAACAGCACTGGTTCGGCACCGACCCGAATGGCCGCGACCTCTTCGTCCGCACGCTCTACGGCGCGCGCATCTCGCTCATGGTCGGGATCGTTGCAACCGGTGTCAGCCTGGTGATCGGTGTCACTTGGGGCGCGACCGCCGGCTATATCGGCGGCCGCACCGACCGGGTCATGATGTCCATCGTCGACATCATGTACTCCCTGCCCTTCATGTTCTTCGTGATTATCCTGATGGTCATCTTCGGGCGGAACATCTTCCTCATCTTCGTCGCGCTGGGAGCCGTGGAGTGGTTGACGATGGCCCGGATCGTTCGCGGCCAGACCCTGTCGGTGCGTCAGAAGGAATTCATCGAGGCCGCGCACGCGTCAGGGGTTTCCACTTTCAACATCCTGCGCAAACACGTCATTCCGAACGTGCTCGGACCGGTCATCGTCTACGTGACGCTGACGATCCCGCAGGTGATCCTGACCGAAAGCTTCCTGTCTTTCCTGGGGCTGGGCGTCCAGGAGCCGCTAACCAGCTGGGGCGTGTTGATTTCCGAAGGCGCGCGGCAGATGGAAGAGGCGCCCTGGCTGCTGATATTCCCGGCGACGTTCCTGGGCCTGACCCTGTTCTGCTTCAATTTCATCGGCGACGGGCTACGCGACGCGCTCGACCCGAAGGATCGCTAGGTCATGGAACCGATCCTGACGGTCGAGAACCTCAACACCCAGTTCGACACCCCGGACGGAACCGTCCGGGCGGTCTCGGACGTGAACTTTTCCATCAGTCCGGGCGAAAGCGTCGGCGTCGTCGGCGAGAGCGGCTCGGGCAAGTCGCAGCTCTTCCTGTCGATCATGGGCTTGTTGGCCAAGAACGGCCGCGCCGAAGGCAGCGTGCGTTTCAACGACCAGGAGATCCTCGGTCTCAAACCGTCGGAACTGAATGGCATTCGCGGCGTCAAGATGTCGATGATCTTCCAGGACCCGATGACGTCGCTCAATCCGTTCCTCAGGATCTCGCGCCAGATGACGGAAGTCCTGCGCGAGCACAAGGGCATGTCCGAGGCCGACGCCGGGAACAAAGCGGTCGAAATGCTCGACCTTGTGGGCATCCCCGAGGCGCGCAGCCGGTTCGAGATGTACCCGCACGAATTCTCGGGCGGTATGCGCCAACGGGTGATGATCGCCATGGCGCTGCTCTGCGGCCCGGACCTGCTGATCGCCGACGAACCGACGACGGCCCTGGACGTGACGGTTCAGGCTCAGATCCTGGAACTGATGATGGATCTGAAGAACGAGCTGGACACCGCAATCGTTATGATCACGCACGATCTCGGAGTCGTCGCCGGCCTGTGCGATCGGGTGCAGGTCATGTATGCCGGCCGTATCATGGAGACGGGCACGGTCTGGGAGATCTTCAACAGTCCGCAGCACCCCTACACGCTGGGCCTGCTCCACTCGATGCCGCGCCTGGACGAGGAGGTCGCCGACGTTCTGCCGACGATCCCGGGCCAGCCGCCCAACATGCAGCGGCTGCCGTCCGGATGCGCGTTCCGCGAGCGTTGTACGTTCGTCGAAGACCGGTGTGCGGAACAGGTGCCGCCCCTGCGCGAACTCGCGTCGGCCCGAGGCAAGGCTTGCCTTCGCGACGACATCGTGAGGTCTCAGCCATGACCGAGCCGATCCTCAGCGTGCGCGACCTGAAGGTGCATTTTCCGGTCCGCACCGGCGGCATCCTGATCGGGGAATACACCCCGCTCAAGGCCGTCGACGGCATCAGCTTCAATCTCCTGCCGGGCGAGACCCTGGGGATCGTCGGCGAATCCGGTTGCGGCAAGTCGACCTTGGGCCGGGCGGTGCTGCAACTGATTCCACCCACTGCTGGGCAGGTGATCTGGTTGGGTGAAAACCTAGTGGACAAGCAGGCCGAGGACCTGAGGAATCAGCGCAGCCAGTTGCAGATCATCTTCCAGGACCCGCTAGCCAGTCTCAATCCGCGCATGACCATCGGTGACATCATCGCCGAACCCTTGCGGACCCACAATCCGAAGGTTCGCCGCTCGGAGGTCAAGGCGAAGGTCAAGGACATGATGGCGAAGGTCGGCCTGCTGCCGCAGATGATCAACCGCTATCCGCACGAGTTTTCCGGCGGCCAGTGCCAACGTATCGGCGTCGCCCGGGCAATGATCCTGAATCCCAGACTGATCGTCTGCGACGAGCCGGTATCTGCGCTGGACGTTTCAATTCAGGCGCAAATCGTGAACTTGTTGATGAACCTGCAAAAGGAGTTCGGGCTATCACTTCTGTTCATCAGCCATGACCTGTCTGTCGTCCGGCATATCAGCACGCGCATCATGGTGCTTTATCTTGGCCGGATGATGGAGATCGCAGACCGTAATTCCATCTACAAGAGCCCGAAACACCCCTACACCAAGGCGCTGATCTCGGCGGTGCCGATCCCTGAGCCGGACCTGGAACGGACGAAACAGCGGATCCAGTTGCGCGGCGACCTGCCGAGCCCGCTGAACCCCCCGTCCGGTTGCGTCTTCCGCACCCGATGTCCGATGGCGATCGACCGGTGCGCCAAGGAAATACCGAGGTTAGAGACGGCAGCCGAACGGCACCGCGTGGCCTGTCACCGCTGGCAGGAAATCGAACAGTCCGAAGACGCAGCTCCGGAACGGCAAGCGCAGGGGCGTTAGAACTTTTCCTGCCCGGTTGCCCGAAACGGATCGGGAAAGTCTCGGTAAAGTCCGAACCGCGCGTCCGACACCAGCGCATTGACACCATGATGATGGCCCTCGACCGGCTGCCGTCGAGAGGCCACGTGCTGGAACGCCGCATCCAGTTGCGCCATATCGCGCGTCTCGATCATCAGGTTGAACTCGCCGAGGCCGGCGGGGGCGAGACCCAGCTTTCGGCGCATCAGGCGGTGATTTTCCACCAGCCCCTTGTCCCGAAGAAAATCCATGTAGCCGGTCAGGGCTTCGACAAAGTCGGTGTCGCGCACCCCCGGCTTCAGATTGAACCAAACATGATAGATATCCATGGACCTCTCCTCTGCCGTCCTGGCGGGTCAATCTAGGCGCTTGTGCCGTCGACCGGAACCCGCTGTCCGCGCGGCGCGGTGCGACGCGCGCAAACATGCCGTACGGACGCCGCAATCGCGCCATCATCCCTGGCAACGATGCGTCGATGCGCCCGATCAGCCTTCTTGCCCTTTTGCTTTTCTTGACTGTCGTCCTGGCGCCCATCGGCGCCGTGTTCGACCGGCTGGCCCGTCCGCCGGCGGTCACCCACAGCGTTCAGAGCCGGATCCTGCGCCTGGCGCCGGCGACCCGGGCACGGCTGCTGCCCTACTTCCAGCGGGCCGGCGTGTCCTATCCGCCGACCGCCGTCACTCTCGTCGGACTCAAGCAGGAGCGGCGCTTGTTACTGTTCGCCGCCGGACCGGACCAGGAGCCGCGTTACGTGCGCGGCTACGACATCGTCGGCGCTTCCGGGACGCTGGGTCCCAAGACACGCGAAGGCGACCGGCAGGTGCCCGAAGGGCTGTACGCCGCCGAACTGCTGAACCCGAACTCGGTGGCCTACCTGTCGATCCGGGTCGGCTATCCCAACAGGTTCGACCGACGCATGGCCGAGGTCGACGGACGCTCCGAACTGGGCGGCGATATCATGATCCATGGCGCGACCGAAGGCAGCCGAGGCTGCATCGCCGTCAGCGACCAGGCGATCGAAGAGTTGTTCACCCTCGTCGCCGACAGCGGGCTCAAGCAGACCCGGATCATCATCAGCCCGGTGGACTTCCGCTTCCGTTCGCTGCCTGACGCGGGCCGCCGGCCGGCCTGGACGGGCGCTCTCTACGCCAGGCTGGCGCGCGCGCTCACAGCACTGCCCACGCCCCTGGAGACCTGGCGCCTGACACTTGGCGAGACTGTCCTCCACCGGCCGGTCCGGGACAGCGTCCGGTAACCTTAACGGCCGGCCCGCACGGCCGGCACACTGGCAGGGATCTTGCACCTCTGACTGCATAACGGAGGTGCAAATGTCGGAAGTCGATGAATTAAGCAGGCCGGTGAAGGCCTCTGAAGGCCTCAGGATCGTCGGTCAGATGGTCGGTCAGATGACCGACATCACCGATGAGGGCATCCTGAGGGACTTTAGCAATGCTCTACTTTTCGTCATAAAGGACTTCAATCTCTACGAGGTTCTGGGCTGCAGCCCCAGCGATGACCCCACCGAGATTGCGGCACGCGCCAGGGCCATGTTCAATGGCATTCACCCCGAACGGATGCGGGCCTATACCGACGTTCGCGCGTTCGCGCCGTTAAGTGAGCTTACCCTTAACCGCAAATTGCGAACCGAATAGCAATCTGTTGTGGGAGGGTTCCGTTAACCAGACGGAACCGTCAGCTGTCTACGCCATGCCCAGCGCGGAAAGATAGGTATCCAGCAGGGCCTCCTGTTCCTGCCTGTCTGCCGAATCCAGCTTTCGCAGTCGCACCACCTGGCGCATCGTCTTGGCGTCGAATCCCGACCCCTTCGCCTCGGCATAGACCTCCTTGATATCGTCGCTGAGCGCCTTCTTTTCCTCCTCAAGCCGTTCGATTCGCTCGATAAAAGCGCGCAGTTGTTCGCCGGTGACGCCGCCGACATTCGCCATCGCCAATTTCCCCTTGCTTCGATTTATGGTTAACAAAATGGGGCGGGACCATACTGTCCCGCCCTGCCGCACGCAACGGCCACGACCGGCCGCTCAGGATTTGTGTGCAACCTCGTAAGCGGCCTTCTGTTCCGGCGTCGCCTCGGTCTGGTACTTGGTCTTCCAATCGCCATAGGGCATGCCGTAGACGATCTCGCGCGCCTCATCGTAGGAGATCTCAAGCCCCTTTTCTTCAGCCGCCGCCCGATACCACTTCGACAGGCAGTTCCGGCAAAACCCGGCCAGATTCATGAGGTCGATATTCTGTACATCCGTGCGTTCCCGCAAATGAGTCACCAACGTGCGGAATGCCGCTGCTTCCAGCTCCGTCCGGGTCGCCTGATTCAGATCCGCTTCCTTTGTCATTCGGTTCACTCCTGATGTTCAGCCGCTGGCTGATCCCTTTTTGCTTTCGGTTCCCTTATCGTCACTTTCAAGACCCCACATGGTCTCTTTGATCAAAAGGTCCACCACTGCCCGCAGGGCGTCGGCCTCGTCCGCTCCCTGGGCGAGCGCCTCTTCGTACGTTTTGACCTGCATATGAGCGCTGGTTCCACGCTTCAGGATCGCACGGGCGTTCTCTACCTCGGCGACGCAGTCCAGCTCCTCGGCATCCTCACGGCAAAGCTCGATGATCTCTTCCAGCAGATCCGGATAAGGCACGACCCGGCCAATGCCGAAGTCCACCAGCCCTTTGGAATAGCCGTAACGTTGTGCCAGCCAACGGTTCTCCTGGATCAGCATGTTGCTGTACTGGCGCCAACGCTGGTTGTTGCGCCGCAGCCGGCGCAACATGGAAATGACACAGGCGTAGATGGCAGCCACGGTCAAGGTATCGTCGACCCGTGTCCCGATATCGCAGATACGCATCTCCAGCGTCGGAAACCTGGTATGCGGCCGGATGTCCCACCAGATCTTGGTGGCATCCTCGAACAGACCCGCATTCACAAGCGTGTCGACATGGCGCTCGTACTCGCCCCAACTGTCGAAACGTTCGGGAAGGCCGGTTCGCGGCAGTTCGTCGAACACGGCCAGCCGATAGCTCATCAGGCCGGTGTTCTTCCCGCGCCAGAATGGCGACGACGTGGTCAGAACCAGCAGGTGCGGTAGGAAATAGGAGATCTGGTTCAGCAGGTCCATGCGCAGGTCGTCGTCGTCGATTCCCACATGCACATGCATGCCGCAGATCAGGAGCCGCCGCGCCACCGCCTGCAGATCTTCAGCAAGGACGTTGTACCGTTCCTTGTCGGTGTGGATCTGCTTGTTCCAGTCGGCGAACGGGTGCGTCGACGCCGCCACCGGCTCGGTCCCGTGCTTGCGGGCCGCCTGGGCGACCGCAAGACGCAGGGCGGAAAGCTTCTCGCGCACCTCGGCGATGGAATGGCAGACGGCGGTTCCGATCTCGACCTGGCTGCGCAGAAATTCCGGCACCACGTTGCCCACATCGGCATCCAGGTTGGCCAAGCATTCCTCGATGACCGGTTGTTGCACACCGCTGGCCAGGTCGCGCGTGACGGGATCGACCAGGTGGTATTCCTCTTCGATTCCGACCGAGAAAGGGGGTTTTCGTGTTGCCATGTTCAACCACCGAAGATTTCGTGCGTGGCCGGGTCTTCGAGCGCGGCCACCAGCGCCGCGCCGATCTGGTCAGCCCACTCGGCCTGCCCGTCTTCGTCACGGATCAGGTCCTGGCGGATCTCGAACAGCGCGTTGGGCAAGCCGGCCGGCAAGGCATGCCGTTCGATGCTGTAGCCATACGGATCAAGACCCGAATAAGGAAGATTGTCGGCCACGTTGTAGTCGGACCCGTCGCGCAGGCGAAGGAGCAATCCTTCCGCCAACCGGCGATCCCGGTTGCTCAGAATTCCCACATGCCACGGTCGTTCGCGCCCTTTGAGGAAATGCGTGAAACTGTGCATGGAGACCACCGCCGGCACGCCGTGCGCGCGCCGCTCCTCGATCAGCCGGGACACCATCCCGTGATACGGCCGGAAAATCTCGTTGATGCGGGCCGACACCTCGTCCTGGGAAAGGCCCAGATTGCCCGGTATGACCGTGCCGTCGCTGATCTGACGGATCGACGTATAGTCCTCCGGCGGCCTGTTGGGATCGATCACCAGGCGCGAGTAGTTGCAGAAAATCGCCACGGCATCGAGATGCGCCGACAACCGCTCGGTCACCGCGGCGGCGCCGATGTCATATGCGATGTGCCGCCCGCGGTGGGCCGGCTCCAGCCCTAGGTCCCCCAGCATCGCGGGCAACCGGTTGCTGGCGTGGTCGCAAAGCAGAATGGCATTGCTCGATCCCTCGGGATTGAGAATGCGATAAGGCGGCGGATCGTCGGGGCCTAGAAGACGCGCCGACTCCGCAAGAATGGCCGAATTCTTCCGCATTGGACCGCACTATACAGCGCCGGCGGGGCGGCGGTGAAGCGGTCGATTGCACCGGCCCCGACGGCGCGCTACACCCCGCATATGGTGGTTTCCAGCCCGATTGCCAGCTTGAAGGCGCCCGATCGCTGGGCGCTGGCCGCCCTGTTCGCCGGCGCCGTGGCCGTGGGCGCCTCGCCCATTTTCGTGCGGGTCTCCGAGCTGGGGCCGCTCGCAACCGCTTTCTACAGGCCCCTGCTGGCGGTGCCGGTCCTGTGGCTCTGGATGCGCCTGGCGAGCGGCGGTCCGTCCCGCCGTGGCCCGGCAACGCTCAAGGAATACTGCCAGCTCCTGGGCGCCGGGGCGCTGTTCTCCGGCGATCTGGCCTTCTGGCACTTGTCGATCCTGCACACCACGGTGGCCAATGCGACGCTGTTCGCCAATGCCGCACCGCTGTTCGTGACCCTGGGCGCCTGGCTGCTGTGGCGCGAACGCCCGACTCGGATCTTTCTTTTCGGTATGGTCCTGGCGATTGTCGGTGCAGCCTGCCTGAGTGCCAGCAGCATTCAGGTTTCTCCTGAAAATCTGGTTGGCGACGCCTACGGCGTTGTCACCGCGCTGTTCCTGAGCGCTTACCTGCTGGCGGTCTCACGGCTGGCTTCGACCTTCACGACGGCGGCAATCATGACCTGGGGCTCGATTGGCACGGCCCTGGTGTTGCTACCCATCGCGGTCGTTGGCGAAGGTAATCTCCTCGCCACGACCGCCTTCGGGTGGGGCACGCTGCTCGGCCTGGCGCTGTTCAGCCACGCCGCGGGCCAGGGACTGATCGCCTATGCGCTGAAGCACCTGCCGGCAACGTTTTCAGCCGTTGGCCTGCTCGTGGAGCCTGTGGCGGCGGCCGCGCTGGCCGCCCTACTGCTTGCAGAACATCCGTCGACCTGGCAGGTGGTCGGTGGCGCGATCATCCTGACCGGGATCATCATGGCCAAGCGAGGGAGTCGATGAATTCGGCGCCGCTGCATCAGCGCACCTCGGACCGGCTGGAGCAGGCTTTCGCCGACGAGGCACAGGCGAGCCTGCGGCAGGCTCTGCGGGGCCGCATCGTCGCTCTGATCGCCATTGCGGTCCTGATCCTGTTCCTGACGCCGTGGCCCTACTCTCTCTATTACGAGGCCATCCTGCCGCTCTTTGTGCTGTCCGGTTACCTGCCGCTCTATTTCCGGCGGTTCTTCCGCGCGGCAGCCTGGCCCGCCTATCTCATGGTGGCGGCGGACGTGATATTGCTGGGCGTGCTGTTGATCGGACGCAATCCGTTGCTGCCGGACGACATTGGCTGGACCGATCAGATGCAGCTGCGCTTCGGGAACTTTGTCTATTTCTATGTGCTGCTGGCCGGCGTGGTGTTCAGCTATCAACCGCGGCTGGTCCTGTGGTGCGGCGTTGTGACTGCGCTTGTTTGGATGCTCGGCGTCGGCGCGTTGTATTTCCGGGAGGATACCGTTCGCGACCCCGGCACCGCCGATCCCTTCGAAACCCTGACCCTGTTCATGGATCCGCATTTTGTCGATCTGGGAGTCGCTGCCCAGAATGTTGTCGTCTTTCTGATTGTGGCCGCGATCCTGGCATTGCTGGTCTGGCGAATGCGGCGGCTTGCGCTGCGCCAGGCGGAAGCAGAGCGCGAACGCACAAACCTTGCGCGGTATTTCTCGCCCAACGTGGTGGAAGCCCTGTCGGCAAAGGACGAACCCCTGGGCCACGCCAACACGCTGCCCGCGGCCGTTCTGTTCGTGGACATCGTCGGTTTCACGAGTCTGGCCGAAGGCCTGTCGCCGGACGATACACTCGCCCTGCTGCGCGACTTCCAACGACGCATGGCCGAGCAGGTTTTCGCCCATGACGGCACGCTGGACAAATATCTCGGCGACGGCCTCATGGCCACATTCGGAACGCCGTCGACCGGGCCCCGCGATGCCGCCAACGCCATCGCCTGCGCCCGCGGCATGCTGGAGAGCCTGCAGCAGTGGAATGCGACCCGCGCGGCCACCGGACAGGCTGCGGTTTCGGTCGGCGTCGGGATTCATCTCGGTCCTGTTGTGATTGGCGACGTGGGCGAAACACGCCGTATGGAATTCGCGGTGATCGGCGACACGGTCAACGTGGCGAGCCGGCTGGAGCACCTCACCCGCACACTCGAGACGCCCCTGGTGGCGAGCGACGAGGTCGTCCAGGCAGTCCGGACCCAGGTTGGGGACCGGGAGGCCGACAAGCTGCTGGACGGCCTGATGCGGGCACCTGAGCAGTCACTCAGGGGTCGCGACACGCCGATCCGGATCTGGACGCTCAGCACAGGGTAGGCGCCGTCCGCCGCGGTCGCTAATGTCCTGCGGCCTGGCCGGCGGACACCTTCGCTCGCATGGCTTGACCCTGCCGCCCTCCGGATTACGTCAGTCGAAACCGAGAACGCGCGGGGTCCGACCCGCCGACCGTGGGGACATGGCGCAATCCGTTGACGGTTCCAATGGCCGCGAAGGCGTGGCAGATCGCGTGACGGCGGAGCTCCTGAAACTGGTCGCCGACGGAGAATTCGGCACCGGCGAACAGCTTCCCGGTGAACGCCGCCTCGCCGAGATGATGAACGCCAGCCGGGTTTCGGTGCGCACGGCGTTGCAACGGCTCAAGGCACAGGGATTTCTGGCCTCCGTCCAGGGCGGCGGCACACGCGTGGTGTCCAATGCCGGGAGCGCCGCCCCGGCCCTTGCGGCCCTCGCCAGCCTGGATACCAACGGGCTGCAGGATCTGGCGGAAATCCGGTTGCAACTTGAGACATGGGCTGCGCGGCGGGCGGCCGACTGCGGCGAGGCCGCGGACATCGCCAGGCTTCAGCAGATCGTCGAAGAAATGGGCCAGGCCGGCCGTAACGACCACAAGAAGGCAGAGCGGGACATCGAGTTTCACATCGCCGTCGCCAGGGCCTCCGGCAGCCCCGTCTATAGACATCTGTTGGAAGTCGTGCGCGGCACCCTGACCGAGATGTTGACCTATCACCGGTTCGAACTGTTCGCGACCGAGGGAGACGACGCCACGATCCTGGAACATCACCGGGCGATCGCCGCGGCCATTGCGGACCGCGATGGCGACGGCGCCGCGGCTGCGATGGAGGCACATCTGCGCTGGGTCCTGGCCCAATACGCCCGCGTTGTTCGGGGCGATAAGCCGGAGAACTCCGAATAATGTCAGCGGGAAGAGCCAGAATTTGCGCTAAACCTTCTGACGCCGACGTGTCATTGTGGCATGCGAAGATATTGAGGGTGCACAATCGGCAAGCCATCAAGTCCAAGAGCCTGCGCCGAATGGCGGACGGGCCGATCGGCCGATCAGGGGAGACGTTAGGAACACGATGAGACGGCAGCATCGCACCAAGATCGTTGCGACCTTGGGACCCGCAAGCACGAACCCGGCAATAATCAAGCGGTTGTTCGTGGCCGGAGTCGACATGTTCCGCCTGAATTTCAGCCATGGCGAACATCCGGACCACGAAGAGCGATACAACGCGATCCGCGCCCTGGAGCAGGAGGTCGAGCGGCCTATTGCCGTGATGATGGACCTGCAGGGGCCGAAGCTGCGCGTGGGAACGTTCGAGAACGGGTTCATTACCCTGAAACGGAATGCACGGTTTCGGCTGGATATGGAGAAAAAGCCGGGCACGCAAAGCCGGGTCCAGCTGCCGCATAAGGAGATTTTCGCCGCACTGGAGAAGGGTTCGATTCTGTTGCTGGACGACGGCAAGATCCGTTTGAAGGTTTTGGAATGCGGCCCCGATTTCGCCGAAGCCAAAGTTGTCAATGGCGGCAAGCTGTCCGATCGCAAGGGCGTCAACGTGCCGGGTGTCATTCTGCCGCTGTCACCCCTGACCAAGAAAGACCGCCGCGACCTTCAGTTCGGCCTCGATCTCGGCGTGGACTGGGTCGCCCTCTCCTTCGTGCAACGTCCGGAAGACATTGCCGAGGCCCGGCGATTGATCGCCGGCCGGGCATCGATCATCGCGAAGCTGGAAAAACCCGCCGCCATCGACCGTCTCGAAGAAATCGTCGAACTGGCGGACGGCATTATGGTGGCGCGCGGCGATCTGGGCGTTGAGATGCCCCCGGAGCTGGTGCCGGTCCTACAGAAACGGATTGTCCGGGCCGGACGCCATACCGGCAAGCCGGTCATCGTCGCCACCCAGATGCTGGAGTCGATGATCACAGCGGCCACGCCCACCCGGGCCGAGGCATCCGACGTCGCCACGGCGGTCTATGAAGGCGCCGACGCGGTCATGCTGTCGGCGGAGAGCGCCGCCGGGGAATATCCCGCGGAAGCAGTCACGATCATGAATCGCATCATCGAGGCGGTCGAGGGCGATCCGAACTACTACCAGATCCTGGCGAACGCGCAGACGTCGCCCGAACCGACGGCCGCGGACGCCATCAGCGCCGCCGCCCGGCAAGTCGCCAGCACCCTGTCGGCAAAAGCGATCATGACGTTCACCACGTCGGGGTCGACGACGCTGCGCGCCGCGCGGGAACGGCCCAGCGTGCCGGTGATCAGCCTGACGACCAGCCTGCCAACGGCGCGCAAACTATCCTGCGTCTGGGGCGTCCATTGCGTGCATTCGCCGGATGCCCAGGATTTCGACGACATGGGTACGATCGCCAGCACCCAGGCACTGGCGTACGGTTTCGCCAGTCCCGGCGACCGCATCATCGTCACGGCCGGGGTTCCGTTCGGAACGCCCGGCGCCACCAATGTCCTGAGGATTGCACGCGTCGAGCGCGCTTGAGCTCAGATTTCGCGCGCCTGCAACGTGGCTTCGATCTTGCCGGCGAGGGCACGAATTGCCGGCATATGCGGATTGATCTCCAGCGCCTTGCGATAGGCGATCAACGCCGCCTCGTCTTCCCCGATCGCTTCGTAGATGTGACCGAGGCCTGAGATTGCGCCGAAATGGCGCGGCTCCAGCGAAAGGGTCCGTTCCACATCCGCGATGGAGGCGTTGTAGTTGCCCATCAGAAAGTGCAGCGTCGCGCGTCGATTCCAGGCCTCGGCAAAGCTTGGCTCCAATTCGACGAGCGCGTCGAACGTCGCCAGCGCGTCGTCGAAATTGCCGGCCTTCATGGATTTCTGACCTTGCTTCAGCAGGATATCGGTCCCGGTCGTCGGCGCCTCGAACCAGATTTCCCAGATCACATCGGCAACCAACTGGCCTTGTTGCTGGTTGGGAACCTGCTTCAGCATCGAGAAGAGATCGTTCAGCCGCGGATCCTTCTGGTCCGCAACGGCGCGCGGGCCGACCAGAATCAGCGCCAGAACGACAGCAAGGATGGCAGCGACCTTCATAACCGGTAATATGGCCTCTCGGACGCAAGGCGACAATCGTCGATCCTGATCCCGGTCTTGCCGACGTCCGCCGACGAGTCGAAGCTCCGCGCAGGTCTGGAGGGGCATGCAGGGCGCCGAAAAATACTTCTCGCGAGACGTGGATACCGCGCGTAACCGTTTCGTCGCGGCCTGCCAGACGGCCGGTATTCGGATCGGTTCCTACGCCAGTTCGAAGGTCGGATCGAAGCTTTTTGTCGACGTGGCGCGTTTCGGCTCGCCGGACTCCGACCGGTACCTGGTGATCGGCAGCGGCGCTGGCGGGCCGGTGGGTTACGTGGTGTCCGGCATTCAAACCGCCTGCATCCATGAAGGGCTGCACCGCAACCTGCCAAGCCGTGTCGCGTTGCTGCTGATCCACGCGATCTCTCCGGACGGACCGGCCTGGCGCTCGCTGCCCCAAATGGAGCCTGCCGTGGAACCACAGCGCTGGTCGGACAGCATGCTGAGCAATGCCGACAACCGTTATGCCGAGCATTCAAAGCAGACCACGGCGGCTGCGCCGGCGGACAAGCACGGCAATGCGCCACCGCCGCCCACCTGGAACACGGCGGTCCAGGAAGCCATCGTCCACGAATATCTGAAGGACTCAAAACGGGTTCTATTCCTCGACATCCGCACCGGCCCCAGCCGCTATGGCGAGGCCGCCGTGCTGCCGAGCGCGCCCGGCAATGCCGCCCATGTGGCCCGCATCGCGAGCTGGTTCGAAAACACCTCAGACGAAGAGCCCGAGCCGGTGGGTCCGGGCGCCGCGCCGCCGGCGGGCGGCCTGCACCGTTTCCTCTCGGCCCAGTCGGACGTGGCGTTCGTCGAGTTCGGGACCTATTCGATGCTGACGGTGTTCGACGCGCTTGGTACGGGCGGGGCGGCACCCTCGGATCAGTCTCCGTCCGCCTCGCTCCGCCGCATGGCCTATCCCGACGCAGACGACTGGAAACGGGCGGTATGGTCCGGCGCCGACCGGATCATCCGTCAGGCGGTGGCGGGCCTCGCGAAGACCTGATCGGGTTCCAATCGCGTTTCGACCTTCACCTCGCTTTCCAACGTCCGATGAACCGGACATTTGTCGGCGATTTCCAGCAGCTTGTAGCGCTGCTCGAGGGTTAGTTCGCCCTGAATCTCCAGCTGTCGGTCTATGTAGTCGACCTTGCCGTCCACGGTTTCGCAGCTCAGGCAATCCTCGGCGTGGATCTTCTGGTGGCTGAGCCGGACGGCGACGTGCTCCAGCGGGATCTTCTTGCGGTCCGCATACATGCGAACAGTCATCGAGGTGCACGCGCCCAGGCCCGCGAGCAGATAGTCGTAAGGCGATGGACCCGTGTCGGTCCCACCGGGCACGCTGTCGGGTTCATCCGCCGTAAGAACGTGCTTGCCCACTCGCACAACTTGCCCGAACCGGCTCGTGCCTGTCTCTGCGACCTCGACCACATTGGCCGGCAGCGGTTCCGGGACGGCGGGCGCCGGCAAGTCCAGATACCGATCAGCCCAGGCTTCGATGACGCCGGCCACATAGTCCCCGTCCTGCCGGTTGAGCAGCAGGTGATCTGCGTTGTCCAGAGACACGAAACTCTTGGGATGTTTCGCCGCGCGGTAAATGCTCTCGGCGTTTTCGATCCCCACATAGGTATCGCCGGGCGCGTGAAAGACCAGCAGAGCCTTGCGCATGGACCCGATCGCATCGTTCAGTTTCTGCTCTGCGATGTCTTCGAGGAAATGCTTCTTGATGCGGAACGGCCGTCCGCCGAGATCGACCTCTGCCTCGCCCCGCGCCTCGATTTCCGGCACGGCGTCGGCAAAATTGTGGCTGACATGCGCCGGGTCGGCCGGCGCGCCGATCGTGACCACGGCCTTGGCCTCCGGCACCTGCGGCGCCGCAGCCAGAACGGCGGCACCGCCCAGCGAATGACCGATCAGGATGCTGGGTGCCTCCCGCTCCTCCCGCAGAAAGTCGACCGCGCGGATCAGGTCTGCCACGTTGGACGAGAAATTGGTGTTTGCGAAATCGCCGTCACTGCTGCCCAGCCCGGTGAAGTCGAACCGCAGCGTCGCGATCCCCAGCCGGGCGAGCGCCCGGCTCACGCGACTGGCGGCAACACTGTCTTTCGAACAGGTAAAGCAGTGAACGAACAGCGCGTAGGCCGTCGGCTCTCCGGAGTCAGGCAGTTCCAGCATAGCCGCCAAGTCTTCGCCCTGGGAGCCGGTGAAAGTCGCTTTTTCGGAGTTCGGCATGGCTTGCCCCTCAATGCACACGCAATGGCATCAGAGATGGTGGGTCATGCCGTCCGGCGCAAACGCCGGGGCGGTAACGAATTCGTCAGTCACCCCGGTCCGATTGCTGCTGGTCCTGCCGGATGAACGCCCGGACGGCTGCCTCAGGGTCGTCGGACGGCTGCAGCATCCGCATCGAGCCGTCAGGGCGGCGCACGGCGATCAGACCGTGGGGCATGACTGCATATTCGTACCCGTCCTCCGCCCCGGTCTTTTCGGGGTCGCTCAAGACGTCACTCGGCCGCCGCGAGGTCGACTGACGACGGAGAGGGACCGGCGTCGGCCAAGCCGCGCCCGGTCAGCGCCTGCGGGATCGGCCCGCCGGTCGCCCAGTCAAGCAGCGAGACCGTATGCACGACTGGAATGTCCGTGCCGCCGCCGATCTGGGTCATGCAGCCGATATTGCCGGTCGCGATGACGTCGGGTTGCACGCTTTCGATGTTGCGGACCTTACGTTTCCTCAGGCGCTCGGCGATGGCCGGCTGCAGAATGTTGTAGGTGCCGGCCGAACCGCAGCACAAGTGGCCCTCCGGGACGTCGGCGACGCTGAACCCCGCCTTGCTCAGGAGCGCTTTCGGCTGCGTCCGGATCTGCTGGCCGTGCTGCATGGAACAGGCGGAGTGGTACGCGACGGCAAGGTGCGGCACCGCCACGGCGTCGCCGAGGCCGATGTCGCTCAAATATTCGGTGACGTCCTTCGTCAAGGACGACAGTTTCGCCGCGTCGGCCGCCAGTGCCGGATCGTTCCGCAGCATGTAACCGTAGTCCTTGACCGTGGTGCCACAGCCCGAGGTGTTGATGACGACGGCGTCCAATCCGTCGCCGTTCAGTTCCCGAGCCCATGCCCGGACGTTTGCCGCGACTTGGGCATGGGCGGCGTCTGTCTTGCCCATGTGATGCACGAGCGCGCCGCAGCATCCCGCGCCACTCGGTACGACCACCTCGATGCCCAGGCGATTGAGAAGCCTGACCGTGGCCTCGTTGATCTCCGGGTCCAGCACTTTCTGCGCGCAGCCGTTCATGAGCGCCACCCGGCCACGGCGCGGGCCGGACGGGGGGAAAACCTGAGGCCGGTCCACCGGGCTGGGACTCGGGATCCGCGCCGGCGCCAGGCGCAGCATCGGCTGCAGGCGGCCGGGCATGAAACGCACGAACGGTCGCGACAGCAGGGCGCCGATCAGCGCCAGTCGGAACCGGCCCGGGTAAGGCAGAATCGCCGCCAGCAGTGTCCGCAGCGCCCTGTCCATCCAGGTCCGTCGGAACGTCCTTTCGATATGGGTCCGCGCATGATCAACAAGATGCATATAGTGCACGCCGGACGGACAGGTCGTCATACAGGAGAGACAGCTCAGACACCGGTCGACATGGCGCACGGTTCGCGAATCCGCCGGACGATCGTTCTCCAGCATGTCCTTGATCAGGTATATCCGGCCGCGCGGGGAGTCGAGTTCGTCACCCAACAGGACATAGGTCGGACAGGTTGCCGTGCAGAAGCCGCAATGGACACATGTCCTCAGGATCTTCTCGGATTCCGCCACATCCGGATCGGCCAGCTGGGCCAGGGAGAAGTTGGTCTGCATCGGGTGTCTTTCCCCGCTACGCGCTTTCGACCATGCGGCCTGGATTGAGGATGCCGCGGGGGTCGAAGCTGGACTTTATGCGCGCTGACAGCGCTGCCAGGCCGGGCGACTGCGGCTGAAAGACGGGAACAGCGGCCCGCAGCGGCTCGGGCGCCCGGATCAGCGTCGCATGCCCGTCGCGATCCGCTACGGCCTGCCGGATGGTCTCGTGGCCGCCGGTGGACGTGGCGGGAACGGCGAGCCAGATCAGCCCCCCGCCCCAGTCGAGGAATGCTTCGGTCTCCGGCAGCGCTGCGTGAATGGTCTTCAGGACGTCAGCGCCGTTCTGGGGTGCCACGGAGATTTTCCAGACGATCCGGTCGTCGCCCGCGCCGGTGAACGGCCGCACATCCCGGACCTCAGACCAAAAGGACCGGGAGTTGTGGGTATGCAATTCCTCGAGGTCGCCCAGATCGGCCAGGATCTGGCGCAAGGCGGTGCAACGATAGGCGACTGACGGTTCCGGCCCCTCGATCCGGACCGCCGCCACCGCCGCGCCGCCCGCCGCGACGAGGTCGACCGCCGACGCGCCGGCCAAGCCGGCCGGCAGCCAGGCCGCCCCTGACACCTCGCAGGACGATCCGAGCGACCGCGTCATTGCTTCGACACCGGCCGCGGCGTCGACCCCGCGGACCAGCACGGTGCGAACCTTTGCAGCGCGGGGCAGCACCTTGCAGGTGACCTGGGTCATCACACCGAGTGTGCCCCAGGAACCGGCCATCAGCTTGCACAGGTCGTACCCGGTGACGTTCTTGACCACCCGGCCGCCCGACTTGAAGTCGTCGCCGCGGCCCGAGACCGCTTTGAAGCCCAGGAAGTGATCGCGCGCCGCGCCGGCCTTGATGCGGCGGGGTCCCGAAAGATTGGCTGCCAGCACGCCGCCCAGCGAGCCTTTGTCCGACCGACCCTTCAACAGATAGCCGAGGTCCGGCGGCTCGAACAGCAGCTCCTGGTTCTGCTCCTGCAGGACCTGCTCGACCTCCTCCATTGGTGTTCCCGGGCCGGCGGTCAGCACCAGCTCCTCCGGTTCGTACAGGGACACCCCTGTCAGGGATCGCAAGGAGAGCGTGTCGGCCGGATTCATGGGCCGACCGATATCCCGTTTCGACCCGCTACCCATCACCTCCAGCGGCAGTTCTTCCGCCACCGCATAGGCGACGAACTCGCGCACCTGTTCATGGGTTTCGGGACAGGCGATTCCCATAGCTTAGAATCTCGGCAGGTCCGGAAACGGGATCTTTCCCTTGTTCACGTGCATGCGTCCCAGCTCGGCGCAGCGATGAAGTTGCGGAAACACCTTGCCGGGATTGAGCAACGACTGCGGATCGAACGCGCATTTCAGTCGTTCCTGCTGTTTCAGATCGTCCTCGGTGAACATGGTCCCCATGAGATCGCGCTTTTCGACACCGACGCCGTGCTCACCGGTCAGGACGCCACCGACCTCGACGCACAGCCGCAGGATGTCGCTGCCGAAGGCTTCGGCCTTTTCAAGCTCGCCGGGATTGTTGGCGTCGTACAGGATGAGCGGATGCAGGTTGCCGTCGCCGGCATGGAACACGTTGGCCACGGCCAGACCGTACTGCTTTGACATGTCCTGCATGCGGCCCAGGACGTCCGGCAGCTTGTTGCGCGGGATGGTACCGTCCATGCAGTAGTAGTCGGGTGAAATGCGCCCGACCGCCGGAAAAGCCGCCTTGCGGCCAGCCCAGAAGCGCTGGCGTTCTTCCTCGTTCTCCGATACGCGGATCGAAACCGCGCCCTTGTCCCGGGCCAGCGTTTCGACATGGGCCACCAGGTGGTCGACCTCCTGTTCCGGCCCATCTAGTTCGACGATCAGGAGCGCCTCTACGTCCAGGGGATAACCGGCATGGACGAAATCCTCGGCCGCCCGGATCGCCGGCTTGTCCATCATCTCCATGCCGCCGGGAATGATGCCGTCGGCGATCACCGCAGCGACGCAATCGCCTGCGCCTTCCGACGTGGGAAACCCGATCAGCAAAGCGCGCGCCGTCTCTGGCTTCTGCAGGATACGGACGGTGACCTCCGTGACCACGCCGAGAAGGCCTTCCGATCCGGTCATCAGACCCAGTAGATCGTAACCTTCGGAATCCAGATGTTTGCCGCCGATCCGGACAACCTCGCCGTCCATCATGACGACCTGCAGGCCAAGAACGTTGTTCGTGGTGAGCCCGTATTTGAGGCAGTGAACGCCACCCGCGTTTTCGGCGATGTTGCCGCCGATCGAACAGGCGATCTGGCTCGACGGGTCGGGAGCGTAATAAAAGCCGCGATGCTGGACCGCCTCGGTGATCGCCAGGTTGGTCACGCCGGGCTGCACCACCGCGCAGCGGTTCTCGAAGTCCAGCTCGAGGATCTTGTTGAACTTGCCCAGGCCCAGAATGATCCCGTCGGCGAGCGGCAAGGCGCCGCCCGACAGCGATGTCCCGGCGCCCCGGGGCACCACCTTGATCTGCTGTTCGAGGCAGTATTTCAGGACGCCCGACACCTGTTCCACGGTTTCCGGCAGCACGACGATCAGCGGCGTCTGCTGGTAGGCGGTGAGGCCGTCGGTCTCATAGGGTTTGAGCGCGCGCTCGTCGGCGATGACGCCGTCGCCGGGCACGATCCGGCGAAGATCAGCAGCGATGTCGGCGCGCCGGGCGATTAGGTTCTCGTCCGGCGCAGGCATCTTGAGCACGGTGGACCTCCCTGAAGGTTTCCGGGCCGTCGCGGATCTGACGCCCGCTCCGATCCGGCCCGCACTGGTATTACCATTTCTGGGCTTCGATAGAAATGGACCGACCGAGAGCCGGATCAAGTTGGGACCGCGGGCTGGCTATTGGTGCCAACGAAAAAGCCACGCATCGCTGCGTGGCCCTGGCTCTGGCGCGGCCCGGTCGCGGCCGCGGCTCCGCGCTGCGTCAGCCCTGACGGGCCTTGAAGCGCGGGTTCTTCTTGTTGATTACGTAGACCCGCCCTTTACGGCGGATCACCCTGCAGTTCTTGTCACGCTTTTTCAGCGTTTTCAGCGAGCTCGCGACTTTCATGGTTCCTGCCTTCACCGGCTGCGGCCCGTGAGCCTCTGGCCCCGGCCAAACTCATTCTTGTGCTTTGGAAAAGCGCGCGGAACATAAGGAGTCGCCGCCCGACTGTCAACGCGAATTGGGCGCCTACCAGTCGCTGAGCGTGCGTGGGCCCATATGGATGGCATGGACCCTGAGATAGCGCAAATCACCGGTTTCCAGGGCACGAACGACCCGGAGCCAGTTGTGCGCCTCGTACATCAGGGTGTCGACGAATTCTCGGCTCATCTCCTCACGATTGAGGGTGTCGACGAAGTTACGCCAGGCACCGAGAATCTGGCTGCGGTACTCGTCGGATTCGTCCTTGAACACCCGGGCTTCCATGTTCAGCTCGCCCAGCGTGATTCTGTATTTGCTGATGGTCCAGGGTTCGCAAAAGGCACCCTCGGCCCGCATCCATGTATGTAACGCTTTGTTATTCTTATTCTTTTTTGCATCATCGGACAGAACGAGATCGGTGAAGATGAGGTGGCCTCGTGACTTCAGGGCCCCGTCCATGGCCTTCAGAACATCCAGCTTGTTTTCGGTACAGTAGAGCCGTTCCCGGATCATGATGCCGTCGAAGCGATTGGGGGGCAGATCCAGATTGCTCAGGTCGACAGCCGAGATCGGCGCCTTTTTCTCGTATTCCGCCTCGACAGAAAGCGCGTGGCCGTGCTGGGCCAGCTCGTCATCCGGCTCCATGCCGGTCAACCAGATCCCGTAGTGGTCGCAGATGGCCCGCGTGCCACCCCCCAGACCCGCCGTAAGGTCCAGGATCGTCTTGCTGGGGTCCGGGTTCATGGGTGCGACGATCCGGATCGATTCGTGGCGCCCGCCAGGATAGATGAACCCCTTGCCCCACAGCCGATTGACGATATCCAGTCGGGTTTTCGGCCAGTTCCGGACAGGATCGGGCTGGTCGGGATTGTCGATTTCGATGACGGCGGCGGGACCGGCGCGGAACCGGGGGCGCAGGCGTACGAGGTCCTCCACCTCCACGCCCTCCCACCACGCTTTGAAGCGCATGGAGAACGGGACGTAGCCCTGCTCCAGTTCCTCCTCTTGATCCTGCTCTTCGACAGTCACCCCGTGACCTCTTCGCGCCTGTGCTTTTGACCGTGGACCGAAGATACTGCGTTGGCGTCAGCAATGCCCCTGCGCCCTGCCGGATCGCCAAAACGGTGCGGGCGGACTCGCCCGGTAACCAGACCGGTCGGCCCATACGGCCCAAATGCGTCCAGCCGGCGGACAAACAAGGTTACTGAGTCAACCATCTAGTGCTTTTTGCCGGGTTAACGCACCCGAGATGATTGTACTTAAGCATTCGTAAATTTTTTGTTTGTCTAATGGTCCGGTCGGTGTTTGGTGCCGAGAATCCGCCCAAATCGGTCCATAGCCATCCACGGACACCCGACAGTAGTTCCACTGCCAGAGGAGACGGATTTCATGAACTATGCCGGACACGAGCGGTACGAACCCGATCGGGTCCAAGCAGCTTATGAAACCGTCTATCAGCTCAAATCCCACTCATCCACGTTCGCCGAGGAGCGTCGGCGCACCGCGATGGTCTATATCGCTGTGCTATTCGTCTGTTTCCTGACCCTTGGCGCCCTGGCACTGGTCTCGATCGTCTGATCCCGGCTCTGCCGGACACCGTCCAAAAGAAAACGCCGGGCAGAGCCCGGCGTTCCCGTTTCAGAGGTCTGACGGCGGTCAGGCCGGCTCTTTGCGCTTGTTACCCTTGCCTTTGCCCGAAGGCCGCTTGGAGCCGGAGCCGTCGGCCTTGGTGTCGGGGAATGCGAAGGACAGCTCGTCTGCGTCCTGATCGACGCCGACCGTGACCGTGCCACCCTTGGCCAGGCGGCCAAAAAGCAGCTCGTCCGCCAGCGGCTTCTTGATTCGCTCTTGAATGAGGCGGGCCAGCGGCCGGGCGCCGTAGAGTTCGTCGTAGCCCTTCTCCGACAGCCAGGCCCTCGCCTCGTCCGTGAGATCGATGGTGACGTTCCGGTCGGCAAGCTGCAGTTCCAGCTGCATGATGAACTTGTCGACCACACGCGCCACGACCTCTGGCGGCAGGTTCGAGAACGGGATGATGGCGTCCAGGCGATTGCGGAATTCCGGGGTGAACAGCCGGTTCACTGCCTCCTCGTCCTCACCCTGGCGCTTGTCCCGCCCGAACCCGATTGCTGGCTTGGCCAGGTCGCTGGCCCCGGCGTTCGTGGTCATGATCAGGATGACGTTCCGGAAATCGACCGTCTTGCCGTTGTGATCGGTCAGCTTGCCGTAATCCATGACCTGCAACAGAACATTGAACAGATCGGGATGGGCCTTCTCGATCTCGTCCAGCAGCAGTACGCAGTGCGGATTCTGGTCAACCGCGTCGGTCAGCATACCGCCCTGGTCGAAACCCACATAACCCGGGGGCGCGCCGATCAGACGCGACACCGAGTGGCGCTCCATGTATTCGGACATGTCGAATCGAACCATCTCGATGCCCATGGTCCGGGCCAGCTGCCGGGCAACTTCGGTCTTGCCGACACCGGTCGGTCCCGAGAACAGATAAGATCCGATCGGCTTTTCGGGTTCCCGCAGGCCGGCCCGCGACAGCTTGATCGCCGAGGCGAGCGCCTCGATCGCATCGTCCTGGCCGTAAACCATCGATTTCAGGTCTCGGTCCAGCGTCTCCAGAGCCGCCTTGTCGTCCTTGGACACCTGCTTTGGCGGAATGCGGGCCATCTTGGCAACCACCGTCTCCACATCGCGGACGCCGATGGTCTTTTTCCGCTTCGATTCCGGCAACAGCATCTGGGCCGCGCCGACCTCGTCGATCACGTCGATGGCCTTGTCCGGTAGCTTCCGGTCGTTGATGAATCGCGACGACAAGTCGACCGCAGAGCGGATGGCTTCGTGCGTGTAGCGGACCGCGTGGTGCTTCTCGTAGACCGGCTTCAGGCCGCGCAGGATCTTGACCGCGTCATCGACCGACGGCTCGTAGATGTCGATCTTCTGGAAGCGGCGCACCAGGGCACGGTCTTTCTCGAAATAGTTGCGGTACTCCTTGTAGGTCGTCGACCCGATGCAGCGCAGCGTACCGCTCTGCAGGGCCGGCTTCAGGAGGTTGGAGGCATCCATGGCGCCTCCGGTAGTGGCGCCCGCGCCGATGACCGTGTGAATTTCGTCGATGAACAGGATGGCGCCGTCATGCTCCTCCAGTTCCTTGACGACGGCCTTCAGGCGCTCCTCGAAATCGCCGCGATAACGCGTCCCGGCCAGAAGCGCCCCCATGTCCAGGGCGAAGATGGTTGCGTCCGCCAGCACATCGGGCACCTCGCGGTCCACGATGCGCTTGGCCAACCCTTCGGCGATCGCCGTTTTGCCGACGCCCGGATCGCCCACGAACAGCGGGTTGTTTTTCGTCCGGCGGCACAGGATCTGGATCGTCCGTTCGACCTCGGCGGCCCGGCCGATCAGCGGATCGATCTTGCCCTTTTTCGCCTTACGGTTGAGATCGACGCAGTAGGCATCGAGGGCCTCATTGCCCTTCTTGTTGATGTCCTCGGACTTCGTTTCCTCGTCCGTGCCGCTGACGGGGCGGTCCTCGCTCTCGCCGGGCACCTTGGCGATACCGTGGGAAATGTAGTTCACGGCGTCGAACCGGGTCATATCCTGCATCTGCAGGAAATAGACCGCATGGCTCTCGCGTTCCGAGAAGATCGCCACCAGCACGTTGGCGCCGGTAACCTCCTCGCGTCCCGAGGATTGCACGTGGATCGCCGCCCGCTGCAGGACTCGCTGGAAACCCGCCGTCGGCTTGGGATCTTCCTGGGTCATGTTGGTGACCAGGTTGACCAGTTCGGTATCCAGGTAGTCGATGATCTGGCTGCGAAGCTCGTCCATGTCGATGCCGCAGGCCCTGAGGACGGCAACAGCGTCCTGGTCCTCCGTCAACGACAGCAGAAGGTGCTCCAGCGTGGCATATTCATGCCGCCGTTCGCCTGCTAAGGCGAGCGCGCGGTGAAGGGTCTCTTCGAGGTTTTTTGACAGCATGGCCCTGTATCTTTGCTGTTATTCCGACCGGCGATCCTCACCGAAGGCTGCGCCGGGAACTCCCCTTGTCGTTCAGTCCTTCTCCAACGTGCATTGCAACGGATGCTGGTGCTGACGGGCGAAGTCCATAACCTGGGTCACTTTGGTTTCCGCGACCTCGTAGGTAAAGACGCCGCACACGCCGACACCGCGTCGGTGCACATGCAGCATGATCTGCGTCGCCTCTTCCCGGGACTTGCCAAAGAATCGCTCCAACACCACCACGACGAACTCCATCGGCGTGTAGTCGTCGTTGAGCATCAGCACCTTGTACATCGAGGGCTTCTTGGTCTTGGGTCGCGTTCTCGTGACGACCCCAGTCTTGGTCCCCGTGCCCGAATCGTTGGCGCCGCTGCTCATGAGGATGTCGTAGCGTTTCGCCGTCATGATCATCCAATTTCACGTTTGGCCGGTTAAGGATATGCGTATCCTGTCCGGCGTCCCACCGATGCGCATGATATTGGATTTCCAGTCACGGCAACAAGGGGTTGACGAGGGGTGATCACGGACCTTTTTGTTAAGTTTTACTCGCCAGGGTTTGATAGCCGTTGCTGACACATCTCCATCGCGACTTAAGACGGTTAACGGCCGCCGGCGCCAGCGACGCATCGGTCTATGGTCAACGGTCCTCGACCGGCCTCGGTTTGCGCCCTCCCGCCGGTCCCGGCTTCCTGTGTCCGGTCTGCGGTGAATGGAGCCGCACCTTCCTGCCGTTTGGGCTGGATCAGCGCCGTCGGGCGCGGTGCCCGGTCTGTGGCGCCCTGGAGCGGCATCGTTTCGTCTGGCTCCATCTGCTCGACGCCTGGCGGCTGACCCGGCAGCGGGCCCGGCTGCTGCATATCGCGCCCGAACCCTGCCTCAGGCGGCGGATCGCCCAACTGCCGCAGATTCGCTACGTCACGGCGGACAAGTTCGACCCCGAGGTCGATTTGGTCCGTGACCTGACCGATCTGGGCCTTCCCGACGGCTCCTTCGACCGGGTGATCTGCTCACACGTGCTGGAGCATGTCCCGGATGACCGGACTGCCATGCGCGAGCTTCACAGGGTCCTGCGGCCCGGCGGCCGGGCGCTGATCATGGTGCCGATCGACATGGGCCGACCCCGGACCTACGAGGATCCGGCTATCGACACCCCGGCAGGCCGGTTCGAGGCCTTCGGCCACCCCTATCATGTCCGGATCCCTGGGGCGGATTATCCGGAGCGGCTGCGGGAGGCGGGCTTTTGCGTGCGGCCAGTCAGGTCGGCGGACAGCCTGTCGCCGCACCAGCGGCGGCGCATGCGGATCAACAAGACACTGCTGTTCGATTGCCGCCGCCCTTAGGGGGCCGCCGCGCCGGACCGGACGAAAAAGACCCCACGCGGTAACCCGCGTGGGGTCAGACACATGTGTGTCTCAGAGCCGGCCGCTCCGGGGGAGGAGGAGGACGGAGGGCCGGCCGTTTCCAGAAGCGGTGCCTTAGGCGGCAACCGGCCTCAGGATCTTTTCGACGGTCGTGTTGAGCTGAGCCTGGATGGGCTCGAACGCTTCATTCGCGACCTTGACGCCCATTTCGGACATCTTCGTGCCTTCGGCGACGAAGCTGTCGAAGGACGAGCGGGCCAGTTCGGACTGGATCTCGAACACGTCCTGAACGGTCTTGGCCATCATCAGCGACTTGGCGGCCTCGACATTGGACTCGGCGGAAGCCTGTGCAAAAGCCATGTAAGCCTTGCCCATCTTCTCGAAACCGCTTGCCCAGATGTTGCCGGCGGCGATCATGGCGTCGACACTGTCCTTGTTCAGGCTGGTGAATTCGCCATAGGCCTTCAGAACCGACTTTGCGGTCTTCTCGACCTGCTCCTGGGTCATGTTGACGGCCTTGTCGTAGCCTTCGGTCGAGGCCTTGACGGCCTGCTCAATGGTCTGCTTGCCGACCGCGACGGCCTCTTCAACCTGCTTGGTGTCGAGCTTCGGGGCGGCAGTTTTCTTCGTGGTCATGTCGTTCACTCCTTTCGGTCTTATCCCGGTAATACCTCGCGCTTTGCTCGTGCTCCGCGATTGGGACGGTGCCTTCCGGTCCTGTCCGGCGCCTTTCGGACCATGAAGTCGGCGCCCTAGCGCCCTTCCGTGCCCACGGTCCCAGGACGTTCGTGCAATCTTGCTGCACTGCAATATCGAGTGGCCTTTATATGCTGCCGGACTCCTCTAGTGTCAAGGAAATTTTTGTGCACTGCACAAAAAATACTGCACTGCACACAAAGGGGTGCGAAAGCGCCGTCCGAATGCCGGGAAGGCCACCTTTTCCGACCTTGCCGATGCCGGGCGGCGAGTGTTAACTAAGTTCCGGGTTCAGGGGAGTGTGCCGTGACGTACTGCGTTGCAATTAAGGTCCGCCAGGGCCTGGTCGCCGTCTCCGATGGCCGGATCACAGCGGGCACGCAGGTCACCGTGGCCCGCAAGAACGCTCTGATCGGGCCGGACGACAACAAATTCCTCATCATGACCTCAGGACTACGGTCGCTGCGGGACAAGACGCTGGCCTATCTGCGCCGAAACATGCGGGAACAGCATCCGGACGGCTATCCCTGTCTGCTGGACGCCGTGGCGGACTATTGCGCCTGTCTGCGACAGGTCCGGGAAGAGGATGAGGAACAGCTGACCAGCGCCGACCTGCATTTCAACCTGCATGCGGTCATCGGCGGCCAGCTGCGCAACGACCCTGAGGCGACGCTGTTTCTGGTCTATCCCGAAGGCAACTGGATCGAGGTGGACGAGCGAACCCCCTATCTATCGGTCGGCGAGACGTCCTACGGCAAGCCCATCCTGGACCGGGCGCTCACCTTCGACACGGACATGAAGACGGCGCTCAAGCTGGCGTACCTGTCCTTCGACTCGACCCGCATCAGTGCAGCCGACGTGGGGTTCCCACTGGACATGGTGACATTCCTGACCGGCGACCGGACCTGGCGGGAAGCGCAATACGACTATGACGACGTCGTCGAGCAACGCCACTGGTGGAACAGCAACATTACTCAGCTGGCGGCGGAGATGCCTGACGGCCCATGGGTGCAGACCCTGGCCGGCTCCCACCGGTTGACGGTGGTGAAGGACGATTAGCGCCCCTCGCCGCGCGCGTCAGAACAAGGACACCGTGTCCTTCAGGCCGTTGTCGCCGACCGTAAGGTCGTAATACAGCAGACCCGTTTCTTCCCGCCGAGCCGAAAGGGTGCGTGGGATGATCTGGTACCGCGAATCGTCGCGCGGCTGGCGTTTGGGGATCGCCGACTGGTCTATCCGTTCCAGAACGGCGGGAAATACGAGCCGTTCGAACCGCTCTGACGGCCAGACCCAGGCATTGAATTTGACTGCCCCCGCACGGCAGACGACGGCGATCCAGTAGAAACCGTCGGACGGAAGTTTGAGGCCGCGTTCCGCCGCGTCCCAGAAACCGCTTTTGTCCAGCGCGCTGTCGAGCGCGGCTAGATCGCCGTCGGCAACCATGACTTCAGCGCCGTCCGGCCGCCACGGCGCAAGAAGATCCGTCACCGGATAGCGGCGTCCGACCGGTTCGGGCTGCAGGATCGATACCCTGATCAGCCCGCCGCCCTGCACCGCCGCAATGTCGTAAGCGCGCACCTGGAACTCCCGCTGGGCCACATACACAAATCGGTACGTCTGCGGCGTCCCGGGACCGCACCCTTGCCGGATGTCCTGTCCGTCAAGATAGTTAAACAAGATGAACCGGCGGGACACGGGATTGTCCAGGTCTCCGTCGCTGGAACAGGCGGCAAGCAAAACGCCAACAAATACAATGCCCGCAAATCTGCGCAGCTTCGCCAATTGTTTACCCTTCTGTGTCCATAATTCAGCCATCTATGAAGACTAAGAAAAGAACAGAGGGCTATTCCGGTCCCGGGTCACCCACGCAGCAAAAGGCGGCTCTAGACACGGAGTCGGGAGTTCAATACACTCCCTGCGGTTCCATTGGGGGATCTAGTATTGTTTTCTCACGCCAGTTCATGACTCTGGCGAAATAGTCTGAAGGCAAGAAATGCCATACTCTCTATTTCGTCTTTGTTTTACTGCGCTATTAGTCGCGACGCTTTCTGCATCCCTGGCGATGCTGGCGGCGGCGCCGGCGCATGCCAAGTATGCCTCGATCGTGATCGAGGCCGACAGCGGCCGGGTGCTTCATTCCACCAACGCCGACACACGCAATTACCCGGCGTCACTGACCAAGATCATGACGCTCTACATGCTGTTCGACGCGCTGGACACCGGCAAGGTCACGCTGAAGACGCGCATGCGGGTCTCGCGCCGCGCGTCCGGCATGGCGCCCAGCAAGCTGGGGCTGAAACGCGGACGGACGATCAACGTCAAGACCGCGATCAACGCCCTGATCACCAAATCGGCGAACGACGTCGCTGTTGTCGTCGCCGAACACCTGTCCGGTTCGGAATCGGCCTTTGCTCGAGCGATGACGCGCCGCGCCCGCCAGATCGGGATGCGCCGCACCACGTTCCGAAACGCATCTGGCCTGCCCAATCGGGGCCAGCTCTCCACGGCCCGCGACATGTCCATCCTTGCCCAGCGGATCCATGACGACTTCCCGCGCTATTTCGGCTATTTCTCCACCCAGCGGTTCAGCTACGGCAAGCGCACCTATCGCAATCACAACCGGTTGCTGCGCACCTATAGCGGCACGGATGGCATCAAGACCGGCTATACCCGCGCATCCGGGTTCAACCTGGTCGCGTCGGTCGAACGCAAGGGCAAGCGCCTGATCGGAGTGGTCTTCGGCGGCCGCACCGCACGCAGCCGCGACCGTCACATGCGGACACTGCTGGACAAGGCGTTCCGGAAGGCCGGTCCGGCACCGGCGATCGCCCAGGCCAAGGACAGGCGGGCGAAGGCAAAGCCGATCCGATTGAGCCGGAAGAAGCAAACACGGCCGCGCGCGCTGCCGAAACCGATCCGGCAGCCGGTCGTCATCGCCGCTGCCACGACAGGTCCGACCACCATTGCGCAGCCGGGAACACCCGTGCTGGGCCCACAACAATGGGCGATTCAGGTCGGCGCCTTCGGCCGGCCCGATGCCGCCCGGCAAGCCGCCCGGCGCGCTTCCAAGAGGCTGGACATGATCGGCCGCAGCGCCCGGCTGGTAATTGCCCCGTTCGATACCAACGGCAAACGCGTCTACCGGGCCCAGCTTGCCGGCATCAGCGAAGCGAAGGCGAGACAGGCCTGCCGCCAGCTCAAGACTTTCAAGGTCGCCTGTGTCGCGATGTCGCCAAAGGCGCTGGGCGCGAGGGTCGCCTTTAATCAGAACTGACGGCGTGCCGCGGGCGTGAACCCGCGGCGACCAAATCCCCGCTATCAATCTTCATGCCCGCGTCCCGCAGGGCCCGCACGACCGCCTCCTGCTGGCGCACCAGGCCGTCCTGATCGCGCGCCTCGCAACGCACGACCAGCGCGTTCTGGGTGTTGGATGCCCGCAACAGCCACCAGCCGCCGTCCGTCTTGACCCTTACCCCATCCAGATCGCTGAGTTCGGCATTGGCTCTTCGCAGGTTGATCTTGACCGCATCCACTAGTTCGAACTTGCGCTCTTCGGCGACTTCCAGCCGGATTTCGGGCGTGTTGACGAAGACCGGCAGTTCGTCCCGGATCTCGCCCAGCGTCTTGTCCGACCGTGCCAGAAAGTCGATCAGCCTCACCGTCGCGTAAAGGGCATCGTCATAGCCGTAATAGTGGTCGGCGAAGAAGATATGGCCGCTCATTTCGCCAGCCAGCGGCGCCTGCAGCTCGACCATACGCTTCTTGATGATGGAGTGGCCGGTCTGGCACATGACCGGGGTCCCACCCAGGCGCCGGATCTCATCAAACAGAAGCTGGCTCGCCTTGACGTCTCCGATCACGTTGGCACCCGGCCAGGCTTGCAGCACGTCCCGCGCCAGGATTGCCAGCAGCTGATCGCCCCACAGCACCCGGCCGCGTTCGTCCAGGACACCGATACGGTCGCCGTCGCCGTCGAAAGCAACGCCTAGGTCGCAATTCTCCTCCAGCACGGTATCCCGCAGCTGGACCAGGTTGGCCTCGACCGTCGGATCCGGATGATGCGCCGGGAATGTGCCGTCAATCTTCTCGTTTAACAGGAAATGGTCGCCCGGGAGGCGCTGAGCGAGTTGCAGCATGACGTGGCCGGCGGCGCCGTTTCCAGCGTCCCAGGCAACGCGCAGCCCCCTGGAAGCGCCATAATCGGCAAGAATGCGGTTCACATAGGCATCGAGCGCCTCGACCTCCAGAATGCTGCCGTCACCAGAGACCCAGGCGCCCCGAGCGGCTGCTGCGGCCAGGTCGCCGATATCGGCGCCAAAGAAGGGCGCACCGCCCACGACCATCTTAAAACCGTTGTATTCCGGCGCGTTATGGGAGCCCGTGACCATGACACCGCAATCGGCATCCAGGACCTTGGCAGCAAAGTACAGCGCCGGCGTCGGACAGATGCCAAGGCACAGGACATGCAATCCGGAGGAAGCCAGACCGCGGGAGAGCTCTTCCTCCAGCGCCGGCGAACTCAGGCGGCCATCATACCCCACGCAGGCAATCCGGCCGCCGCGCCCCGCCACCAGCGTGCCGAGCGATCGGCCCAGCGCGAGCGCGTCCGACGTCGTCAGCGTATCTCCAACGACGCCTCTGATATCGTATTCACGCAGGACGCTCGGGTGAAAGGCATGGCCCACGCCCGACATCGTTCACGACTCCACAGTCAGGCCAGTCTCTGGACCATAGGGTCGACCAATTGACGTATATTTAAAGCCCGCGGCCTGCATTTCGCGCCAATCGTAAATATTCCGTAAGTCGATCATGACCGGCGACTTGAGCAGGTCCTTCACGCGGGCGAGGTCGAGCAGCCTGAATTCGTTCCACTCGGTCACGATCACCAGGGCATCCGCCTCCTCCATGGCCTCGTAGGCGTCCTTGCACCAGGTAACGCCCTGCAGCAGCTGTTTTGCCTCTTCCATTCCTTTTGGATCGTAGGCGCGCACCTGGGCGCCGGCACCGGTCAGGGCGGGTACGATATCCAGCGCCGGGCTGTCCCGCATATCGTCGGTGTTCGGCTTGAATGTCAGCCCCAGGACCGCGATGGATTGTCCTGCGATCGACCCGCCGCAGGCCTCTATCACCCGCGCCGCCATGCCCTGTTTCCGGCGTGAGTTCACGTCGATTACGGCCTCGACGATCCGTACCGGCGCCTGGGCGTCCTGAGCCGTTCGCACCAGCGCCAGAGTGTCCTTGGGAAAACAGGATCCGCCATAGCCCGGCCCCGGATGCAGGAATTTCGCCCCGATCCTGCCGTCCAGCCCGATCCCGCGGGCAATGTCGTGAACGTCCGCGCCCACGACCTCGCACAAGTCGGCCAACTCGTTGATAAAGGTGATCTTGGTCGCCAGGAAGGCGTTGGTGGCGTATTTGATGAGTTCGGCCGTCTGCAGGCCGGTGAACAGGATTGGGGTCTGTATCAGGTAGAGCGGGCGATAAAGCTGCTGCATCACCTCGCGCGCCCGGTCGCTATCCACCCCGATCACCACCCGGTCCGGCCGGGTAAAATCCTCGATGGCCGCCCCTTCGCGCAGGAACTCAGGGTTCGAAACGACGTCGAAGTCGGCATCGGGCCGCTCTTCCCGGATGATCTGCGCCACCTTGGCGGCCGTCCCCACCGGCACCGTCGATTTGTTCACCACCACGGTATAACCGTCGAGCGCGCGTGCGATTTCGCGCGCGGCGGCGAAGACATAGGTCAGGTCCGCATGGCCATCGCCGCGACGGGACGGCGTGCCGACGGCAATAAAAATGGCGTCGCAGCCAGCAATCGAGGCGGCGAGATCGGTGGAGAAGTGCAGCCTGTTCTGCTCCACGTTGGTGGCCACCAGGTCTTCCAGGCCGGGTTCGTAGATGGGTATGACCCCCGACCGGATTTGCTCGATCTTCTTTCCGTCCGTGTCAACGCAGGTCACGTCCACGCCGAACTGGGAAAAACAGGCACCAGAGACCAGGCCCACATAGCCCGTCCCGATCATTGCAATCTTCATTCAGGTCCTCGGGGTAGAACTTGGTTACGCAGGCAAATGCGCCCGAAGCGCCGCCTCGAAATCGCGGCTGAGGTCGTCGCGGCTCAGGGCAAAGGCGACGTTCGCCTCCAGAAAGCCGACCTTGTCACCGCAGTCGAAGCGGCGCCCCTCAAAGCGCAGTCCGTGAAACGGATGGTCGGCGATCAGCTCCGCCATCGCGTCGGTGAGCTGAATCTCGTTGCCGGCGCCCGGTTTCTGGGCCGCCAGTCGTTTGAAAATGTCAGGCTGCAGAATGTAACGGCCGATGATCGAAAGCGTCGACGGCGCCGTCGCGGGATCGGGCTTTTCCACCAGCCCCTTGACCGAAGCCAGCCGGCCGTCGTCCTCGCCGACATCGAGGATGCCGTAACGGGCCGTGTGTTCCCGCGGTACATCCATAACGGCGACCACGCTGCCGCCCTTCTGTGCGTGCACGTCGATCAGCTGTTTGACGCAGGGCGTTTCCGATTGGATCAGATCGTCGGCAAGCAGGACCGCGAATGGCTCGTCACCGATCAGATCGCGTGCGCACCAGACCGCATGCCCCAGCCCCAACGGCTCCATCTGACGCGTATAGGCGATCTGTCCCGGCTCGGGCATGTCTCGCCGCACGGCGTCCAGCGCATCGGTCTTGCCGCGCTCCCGCAGGGTCTGAAACAGCTCGTACGGAACGTCGAAATGATCCTCGATGGCATTCTTGCCGCGCCCGGTCACGAAGATGAACTGTTCGATGCCGGAGGCCTGCGCTTCCTCGACCGCATACTGAATGAGCGGCTTGTCCACGACCGGCAGCATCTCTTTGGGTAGCGCCTTGGTTGCCGGCAAGAAGCGCGTGCCGAGACCGCCGACGGGGAACACCGCTTTTCGAATCCTGCTGACCATAATCCGCAATCCTGAAGAATGGTGGAAACGCGCTCGGGCCGGCGTGAAGCGGGCTGATTCGCGCGGCCTATGTGCCATAGACGGGTTGCAGGGGCAAGCGACGCCCGCTTCAGTGGCGGCCGGACAGCAGCAGGTCCTTCGCTTCGTTGATCTTGGCGGCCAGGTAGTCGGAACCGCCGGCGTCGGGATGCATCTGTTTCATGAGGCGCCGGTGTGCCGCCTTGATGTCCCTGGGCGACGCGTCCGGTTGCAGTCCTAGAATGTCGTACGCTTCTTCCACCGTCATCGAGGCGCTGCCGGACGGCGCCGAACCCGCTGGGCCCGCCATGTGCTCCTTCCAGGCGTCACCGAACCGGCGGTCCATGTAGGCTTCCAGCACGTCGGTCGATTGCCGGTCCTCGTGCGAAGTCATCAAAATCAGATCGGCAAGCTCCTCGATCGTCATGTCCGAGAGCTGGCGTCCAGAGTAGGGCCCTTCGCGCACGCCGCCATCCATCTCGCCGGTGTCGTGATCCAGCGTCATCTGGATAAAACGCGTGTTGACCGTGGAGGCCCTGCCGCCGGACGGACCGCGCGCGGCCTTGCTGTAGTTGAGGATCGAGCGCAACCACAAGGCCAGGCCCGCGATCGCCTTGGCGCGGATCAGCCACGGCAGCAGACCGCCAGCAGCAACCCAGAGAAAATTGAGACGACCCGTCACCAGCAGGGCGATGCCGACGACCACCGCAAAGACGAGTCCCGACCAGGTAAGGGTCTTCAGAACCTTTTTCGGATCGGTCGTGGCGTACCAGCGCAGCAGAAACGCCAATCCGATGGCGACCAAAACTCCGCCCAGAAGCCAAGCCATGAACGCAGCCTACCCTGACTTGCCGCTCATCTGGTGGGTCAGCCGCAACGCTTCTCCGCCCCGTTTTTTGCCGTATTCCAGCAGCGCCCGCCGGCCCCCGGCGGCATAGACTGCGACCGCGGACAAGAGCTCGCGCAGCTGACGGGCGCTGGCCAGATCGAACGGACAGTAGGCGCCGCCGGACAGGCGCGCCATCTCCCGAAACGCTCGGGCGGCGATGGGATCGCCCCCTTCATGGAACAGGAATATCGGCAGGTTGAGGAGGCCCAGCTCGCCCGCCTTGTGACAGAGCGTATCGATGTCCTCTTCCATCGCATCGCCCACATAGACCAGCGCATGCACCCGCTTCTTCTTGGTCTCCTTGATGGCGTGATCCAGCACCTTGCGGATCTGGGTGTGACCACCCCGGCAGCCAACCGAACTCATCAGCCGGGCCAGTCCGGCGGCGTTGGGGACCCATTTTGACGCCCGGCACTCGCCAAAGCCGCGGAAATAGATCAGCTGCACGTCCAGCCCACCCAGGGCGGCGGTCTCGGCGAACATTTCCGCCTGGATGTGACAGGCATGGTCCCAGGTGGGCTCGCGGCTCGCAGTCGCATCCATGGCGAAGATCAGCCGGCCGGGTTCGCCGCCGTCGCGGATCGGGGCGGGCGCAGACTTTACCTTCTCCAGGAAGGCTTCGACTTCCGAATCTTTGGCGGTCTCGCGTGTCGGTACTTTCGCCATGGGGATAATATGGGGTTATCCGCCCGGATTTCGCTAGGGGCAAGGCACGATGGCGAATTGGCCGCGGACGGTCAGGCGATTTGTGCGTGCATCCGGCCACGCTGGGGCAGCCCGATCACGGAAAGCAATTGCCGGATTTCCTGGCGCGCCGCAATGTGGCTCATGGAAAGCCGAACGCCGGCGCCTTCCAGCCGCAGGTCCAGCAGGGTCAAACCGTCGAGGAACATCTCCCGGAAGATGACCCGCTCGGAAAAACCCGGCGCCAGCCGAAATCCGATGCGACGCGCCAGCCCCTCCAGGACATGTTCGATGGCTTTCTGGTTTTTGCTTTCCAGATGGCCGAGCCTGTTGCGCATGACAATCCAGTCGATGCTGCGCCGATCCCGCTGGATCCGGCTCTGCCGCTGCTCCCAGACCATGGACGCATACTGGCTGGGCCTGACGATCCGCAGCGTATCGGGCTGGACCTCCGCCAGATTGTCCAGGTCGACGAAACTGTCATTCATCGGCGTCAGCAGCGTGTCGGCATAGCTGTGCCCCAGGCGGGTCAAATGGGTGTTGCTGCCGGCGGTATCGATGACCAGGAAATCATGGCGCGGCAACAGGGCGTCCAACGCCTCTTGCATGCGGACAGCCTCGTCCAGGCGCGCCTCGGCGCCGATATCCTCGATACTTTCAAGGACCGGGACGTGCGTCGGCATCAGCAGGCGAATGCCCTTGCGCTTCATGAAGCTCAGACGGTTCTCGAGATAACGGCTGAGGGTCGCCTGCCTGGCATCGAGATCTAGGCTGGCGACGCTGTGACCGGCGTGCAGCAGCGCACTGATCACGTGCATTGCCGTCGTCGACTTGCCCGACCCGCCTTTTTCGTTGCCAACAACGATCACATGTGCGCCATTTTGAGGCGCGGAAACAGGCAACGCACTTTCGCGCATCGCAGGTAACTCTCCAAAACCAAACCTGTGAGACGCAATATATGGATATCGGAGCTCCAGATCGAGCAGGATGTTGAGTCGTTGCCTAAGTTGGGACAAGCTGGCGTGATATCGTCACGCCACGAGGTGAGACCGATGAAATCCCAGAAGGCCACTTTTTTGGCTGCCGCCGCGATCGCGATTGCTTTGGCGGGATGCCAGGTCACCTCGAAAGAACCAGGTCAGTCACCGGCGATCTCCGAAGCCGAAGGCCGGCTCGATTTGGACCTTCCGACGCTGTCCGGACTCACGGCTGTGCGCACGCGGAGGGGAACCGTTGGCGACAGCCTCATCGAAGAACGTGTCGACTGGAGACAAGCGAGGAGTGAAGGCCGGTTCGCGGGCCTGGTTCTACGCGAATACCAGGGCGATCCGGGTTCGCTCACAGTACAGGAGGTCCCCACGGATCCCCTGGACTCGATCGCGCGCTGGAACGTTCTGGCACGGCGCTCCGTCAGTTTCGACGACAGCGTCTCAACGACGAACAGTTTTGGACCGGCGACCTGGCGGCGGTTCACCATGGGCGCCTCGATCTGTGTGGTTTTTCTCCAAACGTCCCGCGCGCAAAGCGGCGACGGCGGTACGGCGCTGGAAGGTTTCTACTGCACCGACGCCGGCGAACCGCTGTCGGCGGGCCAGGCCGAGACCGTCGTCCAATCGGTCCGCGTCCGCGAGGCGCCGGCGCGCGAGCCGACGGGCTGACGGGTCCGACGGACGACGACGGCGATGCTGACGGCGGCAGACTCCTACGACGCGGTCACCGCGGCCTTTCGTTGGCAGATACCGGCGCGCTACAACATCGGCACCGACATCGCCGACCGGCAACCGCCCGACGCCGATGCCATCCTTCATCGCAAGAGCGACGGCAGCGTTGACCGATATCGGTTCGGCGACCTGACGCGTCTGTCCAATCAACTGGCCAATGTCCTGGCGGCGCACGGCCTGAAGCGCGGTGACAGGATCGGAGTCCTGCTGCCGCAGGCGCCGGAGACGGCCATCGCGCACATCGCGGCATACAAGTCTGGCCTGATCGCCGTGCCGCTATTTACCCTGTTCGGGGCCGATGCGCTGGAATACCGGCTGGCCAACTGCGGCGCCCGGGCCCTGGTGACCGACGCTGGCGGGGCAGCGACCGTGTCGGCGATCCGGGATCGTCTTCCGGCGCTGGATGTGGTTCTGTCGATCGACGGTCCCGCGGACCGGGTCGGCGGCTTCTGGCAGGATCTCGAGACAGCGGCCGACGCGTTTCGTGCCGTCGACACGGGCGCGGATGATCCGGCGATGATCATCTTTACCTCAGGCACCACCGGGCCGCCCAAAGGGGCGCTGCTGCCCCATCGGGTGCTTCTGGGTCATCTGCCGGGGGTTGAATTTCCGCACCGATTCTTTCCCCAGCAGGGCGACCTTTTCTGGACACCGGCGGACTGGGCCTGGATCGGCGGCCTGATCGACGTGCTGTTGCCGTCGCTGCATCACGGCCGACCGGTGCTTGCGTATCGCGCCGGCAAGTTCGACCCGGAGGAGGCCTTTTCCCTGATGGCGTCCTTGGGCGTCCGCAATACCTTCATGCCGCCGACGGCACTGAAACTCATGCGGCAGGTTCCCGACCCCAGGACCCGATTTAACCTCGCCGTCCGCTCGATCGGCTCGGGCGGCGAAACGCTGGGCGAAGAGTTGCTGGCCTGGGGACAGGAGACGTTCGGCCTGACGATCAACGAGTTCTACGGGCAGACCGAGTGCAACCTCGTCGTCGGCAACTGCGCCGATGTCCTGCCGGTGCGGCCCGGCTCCATGGGACGCGCCATTCCCGGCCACACGGTCGCCGTCGTCGATGAACGGGGCGCGCCGCTTCCCGTCGGCGAGGTCGGTTCCATCGCGGTGCGGCGCCCGGACCCAGTCATGTTTCTCGAATACTGGAACAACAGCGAGGCCACCGAGGCCAAGTTTGCGGGCGACTGGCTGATAACCGGCGACGTGGGGCGGCAGGACGACGACGGCTATTTCTGGTACGTGGGCCGCGATGACGACGTCATCACCTCGGCCGGCTACAGGATCGGTCCCGGCGAAGTTGAGAACTGCCTGCTCACCCATCCGGCCGTCCAGATGGCCGCCGTCGTCGGCGTTCCTGATCCCGTGCGCACCGAGGCGGTGAAGGCGTTCATCGTCCCGGCTGCCGGCGTCAGCCCGTCTGACGACCTGGCCGCCGAGATCCAGCAATACGTCAAGGCCCGACTCGCCGGACACGCCTATCCGCGCTACGTTGAATTCATCGATTCCTTGCCGCTGACCGCGACGGGAAAGATCATGCGGAAGAACCTGCGGGACCGACCATGAGCGTAACGATCGACTACTATCTAAGCCCTTCCTCGCCGTGGACTTATCTGGGCCATGACCGGTTTCGCCGCATGGCCGACAGCGCCGAAGCCAGGATCAATGTCATGCCGCTGGAACTGTCGGGCGTGTTTCCCAGGACCGGCGGCCTCCCGCTGCCGAAACGGGCGCCTGAACGGCAGGCATACCGGATGCAGGAACTGCACCGCTGGCGGGACTATCTGGGCATGCCGCTCAATCCCGAGCCCACGTTTTTTCCGGTGACCAGCATGCCGGCCTGCCGGCTGATGGCTGCTGCCAAAAAACAAGGGGACGATTGTCTCGATCTGAGCGGTGCGATCCTCAGGGCCGTCTGGGTCGAAGAGCGGAATATCGCCGACGAGAACGAGCTGGCCGCCATCGCAGGCGCCGTCGGCCTGGCCGGCCCGGCCCTGGTGGAAGCCAGCCAATCGGACGAATCAGCAGCCGAGGTCGAGCGTTACGCCGAGCAGGCCATCGCCGCCGGCGTTTTTGGTTCACCCACCTACATCGTCGATGGCGAACTGTTCTGGGGCCAGGACAGGGTCGACATGCTCGCCTGGCGGTTGGGCGTAAACTAGCGACTGACGCTACAGCCGGGCGATGCGCTCGGTCAGCAGGGCGAAGAACCCTTCATGGTCGATTTCGTCGATCACAAAGGCGTTGGCAGCCTTGTCGGTGATGTTCCACCAGTCCACCACGGTGCGGCCCATGGTCAGTTCCGACATGATCTCGATGTCCAGCGTCGCTTCGCGTCCCTGGAACAGGCTTGGATCGATCAGATACGCGATCACGCACGGATCGTGCAGCGGGCCGCCTTCCATGCCGTACCGTTTCATGTCGAAACGGTTGTAGAAGTCGAGCATGCCGGCCACGCACCGGCCCACGCGCGTGTCGATGGCCGCCAGCCGCGCGTGCCGCTCGGGCGTCGTCAGCGCCTTGTGCGTCACGTCGAGCCCCAGCATCACCAGCCGGACGCCCGAATGGACGACGATATGGGCCGCATGCGGGTCAACCAGGATGTTGAACTCGGCCGAGGGCGTTGTGTTGCCCGGCGTGAAGACAGTGCCACCCATGAAGACGACTTCCTGGATCTTCGGCACGATTTCCGGCGCCTTGACGATCGCCATGGCGACATTGGTCATCGGGCCGATCGGGCAGAGGGTGATCTCGCCGTCCTCCGCCGCCAGACAAGTGTCGACGATGAAGTCTACCGCGTGCTGGTCCTGCAGAATCATCGTGGGATCCGGCAGGTCGGCGCCATCGATTCCGCTGCTGCCGTGAACCCACTCAGCCGTTACCAACTGCCGCAACAGGGGCCGGGAACAGCCGGCGAAGACTGGAACGTCCGTCCGGCCCGCCAATTCGCAAATGCGGCGGGCGTTGGACTCCGTCAGCGGCAGGGGCACGTTGCCGGCGACGGCCGTAATGCCCAAGAGGTCGATTTCGTCCGGTGAACCCAGGGTGAGAAGAATGGCGACTGCGTCGTCCTGACCGGGATCGCAGTCCAGTATGATCTTTCGCCGTCCCATAAAGTCAGAAAACCGTCAGGCCCCTGCCCTGTCAAGCGCGACTCCCGAACAACGCCGCTCGCGCACCGGTTGGGGTGGGTTCATTCCTGTCGCGGAAGACGGTGCAGGCGACCGTAAGATTACGCCGGACCCCGGGCGCTTGATCTTTTCGGTCTTTTTTCCGGGTGGCCCCATATTTCCCTTTATTTACTGACTCTTAAGGTCGATATGATATTTCAGTTAATGGCCCGAAAAGGTGCTGCGCGGCCGTCCTCCCACCGCGCACGCGCGGCACTTATAAGAGGAGGAACGCCCATGGCCGTTTTTGAGCATCCGGAATTCGACGGACACGAACAAGTTGTCTTCTGTCACGACGAACAGACCGGGCTTAAGGCCATCATCGCCATACACAACACTTTCCGCGGACCCGCCCTGGGCGGTTGCCGCATGTGGCCCTACGCCGACGGCGACGAAGCGCTGACCGATGCGCTGCGGCTCGCCCGCGGCATGACTTACAAATCCGCCCTTGCAGGCCTGGATCTCGGCGGCGGTAAATCCGTGATTATCGGCGATTCCCGCACCCAGAAGACCGGGGCGATGATGCGCGCCATGGGGCGCTTCGTGGAATCGCTGCACGGCCGCTACATCATCGCCGAGGATGTGGGCACCAAGCCGGCGGACATGAACGAGATCTCCAAGGAAACCAGCCACGTCATGGGCACCGCCGGCACCGGCGGCGACCCCTCCCCGGCCACCGCCTACGGTGTCTATGCCGGTTTAAAGGCGAGCGTTGCGGAGCGTTTCGGTTCCGACGACCTGACGGACATCCGAGTCGCGCTGCAAGGTCTGGGCGCCGTGGGTTACGACCTGGCCAAGCGGCTCGTCGACGACGGCGCCGTCCTATGCGTCAGCGACATCAACAAACAGGCGCTGGCCAAGGCAGAACGCGAACTGGGTGCAAAGATCGTGTCGCCCGATTCGATCCATGCCGTGGAAGCGGACGTGTTTGCCCCCTGCGCCCTTGGCGCCGTCCTGAACGACGACACCATTCCTCAGATCAAGGCCAAGGTGATCGCCGGCTCGGCGAACAACCAGCTCGCGGAACTGCGGCACGGCGAGATGCTGGCCGACCGCGGGATCCTCTATGCCCCGGACTACCTGATCAACGCCGGCGGCGTGATCTACATTTCCCATGTGGGCCCCAATTTCGACGTCGATCGGGCGTTCGCGCATGTGGGACAGATCGCCAAGACGCTGACCGAGATCTACGCCAGGGCCCGCAAGGACCGGACCACGCCGGACGTCGCGGCCGACCGCATGGCGGAGGAGAAATTCAGCCCTGCAGAATCTGTCGCGGCCTGACCCGTCTACGGTTCTAGAACGGTCCGTCCGTCCCGTCGTCAGAGGGCCTCGTCCCCGACGCGCGCGTCCAGCGCCGACAGGCGCCTCTCCAGCCGCTCAATCGCCCGGGTCAACCGGTCGATCTCCGACCACTGCCGGGCGATCTGCTCGCTGAGGTCCTCTGTGGCGAGCTCCTGATGAGCGGCCGCCGATTCAACTGCCGTCAGGCGCGATTCAAGTGCGTCAGGCGGGCGGGGCATTGGCGACGATCCGGATGCCATGGCCGGGGCGCGACCGGCGGATGACGCTGGCCAGCATCAGTACCGGCACGATTCCCACCGCCACGATGGTGAGCGCGCCGAGCGCACACTGGGCCAGCAGTTCGTCGGAAGCATATTGATAGACAAAGGTCGCGAGCGTATCGAAATTGAACGGCCGAAGAATCAAGGTTGCTGGCAGTTCTTTCATGCAGTCCACAAAAACCAGAACCGCGCCGGCCAGGACGCCGCCCCGCAAGAGTGGATAGTGCACCCGCCTGAGCGTGTCACCCGGACCGCTGCCGAGCGCCCGTGATGCGTCGTCCATGCTGGGCGTGATCTTGGCCAGCGCGGATTCGACCGACCCAAGGCCCACGGCCAGGAAACGAACCACATAGGCGAACAGCACGGCGATGATCGTGCCAGACAGAATCAGGCCAGTGGAAAACCCAAAGGCCTCCCTCATGAACGCATCCACTGTGTTGTCGAAGCGTGCGAAAGGGATCATCACACCGACAGCGAGCACGGCGCCCGGAACCGCGTATCCCACGGCCGAGAAACGGATCAGGCCCTTCAGCAGAGGCGCTCTCTGGAGGCGTTGCGCATAGCCCAGAAAAATGCCGATCGAGAGCGCAACGAACGCCGCGACCGCGCTTAGCGACAGGCTGTTGCGCGCATAGAGAAAAAACTCCGTCGTCCAGGAATCCTCGAAATGGCTCAACGCCAGTTTCATCAGGACAAGCGCCGGGATGCCAAAACCGAGCAGGACCGGCAATGCGCATCCGATAATCGCACTCCAGGCGCGCCAGCCGCGCAGACGGTAGCGCGGCAACGGCCGAATGCGGCCGGTCGTATGATGATAGCGCTGTCCCCGTCGCGACATGCGTTCGAAACCGATCAGCACCAGCACGAATCCCAGCATGACCAGCGCAATCTGCGCCGCGCCACCGGCATTGCCCATCCCGAACCAGACCTCGAACACACCTGCCGTCAGCGTATGGATCCCGAAATAATCGATCGTCCCGAAATCGTTCAGCGTCTCCATCAGCGCCAGCGCCACGCCCACAGCGATCGCCGGCCGGGCAAGCGGCAACGCGGTCCGGAAGAACCCAATCCAGGGCCCCTGCCCCAAGACGCGGCTCGCTTCAAGAACGCAGACGCTCTGGGCCAGCAGCGCCGCCCGCGTCATCATGTAGACATAGGGGTAGAGCACGAAGGACAGGACGAAAATCGCCCCGCCGTGGCTGCGGATTTCGGGAAACCAGTAATCGCGTGGGGTTGTCCATCCGAACAGGCCACGCAAGGCATGTTGTACCGGACCGGCATATTCCAGCAGGTCGGTATAGACGTAGGCCACCACGTAGGCCGGGGCGGCAAAGGGCAAGATCAGCGCCCACTCGAAGATGCGCCTTGCCTTGAAACGGCACATGGTAACCAGCCAGGCGGTCCCGACGCCGATCACAATGGTCGAGACGCCAACGCCAACCATGAGAATGAGCGTGTTTTTCAGATAGCGTGGCAGCACCGTCGACAGAAGGTGCGGCCAGATATTCTCGGTCGGCGAAAAAGCGATGAAGACCACCGCCAAGATCGGCAGCGACACAAGGCCCGCCACAGCGACGGCGCCTATCAGCCATCCCCGACTTCCTTTTCGGAGCGTAGCCGACGGCGCCGTCTGTGCCGTGACAGTCTCAGCGAGGCTGGCCATTACTCAGCCACAAAAGAATGCGTCCCAGATACCCGATCGGACTACTCGTTGTAGGCGACCTCGTTGGTGATCTTGATCGCCTGGGCCCGGTTTTCCGCAATCATGGCCAGTGAAAGCTTGCTGGTTTCGAATGCGCCCCAGGACTTCAGAAGACCGGACCAGGGGACGTCAGGATTGGCCGGGTATTCGAAGTTCTGTTCCGCATACATCTGTTGGGCCAGATCGCTGCTGAGGAACTCCATGAGCCTGATGGCGTTGTCGCGGTTAGGCGCGCTCTTGGTCAGCGCGACGCCAGAGATGTTCACATGCGTGCCGCCATTCGGCATCTGGGGAAAGACAAGCGAGACCGACTCCGCCCAGGCGGATTGTTCCTCGTCCCGCAGCATGGCGCCCATGTAGTAGTTGTTGCCGAGCGAGAGGTCGCAGAGGCCTTCCGAAATCGCCTTGACCTGCGCCCGGTCGTTGCCTTCGGGCTTGCGGGCGAGATTCGCTTTCAGTCCTGCGAGCCAGTCGCGCGCCCCGTCCTCGCCGATTTCGGCAATCATCGCCGCGGTCAACCCGACCTGATAGACGTGCGTGCCGCTGCGGGTGCAGATGCGCCCCTTCCACTTGGGATCGGCCAGTTCCAGGTAGGACGTTATTTCCCCGGGCTTCACACGATCCTTGGAGGCATAAATTATCCGTGCCCGTGTGGTCAGGCCGAAATAGTGGCCGTCCGGATGGCGAAGATAGTCCGGCACGTTCGCCGCCAGCTTGTCCGTCATCACGGGCTCCGTGACGCCGGCCACCATGGCGTCGTTCAGACGACCGATGTCGACCGTAAAGATCAGGTCCGCCGGGCTGTTCGGCCCTTCCTGCTTGAGGCGCTCCACCAGACCCTTCTTGGCAAACACGACATTGACCTCGATGCCGGTTTCCCGGGTGAAGGTGTCGAACAACGGCTTGATCAGGAAGGGCTGCCGGTATGAATAGACATTGACTTCGTCAGCTTGCGCGACGGCGACCCCGGCGACGGTCATCAGACCGAGCGCCATCGCACAGATAATCCTCATGGGGCTGGCAGGTTTTCCTGCTTTTCGGAACATTGGTCGTCCTTTCATTCTGGCATTCCCGGCTTTCCGGCGAACCGCCTCTATTTGAACCTGTTTTGCGGTCGTTCCCCCGCGCCTCGTCTTCTTCTAGTTGCGAATAATTCGCAATTGCGAGGAGTCGTAGCGCCGGTTCGATGCAATTGCAAGTGATTTGCAACAAGGTTCTGCGGAATTGATCTGCGTCAGTGCGACGCGGGGCCGCGGCTCACAGCGAATTGAGGAAGCCGATCAGCGCCTGACGGTCGTCCGCGGACAGGCCCCGGAACGACTCGCGGGCCCATTGGGCCTCGCCACCGTGCCAGAGGATGGCTTCCGCGATGCCCCGGGCCCGGCCGTCATGCAAAAGGTAAGGCCCGCCCTCCGCCCTGCTCACGCGGCCCAGGCCCCACAGTGGGGCCGTGCGCCATTCCCGCCCCGAGGCCGCTCCCTGGGGCAAGCCGTCGGCCAGCCCGGGCCCCATGTCGTGCAACAGAAGATCGGTATAGGCCGCAACGCCGGTACCGTCCGCCAGCGGCAGCGCGGGAACATGACAGGCCGCACAGCCGGCCTCGTCGAAGAGCCGGCGACCCCGGGTGGTAGCGGCTATGTTGGGCTGCGACGGCGGCGGCAGGGCCGCTGTGAAAAAGGTGAGGTCATCCAGCTGCTGCCGGTCGGCCTCGGGGACCGGATCAGCGCCCGCCCTGGCGGCACAATCGGTCTGGACGGGCGGACAGTTTTGGTCGGGGTAGAGCTCGGTCGTGATACCCATATCGCCGATCAGGGCGACGGCATTCTGTTGCCGCAGGTTGGGTTCGCTCGCTTTCCAGCCGAAACGACCGATCGCAGGATCGCCGGTCGTTACATCGACGACGCGGTTGGCGCGACCGGAAATACCGTCGCCGTTTCGATCTTCCGGATCGGCCCTCGCGAGGATGGCGGATTCGGAAACCCGTTCCAGTTGACCGAGGCCAGCCAGGGCGGGGGCCACACGGGCGGAGGACGCCGTCTGATCGGCCAATCCGCCAAATGCAAGGTCGCGGAAAGCCAGGACGGGTTTCCGAAGTGAATAGGGTGTGCCGTCCGCGTAGGCGCCCCCTTTTTCCTCAAAGCGGATCGATGCCCAGCCCTCCCGCGGCACACCGGGGATCGACCGGGGGCTGAGTTCGTGCCCGTACCGGTCGTCGGCACCCGGCGCGGCTGTGTCCGGGCGCCCCAGAAACACCACCATGGACAACATTGGATGGTCCGGCGAGAGCGGCGGGCCTCCCCGCTCCGTGCGCGGATGACAACTGCCGCAGGACGGACGGTTATAGACCGGGCCGATGCCGCCAAACGGATGATCGGCGCTGGCTTCGATACCCCATTTCGCTTCAAAGGTTCGTTTGCCCGCCAGGTAGCGGTCTTGTTCTGACGCGGACAAATGCGCCGGCGCCGGATCCCGCGACCCTGAGCTGCGGCCCGACCGTTCGGGGCCACAGCCCGGCAGCGAAGCCACCAGGACCGTCAAGGCGAGCACGCCAACGGCACGACCGACCTGCATCAATCGACGGTCCTCTTCCGGCGCGGGCAGCGGCACAAATCAACGTCGCCGAATCGCCAATTCGTTGAGCAATATCAATATTTTATTGTGTATCAGATCACATCTGAGACTGCAGATAATTCTCCACACCGACCTTTTCGATCAGGCCCAGCTGGGTCTCCAGCCAATCCACGTGCTCCTCTTCGGCATCCAGGATCGAGCGGAACAGATCGCGGGAAACATAGTCCCCTTCCCGTTCGGCAACGGCGACACCTTCGCGCAGATCGGGAATGGCGATCATCTCCAGCTTGAGATCCGCCTGCAGCATTTCGGGCACGGTCTCGCCGATCATCAGCTTGCCCAAATCCTGGACGTTCGGCACGCCTTCCAGGAACAGGATCCGCTCGATCACCTGGTCGGCATGTTTCATCTCGTCCAGTGACTCATCGTGCTCGTGCTGCCCAAGGCTCTGGAATCCCCAATCTTTCAGCATTTTGGCATGCAGGAAATACTGATTGATCGCCGTAAGTTCGTTGTAGAGCACCTTGTTCAGGCACTTGATGACGTCCTTGTTGCCTTCCATATCCCGATGCCACTCCGTCAGTTGGTCCTTGTTGTCCCTAAACTGATGGAGCCCGCAGCTTTGTCAAGCAATCGAAGATCGTCGCGACGCCCCTTCGCGGCCAATTGAGAGTGACAATCACTTCTGCCGTTGAGGTCTTAGCAACCATTTCCGTTGCGATATGGCCCGGGCGCAGGACCGCTACAACCCGGTGTGGCGCGACGGCGCTGGCGAGCCAACGGGCGGAGCGGCTGCATGCACGGCACCAACCTGGAACCCTGGTCACACGACCACGTCTTCGGTCAAGACGAACGCAAGGACGGCGAAGCCCGGACAATGGCCGTCATCGCGCTGACGGCCGCCACCATGGTCGCCGAGGTCGCGGCCGGCCTGGTGACCGGTTCCATGGCCCTGCTGGCGGACGGCCTTCACATGGCCTCGCACACAGCTGCGCTTGGGCTCGCCGCCTTCGCCTACCGTTACGCCAGGCGACATGCAGGCGACCCGCGCTTCAGTTTTGGCACCGGCAAAGTCAACGCGCTCGCCGGGTTCACCGGGGCCATTTTTCTGCTCGTTTTCGCATTGTGGATGGCAGTGGAGTGCATCGGCCGGTTTCTCGAGCCGGTGCCGATCGATTTCGACGTGGCCCTGTTCGTCGCGGTGGGCGGCCTGCTGATCAACGGTCTCTGTGCCGTCATCCTGGGCTTCGGCCACCATCACCACCAAGACGGCGTCGGCCACGTCCATCGGGACCACAATCTCTGGTCGGCCTATTTGCACGTTCTGGCCGACGCGCTGACATCGCTGGTCGCGATCGTCGCCCTTCTGGCCGGCAAGTATTACGACGCGGTTTGGCTTGATCCCGCGGCCGCCATGGTCGCGATGGTCCTGGTGGTGCGCTGGTCGGTGACGCTGATTCGCGACAGTGCGAAAGTCCTGTTGGATTGGCAGGGCCCGGAAGCCCTGAGCGCCGCCATCAAGGATTCCATCCAGGCGACGGACGGCAATCGAATATCGGACTTGCATCTCTGGTCAATCGGCCAGGCGCTTTATGCTGCCGAGATCGCCGTGGTCACCGATAGGCCGAAATCAGCGCAGCACTACAAGGATCTGTTGGCGCACGTGCCGCATCTCGCGCACGTCACCGTCGAAGTGCATTACAGCGGGGCGGCGGCCGCTCAAACGAAAGGGAATTAGCAGGAAGTCAGGAGGAGACGGGCTCGGGTCGGGCATTGCCGGGCGCGGGTCCGGTCCCGCGGCGCCGGTATTCCTCGATCAGGCTGTGGATGTGCCCCTTGCAGCGGCCGCACTGGGGCCCGCAATTCAGGGCCCGGTAGACGCCGCTGGGCGAGTTCGCCCCCTGGCTCAAGACCCGCCGGACGTCCCGTTCCGTGAAACCGTTGCACAGACACACATACATGACACAACCCTGCAAATGCGACTTGTTCGCAGCAGATTTTCTAGGTCCGGCGGATTCGGCTGTCAACCTCTGCAGGGACCGCTGGGACTTCAGGCTCCCTCTTCCAGCGACATCAGGGCCGCATTGCCGCCGGCTGCCGTCGTATCGACACTGACAGCCCGTTCGGTTGCAAACCGGTAAAGATAGCGCGGGCCGCCGGCCTTGGGACCGGTGCCCGACAGGCCTTCGCCGCCGAACGGCTGCACGCCCACGACGGCACCGATCTGGTTGCGATTCACATAGGCGTTGCCCACCCTGAGGCGCGCCAGCACCCGGTCGACAGTGGATTCGATCCGGCTGTGAACGGAAACGGTCAGGCCGTAGCCGCTCCGATTGATCTCGTCGACCACGGATTCCAGGTCCGCGGCCCGGTAACGCACCACGTGAAGGACCGGTCCAAAGACTTCCCGCTCGAGCACGGTCATGGACGGGATCGCAAAGGCACACGGCGCAAAGTAGGTCCCGTGATCGCAGTTTGGACCGAGCTCGCCTCGGAACAGCAGGGTCGCCTCCTTCTCCATCCTGGCGCCATGGGATTCCAGCTTTTCCAGAGCTTCGGCATCGATCACCGGTCCGATATCCGTCGACAGCAGGCCGGGATCCCCTACCGCCAGTTCCCGGGTGGCGCCGTCCAGCATCCGGATCAGATAGTCGGCGATCTCGTCCTGAACATACAGGACCCGCAGGGCCGAGCAGCGTTGCCCGGCGCTCTGAAATGCCGACGCCAGGACGTCGCGGGTCACCTGTTCGGGCAGAGCGGAGCTGTCCACGATCATCGCGTTTTGCCCACCGGTCTCCGCGATCAGCGGCACGATGGGCCCGTCGCGATCGGCGAGCTGCCGGTTGATCAGGCGCGCGGTCTCGGTGGAGCCGGTGAACGCCACGCCGCCGATCCGCGCATCACCGAGCAACGGTCCCGCGACCGACGGGCCATCGCCCGGCAGCAGATGTAACACGTCGTCCGGCACCCCTGCCTCGTGCAGCAGCCGCACGGCACGGTCGGCAATCAACGGCGTCTGCTCCGCCGGCTTCGCCAGGACCGCGTTGCCGGCCACCAGCGCTGCCGCGATCTGGCCGGTGAAGATTGCCAGTGGGAAGTTCCACGGACTGATGCAGACGAAGACGCCGCGGCCGTGCAGCGCCAGCGTGTTGGACTCACCGGTCGGTCCAGGCAGCAGGACCGGCCCCGCGAAGTCGCGCCGCGCGCATTGCGCGTAGTAGCGCAGGAAATCCACCGCTTCGCGCAGCTCGGCGACGGCGTCGGGCAGGGTCTTACCCGCTTCGCGCACGGCCAGCGTCATCAGCTCTGCGTCGTGGGCTTCATAAAGGTCGGCTGCCCGTTCCAGGCACGCCGCACGGGTGTCGCCGCCGGCGGCGTCCCACGCCGGCTGCGCCGCGAGGCCCTGTTCCAGCGCCTCCCGCGCCAGCTCGGGCGTTGTTTCGGCAACGGACCCTACCGTCCTTCGCCGGTCCGACGGATCGGTGACCAGTCGGCCGTCGGAGGCGCGACGCGCGCCCGCGACGATGGGGGACGCGAACCACTCTCGCCCGGCAGCATCCGCCATGGCCTGCGCCAGGGGCCGCAGAACCGAAACGTCGGTCAGGTCGATGCCGTTGCTGTTGCGGCGTTCGTCGCCGAACAGATCCCTTGGCAGCGGTATTTTCGGGTGCGGAACGGGGTCCAGCGCCCTCGCCCGCTCCAGCGGATCGGCGACGATGTCGTCCAGCGGCAGCTCTTCGTCGACGATCCGGTTGACGAAGGAGGTGTTGGAGCCGTTCTCCAGCAGCCGGCGCACCAGGTACGCCAGCAGGTCCTCGTGGCTGCCGACAGGCGCATAGACCCGGCAGGGAATGTTCAGCCGTTGCGGCCCGACGACCTGGTCGTACAGCGCCTCGCCCATGCCATGCAGACGCTGAAACTCGAGCGTGACGTCGTCGCCGGCCAGCTCCAGCACCGCGGCCAGGGTGTGGGCGTTGTGGGTCGCGAAGGCCGGATAAAGCGCATCGCGCGCCTTCAAGATGCGCGCGGCGCACGCCAGATAGGAGACGTCAGTCGACACCTTGCGGGTGAAGACCGGATAGCCCGTCTGGCCCAGCTCCTGGGCATGTTTGACTTCGGCGTCCCAGTAGGCTCCCTTGACCAGACGCACCATCAGGCGCCGGCCGTTGCGGCGGCCACGATCGGCCAGCCAGTCAACGAGCGGCAGTGCGCGTTTCTGATAGGCCTGCAGCGCGAAGCCGAACCCGTCCCAGTCTCCCAGTGCAGGATCGGCGGCCACCGCATCGAGCAGGTCCAGCGTCGGTTCCAGTCGCTCAGATTCCTCGGAGTCGACGCACAGGCCAATCCCGTGCCCGGCGGCCAGCCGCGCCAGCTCCGCCAGCCGCGGCCTGAGTTCGGCCATCACGCGGTCGGACTTGGCGAATTCGAACCGCGGATGTAGGGCACTCAGCTTGACCGAGATGCCTGGGCCCTCGATCGGCCCCCGTCCGTCCGCGACGGCGCCGATCGCCTGGATCGCCTGGGTGTAGGACTCGAAATAGCGCTCGGCGTCCGCCAAGGTGCGGGCTGCCTCGCCAAGCATGTCGTAGGTGTACCGATACCCGCGCGCCTCGGAGGACTCGGCGCGTTTCAGCGCCTCCCCTATGGTCCGCCCCATGACGAACTGCCGGCCGAGAATGCGCATGGCCTGGGTGACCGCCTGCCGGATGACCGGTTCGCCGGACCGGGCGATCATGCGGGTGAGCAAGCCGCGCCACTCGCCGCGCCCCTCCTCCTCGAGATTGACGACACGGCCCGTCAGCATCAACGCCCAGGTCGACGCGTTGACGAACAGGGATTCCGAAAGGCCCAGGTGGCGGTCCCAGTCGGCGCCGCCGATCTTGTCCTTGATAAGAAGGTCCGCGGTCTCGGCATCGGGGATCCGCAGCAGCGCCTCGGCCAGACACATCAGCACGACACCCTCGTTGCTGGAGAGTTCGTATTCGTGCATGAAGGCGTCGATTCCACCTGAGGCCACGCGGTCCCGGCGAACCGCCTCGACGAGCTCCGACGACCGCGCGTTAATCCGCGCCAGTTCCTTGTCGTTGAAGGATACCGCGTCCAAGCAAGAACGGACGACGGCGGCCTCGTCCGCGCGATAGGCGTTGCGCACCGCGGCACGCAGCGGATCGGCGTCGGGCCGCGCTTTGTCGAATATCATCGGAGCGGACGGATTGCTTTCGGACACGTCGACGATCGCTGTCATGGTGGCCAGGAATCCAGCTTGCCACTCCCTTATGCGCGCAAGGCGGATTGTTGTCGAGGGCCGGCGACGCGGCACTCGCCGCGACCGTCTCCAGGACGCGCCCAAAGGACGCAGGTGCACCCAAGCCAACCCTTTGGGAAAACTTGATTCCAGGCGCTCAATGTTGCACCGTAGCATATCTCACCCAACCCAATGGCGTTTGGTCACGGCCGCTGGTTCCGCCGCGCCGATGTATGGAAGACGACGATGAGCGAGCAGGACGTACAGGCGAACGAAAACGCCAAGCCGCGACGGCCCACCGAGTCCGTTCTGGCGGCAATGCTGCCCAGGTTCGATGCGGCGAACCGGCTTCGGCAAACGCTGCTGGAACAGCTCGATGGCCTGCGCGAAGCCGCCCACGACGACCCGTTGCTCAACCCGGTCCAAAGGCTGTCCCACGCGCTGTCGCACCAGGTCGAGGCGGGCGCGCTCGATCTCGACACGCTGCAGCAGCTGATCGAGCTCCTGACGCTGGAGGCCTTCAACAGGCGTGCCGACGGGCTGGGCGCCTATGGCGGCGAACGCAATCCGGATGAAAACAAGAAGCGCCTGGAGGCGGTGTTTCGCGCCATGGCGCATGACGGTGGCAAGTTGCGGCCGTTCAAAACGTTCCAGCAATTGCTGGAATCCGAGCATTACGGTGTCGTCGTCACCGCCCATCCGACCTTTTCGCTCAACTGGGACTTGCGCAAGGTCCTGGAGCGGCTGGCCAGCGGCTACGACGAAAAGGGCAAACCGCTGGACGACGACGGCCGTCGCCGGTTGCTGGCCATGGCCGCCGGCATCGCGCACGCGCCCGACAAGGACATCACCCTGGCGTGGGAACACCAGCAGGCCGAAGCGGCGATCGCCGGCGCTCAGAAATCCCTCCGCAAGGCGTACGCCATTGCGCTGAAAGTCGCGGCCGAACTCTACCCGGACGACTGGCAGAGCCTGACGCCCCGCCTCATGAGCCTTGCCAGCTGGGTCGGTTATGACGTCGACGGCCGCACCGACATCGGCTGGACGGAATCGCTGCGCAGCCGCATGGAGGTCGAGCGCATCCAGCTCCGCCGCTATCTCGGCAGCCTGCGCAAGATCGGCGCCAGCGTGACGGCGGAAGACGATCCCGACGGCGACCTGGCCACCACGCTCGCGCTGATCGAAAGTCGGATCGTGATTGCGTTGCGAATGGTGAGCGAGGAAAGCGAGCTGTTCGAAACGGATGGCAAGGATCCAAACAAGATCCGCGAAATCGCCGAGCGACTGCAACGCGACGACGAACTTCGAGTGGTGGACACAGTCGAGCTTCGCAAGCTGTTGACGCGGGCGGCGAACATGGCGCCGAGCGCCGGCGAATCCTGATCCTGCGGGCCGAGATGGCCAATTACGGTCTCGGCACAGCGCACACCCATGTGCGGCTGAACGCCACCCAGCTACACAATGCGATCCGCAAGACGATCGGCCTGGAATCAGCGCCCGACGATTCCAAGAACCGGCGCCGCTATCTGAACGACCTGACGCGACTGTTGGACGAGGTCGAGCCGGTTACTTTCAACCTGGGTTCAATCATGGCGGAGCGCACGTCCGCCAAGCGGCTGATGATGGTCGTCGCGATGATGTTGCGCTACGTCGACGCCCAAACCGCGGTGCGTTTCCTGATCGCGGAGTGCGACACGCCGTTCACGGTTCTGACGGCGCTCTACTTTGCCCGCCTGTTCGGCGTTGAAGAGCGCCTGGATATCTCGCCGCTCTTCGAGACGGCGACGGCCTTGGAGCGCGGAAGCGACGTCATCGCCGACCTGTTGGACAACAAACACTACCTGGCCTATGTGCGCAGCCGGGGCCGGCTCTGCATTCAGACGGGCTTTTCCGACGCGGGGCGCTATCTTGGCCAGGTTGCCGCTGGACTTGCGATAGAGCGGTTGCACATGAAGCTGGCGCGCCTGCTGGCCGAGCGCGGCGTCAAGGACGTTCAGGTCGTCATTTTCGATACCCACGGTGAATCGATCGGCCGCGGTGCGCATCCGCTCGGCATGGACGAGCGGCTCAACTACAACGCCTCGCCCGCCAGCCGGGCGCTTTTCAGGTCCAACGGGATCGGGGTCAAGCACGAGGCGAGCTTCCAGGGCGGCGACGGGTACAGCCGGTTCGGCACCGACGAGCTGGCCTTTGCGACAGTCAGCCGCATTCTGGAACACGCGCTTGCCGAGCCTGACGCAGTCCCCGACGATCCCTTCTATACCGACACCGACTATTCGCTGGAGTTTTTCCTGACGGTCAAGCTGTTCAACGAGGCGGTGATGGCCGACCGCGACTACGGCACCCTGGTCGGGTCGTTCGGCACCAGCCTGTTGCCGCCGACGGGCTCGCGGAAGACCAAACGCCAGCACGAATCGTCGAAGGGCGTCGACCGGTCGCATCCCAGCCAGATGCGCGCGATCCCGCATAACGCGATCCTGCACCAGATGGGCTGGTTGGCGAACACGGTTGGCGGCGTCGGTCAGGCGATCGCCCGGGACGAGGATCATTTCGTGCGGCTCTATCAATCCTCCGACCGCCTGCAACGCATCATGTCCATGGTCGATTGCGCCGACCGGCTCGGCTCGCTGGCTGTCATGGGCGCCTATGCCGAGCTGTTCGACCCCTCTTTCTGGCTGGGTCGGGCATTGTGCGGCAACGAACCCTATCGCGTGGAAGAGCTGCGCCGGCTATCGCAGGTGATGGAAGAGGACGGACGCTATCAGCTGATGGCGCGGATGATCCGCCTGTTCATCCAGGATGCGATCGACCTGCATTCGGGGCTCGAAGCGACCATGCCGGGGCGAATGAAGCGCCGCGACCCCATTGCCCACGACGATATGATCCTGCTGCAATCGGTCAGGCTCGCCCTGATCCAAGAGGTGTTCATCCTGGCCATGCGAATTCCGCGGTTCTCCAGCCGGCACGACGTGACGCCCGAGGACGTGCTCGACCAGATCCTGGAACTGGACATCCCCGCGGCGGTCACCATCCTGGAACAGACCTTCCCGGCCGATGCCAAGGTGGTCGACATGCAGAGCTTCGGCGAACCGGTGACCTATCGCGGCGATGACATGAGCGACTATCAGGACGAGCACCGGATCCTGTTCCGCCCGCTCCTGACACTGCACGGCATGATCCGGCTGTGCAGCACGGCCGTCACGCACATGGTGGGCACGCACGGCTGACGTTTTTCCGTGCAGGCCGGCGCCTTGATCGTTGCGCACGCCTACATCGACGTACCGGACGCGACGCGTGGCATAGCGTTCTACTGCGACGGGATCGGACTGACGGTGAAACGCCGCCTGAGCCCTCGCTGGATCGAGCTCGAGGGCGCCAATCTTCCCATTTTTCTGCTCGCGAACCGCCCTTCGACCGCCGATCTCGGCAAGACCTCGGCCGAGCGCACCTTCGAGCGCCACTGGACACCGGTGCATCTGGACTTCGTGGTCGACGATCTGGATGCCACCATCGCTCGGCTACTGGCATTGGGCGGCAGCCTGGATCGGCCGATCGGAGAGCGCGAGTACGGCCGTATCGCAAATATGGCCGACCCATTCGGCAATGGATTCGATCTGATCGAGTTCTCCGGAGCCGGCTATGACGGTGTGAGCCGCGACTAGCCTGCCGCGTCGTCCGTTTTCGGGTTCCCACGCGAAACGCAATTGACAACCCCGAGCCATTCGATGGAAATGGCGCGCCGCTCGCGGGCGCCGGCGCTCTGTCACCGCGCTGAATCGCGACCGGCGCAGGACGGGGTACGCAGATTCTCCAAGGGGATCCCATGACGGACATCGGCGCGGACTGGTGGCGCGGCGGCGTTATCTACCAGATCTATCCACGCAGCTTTCGGGATGCATCAGGCGACGGCATCGGCGATCTGCCGGGCATTGCGGCGTCCATGCCCTATGTCGCCAGCCTCGGGGCGGACGCAATCTGGATATCGCCCTTCTTCAAGTCGCCGATGAAGGATTTCGGCTACGACGTTTCCGATTACCGGGCCGTCGACCCCATGTTCGGCACCCTGGACGATTTCGACCATCTGGTGCGCGAAGCCCACGCACACGGGATCAAGGTGATCATCGACCAGGTGCTGAGCCATACGTCCGACCAGCATCCCTGGTTCCAGGAGAGCCGGCGCGACCGCACCAACCCCAGGGCCGACTGGTATGTCTGGGCCGACCCCAAGCCCGACGGGTCGCCGCCCAACAACTGGCTTTCGATTTTCGGCGGGGTCGCCTGGGAGTGGAACGCGCGACGTCGGCAGTACTACCTGCACAATTTCCTGGCCAGTCAGCCCGACCTCAATTTCCACAACGTGGCCGTCCAGGACCAGCTGCTGCAGGAGTGCGCGTTCTGGCTCAAGCGCGGCGTCGACGGATTCCGCCTGGACACGGTCAACTTCTACTTTCACGACGACCGATTGCGGGACAACCCGGCGCGCGACGCCGCCGACGGCGTCTCCAGCGATCAGCACGACGCCAATCCTTATGCGATGCAAGCCCACATTCACGACAAGACGCGCCCGGAGAATGTCGGTTTCCTGAAGCGTCTACGTTCGCTGATGGACCAGTATCCGGGCACCACGCTGGTGGGCGAGGTCGCCGACGACAACGCGCTGGCGGTCGCAGCCGAATACACGCAAAACGGCGACCGGCTTCACATGGCTTACACCTTCAACCTGCTGGCCGGCGCCTACGAGCCGGACTACATCCGCGGCGTTGTGGAATCCATGGAAGCGGTCGTGCACGACGGCTGGCCGTGCTGGTCGTTCAGCAACCACGACGTCAGGCGGGCGGTCACGCGGCTCGGCGCCGAGGAGGCCGGCGACGGGTTTGCCTTTCAATTGCTGGCGCTGCTGCTTTCGCTGCGCGGCACGCCGTGCGTCTATCAGGGTGAGGAGCTGGGCCTACCCGAGGCCGACGTGCCATTCGAGCATCTGCAGGATCCCTACGGCATCGCCTTCTGGCCGGAATTCAAGGGTCGGGACGGTTGCCGCACGCCGATTCCCTGGCAGGCGGGGGAACAGCATGGCGGCTTTTCCAGCCACGAACCGTGGCTGCCGATTCCGGACGATCACCGCGGCCGTGCCGTCGATCGTCAGGATACCGCACCTGGCTCCGTCCTGAACAAGTTCCGTCGATTTGTCGCCTGGCGCCGGGACCATCCGGTTCTGCGCCAGGGCGACATACGCTTCCTGGACGCGCCCGAGCCAATGCTCGCCTTTGAGCGCGGCGGGAATCAAGACCGGATGCTCGTCGTCTTCAATCTGGGTGCGGCCGACGCCGAAATGGCGGTTCCCGCCGGATTGGATGTCGCGCCGCTGGACGGTCACGGGTTCACGGGCGCCCTTGAAGACGGCCGGTTGCGGGTGTCTGGCCACGATGCATTCTTCGGACGGTTGCCGGTGGAGGCAACTCCCGGTTAGATTACGTCAAACCGATACAGGTTGCGGGCAAGGGAGGAACATTCCCATGGCGGAAGTTGTTCTGAAGGGCATCAAGAAGTCCTTTGGCGATATCGAGACCATCCATGGCGTAGATCTTGAAATCAAAGACCGCGAGTTTGTCGTTTTCGTCGGCCCGTCCGGTTGCGGCAAGTCGACGTTGCTTCGGCTGATCGCGGGTCTTGAGGACATCACTGAAGGCGAGATGGTGATCGACAACCAGGTCGTGAACGACCTGCCGCCGTCGAAGCGCGGTATTGCCATGGTGTTCCAATCCTACGCGCTCTATCCGCACATGACGGTTTACGAGAACATGGCGTTCGGATTGAAGCTTGCGAAGGAAAGCAAGGAAGACATCGACCGGCGCGTTCGCAAGGCGGCGGGCATTCTTCAGATCACCGAACTCCTGGACCGGCTGCCCAAGGAAATGTCGGGCGGTCAGAGGCAACGTGTCGCCATCGGCCGCGCCATCGTGCGCGAACCCAAGGTCTTCCTGTTCGACGAACCGCTGTCGAACCTGGACGCCGCGCTCAGAGTCGCAACGCGGATCGAGATCGCCAAGCTGCATGAAGACCTTCAGGGCACCGTCGTCTACGTGACCCATGACCAGGTCGAAGCGATGACTCTGGCGGACAAGATCGTCGTGCTGCGCGACGGGTATGTGGAGCAGGTCGGCGCGCCGATGTATCTCTACCACCACCCGTACAACACTTTCGTCGCTGGTTTCATCGGGTCACCGACGATGAACTTCCTGGACGCCACCATCGAGAAGGTGGAAGGCGCCGGCATCACCGTTGCGCTTCCCGGTGGCGCGCACGCGACCGCCATGTGCCAGCCCGACGGCGCCAGCGTCGGCGACAAGGTGACTTTGGGCATCCGGCCGGAGCATATGCTGCCGGGCGGCGGTGGTGATTCCCAGATGAACGGTCAGATCATCCTGGTCGAGCATCTCGGCGAAGACAGCCTGATGTATATCGACCTGCCGGACGGTTCCCGCGTTGTGGCCAAGGACGATGGCGATACGCCGCGCAAAGACGGCGACTCGATCACCCTGGGCCTGCCCCAGGCGGATTGTCACGTCTTCAACGCGGACGGCATTGCCTACAAACGCGTCACGCAGCCGGCGCAGGCCGCCGAATAGCGGTTGTCCCAGGCGAACGTCCAGGCGCCGCCTGCGTTCCAGGCGCTTGCGGGCCGGACCGTCCTCTATCTCGTCACCGAGGACTGGTACTTTCTGTCCCACCGGCTTGACCTGGCGCGCGCTGCGCGGGACGCCGGCGCCAGTGTGGTTGTCGTCACCCGCGTCGGCAAGGACGGACCGAAGATCGAGGCCGAGGGCTTCCAACTCCATCCCCTGAACATCCGCCGCAGCAGCCTCAACCCCCTCAGGGATCTGATAACACTGACGGCGATCCGGCGAATCTACCGCAAGGTCAAGCCGGACCTTGTGCACCACGTGTCCATGAAACCCATGCTGTACGGATCCATCGCCGCCAAGCGCGCGGGGGTGCCCGCGGTCGTCAATGCTGCGACCGGAATGGGGTTCCTCTTCATTTCCCAGGGGCTGGTGGGGCGCGTGCTGCGTCCGCTGCTCAAAAGCACCTTCCACGGGCAGTTCAACCGGCCGAACAGCAAGTTGATCGTGCAGAACCCCGACGACCGGCAGATGTTCATCGAGGATGTGAAGGTCGAGCCGGACCGGATCGCCGTCATCCGCGGCTCGGGCGTCGATGTCCAGGCGTTCCGGCCGGTCCCCGAGCCGGAAGGCACGCCGGTCGCGATCTGCGTCAGCCGCATGCTGCGGGACAAAGGGATCGAGGAACTGGTCGACGCGGCGGGGTTGCTCAAAAAGCGCGGCGTGCCGCTCAGGGTCCGGCTGGTCGGCCCGACCGACGACAACCCCGCCTCGATCTCACCCCGGCGGCTCGAGGAATGGGCCAACGAAGGCGTCGTCGATGTGGCGGGCCCGTCCGACGACGTCGCCGGCGAGTACGCCCGCGCCCATATAGCGGTGCTGCCGTCCTACCGGGAGGGACTGCCGAAGTCGCTGCTCGAGGCGGCGGCGTGCGGCCGGCCCATGGTGGCGACCGACGTACCCGGTTGCCGGGAGATCTGCCGCACGGACGAGACGGGTCTGCTGGTGCCGGCCCGGTCGGTGGAACCGTTGGCCGACGCGCTAGAGAAGCTGGCCCGTGACGGGGACCTGCGCCGGCGCTTCGGCGCCGCGGCGCGGCGCGCGGCCGAGACGGAATTCGCCAGTGAACTGATCACCGGCCAGACGATCGCGCTTTACGAGGAGATGTTGTCGGGGTTGGCTTGCAAATCATGACCAGGGAGGGCATCTGAACGCCTCCCAACCAGCGTGTAGACCCGCATCTCGCCCTTTCCTTTGACCTGAACCATGCCGCGCTCCCGGCAAACGTATTTTTTCTTCAAGCGGGCATAGGCCCGTTCCGATAGTTGGATCTGGTCGGGCAATCCGTGCGACTCCATGCGGCTCGCGGTGTTGACGGAATCGCCCCACAGGTCATAGGCGAACTTGCGCTCGCCGATCACGCCGGCCACCACAGGCCCGGTATCGATACCGACCCGCAACGCAAGCGTCTCGCCAATTTCGCTGCCAAGACGGCGGATTTCAGCCTGCATGTCCAAAGCCATCTCCGCAACGGCCTCGGCATGATCCGCCCTGGGTTCGGGCAACCCGCCGGCGACCATATACGCATCACCGATTGTCTTGATCTTCTCCAGTCCGTAACGCTCCGTCAGTCGGTCGAACGCGGAAAAGACCCGGTTGAGCAGCTGAACGAGGTCTCTTGGCGAAACCCTGGCCGACAGCGGGGTAAAGTCCACGATATCCGCAAATAGGATGGTTACCTCTGGAAACGCATCGGCGATTGTCTGTTCACGCTCTTTCAGGCGGTCGGCAATCGGCGCAGGCAGAATGTTGAGCAACAGCGCCTCGGACCGTTGATGGGCCTTCTGAAAGGCGTTCACAAAATACATCATGGACAGAAAGATCGCGATCGATGGGCCGATCAGGTTCATTGCAAAGAACACCATCGACGTCGTCTGGGAGACAGGCACCGCCCAGGCCTGAACCTGGTCGTCAAGCAAAAGCGAGACTGCCAGCAGGAAGAGAAAGGCGGCAAACCACAAGATCGCTCTGCGGATGTCCTGAAACATGAGGGCGCAGAATGGCGCCAGCACCGACCACGTCATCAAGACACCCGACGCGGCAAAACCTCCGAGACTCCACTGCATCGCAATGGGGTTCCACAGGATCATCAGGAAGAAAGGATAGAGCAGGAGTTCGAAGCGCCGCAGGAACAGAAACAGGATAAGCGCCGCACCTACGACGACGGTGAATCCGAAGGTCAGCGGAACCACCAGTCTGGGACCCAGGATCGCGTAATACAGGATACCCCAGACGATGCTGGCCAGAACGCAGATCCCGGCAAGAATGAACAGAGTTACTTTGCGCCGACGCTCGTCAACCGAATCGGTCGGCAGTGTGCAGATTCGTTCGAGCCAAACCCTCAGCTCGAGGCGCGGGTTCATCACGCGGCGCCTTCGGCAGGCATGGTTCTCTGGATCGGCTGCGCAGCCGCTATGCCGCCACCAGCCCGTGCTTGACGCACAGGTCGCGCAGATAGGTCGCGCCCTCGCTCAAGACCTCGTCGGCGTCGCGGGCGACGGGGCGCCAGACCGACAGCGCCTCGGCGATTTCCGGCGCGATGTTGACGAAGGATTCGATCACGAGATCTCCCTTGAAATCGATCTCGGCGAGCGACGCGATGATCTCCTCGAAGTCCACAGTGCCCGATCCGGGCACGCCGCGGTCGCTCTCCGACAGGTGGATATAGTGCAGGTGATCGCCGCAATGCAGGATCGGGTTGCGGTAGCGTTTTTCCTCGATGTTCATGTGATAGGTGTCCAGGTGCACCATCACGTTGTCCTCGCCGATCCGCTGGATCATGTCGACGGCATGGCCGCCGGTGTTGAGGATATGCGTCTCGTACCGATTGCAAGGTTCCATGCCCAAAGTCATGCCCAGCGATGCGGCGTGGCGCGCAGCCGGCTTCAGCGCCTGTACGACCAGGGCAAGCTCCTCCTCGCTGCGCGGCCGGCCCGATTTCAGCCCGATGGTGGAATAAGTGACGCCCGTCAGCGTGTTCGACCCCATCGCGTGCGCTACGTCGATGGCGTGCCGCAGGAAGGCCTCCGCCTTGGCCGGGTCGCGCGTCGGTGTCGCCTCTTCCGGAAGACCCAGGGAACAGGTCGGCGCGACCCCATGTTCCTTGAACAGCGCCACGGAGTGATCGACGTCGATCCTGTCCGGCGCCAAGAGCGCCACCTCGACCACGTCAAACCGGTGCGCGGCGGCCATGGGCACGATGCGCTCGGCCGCTTCCCGCGTCCATTCGGGCGTCCAGAGAAAACAGTGCATTCCAAAGCGCGCCATGGCGTGTCCCCAGCCGCTTGTTCCGCGTTTACCGGCGGTAGCCTAGGGACCGACAACCACGCAGGCAAGCCGACATGAACGACGACGTGTGCCGGAATCGCATCGGCTTGTTATGATCCGACCGCAGGAACGGAGGGGCACCCATGCGGATCGGAATCGACCTCGGCGGCACTAAGACCGAAGCGATCGCGCTGGCGGATGACGGGCGCGAGCTGGCGCGGCACCGGGAACCGACGCCGCGCGAGGACTACGCGGCTTCCATCGCGCAAATGGCGGGGTTGGTCGAGCGGCTGGAGCGGGAGACGGGCGAGACCGGCACCGTCGGCGTCGGCGGCCCCGGCGCCATTTCACCGGTCAGCGGGGTCATCAAGAACGCCAACTCCGTGTGGCTCAACGGCCGGCCGCTTGACCGCGACTTGTCGTCGGCGATGGGACGCGAGGTGCGTTATGCAAACGACGCCAATTGCCTCGCGGTGTCCGAAGCGACCGACGGCGCCGCCGCCGGCGGCGGCGTGGTGCTCGCCTTCATCATCGGTACCGGATCGGGTTCCGGCATCGCCATCAACGCCCGCGCCCATACCGGACCCAACGCCTGCGCCGGGGAATGGGCGCACAATCCCCTGCCCTGGCAGGCCCCGTACGAGTATCCGGGACCCGTGTGCTGGTGCGGCAAGTCGGGCTGTTTGGAGACCTGGATTTCCGGACCCGGCTTCGAGGCCGATTATGCAAGAACGGTAGGCTCTCCGCTGCCGGCGGGCGATATCGTGGCACGGGCCGAAGCAGGCAACGCGCCGGCCCTCACCGCGCTTGAACGTTATGAAGACCGGCTCGCCCGCGGCATGGCCCATGTGGTCGACATTCTCGATCCGGACATAATCGTGCTGGGCGGCGGCATGTCCAACATCGACAGGCTGTACCGGACGCTGCCGACCATCCTTCCCCGCTACGTTTTCGGGGGCGACTTTGTGACCCCGATCCGCAAGGCCGCGCACGGCGACTCCAGCGGCGTCCGCGGCGCCGCCTGGCTGTGGCCGAAGTGGGAGGACTGAGCCGGCGCATTCCCGGACGTGCCTCGCCCTTCGAGACGGCCGCTCCGCGGCCTCCTCAGGACGAGGGTTCTTGCATTCCTCATCCTGAGGAGCGAGCGGAGCGAGCGTCTCGAAGGATGGGGATCCGTGCCCCTCGCCACCTCGGTCCGGCTGCTTAGTGAAAATCCCGGCTTGGGAATAGCACCCGGGCGGAATCGCGGGGATGGTGGGCGCGCGGCACGGCCGTCGGGCGGCGGCGCGGCCTGGGGATCTCGCGGGGATCCGGCGGATTGGGATGTTTGACCTCGTCGCCGCGGCCGTGCGGCAGATCGAACTCCTGGCCCACGGCCAGGCCGTCCAGCAGGTGGGACAGGTCCTCGATCCGCTCGGCGATGACATGGGTGACGATGCCCTGGCGCTGCAGCTCGCCGGTGATCCGCATCAGCCGGGCCGACAGCACGATGCGGCGGTGGCTCTCGAACACGGCCGGCCAGACGACGATGTTGGCCGAGCCGGTCTCGTCCTCCAGGGTGACAAAGATGACGCCGCTGGCGCTGCCCGGCCGCTGACGGATCAGTACCAGCCCGGCGATGACGACCTTGCCGCCGTCGGCGACCTCGATGAGTTGGGCATTGGGCAGGACACCGCCCAGGGCGCCGCGGACCAGGTGCAGCGGGTGGTCCTTCAGTGACAGCCGGATCGAGGAATAATCCTGTACCACCTCCTCGCCCAGCGTCATGGCGGGCAGGACCACCGCCGGCTCGGTGCCGCGTTCGGCCTCTCCCGCCTGCTCGAACAGCGGCAGTGGCCGGGCCGAGGCGCCGCCGCCGCCCAGCCCCTTGACGTCCCACAGGGCGTGGCGGCGGTTAAGCCCCATGGAGCCGAAAGCGTCGGCCGCCGCCAGCGCCTCGAGCGCGCGGGGGAACAGGCCGGCCCGACGCCAGATGTCGGCCGGCTGGGCATAACCGTTGCCGCGCGCCGCAACCAGCCACTGGCCGTCCTCTTCCGACAGCCCCTTGACCTGCCGCAGCCCGAGCCTGAGCGCATGACCGTCCGCCCCGCCGCCCGGTTCCAGTGTGCAGTCCCAGTCGGACAGGTTGACATCGGGCGGCAGCACCTCGACGCCGTGCTCGCGGGCGTCGCGGACGATCTGCGCCGGCGCGTAGAACCCCATAGGCTGGCTGTTGAGCAGCGCACAGGCGAAGACGGCCGGATAGTGGCATTTCATCCAGGCCGACACATAGACCAGCAGCGCGAAGCTGGCCGCGTGGCTTTCGGGAAAGCCGTACTCGCCGAACCCCTCGATCTGCCGGAAGCAGCGCTCGGCGAACGCCTCGTCATAGCCGCGCTCCTTCATGCCCTGGACCATCTTCCGGTGGAAGCTGTGAATGGTGCCCATCTTGCGGAAGGTCGCCATGGCGCGGCGCAGCTGGTCGGCCTCCGACGGGGTGAACCCGGCGGCGACGATGGCGATCTTCATGGCCTGTTCCTGGAACAGCGGCACCCCGAGCGTCTTGTCCAACACGGCCCGCAGCGCCTCGGACGGGTATTCCACTTGCTCCTCGCCGTTCCGCCGCCTGAGATAGGGATGCACCATGTCGCCCTGGATCGGGCCGGGCCGGACGATGGCGACCTCGATGACCAGGTCGTAGAAGTCGCGCGGTTTCATGCGCGGCAGAAACGCCATCTGGGCTCGGCTTTCCACCTGGAACACCCCGATGGAATCGGCCTTGCACAGCATGTCGTAGACCACGCTGTCTTCCGGCGGGATGGTGGCGAGGTCGTAGGACTTGCCGTAATGGCTGCGCAGCAGGTCGAGCCCCTTGCGGATGCAGGTCAGCATACCGAGCGACAGCACATCGACCTTGAGAATACCCAGCGCATCCAGGTCGTCCTTGTCCCACTGCACGACCGTGCGGTCCTCCATCGACGCGTTTTCGATGGGCACCACGGTGTCCAGCCGGTCGCGGGTCATCACCATGCCGCCCACATGCTGGGACAGGTGGCGCGGGAATCCGATCAGCGTGTGGGTCAGCACCAGCGCCTGGCGCAGCCGCCGGTCGCCGGGATCAAGCCCGATCTCGCGGACATGATCGTCGTCGATACCGTCATTGGACCAGCCCCAGATCTGGGACGACAGGGCGGCGACGGTGTCCTCCGACAGGCCGAGCGCCTTGCCCACCTCGCGGATCGCGCCGCGGGCGCGGTAGCAGACCACGGTGGCGGTCATGCCGGCCCGGTGGCGGCCATATTTCTCGTAGAGATACTGCAGCACCTCCTCGCGTCGCTCGTGTTCGAAATCCACGTCGATGTCCGGCGGCTCGTTTCGTTCGGCCGAAACGAACCGTTCGAACAGCAGGTCGAGCCGGGAGGGGTCGACGGCGGTGATACCGAGGCAATAGCAGACGGCGGAATTGGCGGCCGAGCCGCGTCCCTGGCACAGGATGTCGCGGGAGCGGGCGAAGCGCACCATGTCGTGCACGGTCAGGAAATAGGGCGCGTAGTCGAGTTCGCCGATCAGCTCGAGCTCGTGCTCGATCTGCCGTTTGACCTTGGGGTCGATGCGGCCGGGATAGCGGCCGCGCGCGCCTTCCCAGGTCAGCCGCACCAGAGACTGCTGGGGCGTCTCGCCCGGCTCGACCACCTCGTCGGGATAGGTGTAGGCGAGCTCGTCGAGGGAAAAGCGGCAGCGCTCGGCGATCTCGACGGTGCGGGCGAGCGCGTCCTCGTGGCCGCGGAACAGGCGGGCGAGCTCGTCGCGCGGTTTCATGTGCCGCTCGGCGTTGCACTCCAAAAGCAGGCCGGCACTGTCCACGGTGACCTTCTCGCGGATGCAGGTCAGCACATCGGCCAGCGGCCGGCGCTCAGGCGCGTGCATGAGGATGTCGCCCGCAGCAACCAGCGGTACGCCGAGCCGGACGGCGCGGCCGGCGAGCATCGCGATCCGGGCCCGGTCGTCGCCCCGGTAGAGATGGCTGGCCGCCAGATAGACATGGCCGGCAAACGACGCCTTGAGCCGCCCGACGGCGGCATCGAAGGCCGCATCGGGCGTTTGCGGCGGCAGCGCGATCAGTACCGTGTCGGCGCCACGGTCCAGCAGATCGGCCAGGAAAAGCGTGCAATCCCCCTTCTCGGCGCGGCGACGGCCCAGGGTGATGAGCTGGGACAGCCGTCCGTAGGCGGCGCGGTCGACGGGAAACGCCAGCAGGCTGGGCCCGTCCTGGAGGTCGAGCCGCGCGCCGACCACCAGCCGGAGCCCGGCCTGCTTGGCGGCGGTGTGCGCCCGCACCACACCGGCGAGCGAATTGCGGTCGGCAACGCCGACCGCCGCATAATCCAGCGACGCGGCCTGGATCACCAGTTCGTCGGGATGGCTGGCGCCCTCCAGGAACGAGAAGTTGGTGAGCACCTGAAGCTCGGCATAGACCGGCGCCGCGTCGGCAGGGGCTGTGGTCAATTCCGCAGCCCCTGCAACAGCTCGAAGAGGTCGACGCGCCCTGCCTCCCGCACAGGGCTGCGGGAGTCGGGGCGAGAGGCGCCGTTGCCGGGGTCCGCGGCACCTTTCAGGATGGCGTGCAGCTCGGCCTGCAACGAGCGGTGGTTGCGCGCCGCCCGGCGGGCCCGGCGGGCGACGACTCCGTTGTCCAGATCCCTGATCGTGACATGCACCATCGACGCCTCCCCCTCAAACCGGCGGCGGCATGTGGACGAGTTCGAATTTCAGGCCGTCGGGATCGGCGAAAAACACCGCGTAGTAGCCGGGCGAATAGTCGTATTCGGCCGGCGGATCGAGCACGGTGGCGTCGATCTTCTGCAGAAGCTGGTACAGCTGACCGACTTCCTCGCGGCTGTCGGCCTCGAACGCGAAATGCTGGAAGCCGGGGGTGTAGTCATGATGCGTCGTGCCGGCAAGCTCCGGCGGCGACTGCCACAGATTGACCGCCGCCAGAGCCGTCTCGGAGAACCACAAGGTCATGCCATTCTCGTTTTCGATCTGCCGGTAGCCGAGAAAGGTCAGCACCGGACGGTAAAAGGCCTCTTCGCTCGCCTTGAGGTCGCTCAACGCCAGTCCCAGATGATGCATGCGTCCCAATGTCATGGCCGTCCCCTGTTTTTTTATGAGAAGAAGCCGTGCATGAACCAGTCCGGCGCGCCGAAGGCCCGCCGTCGGCTCATGCCCGTGCGAAAGACCCAGAATCGCGCGCCCCGCTCGTCCTGGATCCGGTAGTAATCCCGCGTGCCCCGGCGCCAGGCGCCGGCCTGACGCCACCATTCCGGAGCGAATCGTTCCGGTCCCTGGGCCGCCTGCACCCGATGACGGCGTCCGCGCCACTGGAACAGTCCCGGCGGCTCGCCCGGATCGCCATCGGCAAGCGGCGCGACGACGTCGATCGGCTCCGGACGCCGCAACAGCCGGGTCGGCCGCATCGGCTGGCGCGGCCACCGGTCCGGAACCGGATCGAGGGCCGGCGCCCGCCGCACCGCCCGGTCGGGCAGATGGCTGTCGACGGGAGCCAGCCGGATGACGTGCTCCAGGCCCAGCCGGCTGCCGAGCCGGTCGATCAGCGGCGCCAGGCCGGCGGTCTGCCCGAGCTCGCCCGGCGCGGCGGCCGGGATGATCGTTTCCTGACCAGGCGCCAGCGGTTCGACGACCGGCGCGGTCAGGACCGCCCGGTCGATCCCGAAACCGGGTTCCACCGTGTCCAGCTTTTCGGCGAACAGGCGAGCCAGATGGTCTGCGTCGCGGACGGGCGCCGCGGTTCCGGCCGAAATCGCCTGTACCGTCCCGTCGACCCGCTCGAAGGACAGCGTCAGCTTACGGCACCCTTTTCCGTCGGGCTCCAGGCGCTTGACCATTGACTGCAACAGAATGTTCAGGCTCCGTTCTATGTCATCGCGCAAACCGATCGGTTCTGCAAAAACCAACCGTTCTTCATAAACTGGCCTGAACGGTCTGAAGTTGATTGGTTCGGCGGAGAAACCTAGCGCGTGGTCCAGGCGAAGCGCCAGGTCCAGGCCGAAGCGGGCGGCAAGCGCGGCGCGGGGCAGCGGCAGCACATCACCGATGGACCGCAGCCCCAGGCGGTGAAGGTTGGCCAGCGTGTCCGGCGGCGGTGCCAGACCCTCGACCGGCAGGCCGGACAGCGCCGCCTTCGTGCCGTCGGCCGGGACGATGGCACCGTTCCGGCCACAGCGGGCAAGCGCGCGGGCGGCCGCCGGCGTTGCGGCAAGCGCGGTCCGCACGGTCAGCCCGGCGTCTTCGAGCCGCAGCCGCAGATCATCCAGCAGCACCACCTCGCCGCCCATCAGGTGAGCGCAGCCGCTGACGTCGAGCAGCAGCCCGTCGGCGCCATCGAGCGCCACCCAGGGGGTGTACCGCAGACACCAGTCGGCCAGGCGCTCCAGCAGGGCCTGGTCGGCGGCCGGGTCCACGGGCAGCGCCGACAGAACGGGGCAAAGCGCCCGTGCGTCGGCAAGGCTCATGCCGGGCGTGGCGCCGCCCTGTTCGGCGCAGCCATTGACCGCCATCAGGACGGCGCGGCCGGAAATCTCCTGCACGACCGCAAGCGGCCGGTCAGCCCACGTGCCGTTCTGCGTCCGGTTCAGCCGGTCGGTCGGCAACCGCGGCAGCCAGACGGAAACGATCCGCCGTTCCATCGCACGTCATCTCCCAGCTTGCCTGCGCGCCACCCCGGCAGCGCAGGAGTTCCACACGCCAATGCAAAACGTCGCCGCCCTCCTCCGGCGCGGGTTGCGGCTCGACCCGCCAGCGGCTGGTCACGGCGCTGGGGGCGAGCCGCCCGCGCACCGCCCCGCCGGGCAGGATGAAGCCGGTCGTGCCGCCGGCCTCGGCGGCCAGTTGCAGGCGGCGGCTGGCGGTGATGTCGACCGCGCCGTCGGGCTCGGCGATCACCGCGGCCAGCGCCCGGGACCGCAGTCCCTCTTCCATTGCCCAGAGACCGTCGGTCCGGGACTCGCAGAGCGCCACCAGCAGCCGGTCCGGCCCGAGGCCGAAACGGGCCAGACCCGGCCCGTAGAGCGGGTCCACCGCCCGGCGACCGGCGCACCACAGCACCGGGCCGTCGAGCCGCGCCGCCAGCAGCGCCGCGAATCCGTCCGCGGAGCGGCCGGAGATCTCGTGCACGCAGGCACGCGCCAGACCGCCGCCCGGCAGCACCGAATCGACCGCTGAAAGCCCCAGCGGCAGGACACCGGCACCGGCCGCGACAGCCGCGCCGCGCTCGATCCGGGCGACCCTTTTTCGCAGGTCCGCGATGGGCGTATTAACCCGATTCGGCCTCATGATGATCCCTTTTTGTTCTTGTTTTGTTTTAGTCTTGGTCTCTTCCGGAGTCAAGTTCGAGTCACCCTCTCCCGCATGACGACCCATACGAGTATTTCCCAAGAAATCCCTATCTTCACCGTGGCATTTCGACCGACACCCCCTTACAGTCGCAGCCAGCCACAGACGACCCCGGATCAGCCCACGACCCGATGACCAGCAGATCCAGCGCTCAATTTCAGGTTGGCCAGCTCGTGCACCACCTGCTGTTCGACTACCGCGGCGTCGTCTTCGACGCTGACCCGGTCTTCCAGGGCACCGACGAGTGGTACGAGAACATGGCCCAGTCGCGGCCGCCCAAGCACGAGCCCTGGTATCACGTGCTGGTCCACAACGCCGTCCACATGACCTATGTCGCCGAACGCAATCTGGAGCCCGACGACAGCGACGAGCCGATCAACCACCCCCTAGTGGACCAGTATTTCGCCGGATTCGAAGGCGGCGTCTACCGGCCGCGCCGCCGAAATAACTGAGGCCGGAACCGCCCGTGCATCACCTGCTTCGCGACATCGCCGGTTCCGATCATCGCGGGATCAGAACAGCGGTGCTCCAGGATGTTCCCACCCCTCTCTCCCTGGCCCCGCTGGCGCTGGCGCTCACCGGCGAAACCTGGAGCCAGGCGGCCTACGTCTTCGGGATCTCGTCGTTGCCGGGAGGGCTGGTGACCGGCTTTGCCGCCGCCATGCTAATCGTCGTGACCGCCGCCCAGCTGCTGCGGGTCTCCCATCCGCGCGCGCGCCGGCAGCTGCGGGCCGACCTCGCGGAGCCTAATCACACCATGCCGCTGGCCGCGCTGCCGACGACGGCCGCCGTCCTGGCCGCGGCCGCGTTGCCCCGGGCACCGACCCTGTCGCTTGTCCTGTGGATCGCCGCCGCGGTGGGACTGTGCCTCTGCCTCGCCTGGGCGCTGTTGCGTACCCTGCATCTGCGTCAGCCGGTGCGGCATGTGGGACCACCGTGGATGACCGTGAGTATCGGGCTGATGCTGTTGCCGGTTGCCGGTCTGACCCATGGGCTGATCATCCTTTCGACGGTCGCGTTCACGGCGGGATTGGGGCTGGGCCTGGGCGTTCTGTGCGTGATGTCGGCGCGTGGCATGGCCGCACACCTGCATCCTCCCCTGACACCGGCGGAACGCGTGCTGCTGGCAGCCTGGCCGGCGATCATCGTGCTGGGACACCAGGCGCTCAATGGCGGGGTTCTGGACGCCGATGCGCTGGTGCTCCTGCTTGTCTGCATCGTCGGCGCGATCGCCACCGCGCCGGCCACGTGGCGGCAGGCGCGCCAATTGTCTTCTGCGTCGTGGTGGTCGATCCCGCTGATCGCCGCCGCAACGACCCTGGTCATTATGGTGACCTATGACCTGGTGGGCGGACGGATCCTGGCCTGGGCTTCCATCGCCAGCCTAGTCGGGACGAGCCTGCTTGCTCTCTACGCGACCTTTCGCACGTTCCGGCATTACGCCAGCCGGGACATCAGGGCCAAGCTTTTCATTGAGCGACCGGAAAGCCACGGCTAGAAACGAAAGAGCCATCAGATCGCCAACCTTCCGTGAGTCGTCCATGTCAGAAAGCGCCGCCCGCACCACCGCGCGCATCCTGTTCGAAACCAAGTCCGTGCTGCTGAGGCCGGACGATCCGTTCATTCTCACCAGCGGCCGGGCAAGCCCCGTCTATGTTGACTGCCGCCGGCTGATCGCCTTTCCGCGGGAACGCCACCGGCTCATGGACTTGGCGGTGACCTTGCTGGACGAAGAAGTCGGCTTTGCACAATTCGACGTGATCGCCGGCGGCGAAACCGCGGGCATTCCGTTCGCCGCATGGATCGCGGAGCGGACGGTACGTCCGATGGCCTATATCCGCAAAAAGCCGAAAGGATTCGGGCGCAACGCCCGAATCGAGGGCGCGCTGGAAGAAGGCCAGCGGGTCCTACTAGTGGAAGATCTGGCGACCGACGGCGGTTCGAAACTGTCCTTCGTCGATGGCATTCGCGAGGCCGGCGCGACCTGCGCCCATTGTTTCGTGATCTTCCATTACGGCATCTTCCCTGAGAGCGTGCAGCAGTTGAAGCAGGCAGGCGTCACCCTGCATGCTCTTGCCACGTGGTGGGATGTGCTCGCCTGCGCCGAAGAGGAAGGCCTGTTCCCGGAGGAGCAGACCAGGCAGGTGCGCGCGTTCCTGGACGATCCGGCCGGCTGGTCCGCCTCCCATGGCGGCCAGGAGGCGTGAGCGGATCGGCGCCGATTTCACGCCTGCCGCATCGCCCGGCGATGCGCTGTCGCAAAGGAGGGTCGAATGATCTTCAGGGCACTTCTG